>Ga0105248_10005519_pt1 | contig 13890 bp, 12 predicted proteins | sample KBSS34metaG_FD_81524 | JGI IMG/M metagenome (GOLD analysis project Ga0105248, IMG submission 81524) | Switchgrass rhizosphere microbial communities from Kellogg Biological Station, Michigan, USA - KBS S3-4 metaG | ecosystem: Host-associated > Plants > Roots > Rhizosphere > Soil | place...
ACGCAAAGCGCTCGAGCGGGTGCTGCGCGTCGCTAAATACGACGTCATCGCTGTTTCAAGCGCTGAAGAGGCCATCGAGCGGCGTTCCGAAAGAGTCGATTTGGTCATTAGCGATTTGAAAATGGCCGGCAAGAGCGGCATTGAGCTGTTGATTGAATGGCGCGACACGCAGCCGCAAATGCCATTCATCCTGGCGACCGCCTTCGGCGCGACGCTCGCATCGAACCTGACGGTCGAGCAGATGGATTCGTGGGGCTGGCGTGCGCCCTTCATCTTCGGCCTGCTGATCGGCCCTGTCGCCTGGTACATCCGGACGCGGCTCGAGGAAACCGTCGAATACAAAGCGGTGGTGGCGAGCCACACGCCGCTGATGGACACGTTCAAGAACAACGGATCGCAGCTGTTGATCGGCATCGGTCTTGTCGTGCTCTCGACCGTCGGCACCTACACAATCTCGCTCTACATGCCGACCTATGCGGTGCGCCAGCTCGGCCTGCCAGCGTCGGGCAGCTACATGGCCGCGCTGCTCACCGGCGCCGTGCAGCTGGTGTGCGTCCCGATTGTCGGAGCCTTATCGGATCGTATCGGCCGCACGCCGATCGCGATGGCATCCGCGCTGTTGATGATCTTGATCATCTATCCGCTGTTCACCTGGTTGGTGGCGGCTCCCACCATCGGGACGTTGCTTGTCGTGCAGGCGATCGGCGGATTGCTGATGGCAGGGTATCTCGGCGGGCTGCCTGCGCTGTTGGCAGAGCTGTTTCCGACGCGCCTGCGCACGACCGGCCTTTCGATCAGTTATGCATTTGCGGTCGCCATTTTCGGCGGCGGCGCGCCGTTCCTTAACACTTGGTTGATCCAGGCCACCGGCAGCAACTTGGTGCCGAGCTATTACCTGATATTTGCCGCTGCAATCAGCCTGATAGCCCTGCTGGCGGCACGCAGCCAGACGGCCCGCCCCCTACAACCGTAGGATGAAATGTCGCACCTGCGACGATGCGCGCACTTTCCAGTATTTGCGCAGAACAAATTCGCTGCGCCGCGCATGGCAAAAGAATTCGTAACGCGATTTCTTGCATTTTACGAATGAAGCCTACGGTTGATTGACCGTGTTTTACTCGCTCAGGAAGACCGTTCCTTAAGAAATACGTGGAATAACCGTAGCCTACGGAGTTCCAAGCTCGCGGGCGCAAATGCGAATCGAACCAGCCGGCACGGCTTTCATCGACTGGCTGAGCCGCTCCATCCCCGATCGCAAGTTTCACTTCGAACTTGTTCGCGCGCTCTACAGCACGCCCAAGTCGATTGTCGGAGCTTCGATCGCAGCTTCGCTGATCGTCGCCATCTGCGCGGTGGTGAGCCGCGATCCGTTTTATCTTTTGTTCTTCACGGGCTTCGTACTGGTCGGCGTCGGGCGCACGCTCTCGCTCATCCGCTATCGGCAATCCAATTACGATCCGAACGATCACGCGACCACCAAGCGCTGGGAATTGATCGCGCTGATCGGCGCCTATTCGTTTGCGGTGCTCGTCGGTCTCACCGGCGCCTACACGCTCGGGATGCATTCCGACACCGATCTCGAGATTCTCGTGAGCGGCTGCGTGCTCGGCTACATCGCCGGCATCTCGTCGCGCAACGCGGCGCGCCCAATCATTTCGATCGGCCAGATTACGCTGACCTGCGTGCCGTTCATGGTGGCGCTCCTGCTCGAGGCCGACCTTGTGCACGTGGTGCTCGCGGTGTTCATCGGGGTGCTCTACGTCAGCACCATCGTGATGTGCCGCTCGGTATTCGACAACATCGTCTCCAAGCACGACGCCTACGGCAAGATCGAGATCATTGCGCAGCATGACGCGCTGACGGGATTGTGGAACCGCACCGCGTTCCTGCAACTGCTCGAGCAGAACCTGCGCACGATGCCGCAGACCGACAACAAGATCGGTCTCATCTCCATCGACCTCGACGGTTTCAAGGACATTAACGACAGCCTCGGCCATCCGGCCGGCGACGCCATCCTCAAGCAGGTCGCGACCCGCATTTGCGACGCGGTCGGTCCGCGCAGCGAAGTGGCGCGCATCGGCGGCGACGAATTCCTGGTGATGTGCACGGGCTTCGCGCCCAATGTCGGCGCCATGGCACGCGACGTGCTAGCGACGTTCTCGGCGCCGTTCGCCATCAACATGAGCAACTACGCCTGCGGCGCGAGCGTGGGCTACGCCGTCGCGCCTGAGGACGGCACGACGCTCGATCTTTTGCTGCGCAACGCCGACCTCGCGCTCTACGAGGCGAAGAAGGGCGGCCGCGGCCGTGTGATCCCCTACACCGCCGCGCTCGCCAAGCTCTACGAAGATCGCATCGCGCTCGAAAACGACCTGCAGTTCGCGCTCGCCAACGGCGAGTTCGAGATCGTCTATCAGCCGATCGTCGATCCGCGCTCGGGTCGCGCCATCTGCTGCGAAGCGCTGCTGCGCTGGAATCATCCGGAGCGCGGGCTGATAAGCCCCGCGGTGTTCATCCCGATTGCGGAAGCGACCAGCCTGATCAATCCGATCGGCGCCTGGGTGCTGCGCACGGCCTGTCAGGAAGCGACCAATTGGTCCTCCGATATCAAGGTTTCGGTCAACCTGTCGCCGGTGCAGTTCCGGCGCGGGCGCGAGCTCGTGGACACCGTGATGAGCGCGCTGGTCGGATCGGGCCTTGCCGCGCGCCGGCTCGACCTCGAAGTCACGGAATCTGTTTTGATCGAGGACACCGCTTCCACCCTCGCGATCCTCGAGGAGCTCCGCAGCAAAGACATCGGCGTGTCGCTCGACGACTTCGGTACCGGCTTCGCATCGCTGAGTTATCTCAACGACTTCCCGTTCTCGAAGGTGAAGATCGACCGCAAGTTCTCGCAGCACATCGACCAGTCCACGCGCACGTCGGCGATCATCGCCGGCATCGCCCAGATCACCCAGGCGCTGCGCATCGAGCTCGTCGCCGAGGGTATCGAGACCGAGAACCAGCTCACGCAGATGCGCGCCTTCGGCATCAACGCGATCCAGGGTTACCTTTACAGCAAGCCGTTGCCGGTGACGCAGTTGCGTCGCGTCATCAGCGAGCCGCTGGCGCCGGGACTGGCCAAGTCCAAGCGCATTGCCGTCGTCGACGGCGATCGCACGCGTCGCGCCTCGTAACTTCTAATCCGGGCTAGTTATCCGACAGCAGGCGGTCGAGCACCGCCATGCGCATGAACTTCGACAGGCGCACCTGCTCGAAGTACATGGCGTTCGGCAGGTCGTCGCAGTCCGGATGGATCTCATCCTGCCGCGGCAGCGGGTGATAGAGCTGCGCCTTGGAACTGGTGCGCGCGATCTTCTCCGCCGTGACGACGAACTTGTCAGGCGTGACGTGTGGCGAGACATAGCTGGAAGCCGCCGGCTCCCCGATGTCCGACATGTCGTAGGGCGCCATCATGATGGCATCCGACCCAGTCAGCGCGTCGGCGATATCCGTGATGAAGCGATAGCGGATCTGGTGCTCGGCGATCGCCATCAGGAGGTCAGGCGGCACTTCGTAGTGCGGGGTCGAGCAGAACACGATCTCGCGCGGGGCTTCGAAGCGCAGTAGCTGGATGAGCGAGCGCACGGTGCGGCCGCGCGGGTCGCCGCCGAAGGCGATGCTCTTGCCACGGATGGTCCCGAGGCCGCGGCGCATGGCGAAGACATCGATCAGCGCCTGGGTCGGGTGTTCGTTCCAGCCGTCGCCAGCGTTGATCACCGGGGCACGCGACTTCGCAGCCATGCGCGCCGCAGCGCCGACTTCGTGATGGCGCACAACCAGCGCGTCGCAGAGCCGCGACACGACCGCGGCGCAGTCCTCGAGCGACTCGGCCGTGCGCGCGTTGGAACGCGACGCCGACATATCCTCGATGCCCATGCTATGCGCGCTGAGCGCTATGGTTGCAGCCTCAAAGCCCATGCGAGTGCGGGTCGAGGACTGGAAGAACAGCAGCGCCACGGTCTTGCCGGCCACCCGCGACACGGCGCGCCCGGTTTCGAAATCCTCGGCAAGCTGGCAAAAATAGTCGATATGGCCGGCGTCGAGCGCGCTGGCGCTCACCAAGTGCTTGAGCGGAACGAACTTCCGCTCAAGGGCCTGCGCATTCGGCCGGGAAATTACCCGCGGCTCAAAGGACGACACGTAGGCCATTGGCCTCACCCCTACACGTCAGAAATCGCTGTTAACCATATGTTAACCTAGGATTGTAGGGACCAAATGCGACAGATCAAATCACATTCTCCCAACATGGTTGTGACCACCGTCGGGTGCAGAAATCGCGTGTATTCATGACGTTAGAGCGACACCCATTGCCCCAAACCGGGACATTTATGCTGTCGGGGAGTATCGCTATACAGGCCCCTTATACGCCATTGCTTTCGGGCCGCCCCACTGACACATCACGCCCGTCATGAAGTTTCTCGACCAGGCCAAGATCTACATCCGCTCCGGCGACGGCGGGGCGGGCGCCGTGGCATTCCGGCGCGAGAAGTATGTCGAATTCGGCGGGCCCTATGGGGGCGACGGCGGGCGCGGCGTTGATGTGATCGTCGAATTCGTGAACGGGCTCAACACCCTGATCGATTACCGCTACCAGCAGCACTTCAAGGCCGAAACCGGCGGCCATGGCATGGGGGCTAACCGTTCGGGTGCGGGCGGCGACGACGTCGTGCTCAAGGTCCCGGTCGGCACGCAGGTGTTCGACGAAGACAACCAGACGCTGCTCGCCGATCTCACCGAGATCGGCCAGCGCGTGGTGATCGCCAAGGGCGGCAATGGCGGCTTTGGCAATTCGCATTTCAAGTCGTCGACCAACCGCACCCCGCGCAACGCCAATCCCGGCCTGCCCGGTGAAGAGCGCACCCTCTGGCTGCGGCTCAAGCTGATTGCCGACGCCGGCCTCGTCGGATTGCCGAACGCCGGCAAGTCCACGTTCCTGGCCGCGGTCACGGCGGCGAAGCCGAAGATCGCCGACTATCCATTCACGACGCTACATCCGCAGCTCGGCGTGGTGCGGGTCGATACCCGTGAGTTCGTCCTCGCCGACATTCCCGGACTGATCGAGGGAGCCCATGAAGGCGTCGGCCTTGGCGACCGCTTCCTCGGTCATGTCGAGCGTTGTCGCGTGCTGCTGCATCTGATCGACGGCACCGGCGAGGATGCCGGCGCGGCCTACCGCACGGTGCGGCACGAGCTCGAGGCCTATGGCCATGGCCTCATCGACAAGCCCGAGATCGTCGCGCTCAACAAGGCCGACGCGCTCACCCCGGCGCAGATCAAGTCGCAAAGCGCGAAGCTCAAGCGCGCCTGCGGCCGGACGCCGATGATCGTGTCCGCCGCCACCCGGCAAGGCGTGACCGAGGTGCTGCGGGCGCTGTTCAAGGTGATCGACAGCGTGCCGGCCGAGGAGCCAGAGTCGGAGCCGGCACAAGCCTGGCAACCGAAGTTGTAGTATTGCTGGCCTGTCCGGTTCTTTCGCTGATCTCTTGAATTCACCCATGTCCCGTCAAACGCCTTCCCTCGCCGATTTTCGCCGCATCGTGATCAAGGTCGGTTCGTCGCTGCTCGTCGACGCCGAAGCCGGACGCGTGCGCGAGACCTGGCTCGCCTCGCTGGCCTCCGACATCGCACGCCTGCATGGCGAGGGGCGCGAGGTGCTGATCGTGTCGTCGGGCGCGATCGCGCTTGGCCGCTCGGTACTCAAGCTGGCGAAGGGACCGCTCAAACTCGAGGACAGCCAGGCCGCTGCCGCCGTCGGCCAGATCGCACTGGCGCGCACCTGGTCGGAAGCGCTCGGCCGCCACGGCATCGGCGCCGGACAGATCCTGGTCACGCTCGGCGACACTGAAGAACGCCGCCGCTATCTCAACGCGCGCTCGACCATCGCCAAGCTGATGGAGTGGCGCGCAGTACCGGTGATCAACGAGAACGACACCGTGGCAACTACGGAAATCCGCTACGGCGACAATGATCGCCTCGCCGCGCGCGTCGCCACCATGGTGAGCGCCGACCTCCTGGTGCTGCTCTCGGATGTGGACGGCCTCTACGACGCGCCGCCCGGAGCAAACGCTGCCGCCAAGCTCATTCCGGTGGTCGAACGCATCACGCCCGAGGTCGAAGCCATGGCCGGCGCGGCCGGATCGGAACTCTCGCGCGGGGGCATGCAGACCAAGATCGAAGCCGGCAAGATCGCGACCACCGCCGGCACACACATGATCATTGCATCGGGGCACGTCGAGCATCCGCTCAGGGCCATCGCCGACGGTGCACGCTGTACCTGGTTCCTGACCCCGGCCAATCCGGTGACGTCGCGCAAGAAATGGATCGCCGGTTCGCTCGAGCCGCGCGGCACGCTGACGATCGACGCCGGCGCGGTGGCGGCGCTGCGCTCCGGCCGCAGCCTGCTGCCGGCGGGCGTGATCCGCGTCGACGGCCGCTTCAGCCGCGGCGATGCGGTGATCGTGCGCGGACCGGACGGCGCTGAAGTGGGGCGAGGGCTGATCGCCTATGACGCCGAGGACGCCGAGCGCATTAAGGGACGCCCGTCGGCGGACATTCTCTCGATTCTCGGGTTCGGCGGACGCACCGAGATGATCCACCGCGACGACCTGGTGGTCGGACGCGACTGACGATTGTCAGCGGAACTACTGCACGCGGCGCACGCGCCGGACCGGCTGTGGTGGCTCATAGAACGGATTCTGGCCGCACCAGCTGCTGCCCTGGCTCGACGCCATGCACTGCTCGAACGACACGTAGCCGCAACTCATGGCGCCATTCTTGCCGCCGAGATGCAGGCACCACGGGTAGACGATCGCCGCCTCGCTGCGCGGAACGTCCACGGTCATGGCGAGCGCGGCGCTGCATGCGCCCACCGCGATGAGAATCCATTTCCGCATGATCGCCTCCCGGCTTGGCGCTTCGATCAGCCGCGCGCGCGGCGCCCTGGGCGGACCTGCTGCTCCGGTGTCGGACCTTCCCACCACGGGTTGACGCCGCAATAGCCGCCGTTGCCGCTGAGCGTCGCCATGCACTGCGCATAGGTGACGAAGCCGCAATTCGGCGCGCCGCCAGAGGTGCGTCCGCCGTAGTTTGCGCACCACGGATAAATGGTGAGCGCTTCGCTCGGCTTGACGCCCGACGCGAGCGTCAGGGCCGTGAGAGCTGCTGCACCGATCAGATAGAGCGACTTGCGCATGATGGCCTCCATCGACTGCAAGTATCGCCGCCCTTGAGACTCTACCACCGGGCTTCGCGCCTGCTCCATCACATCAACGCGACGGCTGCGTACGCGCTTTGCCCGACTTTGTGTGCGCGGGCGGCGGCGGATCGACGTAAAAGGGATTGCGTTCACAGTTTTGCCCATTTCCGCGCGCGGTTTGCATGCACTGTTCGAAACTGACGAAGCCGCAGTTGCGCGCGCCGAAGTCATGGCCCGCGCCGGTCGTGCACCACGGATAGACCGGCGCGCCAGAGGCGGGGCTTGCCGCCATCGCCGCGCCCACAAGCATCATTGCCGCCGTCACCTTGCGCATCGCGCTCGCCCTCGCACCTGCCGCATAAACCACGCTGGAGGCTCATTATTCCACGGCTTGCATGGCGGGCTGGTAGCCCTATAGTCCCGCCACTTTTCGGCCCCGCCGCGGCGCGGGCCCTCGCAACCGGATAGCCGGACATGAAAAAGGGCGACGTCAAAAAAGTCGTGCTGGCCTATTCGGGCGGTCTCGACACCTCGATCATCCTGAAGTGGCTGCAAACCACCTATGGCTGCGAGGTCGTGACTTTTACCGCCGATCTCGGCCAGGGCGAAGAGCTCGAGCCGGCGCGCAAGAAGGCCGAGCTGCTCGGCATCAAGCCGCAGAACATTTTCATCGAAGACCTGCGCGAAGAATTCGTACGCGACTACGTGTTCCCGATGTTCCGCGCCAACACGCTGTACGAAGGTCAGTATCTGCTCGGCACCTCGATCGCACGGCCGCTCATCGCCAAAAAGCAGATCGAGATCGCCGAAAAGACCGGCGCCGACGCCGTCGCCCATGGCGCCACAGGCAAGGGCAACGACCAGGTGCGCTTCGAACTCACCTATTACGCGCTCAAGCCCGACGTCACGGTGATCGCGCCATGGCGCGAATGGGACCTCACCTCGCGCACCAAGCTCATCGAGTTCGCCGAGAAGAACCAGATCCCGATCGCCAGAGACAAGCGCGGCGACGCGCCGTTTTCGGTCGACGCCAACCTGCTGCACGCATCATCCGAAGGCAAAGTGCTGGAGGATCCTGCGCAGGAAGTGCCCGACTACGTTTATTCGCGCACCAACGATCCCGAGAAGGCGCCGGACAAGCCAACCTATATCGACGTCGATTTCGAGCGCGGCGACGCCGTTGCGATCGACGGCAAGAAGCTGTCGCCGGCGACGCTGCTCGCGAAGCTCAACGAACTCGGCAAGGCAAATGGCATCGGACGGCTCGACCTCGTCGAGAACCGTTTCGTCGGCATGAAGTCGCGCGGCATGTACGAGACGCCAGGCGGCACCATCCTGTGGCAGGCGCATCGCGGCATCGAGCAGATCACGCTGGATCGCGGCGCGGCGCATCTCAAGGACGAGCTCATGCCGAAGTACGCCGAGATGATCTACAACGGGTTCTGGTTCACGCCCGAGCGCGAGATGCTGCAGGCGGCGATCGACAAGAGCCAGGAATATGTCACCGGCCGGGTGCGGCTGAAGCTCTACAAAGGCACCGTCGGCGTGGTCGGGCGCTCAAGCCCGTACTCGCTCTACGACCAGGACCTCGTCACCTTCGAGGAAGGCGCGGTGGCTTACGACCATCGCGACGCAGAAGGATTTATCAAGCTTAACGCTTTGCGACTGCGCACCCTCGGGCAGCGCAAGAAGAAGTTGAAGCTGTAGGGTTTTCGGGCCTCGCGCCCCAACCGAATTTAAATCGTTTGCGTATATCGATGACGGACTTCCACGAGGACAGTCCGTCATGGCGCGCCTGCGCGATCACGTCATCCGAGCCGGCCTGGAGACGCTGTACTTCAGCGGCGCGCATCGCTTCATGCGCCATTTGTACGAAGGTGTCGGCGCGATCCTGACGCTGCACCACGTGCGGCCGGAGAACGACGCGGCGTTCCACCCCAATCGAATCCTCGAGATCACACCCGAATTCCTCGAAGCCATGATCGGCGAAATGCGCCGCATGGAGATCGATCTCATTTCACTCGACGAAATGGCGCAGCGTCTCAAGCGCGGCGACACCGGCCGGCGCTTCGTCTGCATCACCTTCGACGACGGCTACCGCGACAACAAGCAGTTCGCGTACCCGATCCTGAAGGCGCACAAGGTGCCATTCGCGATCTACGTGCCGTCGAGCTTCATCACGCGTTCGGGCGAGCTGTGGTGGCTGGCGCTCGAAACGTTGATCGCGTCGAACAACGAAATTTCGCTCGACATGGACGGCGCACGGCGGCTGTTTTCGCTCCGCTCCACAGAAGAAAAGGAAGACGCGTTCGCTGAGATCTACTGGTGGCTGCGCAGCCAGTCGTCCGATCTCGTCATCCGCAACACCATGCGCGTCGTCTGCGGCCGCTACGGCGTTGACGTGCGCTTGTTCTGCGACGAGCTGTGCATGACCTGGAGCGACCTTGCCGAGCTCGCGGCCGACCCGCTGGTCACGATCGGGGCACACACCGTCAATCACCCGTTCCTCGCCAAGATGCCCATCGAGAAAGCGCGCGAGGAGATCGAGAACGGCGCGCAGGCGCTCACGGTGCGTCTCGGCAAGCGTCCGCAGCATTTCTCCTTTCCGTTCGGCGATGCAGAATCGGCAGGCCCGCGCGAGTTCGCGCTGGCCGCGGAGCTCGGCTTCCAGACGGCGGTGACCACGCGACCGGGCGTTCTGTTCGCCGAGCATCGCGACCACCTCACCGCGCTGCCGCGCATCTCGATCAACGGCGATTACCAGAAGCTGCGCTATGTCGACGTGCTGATTTCGGGCGCCGCGACCGCGGCCTGGAACGGCTTCAAGCGCGTCGACGCCGCCTGATCCCTCCGCCGGTGCGTGGTTAACGCATCGTAAATCGAGCATTGCGGCAAGACTTTCTTGAGAGCCGCCGCGAGATAGTGGCGCCGAGTTCGAGTCGCATCGAGGCAGAAGCCGTGTCCCGCAAAGTCGCCGTTCTGGTCGCCGCCCACGACGCTGAAAATTCGATTCGCGACGCCGTCGAAAGCGTGCTCGCAAGCTCCATGCCCTGCCGAGTAGTCGTGGTCGATGACGGCAGTCGCATCCCGGTGAGCCAGGTGCTCGGCACCTACGGCGGGCGCGTCGAGATCATCCGGCACGACGACAATCGTGGCCCGGCCGCCGCGCGCAACGCCGGGCTCGGACGTATCCTCGCGGGCGACGTCGACTATGTCGCGATCCAGGACGCGCACGATCTCTCCTACGCCGACCGCCTGGCGACGCAGGTCGCGTTGTTCGAGGCCAATCCACGCCTCGGCGCAGTCGGCAGCTGGACGCGGCACTTCGACGCCAACACCGGCGCTACCACGCAGTATCGCAAGCATCCGACCGACGCCGCCTCGATCCGCAACCTGTTGTTCTTCGACGACGGCATCCCGCACGCCAGCGCGATGTTTCGCGCCAATGCACTTCGCACCGTCGGCGGCTATGCCGAGAGTTTCCAGGGCGCCGAGGACTACGAACTGCTGCGCCGCATCGCGACGCGCTTCGAGCTCGCCAATGTTCCGGAGTATCTCGTCGCCTGCCGGCTATCGACGCTCGGCCGCCACCGCAACGAACTGCTCGACCGGCTGCGCGTGCAACTCGGGTATCTCGAGCCGAAGGAATGGCGCGCTTGGGCCGGCGCGCTCAACACGGTCGCGCATTTCGTCATGCCCGGCGGCATGAACCTCGCGTACGCGCGCAGATAGTCGTCAGCGCCCAACGACGGTTCTTCCCTCACCTTTTTGATTAGGGACGGCGTCGCTTCGCTCGCCTATGCCTTGTAACAGACGGCCTCGATGTTGTGGCCGTCGGGATCGAGCACGAACGCCGAATAATAGTTCGGGCGATAGTGCTCGCGCAGGCCGGGCGCGCCGTTGTCCTTGCCGCCCGCCGCGATTGCGGCTTTGTAAAACGCGTCGACCGCGGCGCGGTCCTTGCTCAGGATCGCCACATGCAACGGATGGTCGAGCTTGCCTTCGCCGTCGATCCAGAAATCGGGCTTGCCCTCGGCGCCAAAGCCGCAGGACGGCGACTTGGCCTGCGTTTTCTCGGCCGGGATTTCCTTGACCAGCCCATAGCCGAGCGGCTTGAGCGCCTGCTCATAGAAACGTTTGGAGCGCGGGTAATCGGAAACGGCAAAGCCGACGTGATCGATCATGGGATGCTCCTGCCTGACTATCCGACAGGAACAACGCCCCGGCCTCCCGGCAGGTTCGCCGGCTAGACCTGCCGTTCGACCATCTTCTTCTTGATCTCAGCGATCGCCTTGGCCGGATTGAGGTGCTTCGGGCAGGCCTGCGCACAGTTCATGATGGTGTGGCAGCGGTAAAGCCGGAAGGGATCCTCGAGATTGTCGAGGCGTTCGCCGGTCGCCTCATCGCGCGAGTCCTTGATCCAGCGCGCGGCCTGCAGCAGCGCCGCCGGCCCGAGGAAGCGGTCGGAATTCCACCAGTAGCTCGGGCACGCCGTCGAGCAGCAGGCGCACAGGATGCACTCGTAGAGCCCGTCGATCTGCGTGCGGTCGTCGTGGCTCTGCTTCCATTCCTTCTCCGGCGTCGCCGACACGGTCTGCAGCCACGGCTGCACCGAGGCGTGCTGCGCATAGAAGTTGGTGAGGTCGGGCACGAGGTCCTTCACGACCGGCTGATGCGGCAGCGGATAGACCTTCACCGCGCCGCCGATGTCGCTCATCGCCTTGGTGCAGGCGAGCGTGTTGCCGCCGTCGATGTTCATGGCGCAGGAGCCGCATACGCCTTCGCGGCAGGAGCGGCGGAAGGTGAGCGACGGATCGATCTTGTTCTTGATCCAGATCAGCGCGTCGAGAACCATCGGGCCGCAGTCGTCGAGGTCCACCGTGTAGGTGTCCATGCGCGGATTGGCGCCGCTGTCGGGATCGTAGCGATAAACCTTGTACTCACGCGTGCCCTTGTTGCCGGGATGCTTCTGCGGCAGCGGCCACGCCTTGCCTTCGGTGACGCGGGAGTTCTTGGGGAGGGCGAATTCGACCATGTTAATACACCCGCGCTTTCGGTTCGATGTAGGAGACGTCGTTGGTGAGCGTGTAGGTGTGCACCGGCCGGTAGTCGATCGTGACCTTGCCGGTCGCCGGGTCGAGCCACGACAGCGTGTGCTTCATCCAGGTCTTGTCGTCGCGGTCAGGGAAGTCCTCGCGCGCGTGGGCGCCGCGGCTTTCCTTGCGATTGACGGCGGAATCCATCGTCACCACCGCCTGCACGATCAGATTGTCGAACTCGAGCGTCTCGACGAGGTCGCTGTTCCAGATCAGCGAGCGGTCGGCGACCTTGATGTCGGCAGCGCCGGCCATCACTTCGTGGATCTTCTTCGAGCCCTCTTCCAGCACCTCGCCGGTGCGGAACACCGCGCAGTTCGTCTGCATCACGCGCTGCATGTGGTCGCGCAGCTCGGCCGTCGAGGTTTTGCCGCTGGCATGGCGAAGCTTGTCGAGGCGCGCGAGTGCGCGCTCGGTCGAATCCGCCGGCAGCTCGGGATGCTTGGCGTCCTTCTCGATCAGCTCGGCACAGCGCGCAGCGGCGGCTCGTCCGAACACCACAAGGTCGATCAGCGAATTGGAGCCGAGGCGATTGGCGCCATGCACCGAGACGCAACCCGCCTCACCGAGCGCCATCAGGCCCGGGATGATGGTGTCGTCGTTGCCGCCTTTCTTGGTGAGCGCCTCGCCATGATAGTTCGTGGCGATGCCGCCCATGTTGTAGTGCACGGTCGGAATCACCGGGATCGGCTCGCGCGTGACGTCGACGCCGGCGAAAATGCGCGCGCTCTCGGAAATGCCGGGCAGGCGCTCCGCCAGCACTTTCGGGTCGAGATGATCGAGATGCAGATGGATGTGGTCGTGCTTGGCGCCGACGCCGCGGCCTTCGCGGATCTCGATGGTCATGGCGCGCGAGACCACGTCGCGTGACGCAAGATCCTTGGCGGATGGCGCGTAGCGCTCCATGAAGCGCTCGCCTTCGGAATTGGTGAGGTAGCCGCCCTCGCCGCGCGAGCCTTCGGTGATCAGGCAGCCGGCGCCGTAGATGCCGGTCGGGTGGAACTGCACGAACTCCATGTCCTGCAGCGGCAGGCCGGCGCGCAGCACCATGGCGTTGCCGTCGCCGGTCTGGGTGTGCGCGCCCGTGCAGGAGTAGTAGGCGCGGCCATAACCGCCGGTGGCGAGGATGGTCATGTGGCCGCGGAAGCGGTGGAGCGTGCCGTCATCGAGCTTGAGGGCGATCACGCCGCGGCAGCGGCCTTCGTCGTCGACGATCAGGTCGATGGCGAAATACTCGATGAAGAATTCGGCGTTGTGCTTGAGCGCCGCGCCATAGAGCGTGTGCAGCATGGCGTGGCCGGTGCGGTCGGCAGCAGCGCAGGTGCGCTGCGCGGTGCCCTTGCCGTAGTGCGTGGTCATGCCGCCGAAGGGGCGCTGATAAATGCGGCCATCGTCCTCGCGGCGCGAGAACGGCAAGCCCCAGTGCTCGAGCTCGTACACGGCGGCGGGCGCGTTGCGGCAGAGATATTCGATGGCGTCCTGGTCGCCGAGCCAGTCGGCGCCCTTGACGGTGTCGTACATGTGCCAGCGCCAGTCGTCCTCGCCCATGTTGCCGAG
>Ga0105248_10005521_pt1 | contig 13888 bp, 5 predicted proteins | sample KBSS34metaG_FD_81524 | JGI IMG/M metagenome (GOLD analysis project Ga0105248, IMG submission 81524) | Switchgrass rhizosphere microbial communities from Kellogg Biological Station, Michigan, USA - KBS S3-4 metaG | ecosystem: Host-associated > Plants > Roots > Rhizosphere > Soil | place...
CTATGGGACGCGCCGAGCTTCTTTCCGTACAGCCACACGCTGGCGTACTCCGACCATCTCGTTGGTCTGGCGGTGTTCACGGCGCCGCTGCAGGCGCTCACGCATAATCCGGTCCTCGTCTACAACGTGGCGTTCCTGGCGTCGGTAATGCTGTCCGGGATCGGCATGTACGTGCTGGCGCGATTGCTGGCCGGTCGCCGCGATGCGGCGCTCGTCGCGGCCGTCATGTACGCCTGCCTGCCGTTCCGGGCCTCGCACATGGCGCATCTTCAGTGGCTGACCGTCGGCTGGCTGCCGCTCGGCTTGTGGGCGCTCCACCGGTACTTTGCCACGAGCAAGTGGCGATATCTGGCCTGGGCCGCCGTCTGTTTTCTCGTGCAGGCCATGACCGCGTCATATTTCTTCTACTTTGCGCTGCTTCCTTTTGGCGTTGTTGCCGCGATGGCCATCGCGCGCGACCGCACCGCGGCCTTGCGGCTGGCGCGGCATCTCGGGCCGATTCTCCTGCTCATGGCTCTAGCGATCGCGCCCGTGGCGCGCGCCTACTATGTCGTGCGCCAGGAGGCCGGGCTGCGGCGCACGACGCGGGAGATCGTCCTGCAAAGCGCGGATGTTGCGGACTACGTGCACGCCGCACCGCGCTTGCGCGTGTGGGGCGGTCTTGGCACGACCGGGGGCGAGCACGAGCTGTTTCCCGGCGCGCTGGCGCTGACACTCGGCGGTGTCGCGTTGATCGTAAAGCGGCGTTCAACGGCCGTACGCACCTACGCCACGATTGCGCTGCTGGCGTTTGTGCTGTCTCTCGGCGCCAGCCCCGCCGCCTGGGGGCATTCGCTGCACATTCCTGGTCCCTACGGATGGCTGCTCGCGATCGTGCCTGGCCTTGACGGCATCAGGGCGGTCGCCCGCCTCGGTTTGATCGTCGCGCTGGCGCTCGCGCTGCTCTCGGCCATTGGTGCGGCGTGGCTCTTGGATCGCCTGCGCGGGCGGTGGCGATCGGTCGTGCTGACGGCTGTCATCGTCGGCGCGATTGCCGAAGGCTGGGCCGCCCCGATTCCAATGGCTGCCTTCACGCCCCTCGCCGCGCCGGGGGAACGCGACGCGTACGAGTATCTGCGTCAGTCACCACCAGGCGGAGTGCTCGAGCTGCCGGCGTCGCTGCAGCGATTCGAGCGTGAGTCGCAATACCAGTACCTGACCCTCGCTCACGGACATCGCATCGTCAACGGCCAGAGTGGTTACGTGACGCCCCTGTTCAATTTCCTCGCAGGCGGTCAATCGCCGCTCAACGAGACGAATCGTCTCGGTGACGCGATTGCCGCCCTGCGCGCGATCGGCGTCGGCTACCTGATCGTCCACCACGACGCGTTCGAGGCGCCGGCCGTTGCCGCGGCCTGGGAGGCAGCGCTCGTGACCGAGCGCGCACAGTTCATCAGCTCGCGCCGGTTCGGCGAGACCACCGTCGCTGCGCTGCTGCCCGCCGTGGATTCACTGGCCTCGATTCGCGGGCGACCGATCCCCGCTGCCGCGATCCGCGCGCAGGCCTCCCATTTCCAGGATCGATTGCCGCTTCTGTTTGATGGTGATTTGGACAGCCGATGGCTGAGCGGCCCGCCCCAGCGCGGCGATGAGTGGATCACGCTCGAGTTCGACCGGCCGCGCGACGTGGCTACGATCCGATTCCGGATGGCCGAACGCAGCGCCGGCGACTATCCGCGAGAGCTCGCCGTCGACTCGATGCGCGACGATGGTGCCGAGACCGTGTTTGACGGTCCGGTGCTGCCGGCCTTCGCGCGCGGCATTCTCGCGGACGGAACGCATCCCAGCATCGACCTGGCGTTACCGCCCAACCGGTCGGCCGTGCTGCGCCTGCGGCAGCTCGGCACAGCCGGCCGCTTCTTCTGGTCGATCCACGAGCTGCAGGTGTGGGAGCGATGAATGCGGTGTGAAAAGAATCCACCGCCGAGACCGCCAAGGCCGCGGAGCGAAAACGTCGAGTTTCTCGCCGATCTCTGCGCGCTTGAAGACAACCACCAAGCACACCGAACGCACCGAGCAGCGGGCCGTTTTCTCGGTGGCCTCGGCGATCTCGGTGGTGATTCTCCGGGATCCATCACACGTCGAGCTCCTCGGCCTCGTCGGCCCGGTCCATGATGAACCGGAAGCGCGCGGACGCGTCCTTTCCCATCAGCTCGTTGATGACGCGGTCGGTCACGATCTGATCGGTGACCTCGACGCGCAGCAGGCGCCGGGTGCGCGGATTGAGCGTCGTCTCCCACAGCACTTTCGGCATCATCTCACCAAGGCCCTTGAACCGCGTGATCTCCGGCGTGCCGCGGCCGTTCTTGGCATGCTGGGTGAGGATGGTGTCACGCTGAGCATCGTCGAGCGCCCAGAACGTCTCCTTGCCGATGTCGACACGATAGAGCGGCGGCTGCGCCAGGAAGACCTTGCCGCTCATCATCAGCTGCGGCAGATGGCGGTAGATGAACGTCAGCAGCAGCGTGGCGATGTGATTGCCGTCGGAATCGGCGTCCGCGAGAATGATGATCTTCCCGTAGCGCAGCCTCGACAGATCGAAGTTCTTGCCGAGCCCGCAGCCGATCGCCGTCACCAGGTCCGCGAGCTCTTTGTTCTCGAGCACCTTGGCGAGCGATGCGCTCTCGGTGTTCAACACCTTGCCACGCAGCGGCAGAATCGCCTGCCGCACCCGGTCGCGTCCCTGCTTGGCCGACCCGCCGGCCGAATCGCCCTCGACGATGAAGAGCTCGCTGCCGTCGCTGGTCGGGTTGGTGCAGTCGCTGAGCTTGCCGGGAAGGTTCAGCCGCCCCGAGGTGGCGCTCTTGCGTGACACCTCGGCCTGCGCGGCGCGGCTGGCCTCGCGCGCCCGGGCCGAGAGAATGATTCGCGCGATGATCGCTTCCGCGACGCTGATGTTGTGATTCAGCCAGTGCTCGAGCGCCGGACGCACCACACCGTCCACCGCCGACATCATCTCGGGGTTGTTGAGCCGATCCTTGGTCTGCCCTTGAAACTGCGGCTCCTGGATGAACAGGCTCAGCACGCCGACCAGCCCTTCGCGAATGTCTTCGGCCACAATCGACACGCCTTTCGGCGAGAGGTTGTGCGTCTCGATGAAGTTGCGCACCGCCTTGCCCAGGCCGGCGCGCAGCCCGTTTTCATGCGTGCCGCCGGAGCTGGTCGGGATGCCATTGACGTACGAACGGATGTGCTCGTCGGTGGCTTCGGTCCACTGCAACACGAAATCGAGCCGCATGCCGTCGTCTTTGTAGAGCACGAAGGGCGCCTCGTGCACCGGCTTGGCTCCGCGGACGCCGACGATCTTCTTCAGGTAATCGACCAGACCGTCGGCGTGCTCGAAGACCAGCCGTTCGCTCGTCGCCTCGTCCTCGAACACCACTCTCACGCCTTTGTGCAGGTAGCTGACGACCTCCAGTCGTTCCTTGATGGTCGCCGGATCGAACTCGATTTTGGGGAAGATCGCCGCGTCGGGGTGGAAGTAAACCCTGGTGCCGCTGCCGCGCGCCGGTCCGATCTTCTTGAGGGCACCGACGGGCTGGCCCTGCTTGAATCGCATCTCCCATTGCGTGCCGTCGCGCTTCACGGTGGCGACGAGATCCTTCGACAGCGCGTTGACGACGCTCGCCCCGACGCCGTGGAGGCCGCCGGCCGTCTTGTAGCTGCCGCTTTCGAACTTGCCGCCGGCGTGAAGGACCGTGAAGATGACCTCGAGGGCGCTCTTCCTGGTCGCCGTATGTGTATCGATCGGAATGCCGCGCCCGTCGTCCTCGATGGTGATGGACGAGCCGTTGTCGTGGAGCGTGACGGTGATGTTCGAGGCGTGCCCATTCATCGCCTCGTCGACCGAGTTGTCGAGGATCTCCCAGATGAGGTGGTGCAGCCCAGCTGAGCCGACGCCGCCGATATACATGCCGGGCCGCTTGCGAACAGGTTCGAGACCCTCGAGAACGGTGATGTCTTTGGCGGTGTAGTTCGAGGGTGCCATGTATATAATTTCAGCCCGTAGAAAATGTGAAATGATGCCGCGCCTGGCGACGTTCCTGTTGGTCTCGATTGTAGCGGCATTTCCGGCGCCGGCTGGCGCCGCTGCCGCGGGACCGGTATCCGAGGATGTGCCCGTGCTCGGAGGCACGGCGGCGATGGCGCGGTCGCTCGGCATCAATCCCTCGCCCGATCGCGCGCGGTTTGTCCCGGAGCTCGCGCGTCTGACCCATCAAGCCTCGGAGGACCGCAACACGACCCGGGCCAAGGCCGCCTGGTTGCTGCAGCGGCGTAACGCCGGCGTTGCTGCGGCGGACGCCGGGGCCGAATCCGTGCCCATCCCGCTGACCGTCGCGATGTGGTCGCAGTGGGTGTTTCGTCGTTCCGTCCCGCCGGAGCAGATGGTCAGCGCCATCCTCGCCGACCCGCGTGCCGCGCACCTCTGTTACGGCCTCGCGAGTCTCGACGACGAGACGTTGGCATTCTTCCTCGATCATCCAGCCGCCATCACGAGGCTGTACGAGCGCGCCGCCGCGGTGTTTGCCGCCGCCGGAAGCGGCCTGCACGTGCGTCAGAATCGCGTGGTCGTAGCGGGAGGCGACGCCGCGGCCGATCTCTGGACCGCCGCGATCGGCGAGAGTCCCGAGAATCCGGAGTCATTCGTCCGGGCGCTCTTTGAACAGGATGAAGGACGGCTGGCCTATCTCTACGATGCGATTGGCGAGCTCGACCCGGCGCGGGCCGCCTTTTCGCTTGGCTTGTGGATGAAGGATCCGGCGACGCGCGTCAGGCGTTTCAAGGCACTGGTCGCCGTGAATCGCGACGCCATTCCCCAGTGGCAGCCGGCGAAGCTGCCCTTCACGCGGCCGCTCTACGACATCGGGTTGATCCTCGCGCGCGTCCAGGTCGAAGCCGACGGAGCGCCGTCGGTGCCATCGCTGCGGTCGGCGTGGGCGTGGATCTTCGAGAGCGCCGACCTGCCGGGGCGAAGTCCGCGTCCTCGTGCTTCAGCCGCGGACGATGACCTGATCGACGCGGCATGGCTGGCGCAGATGATCGTGCCGCTCGATACGCGCGACCGGGGAGAGCGCATCGACCAGGTGGCCTTCGGCCAGCGGGTGTTCGGCCACGCGGATCCTGACGACAACGCCGCGGTGCTGACCGCAATCCGTGCGTTTCCGAGATTTCGCATGCTGCTGCTCACACTCGAACGCAGCGGCGTCCGGCAGCCCGCCGTGTACATATCCGCGGTCCGCCGCGCCCAGCAGCTTTTGAGCCTCGACAATCGCCGGCTCTTCGCGGCCCTCGGGCAGTTTCAGAGCGCCCTGGCGCTCATCGCGCGCATGGCGAGTGTGCACACGCTCGATGTGGCGCGCTTCGAAACGCTCGTCACGAGCCTCGCGAGCGTGTCGCCGAACCACGATGGCCATTACGGCGGTGCGATCGTCGCGTGGATGCAGCAGACGCTTCGGCCGGTGCTCCTGGCCCGACTGCAACCGGACGCGACCGGCGATCCGACGGTGCGGCCGAGGTCGGACCTTGACTTGGAAGACCTGATTCTACTGGCGGTGGCGGGCGTGTCCGGACACGGGCCGGAGGCGGCCAGCGCCGTGGAATGGGAAGGGGACGTCTACCGCGTGAGTGTCGCGGCATCCGAAGAGCGGAGGATCCGCCGCATTCGCGAGAAGCAGGGCGGTCCATCGCTCGACGAGGCGCTCGCCCAAGGCAAGGACGACGCGATCGTCGGCGTATTGATGGCCTGGACCTACGCCGTGTCGATCGCTGACGTTGACAGCCCGGTGCTGCTGACCGGCGCCGTCACGCGGCGCCACGATTTCGGGTTGACCCCCGGCCCGAACGGCCTCAGGCTGCGGACCCCCTGGGCGTTGCCCAGGCAGGACATCGCCGTCGGCGTGCCGTGGCACGTGACCGGTTCGCTGCTTGGTCTGGATGTCGCGCTCTCGGGGCTGTCGCTGCGGCGCGTCGGGGGCGACCGCGCGATTGACGCGCCGACGCTCTCGTCCAACGAGCGCGACGCCTTTGCGGTCGCGGTGGCGCTGCTGAACCCCTACGACCTGCTCGACCGTGACCGCGACATCATTGCGGGGGCCGTCGAAAAGGGCCGCGCGCGTGTGGCGGCCCTGGCGGGGGACCGCGCACGTGTCGACGAGGTCGCCGCCGAGATCCGCATGGATGGGTGGCGGCGGCGTGCCCTGAATTGGACATTGGCACGCGAGCCGGATCGAGTAGGCTCGTTCTTTTCGATGACCGAACTGCTGTTCCTTGGCCGTGGGCCGATCGACGATCTCAGCGCTTGGGGGATGTCCGGGCTTGCCTTGGCGGGGTGCTTCTGCACCCGGCTGGCGTCGCCAAACCAGTGGCGCTTGCTGGTGGGCCGGCCGCAGTTGGGCCTGATGGCGTCGACGGTCGCGGACCTCAACCTGCATATCGCGGTGATGCTGCGCACGCTGCGGCTCCCGGCCGCGGTCGCGAAATCCGTGTTGTCGGCCGCGGTACAGGATTTCATCGATGAAGCGCGGCCGACCGACTTCAACGATTGGCTGACGCTCGTTCGCACGGCGCAGGCGGTACCAAGAGAACGGATCGAGGACTATGTCTCGGTGGCGACCGCCGACGGCCCGCTGGTGCCTTACGCACGCTGATGGACATCATGATGCGGCAGCGCTCGGCCCGCGGTGCCTGGTGCACCATCGCGATGGTGGTCGTGTTGAGCGCGGCGGCATTGGCCCGGATGGCCCAGAACCAGCCCAGCCTCCAGATCGTGTCCCCGGTCGACGGCAGCCTGATCAGCGGCAAGGTCGTGTTGCGCGCGGATCTCGATCCCCCGTCCGCGGCGTCGAGCGTCGTCTTTTTCGTGGACGGCCGCGAGGTCTGCACCGCGACCGTGCCGCCGTACGCGTGCACCCGGGATCTCGGCGCGGCCGTCCTCTCGCATCAGATTCGCGTGGTGGCGAACATCCCCGGCAATGGACGTATCGTGCGGACCGTGCGCACCAAGGAACTGGGATACACCGAAAAGGTTGATGTCGATGTCGTCCAGGTGACGGCGACGGTGGTCGACGATCGCGGACGCTACGTGCAGGGCCTCACGCGCGACGCGTTTCACGTGTTCGAAGACGACCGCGCGCAGACGATGACCCACTTTGCCGCTGAAGATGTCCCGCTCGAGCTGATCGTCGCGGTGGACATCAGCGGCAGCATGGCGCCGGCCATGCCGAAGCTCAAGAGCGCCGTGAAAGCGCTGCTCACGGCGGTGCCGCCCCAGGATCAGGTGACCGTCCTGGGATTCAACGACACCGTCTTCGCGCTCACGCGGGCGACGACGCAGCCGGCCGATCGCGTCAAGGCGATCGATCGTCTCGCGGCGTGGGGCGGAACCGCACTGTATGACGTGATCTTGCGCGCCGTGGATATGGCTGGCCGGCAGGTGGGGCGCAAGGCCATCGTCGTGTTCACCGATGGCGAGGACGAGGGCAGTCACGCCGTCATCGCCGACGTCGAACAGCGCTTGCAGGCGAGCGATGCCACGTTATACATGATCGGACAGGGTCGCGGTGTGACCCTCGATCCGCTCAAGCGGGTCATGGAGCGGCTGTCGCGGCCGACTGGCGGCCGCGCGCTGTTCACGGAAAGCATCGACGAGCTGCACGACGCGTTCGACAAGCTGCTCGACGAGTTGTCGCATCAGTACTTGCTTGGCTATCCTCCGACCAAGGACGGGCACGACGACGCGTTCCGACGCATCAGGGTGACGGTAGACGGACCGTATCAGGTTCGCGCGCGGCAGGGATACCGCGCATTGGCGGTCAAATGAAACACCAAGCGCGCAACAGCCATGGGCTGCAGATTCCAGGCTCCAGGCTCGGGGTTTTTCGTCCGGCCACGCGTCGCCAGGAATCTGCGGTCTTTCGGTGTAGCCGGTGGTTGGCGGTCGGCCTGTTGGGCCTTCCAAGTCTCTTCGGCGCCGTCGCGGCGGCGCAGCAGGCGTCGCAAGAGCCGCCGCGTTTTCGGTCGGCGGTCGAGGTCACCTCGATCGACGTCGCCGTCGTCGACGGTCAAGGCAAGCCGCTGCTGGGCCTGATGCCCGGCGATTTCACGGTGCGCGTGGACAACAAGCCGCGAGTCGTCGTCAGCGCGGAATGGGTGCCGCTTGCGGCCGAGCCCGCCAACCCCAAGCCGGTGGCGCGCGTGCCTGAAGGCTACAGCTCGAACGAGAATGCGACCGGCGGCCGGCTGATTGCCATCGTGGTCGACGAGCCGCATATCAGGCCGGGTGGCGCCGGAGCGGTACTGGCGGCCGCGAGCGCCTTCATCGATCGGTTGTCGCCCAACGATCGCATCGCCGCCGTGAGCCTGGGGATCGGCGGCCCGGCCACGCCGTTCATCGCCGACCGCCAGCGCGTCAAGGAAGCGATCGGCCGCATGGCAGGGCAGCGGGAGACGCTCAAGCTCACGAACCAGACGGTCACGCCGAGCGAGGCGTTCGAGATGGCGGATGGCAATCGGCTGACGGCCGAATCGGTCTACGCGCGCGAGTGCGCGGGGCTACGTAACGGCACGGCGGCCATGCAGCAGTGCCGGCAGGAAGTCGACGCCGAAGCCTATACGCTGGCGGATCAGCTGAGGCGCACCAGCGACGTCACGATCCGCGCGCTGCGCGACGTGCTCGACGCGATGAAGGTGCTTGACGGACCGAAGACGCTGATTCTGATGTCCGAAGGTTTTACGGTGCGCGACATCGGCCTGACGAGCGAGCTCGGCGCGTTGGCCGCCGCGACGCGCACCAGCATCTACGCGCTGAAGCTCGATAGTCAACTCTTCGACATCACCAACGCCAGGGCTCCGGTCAACGAGCCATCGAGCAACCTGCGCAACGACGGTTTGGAGATGCTCGCCGCGGCCGCGCGCGGCACCCTGTTTCTCGTCAGCGGCACCGGCAGCCAGCTGTTTACGCACATCGAATCGGAGCTGTCCGGGTATTACCTGCTCGGCGTCGAGTCCGATCCCGCCGATCGCGAGCGCAAAGCGCGTGCGATTCATATCGACGTGGCCCGGCGAGGCGCGACCGTGCGGACTCGACGGCAGCTGCTCAACGTGCCGGCGGATTTGAACCGGCCACGCACGGTGCGCGACGCCATTACGGCCAGCCTCACTGCTCCGCTCCTCGCCTCGGCGCTGCCCCTTCGCGTCGCCACGTTCGCGCTGCGCGGTCCAGAACAGGGCAAGGTGCAGCTGCTGATTCGGGCGGAGGTGGGGACCGACTACACCGGACCGAGACCCGGTGTGATTGGGTACGTCATCATGGATCGCGATGGCAAGAGCATCGAGACTCGCACCATCAACGCCGTGCTGACGCCGGTGATGAGCGGCGTCCCCGGGTCACTTCAGTATTCGGGCGGCGCCAGCCTCGACCCCGGCGAGTACACCCTCAAGCTTGCGATCGCGGAAGGCGATCGGCTGGGAAGCGTGGAACACCCGATCCACGCGCTGCTTTCCGATGTCGGTGAGGTCTCACTCAGTGACCTCATGGTGGGCGGACCGACCGACGCCAACGAGCTGTTGCGCCCGACGGTAGGCTACACGGTCAGTTACGGATCGCTGCACGGATATCTTGAAGCCTACGGGCCGCATCTCGAGCAGATGACCGCGACGTATGAAGTCGCGGCGAGTCCCGAGGGGCCCGCCTTGCTGAGCGCCGACGTGGCAAGGCGCACCGCCGGCGGCGATCGGACGTTGTTTACCCACGTACTGTCGGTGGGAAAGCTGCCGCCCGGGGAGTACGTGCTCAGGGCGAAGCTGACGTCCGGGGCCACGCCGCTCAAGACCTTGAGGCGGCGATTCGAGATCGCGCCGCCGGCCGTGCTGATGACGTCCGCCGCCGGAGCCGGCGGGTCGGCCGCGTCGGCCAGCGCCGATCTGTTCCTGCCGGTGGATGAAGGCACGCTGATGCGCCCGTTCGCCCGCGAAGACGCGCTGGCGTCGCGGACGCTCGAAGCGTTCATGCCGCGCGTGCCGGCGACCACCAAGCCGGCATTCGAGCAGGGCCTGGCGGAGTTACGGAAGGCGAACTATGCCGGCGCGATCACCCAATTCAAGAGCGCTATCCGGCCCGACGTCGACAGTACCGCGGCGTTGACCTATCTCGGCGCGTCGTTGGCGGCGGGCGGGGCCGCCGCTGAAGCCGCGAGCGTGTGGCAGACGGCGCTGGTCGACGGCAGCGATCTGCCGCAGATCTACGAGTGGCTGGCCGACATCCTGGTACGCACCAAGGACTTCACGGCCGCTCGATCGATTCTCGAAGAAGCGATTGGCCGGTGGCCGGCCGACACGCGATTCTCGCGGACGCTGGCGTTTTCGTATGCGACGCTCGGCAGAGGCCGCGAGGCGAGCCGCGCGCTCGACCGTTACATTGCTGACGGTCACGCCGAACCCGAGCTGCTCTACCTGGCGATGGAATGGATTTTTCAGGTCCACAACAACCACACTGTCGTGATCAGTCCGGCCGCGGATCTCACCCTGGCGCGCAACTACGCGGCGCAGTACGCCAAGACCAACGGATCGAAGCAGGCGCTGGTCAAGCAATGGCTGGACTTTCTCGAGAACGAGAAGCGCTGATTCTCTGCGGCAGGTAGGGGTACCTAGCTCTCCTTCGATTTTGCCGTTCGCCGCGCCGCCGGTTTCTTGGCGGCCGGTTTCTTGGCTGGTGCCGCATGCGCGCTTCGCGTCGAGGCGATCGTGGCCGTGCGGGCCGGGCGTCTGCGCCGCGACGCGGTGCCGAGCAGCTCCGCCGTCGGATCGACGGTCGGCATCGGCTCGGTGTCGATCACGTCGGCATCGGCGGACTCGGGCGCCTCGGCGGGCTCGCCTGCAGCGATGTCGAGCGGACGCGGCTGGAATCCACGGTCGCTCTCGTATGCCGGCTTGCGCATGTTGTGATCGGGTAGTTGCGCCTGCGCGTGAGCGCGGGCGTCCATCTGGCTATCGGTTGTTTCCTGCGTCTCCTGCCTGGATGCGGTTCCGCGCTGGAGTGACGGTCCGGGAAACACCCGCAACCCGCCGCGGCGATCGCGCTCGAGCCGAACCAGTCCCTCTTTCTGGCACCCGCGGACGAGTTCGACCAGCCCCGCGAACCCGTAGCGTCGTTCGTCGAATGCTCCGTCGGCCGCGCGCAGCAGCTGTTTCACGTTGCGAAGGTACATCGGCCACCGTGCAGTGGTCGCGGCCTTCAAGATCTCGCTGACTCGCGCCACGCCATCGGCCTGCGATTCCGTGGCTTCGACGGCGGGCGGTGCGGCGGCTTGCACCATCGCGGGCTGCTCGGCAGGCCGGACGGTTCCGCCTCCGACATCGGTGCGGCGAGTGTCTACGTAACTGTATCCCGAGCCAGGTGTCGGCGACGGGATCGCGGTCGTCTGGACCGCCTCGCCGACGGGCTCCTGCGGCGTCGTCGTCATCGGCACATCGCCGTCCTTGAGTCCCGGTTGGCCCATGGCGCCCTGCTCGGCGCCATCCTGATCGGGCGTCGTGCTGGGTCTGAGATCGACGACGTCGGCCCCTTCGAACAGCTCGACCATCACGCTGCGGCCGGCGTGTTTCAGCTGGACCAATCCAGCCTGCGAGAGCTTCTCGACGAAATCCAGGAACGAGGACGCTCCGTAAGTGCGCTCGGAAAATGTCGAATCGAGCTGCAGCAACGTGCTCTTGAGGAGCCCGGTCTGCGGCGACACCTCGCGGTCGGCGAGGATCTTCAGCGCGCGGCGCACGACGGGCACCGCCTGGGCAATCGGCAGCGACGCGGTTGTCGGCATCGGCCGTCCGCTCTTGACCGCCTGTTTCCTGACGCCCGACAGGTTCTCGTAGGCGATGAACTCGTGACAGTTGCGCTGCAAGATCACGCTCGTGAAGGCGCGGCCACCGACCACGAACACTTTCTTGTCGTACTGCTTCAGTTTTTCGACGAGCGACAGGAAGTCGCTGTCGCCGCCCACGATCACGTAGGCGTTGATGTGCTGATGGGTGAAGGCCATTTCAAGGGCGTCGAGGGCGAGATTGATGTCGGCGCCGTTCTTGTCGCCCCCCGGGGTCAGGTTGCGCTGTACCAGGCGGATGGCGTGCTGGGTGAGCATCCGGCTGTGCTCGCCGGCCCGCGTCCAATCGGCATAGGCGATCTTGGTCACGACCTCGCCGCGCTCCTTGATGGCGTCGAGGATCGCACCGATGTCGAACGGCTGGCCCAGGGTGGTCTTGACGCCAATCTCGATGTTGTCGAAGTCGATGAAAACGGCGATATTCAAACGGTCATGTGGATGAGGCAAATCAGCGTCCCTGCGAGGCCTGTTCTGCTCGCTGTGGTTGGGGCATCGGCCGCAGCCGGCTGGGAGCTTCCAGCAATACGTGCGCAGCGGTCGAGCTGACGGTCGCGGGCGAACCGACAACCGATTGTAACGCAGAATCTGGTCATCTGGTCATTTGATCATCTGGTCATTGATTTCTCTACTCACCACCGAGCGGCTGCGGCGCCTCCGGCGCCGGCACGAGGATTCGTGTGAACTGGCCCCGTTGCAGCAGCTCGCGTCCTTTGCCGCCGCGGCCGGTGACCTCGTACTTGGCCGTGCTGATGGTCTGCTCGGCGCCGCGCGTGGTCTCCACGGTCAGCAGATCGCGGTCGCCGCTCGAGGCGATGAAGCCGAGCACCCGATCCTCGTCGGCGAGCTTGATCAGGATCACACCCTTGCCGGGTCCCGAGAGGAAATTGATTTCCTCGAGCCTGCACAGGAGGCCGCGGCCTTCAGCCGTCGCGGCGATCACGATTTCCCCGCCCGTCACCCTGGCCACGCCCACCACTTCCGATCCTTCGGCGGGCCGGGCGTAACGTCGCCCCGTGCGCGTGCTCGGTTCGACGAAGGACTCCAGGCTGAATCGCAGGCTGTAGCCATCGCTCGTGACCGCCACTGCGTGCACCGGCGGGGGCGCGTCGGGTCTCTTCGCCGACGACGTGATGTCGCCGGTCGCCCGCGGATCCAGACTGAGCGCGGCGACGATCTTCTCGCCATCTTTCAGCTTGAAAAACCGCTGAATGGGTTCGCCGTAGCCGGTCGACGCCGGAATATCGATGAAGCGGCTGGTGTAGGCCACGCCGAAGTTCGAGAAGAATACGCAGGTCGCGCGGGTGCTGCCGGCCATGACCGCCCGCACCGAATCCCCTTCACGCAATCGGGTGGTCGAGATGTCCTTGACCTCTTTCTGCCGCTTCACCCAGCCGTCGCCCGACACGATGACGATGTTGTCTTCCTCGACGATGAAATCGTCCGCCGAGTACTCCGGTTCGTCCGTATCGCTTTCGATCGTCGTGCGCCGCTTGTCGGTCTTCGAGTCGCCGTAGGTCTTGTGGATCGCCTCGAGCTCGCTGCGCACCAGCTGCCACCGGCTGTCCTCGTTTTTCAACAGCGTCGCGATCTGCTGCGCGCGCTTGCGCTTCTCGTCCAGTTCCCGGCGGATGATGAGGATCTCGAGGCGCGCGAGGCGGTAGATCTTCAGCTCGAGGATGGCGTCGGTCTGATCGGCGTCGAGGGCGAACCGCTTCATGATCGTGGCGGCGGCGTCCGTCTTGCCGTCAGACTTCCGGATGATGCGGATGATTTCGTCGAGCGCATCGAAGACCTTTTCGAAGCCCTCGAGCAGGTGGATGCGTTTCTTCAGCGCCGCGAGCTCGTGCTCCAGGCGCTTGGTCACCACCTCCAGCCGGAAGTGCAGGAAGTGCCACAGAATCTGCTTCAGATCGAGCCGTGACGGCCGGCAGATGTCGGAATCGGCGCCGTCCGGGACCAGGCACGTGAGATTGACC
>Ga0105248_10005528_pt1 | contig 13880 bp, 17 predicted proteins | sample KBSS34metaG_FD_81524 | JGI IMG/M metagenome (GOLD analysis project Ga0105248, IMG submission 81524) | Switchgrass rhizosphere microbial communities from Kellogg Biological Station, Michigan, USA - KBS S3-4 metaG | ecosystem: Host-associated > Plants > Roots > Rhizosphere > Soil | place...
CCGGGCCGCGGCGCGTCGGCGCGCGCCGCCGTCCACGTCGATGCCCCTCATGCGGCCCGGTGCGGACGCGCGCGCCCGGCCCACCGGTCCGGCCGTCGGCGGCGGGATCATGACGTCAACGTAGCTACCATGCGAGGTCCGTTCCAGCGTGGGACATGACACCTATCCGGCAAGCCGCTTGACTCCTGATATATCAATCGGTCAGACTGATCGGGTGACTGGTACGGCAGAGACTCCGGGCACGAACCCGTCGGACGAGGACTCCCGGCTCTTCCGGGAGGCCATGGCGCATTTCCCGAGCGGCGTCACGATCGTGACCACCGCCGATCGGGACGGACGCTGGTGGGGCTTCACGGCCAGCTCGTTCTGTTCCGTCTCGATGGACCCGCCACTCGTGCTCGTCTGCCTAGCGGCGACCGCGGAGTGCCATCCGGTGTTCGAGGCCGCCGAACGGTTCGTCGTGCACGTCGTGCACCATGAGCACGCCGACCTCGCGGTGCGGTTCGCGACCCGCGGCGCGGACAAGTTCGCCGACGCGGGCTTCCGCGCCGACGAGCACGGCCTGCCCGTGCTGGACCGGGCACCGGTGACGCTCAGTTGCGTCACCCACGCCGTGCAGCCGGCGGGCGACCATTCGATCCTGCTCGGCCGGGTCGAGCGGACGGCGCTCGGCGACGACCGTCCCGCCGTGTACTTCCGCCGCCGGTTCCACCTCATCGGCGACGTGGCCTGAGTCGAGCGACATGCGCCGGGCGGGCCGCTGCCCACCCGACGCGGACGTCCAGGGTGGCCGTCATCTCTGATATATGGTGGTGACCGTGTCGACACCTCGGGTACGGCCGCGTGCCGGCGGAGCGTGCCGGGGGAGCGGGTGATGACATTGGACGTTCCGCGAGGGCCCGGCGACCACGACGGTCGCGACCGTCGCCGGCTGCGGCTGGGGGCGACGGCCCGGGAACGGATCGCGGACGTGCTGCGCGACCAGATCATGAGCGGCCGGTTCCGGCCGGGAAGCCGTATCGATCTGGACGAGACCGCCACCTGGCTGGGCACGAGCCGCACGCCGGTCCGGGAGGCCTGCCTGCGGCTGCAGTTCGAGGGGCTGGTCCAGGTCGCCCCCCGCAGCGGCGTCACGGTCATCGGCCTGAGCCGGCGTGACGTGCAGGACAACTTCGCGCTCGCCGCGCTGCTCGCCGGCTCCGCGGCTGGGTGGGCGGCGGAGCGGATCTCCGCGCCCGGCCTGGCGGAGGTCCGGCTGCTGGCCGACGGCGTCCGGGTGGCAGCCGAGGCCGATGGCGACGTGAAGACGGCCAACTTCCTGTTCCACCGGGCGATCAACCTGGCCAGCGACTCGGTGCGGCTCATCGCGCTGATCCGCCAGACGGGACGCATCATCCCCTGGTCGTTCTTCGACATGGTTCCCGAGCAGGTGGGCTGCGCCCTGCGGGAGCACGACGACATCGTCGACGCGCTCGCCGCCCGCAACGCTGCCCGCGCCCGGCGGGTCTCCGAGGAGCACGTCGTCCATGCCGGTCTGCTGCTCGTCGAGCGGATGTTCGGCGCCGGACCCCCCGCGGCCGGTCCGCTGCCGGGTTCCGCCGGTCCGCTGCCGGGCGCCAGCGTCGCGAGTTAGCCGTATCGGCCGGGCCGGCGGACAGGTCCACCTCTCTCCGGATTGATATATCAGAGACCTGGTCACAGTAGACGCCTTGGTGCCTGCTGGGTCAACCGGAACCCCGCCGACCGGGACCGCGACCGTGACCGCCCGCGTCGACCGGGCGCGGCCTGGTTCGTGCACGGGCAGGATGGACCGGGGAGGCTGACATGGACGAGCCACACGTGCATGTCGAGTGGGCCGTGCCGAACACCAGCGCCGCGATGCGCGCGGTCACGGCGTCGGTGCTCGGGTTCGTCGGCGACGCGCCGCGCACCGTTCGGACGGGCTGCGACCTGGAGGTGCCGTACGCCTCGACGTCCGTGCATCCCGAGCGGGTGACCTGTCTGCCCTGCCGCGAGCACGCGCGAGATCGGCATCGGGGCTACGCCACCACGATCGAGGAGTCGGCGGCCCTGCTCGGCGCCGACCGGACCCGGGCAGCGTTCGCCGCGGCCCGCCGGATGCGTGAGATCGCCGACCGTTTCGGGTGAAGCCGGCCAGCTGCTACACCTTCCTGCGGGTCGGCGCCGCCGGCGAGACCCTCTCGCCGGTGCCGCCGCCGGAAGACCTCAGCCAGCGCGGCGCGGTGGTGTGGCACGGCGTTGCCGTGACGTTCTTCGCCCCGTTGTCGATGCCGGCTGGCGGGTCGATCGGGCGTCCCGCGACGGCTTCTCGGGAGGGGCGTCGCGGGCGTAACGCGCGTATCATCCTGCGAATGGTGGAGCCGCCGGTGATCGCGTTCGGTCCGACGGCGTCGGCCGACAGATGGTGGGCCGTGCTGCCGTCCGACGAGGTCCTCCGTGATGATCGGTTGACCGACCTGCTGACCGCGGTGGAACGGGTGATGGCCCTCGACCATCCCGGCCGGCCGTTCACCCTGTGTCTCGACCCCACGGGCGAGTGGGAGCCGGATCCGTCGTCGTCCGGCCCGCCGGCGGCGGGTGCCTCGACGCCGTAGCCGTCGGCGGACGTGCCTGCCGCGCTGCGCGCCCGGCGGATTGATGGGGTTGGCGGCGTCAAGCGGGTGGGGGACCGGCGAGAGCCGCGGCCACGGCATACGGGAGATGCCGCGGCCACACCAGCAGTCCACGGGCGAGTGAGCGGATTCCCGGTCGCAGCGGCGTCAGCCGATCGACGCAGTGCCGCCAGGCGCCGGCTTCGTCGCCGGCGAACCGAGTGTCGGGTAGCGAGGCCCGAAAACGCCGTGCGTCGCCGCCGTCCGCACGCCACGTCGCCAGCCACGCCTTCACCTCCGCGTCGGACGACGGCAGCGTCCACGTCCGTAGCCCCTCCGCCACCCGTCCGGCGGCCGCGATCACGAATGCGTCCGCCCCGCCGCCCGCGATCGCATGCACACGTCCATAGCTGCGCCGGCCGGCCCGGATCGACGCCGAACTGAAGCGCGCCCGCGCCGCCAGTGCGGCGACCGCGTGCCCGGCCTCATGCCAGGCCGTAGCGACCGCCTCCGCTCGCGCGGGGGCATAGGTGCCGGCGAACCCGCCCTCGTACCGCTGCCTGATCCACACGTCGTGCACGAGCGATTCGTCGTCATAGCGCGCCAGGCGGGCGAGCTCGGCGCGCACGGCCGCCAGGGTCCGCAGTTCCCCGGGTGTCACGTCGCGACTATAGGCAAACCGGCAGGCGTGATCGGCGCTGCGCGTGGATCGCGGGCGCCCATCGCGCCGCCGGCGTTGCCCGCACGCCGGCGGCGCACTTTTCAGCCGAGGTCGGGCGCGGTCGGAGCGGGGGTAACCGGGGCGGGGGAGGCGGCGGCGGGCTCGGGGCCGCCCATGTCGAGCCGCAGCGGCGGGTAGACGTCGGTCAGGAGCATCGCGTAGCCGGTGACGCGCAACGCCCAGCGGCGAAGGCCGAGAACCAGGTCGTAGACGGACTGCGGGTAGCTGCCGGTGAACAGCTTGATGACGGCCGCATACAGCGTCAGGAGACCGGCCAGGCCGTTGCCCAGGCGTCCGACGAGGATGTAGTGCGGAATGGCGAGTAGCCACCACTTCACGAGCACCAGGCCGCGGGACAGCCGCTCCGGGTACTCGACCGCCAGGTTCGCCGGGTAATCCGGGGCCTCACCCAGGGAGAACGGCGGATAGCGATCGGTCGCAAGCGCGCTGTAGCCGTAGTAGTTCACCCGCCAGGACCAACGCAGCACCCCGACGTTGAACGCGAAGAGACCGCGTGGGTAGCGGCCGGTGAAAAGGATGACGAAGAACGCCGCCAGGCTGACGAACACCGCGGCTATCCAGAGGAAGATCAGAACGACGAAATGCGGGATGGCAAGCACCCACTTGACGAGCCAGAGCCAGCGCGACAGCTGCGGATCGGGGGCCGCTGCCGCATCGACACGAACCGGATAGACCGGCTGAATCTCGGCGCTCGGCAGGTCTGCGACGGAGGACATGGGACATCACTCTCTTCACTGCGGCCGGGCAGAGATCCCGGCGATCCCGGGGAAGGCGATTCCCGTTGTGCTATAGCCAACCAGGCATTCCGCCTTGATAACAGCCGGCCAACCCCCTGCTTACTCGAGCCGGCCAACCCGCCGGCCGATCTGGTGAGGACCCCCTGCTCATCCGTCGGGTAGGCCCCCGGCCGGATCCGTCCGCCGGGCCGCGGCCTCCGAGCCGACCCTGGCCCGCGTCCGCCCGTCCACGGTGACGGCGAACCACAGTTCCGGCGACGTGGCGGTCGCGGCGCCGGTGCGGCGCTTCGACCTGTGGGCGCGAGGAGTCCCGTGCGCAGGCGGACGACGATGGAGCGACCTGCTGTCCGGCGGGGAGGGGCGTCAGCTCGTCTCGCGGCGCACGACGGTTGGCTTCGGTGCGAGCCGTCCGACGGGAAGAGGACGGCCTGCGACCTTGTGCAGCGTGAAGTCGGCGAATGCACGTCCTCGGGCGGCCGAATCGGTTCGAACCGAGGACAGCGCAGGTACGAACATCGTCGCGAGGGGGGAATCGCCATGGCCGACGATCGCGAGATCGGCGGGCATGCGTATCCGGGCGCGCACCGCGGCGCCGGCGATGGCCGCCGCGGCGTCGTCGTCGAAGGCGACGACACCCGTGATGCCGGCCGCAAGCCAGCCGCGTAGCGCGTCCTCCGCTGTAGGCGCGGCTTTGCCGGTCGTGCGGCTGGCACCGGTGGGAGAGTGCGTCAGGGCGTCCGCGGTGGAGGACTCGGCCGGAACGATGCCGGGGTGGTCCACATGTTTCAAGTCCAGCGTCGGTAGTCCTAAGGCGCGCGCCTGGGCCTGGGCCGCGCCGTGACGAGCGGCGACCAGCGACGACGCGCGTCCCCCGGCTAATGCGGCGAACACCAACTTGCGGTGGCCGCGCTCGTGAAGGTGGTCCACCTGGAGTTCTGGCCCGGAATCGATGGTGAGCGAGAGGTCGAGGCCGCCTGGCCGGTTGGGGTCCGGATAAATCTGCCGGACACCGCAGGCGACCATGGAGGCGACATCGGACGCGCTGAACGGCGTCGGGCCGATGACGAGATCCGGGTTCAGCGACTCCCACAGCGGCCGGCTCACCTGGCCGGGGCGAGAGTACGTCACCAGCGAGTAGCCGGCCTTGTCGAGTGCCAGCGTCGCCTCGTCGAGGTAATGCCTTAGCCGAAACTCCACCGGCCAGTCGGGCAGCACGAACAGGATGATCCGGCTCCGCCCGCTGGCGAGCGCCCGTGCGGCACTGTTCGGCCGGTAACCAAGAAGCTCCGCGGCCCGCAGCACCCGCTGCCGAGTGCCCTCGGAGATGGTCTGCCCCGGGGTGTCGTTCAGGACGAACCCGACGGTGGCCCGCGAAACACCCGCCGCGTGCGCGACGTCCACGGCGGTCACCCGCCGCCCGGTGTCCGGCCCCGGCACCGCCACCCCATCGCCCCCCGTCAGCGTGACTGCCCGAAACCATGCGGAATGCCGGACTTATACCCCATCAGTGTTGATGCTAACGCACGCTGCCTACTGCTAGTGCCTGCTAGTGAAGGGCAATGCCGGACAGTTCGCGCTTTCGTGCTCTTCTCGCCGCGATCCACGGGGGCTACACGTTCCGTGCGGATCCATCGTCGGCGGACCGGGGATCCGCCGTGGTGCCGCGCGTTCGTGCGGATCCATCCTGCCGGTGTCCCACACTGCGGGAGCCGCTCGGTCCGGTGGCCGACAGACGCGTTCATGTTCAAGGCCTCGGGGTATGCACAGTCTCTTTCGGCTCGGCGGCGGGACCGTGGCCATCGGGTCGCCCATCGCCTCCGGCCGGGCGCCGGCGAAACCCGCGGGCCCTGGCTTCGCGACGTGGGCGGGCCCCGCGAGGGTCCGCCGCCGGGGTCGACAGGGGCGTCCACTGCTCGACCAACCGGGGCGGCCGGCCTCGGCCCGGACCTGCGGGGAGGGGCCTCCGCGGTTTGTCCGCTTTCCGGGTTGACGGCCGCGTCGCCGGGAAGATGCGCAGGCAGGTGGGCACAGCCAGCCGGCACAGCCCCTCGGAAGAGGAGTCCATGCGATGCCGAACACCGACCGCGATCCCGACTTCCGTAACCCCGACGCGTTCGCCGAGGCCGAAGAGGGCCGACGCAGGGATGAGTCCGTAGCCGGAGCTGACGGTGGGCCGATCGACGAGGCGGACATGCGCGCCGCGGACGGTCTCACCACCACCCCGGAACAGGACGCCGCGTACCGCGAGCACATCGAGCGCGGCGCCCATCAGCAGGGCGAGGGTTCACCCGTCGTCTGACGATCCCGACCGGTGCCGCGGCCGCGAAGATCGTTTCGCGGCTGCGGCCCCGGTCTCGTTGGGTCGAAGCGCACCTGGGCCGTGATCATGCGGCGACCAGCCGATACGACGCGACACGGCCGTAGTCGGTACGCTACGTCGGCTTGGGGCGGTAGCTCAGCCGGTCAGAGCAGCGGACTCATAATCCGTCGGTCGTGGGTTCGAGCCCCACCCGCCCCACCACGCAGCGTAAATAGCTTCCCACCTGGTCAAATAGGTATGACCTATAAATCGAGGCAGACTAGCTGAACGCGGCGCCACAGGTAGTCGGGCATGATCGGCCGGTTCGTACAATGCCGGGACCGCGCACCGATCCGACCTTAACGGTTACTAACAGTGAGAATCTCGGCCTGGCCAGACCCGCCCAACTCTGGACCTCGCCGATCTCCACGACCGGCCCTACCGAGTCTTCGACCACTCGCTCCGCGCGGTTGTCGCCGGCGACCGCGCGGAGCTCGGAGTTCGGAGTTCGGAGTTCGGAGGAGCTTGGCCGCTGGGGACGGACAGGGGCAACATCAGCACGGGAATCACGAACCTTCGCCAGAGTCTCCGAACCCCAAAGATGATCTATGGCCGCTCGTGTTCGCTGAGTGCTTTCGGGGAACAGGCAGGCAGTGTTCGAGGGATTCGAAGAGTTCGACCTGCCGGTGCGGGGCACGACCATCCACGGCCGGCGAGGTGGCGCCGGCCCGCCGCTGCTGCTGCTGCACGGCATCCCTGAGACGCACCTGATGTGGCACCGGATCGCTCCGGCGCTGGCCGAGCGGTACACGGTCGTCGCGACCGACCTGCGTGGCTTCGGTGACAGCGGCAAGCCCACGAGCACGCCCGACCACGCTCCCTACACGATGCGCGAGATCGCCAGGGACCAGGTCGAGGTGATGGCGCGCCTCGGCTACGACCGTTTCGGCGTCGTGGGCCACGACCGCGGTGCCCGCTGCGCTTATCGCATGGCGTTGGACTCGCCAGAGGCGGTCACGAGGCTCGCCGTGCTCGACATCATCCCGACCGGTGACACCTTCCAGCGTGCGGACATGGCGTTCAGTCTGGGTTTCTGGGTGTGGTCGTTCCTGGCCGCGCCGTTTCCGGTGCCCGAGGAACTGGTCGTACGGTCGCCGGCGACGTTGGTGAATCACATGCTTGACTCGTGGGCGGTCGCCCCGTCATCTGACGTCTTTCCCGAGTGGGTACGCCACGAGTACGTCGAGAAGTTCTCGCGACCGGACACGATTCATGCGATCTGTGAAGAGTACCGTGCCGCGGCGACGCTCGACTACGAACACGACGACGCCGACCGCGGCCGGGTGAAGATCCAGTGCCCTGTCCTGGCTCTCTGGGGCGACTCCGGCGCCGTCGGGACCTGGTACAAGCCGCTCGAGGTGTGGGCGGAATGGGCCGACGACGTTCAGGGCGAGCCGATTCCCGCCGGGCACTTCCTACCGGAGGAGGCGCCCGACGACGTCACCCGCGAACTCACGGCCTTCTTCGTCAGCTGATCCGGCTGTTCGGCTACCGGCAGCTGCAAGGCCGGTAGCCGCGCAGGTCCGTCGAGCCAACGGCGGATCAGCTCTGGCGCCTCGGCGCGTAGCACCAGGGCGAGCGGCAAGACCGGGGCACCGAAGGCCGACTCCACCGCGGTTGCCGATGGCGGCGGGCAGCCTCAGCGTGTCACCCCAACACATCAACCCAGCTCAGCGGACCAGCGGCCGAGACCCGTGAATGGACACGTACGTCGGTGTGGAGATATGCGGCGGTCGCGTTCTCGTTGGATGTGCGCTGGTGAGCATGAGGGCGTATTCTCGGCTGATACGTGTTCCGGTATTGTCGAACTCGTCGCGGCGGGTGACGCCGGCCGTGGCGGCGTGTGGAAAATCGATACCGTCGGCTGCCGTGACCAGGTCCTCCAATTCTTGATCCATGGTCGCGTTCCTCGACCTCGTGGTGCGGTGTTTCCTTGAGCAACGGAAGAATCAGCTCGAAGATCTCCCTCTCCAGGATCGGTTGGTTTCGCCTAATGGTCGGGATGTAGTCCATCCCCGGCTTTCACGAGAATCTCCGCGGTGTCGTGCTGGGCGTGGACGGCGTCGAGGGTCACTGCTGGACCGCCGGGAATTTCCGGGAGTTTTCCGACCAGTTCTTCGACCTGGGTTATCTCGTTGGTTTCGTCGGGGATCCGGACCTGCGCGATGACCAGGGCCTGACCCTGGAGCATCGCGGAAAGCAGCCTGACCTGGGTGTCACCGCCGGACCAGGCGCCGCGCAGGACCTTGCCGTCGATCGCGAGGGCAACGTGTCCACGGGCGGCCTGTTCGCACAGCCAGGCGCCGAAGGGCGCACCAAGGGCGTCCACGTCGATCTTCTTCAGGAGTATGCGGACTGTCTTTTCCGAAGGCGCCCGACAGCTTCCGCAGAAATGGTCATGCGGAGCCCCCAATCGTGCGAGAAGAGGCTGCGGGAGGTCCGCGGCCCGGCGGTGGAGCTCGCGCAGGCACTTCGCGCCGGTCAGCGTTGCGACAAGTACCACGGCCAGAACGAAAGAAAGAAGGTAGATCTTTCCCGGCCTGCGCCGTGGATCTGGAATCTGCCAGCATTCTCAGGAGACTTGTGATGTCACAGCTCTCGACGTCGAACGGGACGGTGGACACGCCGGGGCCAGGCTAGCATGATGACACGTGATAGCCTTCTGTTCGTGCAGACAATGGTGGTTGGCGCTTTCATTGTCCGAACAGGAGGCCACTTTTCTCGCAACGCCGGTACCAAGTCTTCCCATCGCATTACTGGCCGTTTCCCAAACCCGTCGAGGACGCCCGGCCTGATCGCGCCAGGCGTGCACCGACGAGCGGGCGAAAGGCTACTCCGGTCCGCCTGGCCAGCTGCTGACCGCGCGCATTGCCGGAACCACGTTGCCGGGCTCCCAGCACCTCGAGGGAGCCACCGATGTCACGACGGCGCGTAGTCGATCGAGATCGATGTGCTACGTCGCCGCAGCCCTGGTCCCGCCCCCACCACGGCGAGGTGGACGACGACCGCGGCGCGTTCTGCCAAGGTCTCAGACAAGGGATTGACCGTCCCCGTCCACCACCGCGATGACTCCTAAGGGGCATGCGTCGGCCGCGTCCAGGGCCTCGTTTATGTCATCGCCGGGATCGTCGACCAGCAGGGTCACCCACCCGTGGTCATCGGCACCGAAGATGGTAGGGGCGATAGAGCGGCACATCCCGCTCCCGGCGCAGCGGTCGGGTTCGACGGTGATGCGTACGCCGGCCGTCACAGGATCACCGGACGTGAGATCCATCCCTTCGCCACCGAGTTCGATGCGCGTCTCTCGGCCGGCTCTTTTCCGGGCCGGATGTCCGGGAAGCGGTTCAGGATGTGGGAGAAGATGACCTGGGTCTCCATCCTCGCCAGTGGCGCTCCGACGCAGAAGTGAATGCCGTGGAAGAACGCCAGGTGCTTGTTGTCCTTGCGCCCGAGTCGGAACTTCTCGGGATCGTCGAATCGGCGCGGATCGCGATTGGCAGCAGGTGGGCAGGGGAACAGCATCGTTCCTGCCGGAATGTGATGGTCCCCCACGATGGTGTCCCTAGTCACCTTGCGCTGCACGAAGTGCAGCGGCGGGTCGAAGCGCAGCATCTCCTCGACCGCGTCCGGAATGAGCGACGGATCCAGGCGCAGGGCGTCGAGCGCTTCGGGGTTCTCGAAGAGCAACGTAAGCCCTGTCCCGATCGTGGTCGTGGTCGTCTCGTTCCCCGCCACCAGGAGCAGGGCCAGCTGCGCCACTGTCTCTCCGTCCACGAGATGGTCGCCGGCGACCGTCTCGGTCTCGATCACGGTCGTGATCAGGTCGTCCTGCGGCACCGCTCGCCGCTGCGTGACCAGGCCGTCCAAGTAGTCGAAAAGTTCCAGCGAATCGACGATGGCCTGGTCGCGCGCCGGGCCTTGGATGACGGGATCGAAGGTGGACGCGTAGGCGTAGGACCATCGGCGGAACTCGCCCCGCATCTCTGCCGGGACGCCGAGGAGGTCTGCAATCACGGCGACCGGGACGTCGGCTGCGAATCCCGGCATGATGTTGAACTCGACGCCCTGCTCGTAGCGCCCGATGAGCTCGTCGGTGATGCGCTCCACCCGAGGCCGCCACGACTCGATCGCCTGTGGGGTGAAGGCGTGGCGGAACGTCGAGCGAATGCGGGTGTGCGTCGGCGGGTCGGAGAACATGAACAACCGGGACGCCGCATCGATGAACCGGACGTGCTCCGGGTTGTCGCCGTCGTGCCAGCTCGCGGCCGACCCGAAGAAGGTGTCACTGGAGAACGTGGTGGGGTCGGTGCCGATCTGCCGGACGTCGGCATAGCGGCAGACGACGTACCCCTGCAACTGCTCGGCCCAGTGCACGCCGTCGCCCATCTCGCGTAGCTCCGTGTAGGCCGGATACGGATCGTGCAGCCTCCCGCCCCACACCTCGTTGAGCAGCTCCGTCGCACGTGGCGAGGTCTCGTGCTGTGTGACGTTCGAGGGTGTTGTCATTGTCGCCTCCTGGGCGTCGAGTGGATCATCGGTGATCTCCTCGTCGTGCTTCTCAGACGAGCGAGGTGCCGCCTTCGAGGAGGACGACCGATGTCACGCTTCCTCCCCGCGGTGAAATCCGCCGCCGTTCTCGGCAAGCGCGATCCGGGCGCCCTCGACCTGCCGAGGGCCGCAGTCGCCACGCAACTGCTCAGTGAGTTCGAAGATCTGGCCGAGGCCACTGGCGCCGATAGGGTGCCCCTTCGACTCCAGCCCGCCGGAGGGGTTGACCGGGACCCGTCCTCCGAGGGTGGTGGTGCCGTCCAGCGCGGCGGCGCCACCCCGCCCCGGTGGGACGAGGCCGAGCATCTCGGTCTGCAGCGGTTCGGCGAACGCCGTCGCGTCGTGCACCTCAGCGACGTCGACGTCGGCGGGTCCGACGCCTGCCCGTTCGTAGGCGCGGGCCGAGACGCGTTGGCTGATATGTCCGGCGAACGTCGCGATGTCGCGATCCGTGCCGGTGCCGATCACTGCCGCGAGCACATGAGTGCGGTGTCCGCCTCACCCGCGCGGACCTGAGTCACGGCGAGGGCGAACGCTGACGCGCCCGACGCGCATGCGTTCTCCACGTTGTGCACGGGATTCCACGGAGTCATGCCGACGCCGGCGATCTAGACTGTGGAGGTCACCCTGTGGCCCCGCGGACCAGACGCCAGGTCGCCATGCGCTCGAACAGCTCTTTCGATGTTGCTTTAAGCGTCTCAGGCACCTGCTCGAGGTAGTAGTGGTAGACGGTCACGACAACGCGCTCCGCCTCCGGCAGCGCGGCGAAACGGCCGAGGTCGATCCGGTCCGCTGCCTCACACCATGTCTGACCGGCTGCGATCGCGGCGTCGGTCTGCTCGCGCACGTGAACGAGGTAATCGCGCATCTCGGCGATACCGGCGGCGTCGGTGACTGGGCCGTGCCCGGGCACGACGACCTTCGGCTCCCAGGCAATCAACCGGTTGCAGGCTGCCACCCAGTTGTCGATCGCGCCGACCCAGGTCAGCGGCGTGCCGTTGACGAAGAGCAGGTCGCCGGCGAACACGACGCCACTGTCCGGCAGGTACGCGACCGAGTCGCCGGCGGTATGCGCCGGCCCCAGGGGGAGAAGATGGACCGCGCGCCCCCCGAGATCGACAATGGTCGCCTCCTCGAACTCCACGTCTGGGGCGCGAACGGTGATGCCCGAGAAGTCGAAGGGGCCGAAGCAATGATGCAAGAACTCGGACAGTGGGGGATCGAAGTCGGCGGCGAGCATGCCGGCTATCAGTTCCGGTGGCACGTCGTGGATCTCGTGACCGGTCTCTCGCGTTGCGTAGATTGTGACGTCCGGACCCAGCAGTTCGTTGCCGTAGCAGTGGTCCCCGTTGGCGTGGGTATTGAGAGCGCCCGTCAGTGGGCTCCGCTCTAAAACGGGCGACATCCGGTCGAGCATCTCGTGCGTGAGCCGAAGATCGAACAGGGTGTCGATCAGGAAGCTCTCCCCCTGTCCCTCGACAAGGCCGGCGTTGCTCCAGCCCCAACCGCCGTCCGGGGCCAGCCATGCCCAGACGCGGTCCGCGACTTCGTGCAGACCCTTGGTGTACTCGACCATCGCGAAGGTCCTCTCGGAGTTAGTGGCCAGTGCGCAGGGGAATCAGGTCCGCGCCCCTGGTGATGAGTTGTTCGGTGCGTCCCAAGACGTCGCTGTGCAGCGACACGACGTCGCCAGGCTTGAGCCAGCGCTCGAATGCAGCGGGGTCCGTGTCCAGGTGCTCGAGCAGGCAGCCGCCGGGGTGGGTGCCAGACCCGATCACGTCGCCTGGAACCACGTCGGTTCCCCGAGAGGCGTACGCGATGACCTCTCCGAAGGTCCAGTCCATGGCAACGGTGGACCCGCGGGTGAGCTCGGTACCGTTCACACTCGCGGCAATGTCAAGGTCGATGCGGTCACCGACGATGTGGTCGGCCAGTTCGTCGATCGTGACGATCCACGGGCCGAGCGTGATCCCGGCGTCCTTGCCCTTCGCCTGCCCGATCCCGAGTGCGAGGTCCTTCGCCTGCAGGTCCCGCGCACTCCAGTCGCAGAAGAACGTGTAGCCGACGATGTGCTCACCAGCAGTCTTCGGATCCAGATCACGCCCCGGCTTACCGACGATCGCGCCAACCTCGAGCTCGAGGTCGAACCAGGACGAGCCCGGTGCGATGGCGACGTCGTCAAACGGGCCCACCACACAAGACGGGTTGCAGAAGTAGAACGCCGGGATGTTGTGCCACATCTCTGCCAGCTCCGGATCCCGCCCCAGCACCCGCAGGCACTGGCGCATGTGATCGAGGAAGCACAGCGCGTCGCGGATCGCCGGTGGCTTGGGGATGGGAGCATGCAGCTTGGTCCCGGCCAGCTCGAGAACCGAGCCCGGAGCGCGGCGGATGTCGTCGGCGAGCTCAGACATCCCCTCCATACCGCCCGCAATCACGTCGACCATCGGCCGGTCGTCGGGCGCCCCGAGGACGCGGTCGTCGACGACCAACCCGACCCGAGGACCGTCCTTGTCCGCGTACGTCACCCAACGCATGGGTTGCTCCTAAGTGAGAGGACTCGGCGGCGGGCGACGACGGTCGGTACCTGCGGCTGCAGCTGCTGCGTCGAGTGGCGCGCGTCACCGGTGGTTGGAGTCTGGGCAGTCCGTCGAGAAAAGTCAACACTCTGTCGGGCGCTGGGTTCGTCGTGCGACAGCCCGACAAGTGACGTGGCCGGGCGATGCCTGTGCTGGCGTGATGGCTCCGCGGACAGACTTTGCTGCGCAGCGAGACGGTGCGGCGCGCGGCCGCCGAGACGGCATAAGTCGTCGCGGCGCTCTTCCGTCCCGACGCGAGATGTTGCGTTGTCACATTTCGTCGCCGCGAGCCGAAGACACTTC
>Ga0105248_10005532_pt1 | contig 13877 bp, 12 predicted proteins | sample KBSS34metaG_FD_81524 | JGI IMG/M metagenome (GOLD analysis project Ga0105248, IMG submission 81524) | Switchgrass rhizosphere microbial communities from Kellogg Biological Station, Michigan, USA - KBS S3-4 metaG | ecosystem: Host-associated > Plants > Roots > Rhizosphere > Soil | place...
CAGGAGCTCGGGGATGAATTCCGGTTCGTCCTGCAGGTCGCCGTCCATCAGCACGACGGCATCGCCGGTGGCGTAATCGAGCGCGGCGCTGAACGCCGCCTGATGACCGAAATTCCTGGACAACGCCACGATCTTCAGGCGCGGATCCTGGCGCGCCGCGTCCGCGAGCAGCTCGCGCGTCGAATCGCTACTGCCATCGTCCACGAACACGATTTGGTGCGGCCCCCCTGGCAGCGAGTCGAGCACCGGCCGAAGCCGCGCGAGCAGCTCCGGTACGACGGACTCCTCGTTGTACAACGGAATGCCAATGGAGAGACGCATGATGGTCGCGGCAGATTGTCCGTGCTTTATAGCCTGGCCTTGCCCTGAAAGTACACCATCGCCCAGAGCCGTCCCAGCGTGTATGGCTCGATGACCTGGCCCTCGAAGTGGGCTTCGAACAGATCGCGCCAGGCGGCAAGCGGACGCGCGTAGCGACCCCGATCGAGCTTTGCCATGATCCTCGTAATCGATGTGTCGGCGGGAAGGACCAGTTCCAGAATGTGCACCTTCCCCGCCGGCTCCAGCAGTCGCGCCAGCCCGGTCAACAGCCGGTGAACGGCATCGTCGTCAAGATGATGGAGAAAGCTGTTGACCAGAATGACGTCGAACCTGCCGAGTGGCGCGAGATCCGCGCTGGCAAGATCCGCCTGGACGAAGCGACCGCGATATTTCGAACGAGCGATTGCCAGGTAGTCGCCGTTGATGTCGACGCCGACGTAATCCGCGGCATCGAATCGGGCGGCGTTGGTGCCCGGACCGCAGCCGACATCGAGGATTCGTCGAATCGCGTGCCCGGCGATGCGGCGCTCGATCGGCGCGAACTTGCGCCTGGCAAATGGCGCCTGCCACAGGGCATAGACCGCCGGATGTTCCAGCATGCGATCGACGACGCCTCTCATGTTCTCGATCCCGACCCGCTCTCCATCGGCCCGTTACGATGGCACGAAACACCCGGCGGCGGGAAATCGCAGGTGTTCAGCCAACAGGGACGGTTCCTCATTCAGCCCATCGGACGATGAATCGTCCTGCGGTCGCCGTATGCGGAAACCGATCCGTGAGTGCCTGCTCGAGCCGGGCGTCGAGTGCCGGCGAGAACTCGGGTTGCCGGTTGATCACGACCACCGTGATGCCGCGCCGGTCGATCAGATCGAGCAGGCGGGCCGCCGTCATCGGCTCTTGGTCGAACGCTTCGTAGAAGGTTCGGGTGGGATTACGAAACCCGCTCAGAAAGTAGATCTCGGGACAATCGGGGGTCGCGTAAATGAACTCTCCAGAGGCGTGAGCGTTGACCAGGCCCAGCACCGTCGCGTACTGGACCCGGTGATCGTCGGGGATGCGAAGGCCGGCTCGCACAATGTTGGCGTTCACGGCCTGATACGGCTGGTACAAGAAGCCGACCGCATAGAGATATCCCCGATTGACGGAGACGGCAAACGCCATCAGCAGCAGCGCCATCGCGAGGTGAAACCGCTTGGAACCACCGCCCTGCAGCTCGATCGCGCCGAGGACGGTCAAGGCGACCAGCGGCGCGATGTAGCAGAAGTAGATGGGCGCCGAGAAAGGAAACTCAATCAGCGTCACGAACGCGGTCACCGTGACGAGCAACAGCACGGCCTGCGTCTTGACCGAGGGCGGCCATGTCCGACGTGTCACACGCCAGAGCGCGATTGCCGCGCCGAGTGCCGCCGCGATGTTGAGGTGGCGCGTCAGATTCCACAGAATCTGATAACTGGATATGCGATCCGCCCATGCGAGCAGCCCGGTGACGTACAGCACGACTGTCAGCTCGAACCATCGGAACCCGCGCCACCCAACGAGTCCAGCGGGCGCCGCCAGCACGGCCGCATAGGGAACCACGGGCAGAAGCATGGCCGCAGGCGGCAGGATACCGCTGGCCACGGCCAGACGTCGCTGCGGTGTGACGAAGACGCCGCGCCACAGGTCGGAAACGGATCCGGACAGTCCATATGGGATGACGAGCACGGCAAGCGGCAGGAGGACCCCGAGCGCGAATGGAGTCATCGTTCCGGCCAGCCGTCGCACGCGCCCGGGCGCGGCGCGCGAACCCCAGTGCGCTTCGAGCCAACAACACAACGCCGAGGCGGCCGCAATCGGCACAATGAAGTGGGCAAACTCCGGAAGCGCCCAATGGGAGCGCACGAGAAAGATCGCCGCGATTGTCACCAGCACCGCCCCCGCCGCTTTGGCACCAAGCATCACGTAGGAACGGGAACCAGGCGACGATACCGCGGACTCGACCAGCTCGCGAGTCGTCAGGAACAGCGCTGCCCCCACGAGGTAGTAGATCGCGGCTGACTTGATGGCGAACGACGTTCCGCCAGCGACACCGGCGGCAAACAACCACCATCTGCTGCCACCGTCGACGTACTTCATGATGGCGGCGATGCCAAAGGTGGCGAAGATCAGGTTGTACCAGGAGGGCATGCTGGCGAAGTAGTTCGGCATGGCCCACATGACCGCGAGCCACGTCGCCAGCGCCGCCCGCGGCGGCGAGGCCAGCCGTCGAGCGATGGCAAACAGCGCTGGAATCCACGCGAGGAAGAAGACCAGCAGGGCATAGCGGAGCGAGATCAACCTCGCGCCGGCGAGCTTGAATGCCACCGCATGCAGATAGCTCAGACCGCCGGTGTATGTTTCGTCGAAGTCGCGGTGTGGCAGCTGACCCGATAGCACCCGTTCGGCGCTCTGGCCAAGCAGCCCCTCGTCATGGGGAACCCACCCTCGGTCGACGAATGGGTAGATGTAGACAGCGCTGACCGCCCACACGAGTAACAGCCACAATGCAGCCTGACGAGTCGGGGTCCGGAAGAATCTCGGATATCTTTGCAGCGGCGCAACACAAGCGATTCCGAACGCCTCTAACCGCTCTAACTCCTCACGGAGCGCACGACGGCCCTCCGGCCGCCACGACAGTCCGGCCACCACTATGGCGGCAAGCACCGCCACGCCCAGCGCGTCCCTGGGGTTCCTCGACGAAACCCGTACCGGCCCGAAAGAGATGAAGAACCCCCCGGTCAGCGCGACGACGATGGCCCAGACCGCGGCCAGCACTGAAAGACGGAGAAGTCCCCGACGGAGTTGAGAGAATCGCCGCGTCTCCACGACTCGAGCATTAACCTCGCGCGCCCTCCGGAGTGGTTGACGCCGGCATCTTTATGAGCGGCGCTCGAGCCGACCGCTGAGGCGCGAAGGATTCTTGCGTTCAGGTCGCGCCCGAGCAACCAGGACACGGCAGCACGAAGATCTCAAAGCAAGGATTTTGCTTCGTGTTTTCGTGCTGTCGTGGCAGTTCTCGACTCTACAAATGAGCAGGAGAGGCCACTATCGACTGGCGGCGAGTGGCGTGGCAGCCAGGCCTTCCGTGATCTCGATTTCCGTGCCCCAGGGATCGGTGACGTAGGCGAGCCGGATACCCGCGGCGTTGGTGCTGCTGCGGATCGCGGCATCGGTCTTGATGCCCGCCGCTTGCAGCTTGGCGACGAAGGCGTCGATGTTCTTCACCTCGAAGCCCATGTGATCCACCGAGCGTCCCTTGGTTGGCGCTTGCGGCGCGTTGGCTTTGGCCATGGTGAGCTCGGTGCCGGGCACGTTGGCGGTCTCGAACGCGGCCCGCTTGCCGGCGATCGCGCCGAAGTGATCCACGTACCACTTCTGCGCCGCCAGCTGATCCGGGACGAAGAGATGGATGTGATGCATCTGCAAAGGCGCGGAGATCATCTTGTTTTCGTAGAGCTCGATGCGGACGCCGTCGGGTCCGGTCAGGAACCCCTGACCCACCTGCGGATTCGTGACCGGCTCCCAGGTCAACCCGGCCGCCTTCCACTTGGCGACCGACGCCTCAAAGTCCCGGACGAAAAAGCCGAAATGGTTGATTGTCGATCCCACCGAGCCGCCGCTGGAATCCTGCTTCCGCAGCAGGATGTAGATGCCCGGAAACTGGACCATGGTGATCTTTTCGCGTTGAACGATCGTGCCACCCGCGGTCGTCCAGAAGCGCGATTGCGCGTCGACATCGGCGGCGTTGATGTGGATGTGCCCGATGGCGACACCCGCAGCGTTGGGAGCCGCGAGCTGGGCGAACGCCGGCGTCGTCACCGTGAGCGCAGCGAAAACGAGCAGAAGTCGTGTCTTCATGGCCGACTACTTTACCAGCATTCGCACGTCGAACTTCAAACTTCGACGTGCGAAGTTCCCTTGAGCCGGCCCGCTGGCCGAACTACACTGGCGCCGCGCATTACAGAAATGGCCCTCCGAGATCGATGCCCGAACCTGCGCTGATGAAGCGTGCCGTCTCGACAGACGACCGCACGAGCGCGCGACGAGTCGTCCTGATCGCGGCTGCCGTCGCCGTTCTGGCGTCGCCCACCTGGCTGTGGCCCGGCGAGCTCTGGGTATTCCCGCCCGTGTCGGTGGTCTTCACGCTGGTTGTGGCGGCAATCGTGGCAGCCTGGGGACGGCCGCCGCCGCGGCGCGACGTCGCGCTGGGTCTGGCGGCGATCGCCGCGGGAGCGGCTGCCGCTGCGCTCGTCGGACTCGCGGCGTACCGGTTCGTTGGTGCAGTGCTCCTCAACCCGGCCGATCCAGCGCGCGGTGACATGCTGACCGTCATCGAACTGGCGGGCCGGCGTTTCCTGAGGGGAGGCGATCCGTACGGAACCTATCAGGTGCCGTGGCAGGTGAACCTGCCGTACGGACCGCCGCTGTGGGCGCCCTACCTGCTGCCGCAACTCCTGCGAAGCGATCTCCGTCTCCTGACGGCGATCGGGCAACTGTTCGTCCCCATCTGTTGTGGCGCGATGGCGATTCTCGAGGCGGCTCGCGCGCGGCTGCTATCGGCGGCCGCGTGGCTTCTGCTCCTGGCCACGCTCGTCTTCGACCCCGACCTGCTGCGCTTCGTCATCGTCGGACACACGCCCGCCTACTGGCCGCTGCTGCCGCTGTTCACGATCCTGATCGCGGGCGAAAAGTGGAATGCCGCCGCGGCGGTGCTCGGCGTCCTGGTCGCGGCGAGGTCAACGATGGCGGCCGTCGTGCCGGTCTTCCTGATCACCCTGTGGCTGCGCGGCCGGTCTCGAGCGCTCACCGCCGGTCTGGTGTGGGCGGCGGTCGTCGCCGCCATCCTGCTCCCGTTCTTCCTGTGGGATCCCGCGGCGATGTGGCGGGGCATGATCACGAACTACGTGCAGGTCATCAAGGAAATCGTCTGGCCGTCCAGTGACCTCGGCGCGGTACGCACGGTCGGGTTGACAGGCTGGTTGTTGTCGCACCACCTCGAACGGTTCGTCGAGCTCTCGCAGGCCTGTGCCCTTGCCCTCGTCTACCTGATCACGTGGCGAGCGGTGCGCGGAGGGGCCGGCGCGCTTCCGTACATGGGCCTCGCGCTCTTCGCCTTTTCGATGACCACCGTGTGGCCGGTGTACTACGTTCACTTCGACGTCGTCTTGCTGCTGGTCTCGGCGGCTATCGCTGAGACCATGGTTGAGACCGCAAGCGCCATGAAGTGGCGAACCGTTATCGTCGCCTGGCCGATGACCGTCGCCTGCGCGGTCGCCCTGGTGGCGATCGCGGTGCGGACCCTGGCGTCGCCGCTGCCGACGGTCATCGTCGACCGGACGGCCGGCCAGCCTCTGTTCCGGCAGGGGTTCTCAGGAGTGGAAGACGACGGCACGCGGCGCTTCAGATGGATCGAGGCCGCCCACGCCGTGGTGGTGCTGCCGCGCAGTTCGGCGTCCGCCGCGGATCTGGTCGTCACCGGCCAACCGTTCGTGCCAGCCGGTGCGGCGCCCCAGGCGATGTCGGCGGTGCTCAACGGTACGTCGCTCGGCACGCTGCGGGCGGGCGGTGGCTGGCAGACATTCCGGTTCCAGGCGCCGGCATCGGCGTGGCGAATCGGCGCCAATCAGCTCGACCTCGACTTTCCGCCGACGCAGTCGCCCAAGGAGCTTGGGCTGAGCAAAGACCCGAGGCATCTCGCGATGGCCATTCAACGCATCGACGTTCAAGCGCGATGAGCGCATTTCGTCCGTCAACGCCCACTGGAGCGCGAGCGATCGCATGGGCGGTAGCCGGCTACGTGGCGGTGGGCGCCGTCATGCTGGCTCCCATCACCAGCTACCGGCATCTCGACACGGCCCTGTTCGGCGGGGACACCCGGCTGAACGCCTGGGCCCTGGCGTGGACAAACCACGCCGTGCTCGGCCGGGTTCCTGTCTTCGAGGCCAACATCTTCTTCCCGGCCCTCAATACGCTGGCCTACAGCGAACACCTGTTGGGCATCAGCCTGTTCGCCCTTCCGGTCTATGCCCTCACGCGCAACGCCGCGCTGTCCTACAACGTGGTCTGGCTGCTCTCGTACCTGGCCTCTGCGCTCGCGGCCTATGCGCTGGCATGGCGGGTGACTCACGACCGCTTCGCGTCATGGATCGGCGGACTGGCATACGCATTCTGTTTCTACCGCATGCTCCACGGGCACGCGCACCTGCAGCTGCTCTGGGCGTGCTGGATTCCTCTCTCATTCCTCCTCATCGAACGATGGTGGCGCGCGCCGTCGTGGCCGCGTCTCGTGGCGTTGTGGCTGGTCGTGCTGCTGCAGGTGCTGACATCGTGGTACCTGGCGGTGATGGTGTTGTTGGCCGACGCGCTGTTCGCGATCTGGCTGGTTATCCGGCTGCCGCCGAGGCGGGACCTGCGGATGTCGATGGCGTGGCAGCTGGCCGCCGCTGCGGGCGCGGGCGCCGCGCTCGTGTGGCCAATCGCGCGACGCTACGAGTTTCTCGTGGGCCTCAACGGCCAGGGCCCAGCTGAAGCGCTGGGCGGAGCCATCGCGTGGCGCGATCTCGTCGTGCCGCCGCTCAACACGTGGCTCGGTCAGTGGCTCGTGCAGCACGGCAGTCAGGCGCCGTCGTGGATCTGGGGCGAGAAAACGCTCTTCCTCGGCTACATCACGCTGGCGCTCGGCGCCTTGGGATTGTCGACCATGCGGCGGACCTCGGGCTCCAATGCGCCGCAACAGCAGAGCGATCGAACGCTGTGGCTCGGCTTCCTGTCGCTCTTGAGCCTGGTCGCGCTGGCGCTCGCGTTCGGACCGTCCGCCAACGCGATCGCCAGGAGGTCGTTCGATTGGACGCCGTTCGGTCTGCTGAGCATGGTGCCGGGCGTGTCGCTCTTCCGCGTCCCACCGCGCTTCGTGCAGCTCGTCACGCTCGCGCTTGCGTTCTTCGCGGCCACGGGCGCGGCCACGCTGCATGCGAGACTCGGACGAGCGGGACGCGTGCTCACGCTGCTGCTCGTGCCGGTCATGCTGGCGGAATCGTACCTGGTCGACTTCCCTGGCGGCGCACCTCAGGCGGAACGCGTGCCGTCAATCTACCGGCAGCTCGCTCGAATCCCGGCGCGTGCGGTCGTCTCCCTCCCCGAGTACGTCGGAGGACCCGAGTGGTTCAACGAGGCCGATTACCAGTACTACGCGACGGCCCATTGGCATCCCATCGTGAACGGCTACTCGCGCACCGAACCGCCCGGCTATCGCGAGCGAATGGCGGCGATTGCCACCTTCCCGAGCCGCGAGAGCGCCGAGGCGCTGCGGGCCATTGGCGCCGACTACGTGGTGCTGCACACCAAGCGCTATCGCGACGGCGCCGACGCCAGGGTGCAAGCCGCCGTGTCGAGCGCTGAGCTCTCATTGACCGCGGTGGCGGGCCCTGATTACCTCTTCCACGTTCTTCCGGGCAGGCCATGACCGCGGTCGGCGACAGCGACAGTCGACGCTCGGAACACCGCAGCCTTGCCGATCGCGCGATTCGAGCCGCGCTTCTTCACTTCGTCGCCGCGACCGCGGCACTGGGTCTTGTCGGCTACGCCTACGTCTACACGTTCCTGATTGATGCGCCGATCCACAGCGACGGCGTCAGCTATTACGTGTACCTGCCAGCCTGGATCGGCGACGGCGACCCGACGTTCGAAACGCTCGCGCGCGATTGTTGCGGCGGGTTCACCGCCGATCCGATCGGCATTCACCGCTGGCCCGAGACCAAGCGCTGGCTCGCGGTCCATCCGATCGGTGTCGCGATCCTGATGCTGCCCTTTTTTCTGGTCGCGCACGCGCTCTCCTGGTGGTCCAACCTGCCGCGCGACGGCTTCTCTTTTTACTATCAGTACGTCGTCGGCGCCGCCGGTCTGGCATACGTCGCCGCCGGCCTGGCGTTATTGAGGCAATTGCTGCTTCGCCACTTCAGCGAAGCTGTCGTCCTGGCGACGCTCGTGACGATCGCGTTCGGTACGAACCTGTTCCACTACGCGGTCTACGACGGCACCTTCAGCCACGCCTTCTCGTTTTTTCTGATCGTCTCTCTGCTCTTGCTCGCCGACCTGTGGTGGGAGGCTCCCGGGTGGCCGACGTCGATAGGCCTGAGCGTCGTGGCCGCGCTGATCGTCCTCGTTCGGCATCCCAACGCGATGTTCCTGGCCTTCGTGCCGCTCTACGGCGTCCGCCGATCATCCGATCTTGCGTCCAACCTCCATCGCCTGTGGCAGCGCCGCGGCCTCGTCACTGCGATGATCGGCATGACGATGTGTGGTGTGGCGCCGCAACTGGCGGTGTACAAATGGGCGACGACCCATTGGATCGTCAAATCGGATCCCGATGGCCGTTTCACGTTTGCATCGCCGCACCTGTTCGGCACGCTCTTCAGCGTCGAGCGCGGCGTGTTCTTCTGGTCGCCGGTCCTGCTCTTCGCGGTCGCCGGGTTATGGGTCGCCCGCGGGTGGGCGCGCGGGTGGGTCGCCGTCACCGTCGCGGTCCTCCTGGCGAACACCTATCTGATGGCGAGCTGGTACATGTGGTACTTCGGCGTCGGTTACGGTCATCGCGCATATGTCGACGCGCTTGGCGTGTTCGGTATCTACCTGGCGGCGTTCTTCGCGTGGGCGGCTGAACGGCCGCGGGTAGCGACGGCCGTCCGTACCGTGACGGCGGCCCTGGTCGTCCTCTCGGTGCTGCAGACGATGCAATATTGGACCGGTGTGATCCCGGGCGAGAAGACGACCTGGGATCAATACCGCGCGTTGTTTCTGCGCGTGCGATGACGGGAATTCGCTCGCTCGCCGCGGTGGCGTTGGCGGCGGCGCTCGCCGCAGCGGCAATCTACCTGCACGATCCGCCATGGGTGGGTTCCCTCACGTCCGGGTTGCGGCCGCGGGAGACCGACGCCCATGGTGCGACGTTCCGGTGGACGACGGGCCGCGCCAGCTTCTTCGTGCCGAGCGACGCCACGGTCATGACGCTGCAGCTTCGTCCGGGCGCGCCGCTGTCGAAGACACCTGTGACCGTTGACGTGAACGTCGACGATCGGCGGCTCGCCACCATCGAGCTCCCCGATCCTCTGCATCCAGATCCGGATCGCTGGGTCCTCACCAGCCTGCCGCTGCCGCGGCGCGCAACGTCGCGGCGGTTTCGCCGCGTCGATCTGCGCGTACACCGCTGGCTCGACCAATTCCATCTGGGCGTGCAGCTTGGCGCCATCGAGCTCAAGCGGCCCTGAAGCAATTTCCGTTTGTACGTAGTGTCCGCCTTTAGGCGGACCTGATCACGGTCCGGCTGAAGCCGACGACACTACGTCCGTTGATTTGCGGCACGGTTGAGCTTGCGCTACACCAAACAGAAATCGGCGCCTCGAGCGTCAACCAGCAGGATGGCTGCCATTCTGATCGGATACAAACACGGACGCTGGGTTAGAATCCGCGCATGATTCCGTATGACGAGCAGCAGGTGATTGCCTTCCTCAACGATGTCGACGCGACCTACAAGGAGGCGCGGGCGCCCGTCAATACATTGGCGCTCGTCTGGCCCACCCGAATGCAATTCGACGCCGTGACCATGGGCTACCAGGCCGCCCGCCAGAAACACCTGAATGAGCTGCGGGTCGCGTTGGGCTTGCCGGTTGTGCCGGGACCGCCGGCGTCCCATGTCGCTCCTGGGCCGTTGACCGCCGAGCAGGCGCGTCTCGTCGTATTTGCGACGGCTGCCGAGTTCCCTCACCTCACTCAGGTATTCGGGACCGACCAGGAAGCCCTCGACGCGGCGTCGGAACTGCTCGAGCGAACGATCTGGCACCTGCAACTGGCGGGCTTTGCGGCAGGGCGACAGCGGAATCCAAGCGGTACGATCTCGGAAGACAAGGTGACGATCACGATCGGCGGCTCCTGGCACGTCTACGACATTTTCAGCCTTGGATTCGCGGGCCGGGCCACGACCGTGCAGTTTATCGAACTGACCGGGGCGGATCATGTGGACGACCCCGGCCGAGCCGATTGATGACCACACTCGATCCGGGGCAGGCGGGTCGTTTCGGACGCGCCCGAGAAGCCGGCCGCAACGGACCGCAGCCTACTCGTGATGCGGCTACTCGCCGAGTATCGCGCTCAGCCGCGCGTATCCGGCGCGGCTGACGGGAAGACGTCCGCCGTCGGTCAGGATCGCGATGCGGTTTTCGCGTGCGTCGAGCTCGACCCGCGCCAGGCGGTCCAGATTCAGCAGGTACGATCGGTGAATGCGCACGAACCGGGCAGGATCGAGCGAGGCTTCGACGTCGGCCAGCGTCTGCTCTTTCAAATAGTCTTTTCCCGCGCAGCGGAAGCACACGTAGTCGTCCTGCGCCTGCACGTAGTCGATGCTCGCCACGGCAATGACGTGCACGCGCGGACCGTCGCGCACGAGAATCCTGCCGGTGAACCCCTGACCGGTCCGGGCGGTCTCGGCCAGGGCCTGGACCGGGATCTTGTCGCCGCGACCGGCGCGCTCCCGCGCCCGCGCGATTGCCGCCGCCAGGCGCTCAGCGCTGAACGGTTTCAGCAGGTAGTCGACCGCGTGGACCTCGAACGCCCGCAGCGCGTACCGATCGAACGCCGTGACGAAGATGACCGCGACGTCGCGGCCGACCAGATCGAGAACCTCGAATCCGTTGAGCTTCGGCATCTGCACATCGAGCAGCAACAGGTCGGGCCGCAGCTCGGCCACGGCCTTGACGGCTTCGAATCCGTTGGCGCATTCGGCGACGATCTCGACGTCGGGCAGTTCGGCCAGGTATTCACGCACCACGGCGCGCGCCAGATCCTCGTCATCGACGATCGCGACCCTGAGGCGCTGGCGTCCGTCGCTAGTCATTGGCGGACCACGGCAGCTCGAGCTGGGCCCGGAACGATCCCGGCTCGACGTGCGTCTCGAGCCGCGCGTCCGGGCCGAACATCACCGCGAGCCGCCGGCGCACATTGTTGAGCCCCGTGCCGCGTGTGACGGCGGCCGGCTCGTCGCCGTCGCGCGGGTTCTCGATGGCAATCGACAGCGATCCGTTCCGCCTGGCGATGTCGAGGCGGATCACGCCGCCCTCGACGAGTCCCGCAATCCCGTGGACCACGGCGTTCTCGACGAGGGGCTGCAGGATGAGCGGCGGCACGCGGCACTCCGCCGCGGACGGATCGATGCGGCGCTCCACCTGCAGCCGCGCGCCGAAGCGAATCTGCTCGATGCCGAGAAATCGATCGGCCAGCGCGAGCTCGTCCGCGAGCCGGATCTGCTCCTGTCCACTCACGCTCAACGTGCTCCGCAGAAAATCGCCCAGCAGCAGGCACATCCGCCGCGCGCCCGCCGGATCGACTGCGGTCAAGGCGCTGATCGAGTTGAGGCTGTTGTAGAGAAAGTGCGGGTTGAGCTGCGCCCGCAGCGCCCGCAGCTCCGCTTCGCGCGTCAAACCCTCGAGCTCGAACCGCTGGCGCTCCGCGTTACGAACCGCCTCGAGCGCCAGCAGCGCGTAGTGGACGGCGCTGGCGAGCAGGAACAGCAGCACGCCGGCCACGAACAGCAACGGCAACTGCTGGTCGTAGCGCGTGGATGCGGCCGCGAACGCCGGTGTCGAGCCCAGCACGGCGATCCAGGCGCGCGCCACCACGATCCACACCGCGCTCGCCGTCAGCGCCGCCAACCCGCACGACGTGAGCACGAGCAGCAGACGGTCGCCGCGCAGCGGAAACGCCCGGCACACGTACCAGGCGGACAGGCAGGCGAACGCATAGACCACGAACAGCGGCACGAGGAACGCGAGCGCCTCGGCCCACGCCAGGTCGAGCCGCGTCAGCGCCCCCGCCATGAGCACGGCGGCGACCGTCCAAACGGCCAGGTATGACGCGAGCCGGCCGAGCCGGCCCAGAATGGGGTGCATTCTCGTGTCGCGATCAATTCTTCAGAACCAACCCGCCCATCATCACGAAGCCCCGAATCGTGAGGCGCGGACCGGCCGCACCCGGGTGCGGCATCGTCTTGTCTTCACATCCTCCCATGAATGGAGTCACCGCGATGTCGACCGCCCATGTGTCCGGCACGATGATCTCGAAGCCGCCCATCACCGAGAACACGTCAATCACGGCGCCGGCCGGGGCCAGCACGGCCTCGCGGAGGTCCAGCTTGCCGCCGCCCATGAACGCCGTCAATTCCGCACGTTGAAACGCTGATGACGCGATCTTGCGCTCGAACCCGCCCAGAAACGCCGTCACCGCCGTGGTGGCGGTTTCGGTATCCGTGAGCGGACCCTGGGGCGCGTCGGCGCGATACGCGCGCCAGAACATGCGGCCGCCGACGAGCACGAGCAGGAGCGGCCAGAACGCCCAGATATTGACCTGGAACAATCCAATCCGATTGGCAATCATCAGGATGCTAATCCCGATCCAGATCGAGCCTGACCACACGCGCGAGGAGGTCGTCGCCTGCGCGAGTTGGGCGAGGCCGATCACGATGAAGACCATCGGCCAGAACGGCAGGAAGTCGCGGGCGCGAAGGACGTGCAGGTTGTCGAGGGTGAACAACACGCCGAGCGTGGCAATCATCAGGCCCAGCACGATCTGGACTGCCGGCTGACGCTGACGAAACTGCCGGAACGAGTGTCGGTCGCGATAGTCGCTCATCAATGGTCTCTCTATAAATGACGGACGACGCCGAGGAGGACATCAGACAAGGCTCGAACCACGAACCTGAGCGGCTGTCCGGTGGGCCCGTTCAGCATGTCGGCGACGCTCGCCGGCGCCGTGACCAGCGCCCACATCGTCGTCCCGGCGACCGTCGAGGCCGCCAGTACCACAAGTCCGCCAACGGTTGTCATCGCGTCTCTTCGGTTCATATGCCGTCGTGCTCTCATGAGACCTTACGAGAGCGCGGCGCTCCGCGAGCGGGGGGTTTCGGCGAACGCCGGGCAATCCCCGGCGAATGGCGGCTAAGGGCCGGGAAGTGTGAAGTCTGGAGTCTGAAGTCTGAAGTGTGAAGTCTGAAATCTGAAGTCTCCGCGGCGTTTTTGGACAGCCTGCTAGAATAGCCCCCATCCCACATGGTGCTCCTCGAACTCGTCACCAGCTCCGGCCTCGGCTCACTACTCGGCATGCGCCACGCGCTCGAACCGGATCATCTCGCCGCGGTCTCGACCCTCGTCACGGGCGAGCGCAGCGGCCTGAAAGCGGCGTGGCTCGGCGCGTGCTGGGGCATGGGACACACGCTGGCGCTCGTCACGGCCGGCGCGGCGCTCGTGTTTCTGCGCGCCGAGATGCCGGCGCGGGCCTCGGATCTCTTCGAATTCGCGGTCGCGGTGATGCTGGTCGGACTCGGACTCCGTGCCATCCTGCGGGCGGCGCCGCAAGGCCCCGAAGGTCCGACATACGCGCACCAGCACGGCCGGCTCGTGCACGTCCACCCAGGCGTGCCCGCGCACCTGCACATCGGCCGCTGGACGCTGGCGCGCCGGCCGCTGCTCATCGGCGCCGTGCACGGGTTGGCTGGC
>Ga0105248_10005542_pt1 | contig 13869 bp, 14 predicted proteins | sample KBSS34metaG_FD_81524 | JGI IMG/M metagenome (GOLD analysis project Ga0105248, IMG submission 81524) | Switchgrass rhizosphere microbial communities from Kellogg Biological Station, Michigan, USA - KBS S3-4 metaG | ecosystem: Host-associated > Plants > Roots > Rhizosphere > Soil | place...
GCCGTCGCGCCGGAGCGGCTGGCCGAGGCGCCGCGCGCGGCCCGCCCGGCGCCCCCACATCCGCCCGCCGACGCTGTCGCGGCCAGCCGCAAGGCGGCGGATCTGGCCGCGCGCCAGCAGCAGGCGAAGGCCGCCGAGGACCACGCCCGGGCCGAGGCCGCGCGCAAGGCGCAGGCGGTGCGCGAAGCCCGCGCCGACGCCGAGGCCGACGCCGCCCGCAAGGCCCGGCGCGAAACCGCCCGCCTCGCCGCCGCCGAGGCCAGGTCTCGCGACAGGGCCGAGCGCCTCAGGATCCAGCATCTCGCCGAGCGCAAGGCCGCTGAGCAGCGGCTCGCGGAGCAGAAGGCCGACAACGCCCGGCGGACGCGGCTGGCGCAGCAGCAGGCGGCCGAGACCAAGCAGGCGCGGCTCGCCCAGGCCAAGCTCGTCCAGGCCAAGCTCGCCCGGGCCAAGCTCGCCCGGGCCGCCGCCGCCCGGCAGGCCGAAGAGAAGGCCGCCCGCCAGCTGCAGGTGAAGGCCGCCGCGCCGCCCGCCGCCCGGCCGGTGCGGCTGGCCCGGGCCGCCCCGCGCTGCGCCGCGTCGGACCCCGGCGCGGCCCTGACGTGCGCCGATCCGGCGCTGGGCGCCGCCGATCGCCAGCTGAGCCGCGCCTATCGCCAGGCCCAGGCCGCCGGGGTGTCGCAGGATCGGCTGGAACGCCAGCAGCAACGCTGGCTGGCCGCCCGCGCCAACGCCGCGCGCCAGGCGCCCTGGGCGGTGCATGACATCTATCTGGCGCGGATCGCCGAGCTGCAGGACCAGACGCGCGAAGCCTCGCACGGCGACTGAAAGCGCGACCTTTGCAACCGGCCGCAAGACCGCGGATTAGGTCGCCGAGGGACTTTCTGGCGAGGCCGCCGCATGTCGATCCACCGCACCGCAGATCCCTGGTCGGGAGCCACCTACAACGGCTTTTCCAACGCCCCCGCCGGGCGATCGCAGCCGCCGCCCGCGCTCCTACGACAGGGTCCCCCGAGACGGGTCCTGCTGATCGGCGGCGTGGCCGCGGCGCTGATGCTGGGCGTGGGATTCGGGTTCTGGGCCCGGCCGGAGCTCGGCTCGAAGGCGAGGCCCGCCCCCGCCGCGCCGGCCCCCGCACCCGCCGCGCCCAGCGCCGGCCAGATGCCGATCGCCGTCGTGCCGCGGCCGGCGCCGGAACCGCTGCCGCGGGCGCCCGGCCGGCTCCAGACCTTGCCGCCGGATATGGCGGCGGCGGCCCGCGTGCAGGCCCAGGCGCGCCTGCCCGCCCGGCCGTCGGCAAGCCCTGCGCCAAGTGCAGCTGCTGCGTCCCAGCCGACCACGCCGGACCTCGGCTACGTCCCGCCGGCGGCCCGCGAAGCCGCGCCGGCCGCTGGTGCGCGAGCCAGTTTCGACTGCGCGACGGCCGAGCCGGGCGCGGAACAGATGGTGTGTGCGGATCCGGCTTTGGCTTCAGCCGACCGGGAGATGGCGCAGGCCTATCGGCGGGCCCTGAGCGCCGGCGCCGCCCCGGGCGACCTGCGCCAGGACCAACGCGACTGGGCGGCGATCCGCGAGGACGCCGCCCGTCATTCGCCCCGCGCCCTCGCCCAGGTCTACGACCAGCGGATCGAGGAGCTGAACCGGATCGCCGAGTACGCGCCGGGCGGGGAATAGGCTGGAGAAAAAGGACCGGCCCCCTCCCGGGCGAGCCGGGAGAAGGCCTGTCCGCCGGGCTTAGCCCAGCATGTCCTTGACGGTGTCGCGCTCGCCGACCAGCTCGTCGTTGGTGATGGCGATCTTGCTCTTGGCGAAGTCGTCCATCTCGTAGCTGGTGATCACCTCGTAGGCGCCCGGCGCAGTGGTCTTCACCGGCATGCCGGCCCAGACGCCTTCGGAGAAGCCGTAACGGCCTTCCGAATTGACCGCCAGCGAGTGGATCGCGCCCGGCGTCGCCAGATCGCGGACGTGGTCGATCGCGGCGTTGGCGGCCGAGGCCGCCGAGCTCAGGCCGCGCGCCTCGATGATCGCCGCGCCGCGCTTGCCGACGGTCGGCAGGTAATCGTTCTTCAGCCAGGCTTCGTCGCCGATCACCTCGGCGGCAGGCTTGCCGCCGATCTTGGCGTGGGTGAAGTCCGCGAACATGGTCGGCGAGTGGTTGCCGTAGATGAACAGCTCGCTGACCTCGTTGATCGAGACGCCGGCCTTCTTCGCCAGCTGGGCGCGGCCGCGGTTCTCGTCCAGGCGCACCATGGCGGTGAAGCGATCAGGAGTCAGGCGCTTGGCCTGGCTGGCGGCGATCATCACGTTGGTGTTGCAGGGATTGCCGACCACCGCCACGCGGGCGTCGTCCGCGGCCACGGCGTCGATCGCCTTGCCCTGGGCGATGAAGATCTTGCCGTTGTCCTTCAGCAGGTCGGCGCGCTCCATGCCCGGGCCGCGCGGCTTGGAGCCGACCAGCAGGGACCAGTTGGCGTCCTTGAAGGCGACGTTGGCGTCGTCGGTCAGGATCATGTCCTGCAGCAGCGGGAAGGCGCAGTCCTCCAGCTCCATCGCCACGCCCTTCAGCGCCTTCTGGGCGCCCTCGGTCGGGATCTCGAGCAGCTGCAGGATCACCGGCTGGTCGGCCCCCAGCATGGCGCCCGAGGCGATGCGGAAGAGAATAGCGTAGCCGATGTTGCCGGCGGCGCCGGTGACCGCCACGCGGATCGGCTTCTTGGTCGCCATGGGTGCTGCTCCAGTAGCTTGAATGGGTGGCCGCCGATGCGGTCGGCGGGTGCGTAGCTCACACGCGGGCCTGCTGCAATGCCGCGCGCGATTGATTCGCAAGGCGGCTTGGCTTCACCGCGTAACCGTGGTGTGAGCGAGGCATGTTCCGGCTCGATCCCGCCTTCCCTGCCACCTCCGAGGCGCTGGGCGACCTGCCGCTCAGCCACGCCCGGCTGCAAGCCGACGCCCGCTACGCCTGGATCGTGCTGGCGCCGCGGGTGGCCGACGCCCGCGAGCTGGAGGACCTGAGCCCCGATCAACGCGTCCAGCTGATGGACGAGATCCTGGCGGCGGGATCGGCGGTGCGCGCGGTCGGCGCGGCGCTGGGCCAGCCGGTCGGCAAGCTCAACGTCGGCCAGCTGGGCAATGTCACGCCGCAGCTGCACGTCCACGTGGTCGGCCGCCGCCAGGACGACGCGGCCTGGCCGGGCCCGGTCTGGGGGCACGGAACGGCGGAGGCCTACGGGGCGCAGGCTCTGGCGACGGCGATCGCGGCGGCGCGGGCCGCGCTCGGGCTTGGAGATGCTCCCGCCTGGGGGAGCTGTCCCGAAGGGACTGAGGGGGCGTCCGCTCAGAAGGCTGGGTCAGCCATTATCGACATCTGAGTGGAAGCCCCTCCGGCGCCGCGCGGCACCTCCCCCAGAGGGGGAGGAACTTACCTCGCCGCGCGCCGCAGGCTCACCTTTACGCGCTCGCCGCCCTGCTCCAGCTCGCCTTTGAAGTCGCGGCCAAGCCTGACCATCACCGGGGCCTGACCGGCCGGCGTGAAGCGGATCACCAGTCCCGGCGGCGTCCGCTGCACTAGATCGAGCACCCCGGAGGCCGCCGGATCGCCGGGTCGGCGCGGGTCGCGCCAGGCGCCCTCGACGGCGGACTGTTTGTCGACCAGCTGGAAGGCGTAGAGGTCGCGCGTCTTGCGCGCCAGCGTCCAGCCGCCGTCGAGCGGGCCCTGGAACTGCTCGGCCGAGGCGGCAGAGGAGATGATGCGGGAATCATAGGCCAGGTCCGGCACGGTCTTCGGCGGCTCGGGCAGCTTGCCCGGGGCGTCCACGGGCGGGCCGGGCGGGCCCGGGACCACCACCGGCGGCGGCGGAATCGCCTGGGCGAGCGCCAGAGACCCGCCCGCCACCGCCACAGCCACAGCCAGCCCGATCCCGATGAACGCTCGCCTCATGATCTCACCCTTGCAAGGCGGCGATCGCCTCCGAAATGGCGATCAGCCGCTCGGCCTCGGCCAGGTGGAGCCCCTCCACCATCTTGCCGTCGACCTTTAGAACGCCCTTGCCGGCGTTTTCGGCCGCCGCAAACGCCGCGGCGACCGTGCGGGCCCAGGCCACCGCCTCGTCGGTCGGCGTGAAGGCGCGGTTGGCGGCCTCCAGATGCGACGGGTGGATCAGGCTCTTGCCGTCCATGCCAAGGTCGAGGCCCTGTTCGCACTCGCGGGCCAGGCCCTCGAGGTTGGGAATGTCGTTGTAGACGCCGTCGAGGATGGCGACGCCATTGGCGTGGGCGGCCATCACCGCCAGCGACAAGGCTGGCGTCAGCGGCGCGCGGTCGGGCCGGGCGCGACAGCGCATCTCCTTCACCAGGTCGTTGGCGCCGACGATCCAGACGTCGTTCTTCGCCGACGGCGCGGCGCGGCCCAAGGCGTCGAGCGAAAAGATCGCCGCGCAGGTCTCGATCATCGCCCACAGCCGGGTCGCCCCCTGCAGCGGCGCGGCGTAGTGGGCAAGGTCGTCGGGACTCGCCACCTTCGGGACCAGCACCGCGTCGGCGCCTGCCGCAGCCGCAGCGCCAAGGTCGGCGGCGCCCCAGGGGGTGTCGCGGCCGTTGATCCGGATCACCACCTCGCGCGCGCCGAAGCCGCCGGCCTGCACCGCCTCCACCGCCAGCTGGCGGGCCTCGGCCTTGGCCTCAGGGGCGACCGCGTCCTCCAGGTCGAGGATAACCACGTCGCAAGGCAGGGTCTTGGCCTTCTCGATGGCGCGGGCGTTGGACGCCGGCATATAGAGGGCGCTACGACGGGGACGGTTGGCGGTCATCGGGACGGGCCCTCCTGGGCAGGTGGCGGATGTGTCCTATTAGCGATTGGCCCCTCTTAGCGATTAGAATGAGAACATGACCACCCGTTATGAAGCCGGCGCAAAGAACGTCCTCGGCGGCGAGCTGCAGCCCTGCTCCCTCGCGCCCGTCACCGGCTTCTTCCGCAACGGCTGTTGCGAGACCAGCCACGAGGACCTCGGCATGCACACCGTCTGCGCGGTGATGACGGCCGATTTCCTGGCCTTCTCCAAGTCGGCCGGCAACGACCTGTCGACGCCGATGCCCGAATACGGCTTTCCCGGCCTGCAGCCCGGCGACCGCTGGTGCCTGTGCGCCCCGCGCTGGAAGGAGGCCCTCGACGCCGGCGCCGCCCCGCAGCTGGTGCTGGAAGCCACCCACGAGGAAACCCTGGCCATCGTGCCGCTGGGCATCCTGAAGGACTACGCGATCTAGGGGTCTCCCTCCCCATTAAGGGAGGGACTCATAAGGAATACTCCGCCTCCAGCCGGTACTGCGCGCCCTCGCCGCCGAGGAAGCTGGAATAGAGGCCGAAGCGGTCGATGCGGATCGGCGGGGACTTCAGCAGGTTGTTGGCCTGGATCCAGGCGGCGACCTTGTCCGGCGGGCAATGGCGCAGATAGGCCAGGGTGAGGTGGGGCCGGTAGTTGCGCCGCTCCGGCTTCAGCCCGATGCGCCGGGCCGCCGCCTCGCAGGCCTTGGCCAGCCGTCGCAGCTCGGGGTTTTCGGCGACGCCGGCCCAGACCGCGCTGATGTCGCCGCCCTCGCCGAAAGCGCCGACCCCTTCCAGCACGATTTCGAACGGCGCCCCGCCGACGGTCGCCAGCTCGAGGTCGAGGTCGCGGGCCAGGTCCTCCCGCAGCTCGCCGAAGAACCGCAGGGTCAGGTGCATCTGGGCGGCCGTCCGCCACCGGGCGCCGTCCAGGCCGGTCTGGCGCCGCGCCAGGGCGGCGACGATCTCGTCCGGCACGGGAACGGCGGCGAACAGGCGGATCATCACCTGAACCTAGTGCGCGGCGCCGCCGCTCGCCACGGTGGCGGGACGCCGGAACACTCGAAACCTCGCGCCGCGAGGGTTAATTCCCCTTAATCTGTAGGGGCTTGCTTCAGCCTCACCGGCGCACGATATTTCTGGGGCGTCCGACCGGGACGCCAACCCAAGGGCTATGCCTCAGATGAGCGACTTCAACCGCGGCTACACGCGGACGATCCCCGTCGATCGCGCCGACATGTCGGTGGACGCGGGACTTCGCAGCTTCATGCTCGGCGTCTACAACAAGATGGCGCTGGGCCTCGTGCTTTCCGCAGCCCTGGCCTGGCTGACGGCCGACTTCGCGCCGGTCCAGCGACTGCTCTACGTCGTGACCCCCGAAGGCGCCTTCGCCGGCTTCACCCCGCTCGGCATGATCATCCGCTTCGCGCCGCTGGCGGTGCTGCTGGGGGCCATGTTCATCCGCAACCCCAGCCCGCGGTCGGCCGGCATCGTCTACTGGTCGGTGGTCTCGGGCATCGGCGCGGGCCTCGGCGTCTGGCTGCTGGCCTATACCGGCGTCTCGGTGGCGACGACCTTCCTGATCACCGCGGCCTCGTTCGGCGCGCTGAGCCTGGTCGGCTACACCACCAAGAAGGACCTGACCGGCTTCGGCAGCTTCCTGATGATGGGCCTGTTCGGCCTGGTGCTGGCCTCGCTGGTCGGCATGTTCCTGCACCTGCCCGGCCTGTCGTTCGTCATCAATGTGGCGGGCGTGCTGATCTTCGCCGGCCTGATCGCCTATGACACCCAGCGCCTGAAGATGACCTACTACCAGCTGGGCGGCGAGCAGGGTTCTATGGCGGTGGCGACCAACTACGGCGCGCTCAACCTCTATCTGAACTTCATCAACCTCTTCCAATTCCTCCTGCAGTTCACCGGCAGCCGCCGCTAACCGCACCAGGATCGCAAGATCGGAAACCCCGGCGGGACACCGCCGGGGTTTTTCTTTGGGCGCGGTTCGCTCCTCCCCCGCATGCGGGGGAGGTGGATCGGCGCGGACGGTTCTGGAGAACCCAGACGCGGTGGCCGATTGGATGAGCCAACTCGCGGAGGAACGGATCAAGGCCTTGGAAGCGGCCGAGCGCCCCCTCAGCCAGCTTCGCTGACAGCTCCCCCGCATGCGGGGGAGCAGCGATCCCCTAATCCACCACCTTGAACCGGCCCTTGTCGAACACCCGCAGCACCTGCTCCAGCTCGTGGCCGCGGCGCAGGATCACGTCGCCCTGGCCGATCACCGCCCAGGCGCCCTGGCGCCGCGATAGCGCCGGTCGCTTCTCGATACGATAGAGCGGCTGTTCGGAGGCTCGGCGGAAGACCGAGAAGACCGCGACGTCGCGCAGGCCGTCGATGGCGTAGTCGCGCCATTCGCCCGCCGCCACCATCCGCCCGTAGAGGCTGAGCAGCCGCACCAGTTCGCGACGCTCGAAGAAGGTTCGGGCCGAGGCGGGCTCGGCGTAGGACGGATCGAAAGCCATCAGTACGAAGCCTAAACCGAAATCCCGCGGGAAGGCGAGGCCCCGGGCGCGCACGCGGCGGGGTTAAGAGGCTTTAATGTCGCGCCTCGAAAAGACCTTATTTCGGTCCCCTGCCCGCCTGATGCGGGGGATCTTATGCTGTGTGTCGGTTGGCCACGCTCGTTGGTCCCGGATCCTGAACAGCCCCCCCAGCCCCCCTGGGCTTTCGGGCGGGTCAACCGACACAGACCCAATACCTGAGCCCGCGCGGACCTCTCCAGCCGCGCGGGCTCTTGTATTTTGGCAGGCCTTTGCTGCGGCCAGGTTGCTGGGGACCGGCGGCCGGCCTCAGTTGTCGGCGCGAGCCACCGCAAGGATGCGCCCGCCGCGGGCGCCCTGCAGGATGACGGCGGTTTCCAGCCCCTCTTCCGAGGCTTCCGACAGGCGGAAGGCGACCGCCCGGCCGCGCCAGCCGCCCAGCCGGGTCATCTCCCGCACGACGTTCTTCTGCACCACCGTGCGGCCGCGGTTGTCGCCGCTCTTGATTACCACTTCCTGGTCGCGCGGATCGTAGCGCACCAGCCAGACCTCGGCGGCCCCGCGCGGCGCGCGGCCGGAGCCGACGTCGACACGGCGCTTGTTGATGAAGCGGATCTGCGGCGGGTCGACATGGGCGCGGATCGCCTCGCGCACCAGCTTGTCCACCCGGTCGGGCTTCAGGCCCGGCGCCTGGGCGCGGCCGTCGACGATGACCTGGGGCGTGTAGGGCTCACGCAGGGCGAGCCTGGCGACATAGGCCTTCTGCCGCTCGGCGTATTCGGGCTTGGCGAAGGTGTCGGACCAGCCGAGGTAGTCCCAATAGTCCACCGGAAAGGTCAGGACCAGCACGCCCGGCCGATCGGCGAGCTTGGCGGCGTAGGCGTTGGCCTCCCCGCAGGAGGCGCAGCCCTGCGCCGTATACAGCTCCACAACCACCGGCGGCTTCGCCGCCGCGGCCGCCGGGAGGGCAAGCAGGACAAGACTGAGAAACGCGCCCTTCCGCATCGTGGCGAGGCTTAAGCGGAGTTCCGCGCGCTGTAAATCACAAGAAGGCGTGAGAGCGTCCCTCCCCTTCATGGGAAGGGTGGCTCGAGTGAAGCGAGAGACGGGTGGGGGAGTCTGGATCAAGTGCGAGCTCGGCGCCTGGCCCCTACTTCCCCACCCTGCCCCGCTTCGCGGGTCTGTCCCTCCCCATGAAGGGGAGGGAAGAGGCCTAGCCCTGGCGCGCCAGGTTGCGCAGCACGTAGTTCAGCACCCCGCCGTTCTTGAAGTACTCGAGCTCGGTGGGGGTATCGATCCGGCAACGGACCGGGAAGCGGGCGATGCGGCCGTCGGTCGGACGGTACATCTCGACGATCAGCTGCTTGCGCGGCGCGAGGTCCGTCAGACCACGGATGGTGACGATCTCTTCGCCGGTGAGGCCGAGTTTGTGCCACCCCTCCTGCGTGAACTGGAGCGGCAGCACGCCCATGCCGACCAGGTTCGAGCGGTGGATGCGCTCGAAGCTCTCGGCGACGACCGCGCGGACGCCCAGGAGCTTGGTGCCCTTGGCCGCCCAGTCGCGCGACGAGCCGGTGCCGTATTCCTTGCCCGCGAAGACCACCAGCGGCCGGCCTTCCGCCTGGTAGCGCATGGCCGCGTCGTAGATCGACATGGTGTCGCCCGAAGGGAAGTGCTTGGTCACGCCGCCTTCGATCTCCGGCGTGATCTTGTTGCGGATCCGGATGTTGGCGAAGGTGCCGCGCATCATGATCTCGTGGTTGCCGCGGCGCGCGCCGTAGGAGTTGAACTCCGAGGTCGGCACCTGGTGGTCACGCAGATAGACCCCCGCCGGCGAGGTGGCCTTGATCGAGCCGGCCGGCGAGATGTGGTCGGTGGTGATCGAGTCGCCGAAGACGCCCAGCACGCGGGCCTCGACGATGTCCGTCACCGCCGACGGCTCCATCTGCATGTCCTGGAAGTAGGGCGGGTTCTGCACATAGGTCGAGCCCATGTCCCAGGCGTAGGTCTGGCCGCCGGCGACCTTGATGCCCTGCCAGTTCTTGTCGCCCTTGAAGACGTCGGCGTAGCGGGTGGCGAACATCTTGTTCGTCACGTGCTTGCGCTGCAGCGTGGCGACCTCTTCGCTGGTCGGCCAGATGTCCTTCAGGAACACCGGCTCGCCGTCCTTGCCGACGCCGAGCGGCTCGTTGACCAGGTCGATCTGCATCGAGCCGGCCAGCGCATAGGCCACCACCAGCGGCGGCGAGGCCAGGTAGTTGGCGCGCACGTCGGGGTTCACCCGGCCTTCGAAGTTGCGGTTACCGGACAGGACGCTGACCGCCACCAGGTCGTTCTTCTGCACCGAGTCCGAGATCGCCTCGGGCAGCGGGCCAGAGTTGCCGATGCAGGTGGTGCAGCCGTAGCCGACCAGGTTGAAGCCCAGCGCGTCGAGCGACTTGGTCAGGCCGGCGGCCTTCAGATAGTCGGTGACCACCTGGCTTCCGGGCGCCAGCGAGGGCTTCACCCACGGCTTCACGCTCAGGCCCTTCTCGACCGCCTTCTTGGCGACCAGGCCGGCGGCGATCAGCACGCTGGGGTTGGAGGTGTTGGTGCACGAGGTGATCGCCGCGATGACCACGTCGCCGTGGCCGACGTCGAAGGTCTCGCCTTCGACCTTGTAGCGCTCGGTGGCGGTGTCGGCCTTGCCGAAGTCGCCGGCCAGCGCGGTCTTGAAGTCCGACGCGGCGCTGGACAGCAGCACCCGGTCCTGCGGCCGCTTCGGCCCGGCGAGGGAGGGCAGGACGCCGCTGAGGTCGAGCTCGAGAGTGTCGGTGAACACCGGTTCCGGATCGGTCGGCTCGCGCCACAGACCCTGTTCCTTGGCGTAGGCCTCGACCAGGGCAACGCGGTCGGCGTCGCGGCCGGTGGCGGCCAGGAAATCGATGGTCGCGCGGGTGACCGGGAAGAAGCCGCAGGTGGCGCCGTATTCCGGGGCCATGTTGGCGATCGTCGCCTGGTCTTCCAGGGTCAGGTTGGCCAGCGCCGAGCCGTAGAACTCGACGAACTTGCCGACCACGCCCTTCTTGCGCAGCATCTGGGTGACGGTCAGCACCAGGTCGGTGGCGGTGGCGCCTTCCGGCAGCTTGCCGTCCAGGCGGAAGCCGATGACTTCCGGGATCAGCATCGGGATCGGCTGGCCGAGCATGGCCGCCTCCGCCTCGATGCCGCCGACGCCCCAGCCCAGCACGGCCAGGCCGTTGATCATGGTGGTGTGGCTGTCGGTGCCGACGACGGTGTCCGGATAGGCCACGGTCGGGCCTTCATCGGCGTTCGTCCAGACGGTCTGCGCCAGGTATTCCAGATTGACCTGGTGGCAGATCCCGGTGCCGGGCGGCACCACGCGGAAGTTGTTGAACGCCGAGGAGCCCCAGCGCAGGAAGCGGTAACGCTCCATGTTGCGCTCGTACTCGCGCTCGACGTTCTCGCCGAAGGCCTTGGAGGTGCCGAAGTAGTCGACCATCACCGAGTGGTCGATGACCAGGTCGACCGGGTTCAGCGGGTTGATCTTCTCGGGGTTGGCGTTCAGCGCCACCATGGCGTCGCGCATGGCGGCCAGGTCGACGACCGCCGGCACGCCGGTGAAGTCCTGCATCAGAACCCGCGCCGGGCGGAAGCTGATCTCGTGCTCGATCGAGCCCTTGTTGTCGAGCCAGGCGGCGATCGCCTTCAGATCGTCCGGGCCGACCGAATCGCCGTCCTCGTTGCGCAGCAGGTTCTCCAGCAGCACCTTCATCGAGATCGGCAGGCGCGAGACGCCCGAAAGTCCAGCTTCCTCCGCCGCGCGAAGGCTGTAGTAAGCGTAGGTCTTGTCGCCCACCACGAGTTCGCGGCGGGTGTTCAGGCTGTCGGCAGACGCCATAATGGGGGATCCTCTCTCTGTTCCCAGCCGTCCAAAGACGCCTTCGGGGATCGCGCGCTTTTGAAGGCGGACTCACAGGTTCCGCCCCCGCGCGGCGTACGCCCCCCGGGGCGACGACGGCCGCGGGCTTCATAGACCCCAGTTCCCCGCCCGTCCATGCGTGCGCGTTTCATAGCCACGCCGAAGACCGGATCTGGCCGTGATCGGGCAGCTGGACCTCGAGGGCGTCGCGATCCGCCGCGGCGCCCGGCGCCTGTTCGCCAGCGTCTCCCTGGCGCTCCGGGCCGGCGAAGCCTGCGCCCTGACCGGACCGAACGGCGTCGGCAAGACCAGCCTGTTGCGGGCGGTCGCCGGCCTGGTGGCGCTCGAGGCCGGCGGGATCGGCTTCGGCGGGACCGATCCGGCCCAGGCCCGGGCCGAGGGCCTGCATTTCCAGGGCTACCAGGATGGACTGAAGCCGGCGCGGACGGCGCGCGAGGAGCTGGTCTTCTGGAGCCGCTGGAGCGGGGCCGACGCGGCCTGGGCCGCCGGCGCCGCCGAGACCCTGGCGCTGGAGCCGCTGCTCGACCTGGAGATCCGCCGACTGTCGGCCGGCCAGCGGCGGCGGCTGGCGCTGGCCCGGCTGCTGGCCGCGCCGCGACCGCTGTGGCTGCTGGACGAGCCGCTCAGCCCGCTCGACGCCACATGGCGGAGCCGCTTCGGCGAGATCATGCGCCGCCACCTCGACGGCGGCGGCCTGATCCTGGCGGCCGTGCACGACCCGCTGCCGGTGGCGGCGCGGGCGCTGGAGCTGGCGGCGTGAGCGCGGGGGCGCGGGGCCCGCTCCCTCCCCATGAGGGGGAGGGAGGGCGATGACCCGCCTCTCCGCCCTCATCGCCCGCGAGACGGCGCTGGCCTGGGGCCGCGGCGGCGGGCCGTTGGTCAGCGTCGGCTTCTACGCCGGCGTCGCCACCCTGATGCCGCTGGCGATCGGTCCGGAAGCCCAGCGGCTGGCCGCCGTCGCCGCCGGCGTCGCCTGGGTGGCGCTGGCGCTGGCGTCCTTGCTGTCGCTGGAGCGGCTTTTCGAGCGCGACTACGAGGACGGCGCGCTCGATCTCCTGGCGCTCTCGCCGGTTCCGCTGGAGCTGACCTGCGCGGCCAAATGCCTGGGCCAGTGGCTGGCCACCGGCGCGCCCCTGGCGTTGGCCGCACCGGTTGCGGCGCTGGGGCTGGGCGCCAAGGTCGCGCTCGCCCCGATGATCTTCGCCTGCGCCCTGCTCGGCGGCCTGGCCTTCGCCTTCCTCGGCGGCATCGGCGCAGCCCTCAGCCTGGGCGCCCGGCGCGGCGGCCTCTTGACCGCGGTGATCGTGCTGCCGCTGTTCGTCCCACCGGTGATCTTCGGGGGCGGCGCGCTCGACGCCCTGGGCGCAGGCCTGCCCTGGAAGGCCGGCTTCGCGCTTCTCGGGGCCTATGCGGCCGCGGCGGTGGCGCTGGGGCCGCTGGCGATGGCCGCGGCCTGCCGCAACGCCCTGTCCTGACGCCGCGACGGAAGCCGCTCGTCCCCGCGTGCAAGCTCGTGAGGGACGACGAAAAGGACCTTTCGATGAAACTTTCCACGCTGGCGCTCGCGGGCGCGATCGCCCTTTCGGCGGCGGGCGGCGCCTTCGCCCAGCCGGCGCCGCCTCCCGGCGGCCCCGCGCCCGCCGGCCGCGAGACGCCCGACCCGGCGAAGATGGCCGAACGTCACGCCGAGCGGCTGCGCGCGGTGCTGCAGCTGCGCCCGGAACAGGAGCCCGCCTTGCGCGCCCTGGTCGAGGCCATGAAGCCGCCAGCGGGCGAGATGGAGCGCCACCGCCACGAGCGTGACGAGATGCGCAAGCTGCCGACGCCGCAGCGGCTCGACCGGATGCAGGCCAGGATGACCGAGCACCAGGCGCGGTTCGCGCGGCGCGCCGAGGCGATCAAGCGCTTCTACGCCCAGCTGACGCCGACCCAGCAGCGCGCCTTCGACGCCCTGCACGAGCGACCGGAAGGCATGCACGGAGGCTTCGGACGGCATGGCGACCACGGCCATGGCCCCGACCGCGGGCGCGGCCCGGGCGGACCGCCGCCGCCGCTGGAAGGCTGAGCCCGCCGAGGCTTCAAGGCGCGGCGCCCGGCTCGGGGCGTCGCCGTCCGCCAGCCCGCTTGCCCGGCTGGCGCCGGAGAGCTAAGCCCCCCGGATGATCCCGGCCCCCGCCTTCCTGGCCAATCCCGAGCGCTTCATGGCGTTCTCGCGCTGGGCCGCGCCCCTGCTTGGCGTGATCGCCATCGCGCTCGCCGCGGCCGGCCTCTGGCTGGGCTTCGCCGCGCCGGACGACTACCAGCAGGGCGCGACGGTGCGGATCATGTTCATCCACGTCCCGGCGGCGATCCTGGCGATGTTCGTCTACGTCTGCCTCGGCGTCGCCAGCCTGCTGGCCCTGGTGTTCCGCCACCTGCTGGCCGACGCCGCCGCCCAGGCGGCCGCCCCGCTGGGCGCGGCCCTGACCTTCCTGGCCCTTGTCACCGGTTCGCTCTGGGGCCGGCCGATGTGGGGCGCCTGGTGGGTGTGGGACGCGCGGCTGACCTCGGTGCTGGTGCTCTTCCTGTTCTAC
>Ga0105248_10005543_pt1 | contig 13869 bp, 10 predicted proteins | sample KBSS34metaG_FD_81524 | JGI IMG/M metagenome (GOLD analysis project Ga0105248, IMG submission 81524) | Switchgrass rhizosphere microbial communities from Kellogg Biological Station, Michigan, USA - KBS S3-4 metaG | ecosystem: Host-associated > Plants > Roots > Rhizosphere > Soil | place...
CGATCCTCTTCAGGATTCAGACCGCGAAGAAGGCGGAGACCCGCGCCCGGCGGATCGAGCAATTCATCGGGATGCTGGAGAGGCACGAGAAGATCCATCCATGAGCGTCCACGGATGCCCCACGAAGCCGATCCAAAGAACGCGGACCGGAAACTTTCGTGCTTTCGTGATTTCGTGGCTATATCGAAGTCGAAATCGCGTTAGCGCCTGGCGTCGGATAACCGCCGGCGCACGTCGCCAAGGACATTGGAGACCAGAACGACCTTGTCCACGTTCGTTGTCGTCGTCGGGTCTCCGCTTGCGACGATTCGATCACCGTCCGGATGCAAATCGAACGAGCGCGCCGTGGGCCGTCCGCTAATGGGCTGCTCCGACCACTTCTGAGGCGGGCCGGCTCGAAAGGTGTCGCCTTCGATCCTGTACGAAACAACCATCAGATGAGAATCGGGTAAGAGTGAGAGGTAGACCAGTTCGTTGCGGCGTCGGGACCACGCCGGAACCCAGCCGCCCGACGTCGAGACCTGCCACTGAGCACCGGGGCCCGGAAACGAACGCACGAACACCTCTGAGCGGCCGGATTCGTTCGACGTATACGCGAGCCATCGTCCATCGGGAGAAAACACCGCAGCCGGACGCTGCGCGAGTCTGCTCATCACATGTGTTGCCGTCCCCGCCTTCCAACCCGGGCCGCTGACGTCCACGGGCAGGACCATGAGGTCCCATTGCCGCGGCGCGATCTGCTGGTCGAATGCGAGATACCTGCCGCTCGGATGCCACGACGTGGCCAACTGTCTATCATCGCTGGTCGTCAAACGATGAGCCTCGCTCGAGCCGTCCGCAGCAACCCAGTACAGATTCGCTAACTGCTTAACACCGCGTGACGAGGAGAAGACGATGGTGCGACCATCCGGGGACCACACGGGATACGAATCCACCGCCGGGTCGGATGTGAGCCGCGTCGTGAAATCACGGGCCCACTCGTAGGTGTAGACATCCAGCTGCCGGCCGTCGTCGACGTGGAACGCGATCCGTTCTCCATCCGGTGAAAACTGCGGCGCCCTCCAATCACGCGGAACCGATCGCATGGGCGTCATCGTTCCGTCACGGCGCATCCACATCATCGGAGTATCCGTGCCGATCAGATCCCCGGGCACATACGCCAGGGTACCGGTGTCGGATACAGCGAATAATGACGCGCCGCTCACCGTGTACGTCTTGACGCCCTGGACGATCGCGACCGGTTGCCCCGTGATCTCAAGACGGTTGACGTCGAACGGGACGGCGAACAGCGTGGCTCCCTGCACGTAGAACAGATAACCGCTGCGAAGATAGCGGGCATAGTGGGCCCCGCGAATCACGATTTTCGAAGGACCTGAGGGAAGGCGTTGAGCCACGATGTCGGAAGCATCGATGCCGCCCTGCGTTCCAAAAGCGGCGAAAAGAACGGCGTGCGCGCCCGGCAGTACCTGTGGCCATCGATGCGCAATCTCTCCCTCGCTCAGTGTCGAAATGGGCTCCGGCTTGCCACCGGCAGCTGACACGCGCAGCAATGGCTTCCACGGCTCCGCGTAAGGGCTGAACACGATGAAATCGTCCTCGCCCCACGAAGCGCCGCGAGGATAAAGAAGATCGATGTCGCAGATCGTGACGGCGGTGCCCCCCGCGACCCGTACCTTCTTCAGCTTTCGGTCGGCGATGCTGAAGAACCCGACCCACTCGCCATCAGGCGAAAAGAACGGTTCGCTGACCTGCCCCGTGACCACCGGCAGGGCCTGCAATTGAGCGAACCGTCGCAGATAGAGTCGATCGACGCCATCCCGCTCGCCGACGAACGCGAGCATGCTGCCGTCTGGCGAAATCGCCAGTTGCAGCATGCCCCCTACTGATCCACCAAGAAATGCATCAGCGCCAAGATCCACACTCAGGTGCTCCGACACAGGGAGGGACACGACGCGCCACGGACTCCACGGCACGATTGCCGAGATGAGCGCGACTGCCAGCGTGGCGGCGATCGTCCACGCCAGCGCCGGTCCAACTCGTGTGGTGACGCGAGGCCCAGTCTCCGGCGCGGCGTCGGCTCCTGCGACTGCCTGCGCGTCGTCGATCTCGAGACGTGCGTCGGCAATATCGGAGAGACGGCGCCTGGGGTCTTTCTCCAGGCTGCGACGCAGGAGACGCTGGATCGCCGCGGGCGTGCCGTTCGGCAGCGCCGTCCAATCCGGTTGGCTTCTGAGAACACTTGCGAACGTGTCCGACACGTCGTCGCCATCGAACGCGCGCTTCCCGGTGAGCATCTCGTAGAGCACGCAGCCGAATGCCCAGACGTCACTCCGCTTGTCTGCGGGCCGGCCTTTGGCCTGTTCGGGGCTCAGGTAGGCCGCCGTCCCGAGAATCAGACCCATCGCCGTGACCACGGGACTCATGACCGACGGTGACGGTGACGGTGACGGCGACGGAGAACTCGCAAGTGCATCCCCAGAGTGCGGCGCCGGAGCATCCTGAACCGGCTTTGCCAGACCGAAATCCAACACCTTCACGGTCCCGTCGTCGCGCACCTTGATGTTCGCCGGCTTCAAATCGCGGTGAATCACGCCGTGCTCGTGCGCGGCGGCAAGCGCATCGGCGATCTGGCGCGCAATCGGCAGGACTTCCGGAAGGGGAAGCGGTCTCCGACCGATGCGATCGGCCAGCGTCGGCCCTTCCACGAGTTCGAGGACGAGGGCGTGCACGTCACCGCGGTCCTCGAACCCGTGAATCGCGGCGATGTTTGGATGATTGAGCGATGCGAGCACGTGCGCCTCGCGGCTGAACCGCGTGAGGCGATCGGGATCATGGGTGAGCGATTCGGGTAGGACCTTCAGCGCGACGTCGCGATCCAGTTTCGTGTCACGAGCCCGATACACTTCGCCCATGCCGCCGGCGCCGATCAGGGCTTCTATGCGGTACGGGCCGACCGCCGTACCTGGCTCGAGGCGCGACACGCCCTCGAGGACCACGGCGGCCACCGCAAGCATGTCCCGATCGACGACCAGCGACGTGTGCTCCTGCGCGAGCAGCGATTCCACTTCACGGCGCAGATCCGGGTCGTCCCGGCACGCCTCCGCCAGAAACGCCCCACGCGCAGCCGGCTCTCGCTCCAGCGCCACCTCGTAAACGTCGGCGACCTGACGCCATCGGTCCGGGTTCATGAATCACCGGTCCGGAAGAGTCTACGTCCGTGCCTGTTGTGACGCCAGTCGCCGATCGGCCGGAACTCGAGTGGCGCGGAACATGGCGACAATCGAGTGGCGGCGTCCCCGCTGAGCCATTCGATCAGTCATCGAGCGGCTTGAGAAGATGCCTCGCGGTGTACCTGCCGACTCTGCGGCCGAGCGCAGTTCCCACCTCGGTGCTGTTCCGCCAGTGCATCCCACCCCACACCCGCGCGTTGCCTTCCTCGGCATGAATCTCTGCCACGCTCGTATAGTGGCGAACCGCGCCGGCGTTCCCAGTGAACGCGAGCTGGAACTGATCGGTCTCGAACCACACGGTGTAGAACCCAAGCGCTCCGGCACCCACCGTCGTGTGCGCGGCGGGGTATTCGGGGTGGGACGGCGTGGTAATAAAGGGCATCCACGCCACATCGGCCTCGGTCCTCTTGTTGCCATCGGTATCGCCGGCCTGGATGGCGGTGACGGGGCGCCAGAACATGTACGTGTACTTCGCATCCCACACGGCGACCAGCGAATTCATCACCGCCGCAAAGCCAATCGCCTCGAAACGAGCGGCGGTCAGTAAGTCCATCTCGCCGGCCAGGCTGCGAATGTTGGCGTTCCACAGGGCGCTCGCCGACGGGGACCAAAACAAGGCCGTTGCAGACTGTTCGGCGGTTCGGCTCGTGTCGGTCGCCCGACCGAGGTCCTTGATCTCGTTGTAGTCGGCCGTGTACTTCCTGCTGCCGAGCGCTGGCGGAGCATGGGGACGGAAGCGCGCGGGGTCGTCATACCCGAACGGCGTGACGAACTGAAGGAACGGAGTCTGCGGGTTCGCGAATGCGGGTGGCGTCGGGATCCACACACCCGGGCCGCCGCCGGGCGTATAGCCCACCAAGTCCGGATCGTTGCGGTGATCTCCGACGCGCACCGCGAGCACCGCATTGGCAGCGGCTTCGCCGACCAGAATGCCATCGGCAATCGCGCCAGGGCTCGCGGGAACCAGGGCAATCGACGCGTTATACGCATTATCGATCGTCGCCGTTTTCGTCGGGAACTCGTTCCGGGCGACGATGTACGCGGCACGGATTGCCGCAGCTTCGGCTGATGCTCCGTAAGGCGACGGAGGCCTCGACGCGAAGGCGTGATAGGGTCCGTCAAGGACCGCGTTCACGGCGTCGAACATCGCCAGCTGTGCGATGGTGGTGCGGATCTGCGTCCGCAGCGCGTTTTCGGGGATGGATGCGCCGAGGGATGTGAATCGGTTGCCCCAATCGTCGAGCACTGCAGGTCCTGTCAACACTGCGGGCACGTCAGCCGCCACGGCGTTCGGCGCACCAGCTGGCCACAAGGCGATTTGGAACAGGCAGGCAACGATGCGTACGTTCACTCCAAGTCTCGTGCTCATAAGAGTCTCCTTGCAGTCACTTCAACCTCCCGCACGCGTGTCATCCCGGTAAGCGGAAAAAAAGGCCAGGAACTACAATCCGGACAGTCCTGGGAGGACCGGGCAATGGGGAGCCCCGGAGAGTCGGCGGAAATCACCCGTTTGCTGAAGGCCTGGGGACGTGGAGATTCGGCGGCCCTGGATCGCCTGACGCCGCTCGTCTACGAGCGGCTACGCCGCATGGCGCGCAGCTACATGCGGAACGAACGCCCCGGACACACCCTGCAGGCGACGGCGCTCGTGAACGAGGCGTTTCTGCGCCTGGTCGAGACACGGAATCTGGACTGGACGGATCGGACGCACTTTTTCGCGGTGTGCGCCCGGGTGATGCGACGGATTCTGGTCGATGCCGCGAGGTCACGTGCGGCGACCAAACGGGGCGGGCACGCTGATCGTGCGGAGCACTCGACCGCAATCAACCTCGACCGTCTGCCGAACCCTGCCTCGGAGATGAGCGCTCAAGTCTGCGCGTTGGACGAGGCGCTGACCACGCTCGCGCAGATCGATTCGCGACAAGCTCAGGTCATCGAGCTTCGGTTCTTTGGAGGACTGACGGTCGAAGAGACCGCGCAAGTACTGCAGACTTCACCTCAGACCGTGATGCGGGATTGGAAGCTCGCGCGCGCGTGGCTCGCGCGTGAGCTCTCGCACTAGGACCGCAAAGGAATGCGCCGCTTACGGAAGTCGCGCAAACTCTGCCCGTGCTTCCTTGAGAACCGGAATCTCCGGGTCGGCGTTCTTCCAGAGCATGAGGAGATCGTTGTAGGCGCTTTTCGCCTTCACTGCGTCACCCGACAGTACAAGCGCTCGTGCCAGCTGCAGGCGCGCCAGCGCATCGATCGGATCGACGAGGGTGATGCCGCGGTGATCGAGAATCCGCTGGAACTCGGCGACCGCTTCGGTGGGCTGCTTCGCGACTTGGTATGCCAGCCCGCGAACATAAATCGGATACAGCTTGCCGAAGAATCCATAGAAGCCGATGCCGCCGAACGCCAGATCGAAGCGAGAGGCACTCTTCAGCGACTCAATCGCAGCTGACGGATCGCGCGCGGCAATGGCGAGCAGTGCTCGAAGCGCCGGCAGATAGAGGTACTGCGCCGACGTGTCCTCGGGAAAATTCTTTTCGAGTTCAGTCACGATCGTCTGGACCCGGGCCGCGTCGCCCGACATCGCCAGCGCGAAGGCCGCGGCGTAGTCCACGTCACGGCCCCTGGCCAGCGCGAGCGCGCGAGTCGCGATCTCCCTCGCCGTGGCCGCATTCCCGTAGAAGGCCTCCCATACCGCGGTGGCCACCTCGAACAACGCGGCTCGTTCACGTTGACCGGAGCGCCGCGCGATGTCGAGGGCGATCGCCGCGGACCGTCTGGCCTCCTGTAAGCGGCCGGAGCGAGCCAGGCGCAGGGCCTCGAGGTGCGAGATCGTGTCTTCCACACCCGGCCTGGACCTCGCCGCCGCGACGGTCCGGGTCATCTCGCCGGCATCGTCCCGAAGGAACGCCACGAAGTACGGCGGCTCGAGGAGCGTTTCGCTCTCGAGCTTCCGCTCCGCCACCCGGCGCAGTGTCGCTTCGACATCCGACAGGCGGTTCAAATGGAGCTCGCCCAACGCCTTCCGTTCGTACGGGGCAGCGGCGAAATCGGGGTCAAACGCGATCGCCTTGGTGGCTTCGTCGATCGACAGCTGGTACTTGCCAGTGCTGCCGGTCACGAACCCTGACAGCAATCCGTGCGGGAGGGGATCGCGCGGATAGGTCTGCGCCCACAACTCCAGCGTCCGCTGCTCGCGTTCGAGGTTACCGGTGACGTCACGGTCATACGCCATATCGATGAAAAATCGTTCGATGTCGCTTGCTCGATCGCGCAGCTGGTACGCCCTGGAAATATGCTGTCGCGACAATCGCGTTTCACCCAGACCGCTGTAACTCATTCCGAGCCGCGCGTGCGCGACCGCAAAGTCGGGGTCGATCGCCACTGCGCGCTCCAGCAGCGGCTGGGCGGCCCGCCGGCTGGACGTCAGCGCCACGCGCACCGCGGTGCTGTAGGCCTGCAATGCCGCCAGAGAAGAAGTCGTACCCTCCTCCAGCGGCGTCGAGTGTTTCTCGATCGTGCTCAGTGATTCACCGACGCGCGTGCGGAACCGGAGCGCAATCCGGCTGAGCGCGTCGAGGACATCCTCCTTACGCGCCGCCTGCACCTGCTCGTCGGCCAGCACGTCGCCGGTGGTGCAGTTGGTAGCGCGCAATCCGAGGACGTACTGACTACCGAGGCTCGCAATCGACCCGGCAACCACCGCGGCGCTGGCGGTCCGCACGCAAAGGTCCTGGGCAATCTCGGATGTCAGCCGCACATCGGTCGGCTGCTGCATCAGTGCCAGGGTTCTGCGCGTCCGGTCGTCGGAGATGACGCTGAGAAACGGCGACTGCTGGAGCTGCACAGCAAGTCCCCGCCGCAGCGTGTCGTCGAACACCGGATCGCCCGTCCGGTTGACGAAGTCCGCCAGCACGATGGTGTCCTTGTCGGTCAGCTTCGGCGGGCGTCGGCCATAGATCGCACCTGCGACCGCCGTTGCAACGAGCACGGCGGCACCGATCGGCAACCACCGTCTGCGGTGCCGCGCGACGACAGGACGCGCTGCCGACGTTCTGCCGGGCTCGAAGCGGGCCGATTGACGTTCGCGCTGCAGGCGCTGGAGGTCGGCGCGGATCTCGCTGGCGTGCTGATAGCGAAGCTCTCGATCCTTTTCCAGGCACTTGCCAACGATGCGCTCCAATTCCTGCGGCAGCCCGGGATTCTGTCGTCCCACCGGCGCCGGCGCGCGATTCAGGATGCCGTCGAAGATCAGCCCCGCGCTGTCGCCATGAAACGCGCGCGCGCCAGTCGCCATTTCATACAGCACGATGCCGAACGAGAACAGATCGCTGCGGGCATCGATCTCCTGCGCTCGCACTTGCTCGGGCGACATGTAGGCGATTGTTCCAAGCGGGCTCCCAGGGCCCGTCAGGTCATCGACCGCCGTCACGGTCGGCGCGGTGTCATCAACGCCGCCGGCCGCGCCGACCTTCGCCAGGCCGAAATCGAGAATCTTCGCGTGGCCGCGCGCGGTGACGAAGAGGTTGGCCGGCTTGATATCGCGGTGGACGATGCCGGCCGTGTGGGCGGCTTCGAGCGCGTCGGCGATCTCGATCGCCAACGCCAGCAGACGATCGATCTCGAGCGGACGCCCGTCGATCTGATGCTTCAGCGTCGTCCCGTCGAGAAACTCCATGACAAGAAACGCGAGACCATCCTGCTCGCCGACGTCGTAGACCGTACAGATGTTGGCGTGGTTCAATGCCGATGCCGTGCGCGTCTCGCGACGGAATCGTGCCAGCGCCTCGGGATCCCCCGCCAGGTCCGGCGACAGGAATTTCAGCGCGACAAACCGATTCAGCCGTGCGTCTTCGGCTTTGTAGACGACGCCCATGCCGCCGCCACCCAGCTCCTCGATGATGCGATAGTGGGCGAATGTCTGCCCCACGGGGCCGCTGTCGATGGCCGCCAGGTGATCCGGCTGGTGGCGGGCGGCGATTCTGGCGGCGACCCCGATCGCCGGCCCCGATAGAAACCCGCCCGCCTCCCGCGCTGACCGCAGCAATGCGCGGACGTCCCGCTCCAGCGGTTCGTCGCCGGCGCAGCTCCGCTTCAAGAACGCGTCATGTTCGTCGGGCGGAAGGTCCAGCGCCGACTGGAACAGGCGCTCAACGCGTTGCCAACGTACTGCGTCCATGTCTGCTGCTCAGCGGGTCAGTTCTTGATACAGCCACGCTTTGGCCGCACGCCAGTCGCGTTTGATCGTGCCCGGCGACACCTTCAGCACCTCGCCGATTTCTTCCACGGTCAGCCCGCCAAAGAATCGCATCTCGACGATCTGGGACTTTCGCGGATCGATGCGCGTCAGGCCGATCAAGGCTTGGTCCAGCGCCACGAGATCGGTTTCGGCGTCCTCGCCGGGAGCGATGATCGCGACGTCCTCGAGAGACACGTGGCGGACACCGCGGCCGCGCTTGACGTTGTGCCGCCGCGCGTAATCCACGAGGATGCGCCGCATCACCTGCGCCGACACGGCAAAGAAGTGGGCGCGATCCTGCCATTGCATGCGCGTGTAGTCCGCCAGGCGCATGTAGGCCTCGTTCACCAGGGCCGTGGCCTGCAGACTGTGACCCGAACGCTCGCGACGCATGTATTGGCGGGCCAATCGGTGCAGCTGCTCGTAGACGATGGGCGTGAGTGCCTGAAGCGCGCCCTGATCACCGTCTCTCCAGGCGCGGAGCAGTGCACTGACATCGGTGTCCGCCGAGGGCGCCTTGGGTCGTGACGAGTTTTCCATGCGGGACAAGCTCGGCTGATCCCTTCCGGGCGGATTTTACGCCTTTATGGGGCAGCAGGCGGATGTCGCGGTCTCACTTCGGGAGTGCCAGCGTCCCGATGGGGTACCGGTTTCTACGTCCTAGAGATCTCAGCAAAGGAGTCCTCAATGCGTGCCTCGTCCACCACCATCGTCGTACTCATCGGAGTTGCGTTCCTGTTGGTCGGGTGCAGTCAAATCACCTCACCGGCCAGCCCGACATCCGTGGCGTCGTCGATTGGCGCGTCCTCCACGGCGTCGCCGCTCGCCGACTCGCCTGCCGAACAGCACCAGGTGCCGTTCAAGGGTAGGTTCCAAGGGAGTGACACGGTCGCACCACCCACAATCACGACAAACGCCACCGGAACTGGCACCCATCTGGGTCAATTCTCATTTGCTCACGTCATAACATTTCCCGCTCTCACCGGGTCTTCTCATTGGGTGGCGGCCAACGGGGACAGCATCGATACGACATCGGTCGTCGTGTCGTCGGTACTCGGTCCTGTTGTCCGTACCAATACGGAGAATCACACCATCACTGGAGGGACCGGTCGATTCTCGGGCGCGCAAGGGAGCTTTACGGTGGTCCGCACACACGTTCTGGCACCCAGCGACGATGGGACGCACGTCACTTCCGGCACCTTCGAGGGGACCATTACTTCCCCGGGCGCAGCCCACTGAGACGGCAACGTCTCGCGCTTGATCCAGCCGCAGAACAGCCGACGCGCGGACGTGAACTTCAAGGCTAGTCCTGTGGTCGTTGGAATGGACGAGAGCCACACGCACAGAACGACGTAACTCAGCGACACCTCAAGGAGAATCCAGCCATGCGAACGTTTAAGGTTGCAGCCTTCTATTCGCTCGTGATCATGCTGACACGACTCGTGCCCGTGAGTGCCCAGGTGTCTGACTTCGTCACGATTGATGTCCCTGGGGCCTCAGCCACCCTGCCGCGGGGTATCAACCCCGAAGGTGACATCGTGGGCTTCTACGGTGTCGGGTCAGTCTTTCGTGGCTTCTTGCTCCACCAAGGTCTCGTCACCGACATTGAAGTCCCTGGAGCTTCAGCCACTCGGCCACGCAGCATCAACCCTCAGGGTGACATCGTGGGCTTCTACGTTGCCGGCGGAGTCACGCATGGCTTCCTGTTTGTTGAGGGCAGCTTCACCACGATTGATGTCCCCGGCGCGTCATCCACCCAGCCCTTCGGGATCAATCCTCGGGGTGACATCGTTGGCCAGTACTCAGCTGGGGGCATCTCACATGGCTTCCTGTTTCACGCGGGCACTTTTGCCGTGATTGATGTCCCTGGCGCCTCCTCCGCAGGGGCTTTCGGGATCAACCCTCGGGGCGACATCGTTGGCCAGTACTCCGCTGGCGGCGTCACTCATGGCTTCCTGCTTGACAAGCATGGCAGCTTCACGACGATTGACGTCCCCGGCGCCTCATCCACGCAGCCCTTGGGTATCAACCCTCGGGGTGACATCTCTGGCATGTACGTGGTTGCGGGCACCACTCATGGGTTCCTGCGTGATAAGGACGCCAACTTCACAAGTATTGATGTCCCTGGCGCCTTTTCCACCGCCGCCCAAGGTATCAATCCTCGGGGGGACACCGTCGGCACCTACACTACCGGGGGCGTCACCCATGGATTCCTAGCACGATAGTAGACGGGCACGGGTGGCCGGGCCATCGATTGATTCATCCCGGCTGACATTCCACCGCGCGCGACGCGACAGGGTCGCAACCGGACCGCGGCGACATGCACCTGGTTCTCTGAACGATGACAAGGTCGTGTGACTCGAGACCATGCGTTCTTCGAGTTTGGCCAGACAAGCAGACGCTGAGCGCGACTGCGGTTCAGCGGAGCGTTCGAAACGTGATCGAGTAGCGGAGCGCTGCCACCGCGGGAATGTGGTGTTCGTACGCAGAACGCGCCGCCTGCGTCATCAGGTACGCAGACCGGGCAGCGAGCACGACCTCGTGGGTCGCGACGCGACGAGACGCCTTCGGCGCGGCAGGAGAACGGTACGGGCGAAATTTCATGCGGCAGGCCGACAACAGCGAGATGCCTGCGACGACATCGTACTGCGGTGCATCACGATGCCAACCGATCGGCGTGCCTGGCCGATATTCGTTGATGAGGGCCATCGCAAATGCTTCGGCATCGACGCCGGCCCACCGGGCAATCTTGGCGCGGCAAGGGAATAAGAATGCTGGAAGCGGGCCGGCCACCGTCCGATCGTACGACGCGCCAAAGAACGCCACGCGCCGCCGCGCCACGACGCCGCGCATCTCGAAGTCCGAAAACGTGACCTCGGCCATGGCTCCGAGCAGCGCGTGTTCTTCGACCTCGGTGATGAAGTCGTCTCGATAATGGAAACCGGTAGGAAGATTGTGTTCGAAGAGAGTGACCGAGCCGAGCATGCTTCAGTGTCGCATGGGACCGGAGACGGTGTGCTAACGGCTGGGTCCGCGCGCGTTGGATGCTCCGGATGGCAATACAAGCATTGGCGCGGCGCCTTCTACCCGGCGGACCTTCCAGCGTCGCAGTGGTTCGCCTACTACGCGTCCCAATTCGACACCGTCGAGATCAACAATACGTTCTACCGGCTGCCAGAGGCGTCGACATTCGCCGCGTGGCGGAAGCAGGCGACGCCGGGCTTTCTCTACGCGGTGAAAGCCAGTCGATTCCTGACTCACATGAAGAAGCTCAAGGATCCGGCAGAGCCGATCCATCGGCTGTTTCAGCGGGCACGGCGGCTGCAGCGGACGTTCGGTCCGGTCCTTTACCAGCTCCCGCCCCACTGGCCGGCCAACATCGAACGGCTGTCTGCGTTCGTTCGTGCGCTTCCGAAGCGGCGGCCGCACGTCATCGAGTTCCGTGAACCAAGCTGGTACAACGACGAGGTGTTCGAGTTGCTCGAGCGCAAAGGCATCGCGCTCTGCCTCCACGATATGGCCGGGTCGGCGACCGGCAAAAGAGCGGTCGGCCGGTTCGTCTATGTGCGCTTCCACGGACCCGCCAAATACACGGGTCGCTACGATGACCGTGTTCTGAGATCCTGGGGCGAATGGCTTGCGGCGCAGATGCGTGAAGGACGTCAAGTCTTTGCGTATTTCAACAACGATGCAGCCGGTCACGCGCCACGTGACGCCATCCGCCTTCGGCGTGCGATCGCGTTGGCGTACGGCGCTCCGAAATCTGGCGAAACCAGCGCTGGCGGCGGTCGTGATTTCTCCGGCTCAGACTGATGGCGCTAGCGGTTGCGCACGGCTTTCGGCGCACTCGCTTTTCGGCGACATGACGGACGCGAGACGATGGCCATAACACGCGACGGCGGTCCACGAATTCGGAAGGCGGGCTTACGGAGTCGGCACACCAGCCGCAACACCCCGGCTACCAGCGAATCGTCGCCAGCGGTCGCCGGCGTTCGGATTTCGCACCCCGACCGCTTGATTTACCCAGACCTCGACATCTCCAAGATCCAGCTCGCTCGATACTACGAGCGCATTGCGGAGTCGATCGTGCCTCACGTGGCCGCCAGGCCGTTGACCTTGGTTCACTGTCCGGCAGGAATCGAAGGACCCTGCAATTTTCTGAAGCACGCGAAAGCATGGGGTCCGAGCGCGCTTCGCAGGGTGCGAATCCAGGAAAAGACCAAGGTTGGCGAGTACCTCGTCGCAGACTCAATCGAGGCCGTGGTGTCGCTCGCACAGATGGGAATCGTCGAAATCCATACGTGGAACACCACCGCCGACGATGTCGACCGTCCGAACCGGCTGGTATGGGATCTCGATCCGGGACCTCAGGTATCTTGGAGGCAAGTCGTGAAGGCTGCTGAACTCGTCCGCGATGTCCTCATCACGCTGGGACTGCGATCGTGGGTCAAAACGACGGGCGGACGCGGACTGCACGTCGTGGTGCCGCTCAAACGTAAGCGAACTGTCTCGGAATGCCTCGACTTCTCGCGTGCTGTCAGCGAGGCCATCGCGAAGACAGAGCCGCAGTCTTATACAACAGCGTTTGCAAAGGTCGGACGGGAGCGGCAGATTCTGATCGACTACCTGAGAAACAACCGCACGAACACATCGGTCTGTGCGTTCTCGCCAAGAGCTCGCCCGGCGGCGACCGTTTCAATGCCGCTCGACTGGAACGACTTGGATGAACCGCCCGATCGCTGGACGCTGCTGACCGTGCCGCGGCGCCTCGAGCGTCTTCGCGCGGATCCGTGGAAGGACTATTGGCATAACCCTCAAACGATTCCGGCTGCTTCGTTCGCCGCGGTCACGCGCGTCTCGTCAAGGTAACTCAGGCCACTCAAGAATCAGGCGATTCCATCAAAGGGGCCGACAATGGCATTCCGCGTCTTGATCATCGGCGGCACCGGGCAGGTCGGAGCTGCGGTCGTGCGTGCGCTGATTGCGGAGCCTTCCTGCGCTGAAGTCGTGATGGTCAATCGCAAGCCGATTTCTCTGACTGCAGATCCTCGCTTGCGGCAAGTGATTCTGGATACGGCTGCCGCCCAGTTTCCTGCAGAAGTCGCCACGCTTGCGCAGAGCACGGTTGCGCAAGGCGATCTTGTCCATGGCGCATCCTGCGTGGGCGTCGGCAAAGGCAGCATGAAGTGGAGCGACGAGGAATTGAAGGCGCTCGAAATTGGAGTTGTCGGTGGTTTTGCCCGTGGTTGTCACGCCGGAGGTATCACGCAGTTTGCTCTGCTCTCGGCAGCGGGAAGCACCGCCAAGAGCAGGATTCGCTATGCGCGGGTCATGGGGTTAAAAGAAGAAACGGTTGAAGGGATAGGCTTCAAAAGCCTGGCGATTTTCCGTCCGGGCATCATCGCA
>Ga0105248_10005545_pt1 | contig 13864 bp, 10 predicted proteins | sample KBSS34metaG_FD_81524 | JGI IMG/M metagenome (GOLD analysis project Ga0105248, IMG submission 81524) | Switchgrass rhizosphere microbial communities from Kellogg Biological Station, Michigan, USA - KBS S3-4 metaG | ecosystem: Host-associated > Plants > Roots > Rhizosphere > Soil | place...
ACGGGCAGCGAGAAAGCGGGCGCGGCTGTGGCGCAGCGCGCAGGTGGAGCGTTAAAGAAATCCGTGATGGAGCTGGGCGGCAGCGATCCGCTGATCGTGCTGGAGGATGCGCCGCTAGAGGCCGCCATCGATAACGCGGTGTGGGGGCGGATGAACAATACCGGCCAGAGTTGCGTGGCGTCGAAGCGCGTGATCGTGGTCGGACGCGAGCGCGGCAAGACCTTCCTCGACGGGCTGATTGCGCAAATGAAAGCGCTTCAGGTCGGCGATCCGAACGACCCGGCTACGGCACTCGGTCCGGTGTCGTCGGACAGCGCGTTGAAGGGTCTGCTGAACCAGATCGAAGTGGCACGCAGTGCCGGCGCACGCGTCGCACTAGGTGGCGCTCGCGTGAATCGGCCCGGCTTTTTCATCGAAGCCACCATCCTTGCCGACATCGACGCGCGCAATCCGATCTATACGCAGGAGCTGTTCGGGCCTGTCTTGTCGTATTTCGTCGTCGACAGCGAGGAAGAGGCGATCAAGCTGGCCAACGCGACACCGTTCGGACTAGGAGGCTCGGTATTTACAGCCGACATCCAGCGAGGCCGAAACGTCGCGGGCAGGATCGAAAGCGGCATGGTGTTCGTCAACCATCCAACGTGGACCGCACCCGAGCTGCCCTTCGGCGGCATCAAGAACTCCGGCTACGGTCGCGAGCTCTCCGAGCTGGGCTTTGCCGAGTTCGTCAATCGCAAGCTGGTGTGCGTCTCGCCCGCCGGCTCCCCGCCGCCTTCGGTTTCGCAGGCAGGATAAGTTCGATACAACAGAAGGAACGTGATATGGCAACCGTTCGAGAGGTGTTCTTCAATGTCGCTCGTCAGCTGAAGTTGACGACAGTCTTCGGCAACCCCGGCTCTACGGAAGAAACGTTTTTGCGGGACTTTCCGGCCGATTTCCGCTATGTGCTGGCGCTTCAGGAAGCGCCGGCCGTCGCGATGGCCGATGCCTACGCGCAGGCAACAGGTGAAGCGGTGCTGGTCAACCTGCACACCGCCGCGGGCATGGGCAACGCGCTCGGCAACATCGAAAGCGCGTGGTATAACCGCGCGCCGCTTGTCATTACCGCGGGCCAGCAGACTCGCGAGATGTTGCTGATGGAGCCGTACCTGACCAACACGCAACCGCATCTGATCGCACAACCGTACGTCAAATGGTCTTATGAGCCGGCACGTGCCGAGGACGTACCCGGGGCATTGTTGCGCGCATATCTGATGGCGATCCAGCCACCGGCAGGGCCTGTGTTTCTGTCGATTCCGATGGACGATGCGGACAAGCCTTGTCCGCGCGAGCCGGCGATTCGTTTCGTCGAGCGCAGACTGGGTGCCGACCCGGCACTGCTGCAGCCGGTGATACAGGCGCTCGACAAGGCGCGTGCGCCGGTGCTGGTGTTGGGCGGCGCGGTCGATCAAGGCGGCGGATGGCACGACGCGATCCGGCTTGCGGAACGCCTGCGTTGCCCTGTGTGGGCGGCGCCCGCCGAAGGCCGCCCTGGCTTTCCGGAAAACCATCCGCTGTATCGCGGCATGCTTCCAGGCGCAATCGGTCCACTGAGCGAGCAACTGAAGGGCCACGACGTGATCGTCGTGATCGGCGCTCCAGTGTTTCGCTACTATCCCTACGTGCCGGGCGAATACATTCCTGCCGACGCGCATCTGTTCCATATCACCGACGACCCCTCGGAAGCGGGGCGTGCACCCGTGGGCGACAGTTTTCTCGCAGACCCGGGCAGGGCGTGTGCAGTGCTCGCACAAGCAGTCGCACAGTCCGGACGAAGCCTGCCGGCGGCGTCGCCGCAGCGTGCGATTCCCGAAGCGGGCGAGCGGATCACCGCAGACTTTCTGTACTACACGATCGAGCAGACGCGACCCGCGGACAGTGTGATTACCCAGGAGTCGCTGTCGACGATGAAGCTGCTGCGGCAACGCCTTCCGACCGTGCGTCCGCGTTCGTTCTTTTCGATGTCGGGTGGTGTGCTCGGTTATGGCCTCGCCGCGGCTGCCGGGGTGGCGCTTGCCGAGCGCGATACCGCGCATCCGCGCAAGGTGCTCAGCATCGTCGGCGACGGCTCCGCGAACTATGTCATTCAGGCACTGTGGACTGCCGCGCAACACGAACTGCCGATCCTCTTCGTCATCGTCAGGAACGGCGCGTACAACATTCTGAAGTCATTCGCGAAGCAACTCGACACACCGAACGTCCCGGGTCTCGACTTACCCGCAATCGACTTCGTTTCGCTTGCAAAAGGATATGGTGTGGAAGGTGAACGCGTTTCGAATCCGGCGCTGCTGGAGCAGAGGTTGAAGCTGGCGATGTCGAGCGACAAGCCGTACCTTGTCGAAGTGGAGATCGATCCGGCAGTCCCGTCGTTGCTATAAGAGCGTGGTGGCCGGCTTTCCGGCCACATTCAAAAAACCTGTCCGGGCCAATTGACACATTGTGAATCTGTATCCCTCTTCTCTACCTGTCGGCGCGCCCGCTGAGTCTGCAGCGTCGATCGTCTATGTGATCGACGACCACGACATGATGCGGGACGCACTGGCGTCGCTATTTGCGTCAGCTGGGTTGCGAGCGCAGACATTCGCGACTTCGCATGCTTTTCTCGCGTATGCGAGACCGCTCGTGCCAAGCTGTCTCGTACTCGATGTGCGGCTGCGCGGCGAAAGCGGGCTTACATTACAGCAGGAGTTCGCTGCACGCCGGTTTCATATTCCTGTTGTTTTCATGACCGGTCACGGTGACATCGCAATGTGTGTGGAGGCGATGAAAGGCGGTGCGATCGATTTTCTGACCAAGCCGTTTCGCGATCAGGACATGCTCGACGCAGTCTCCCGCTCGCTGTGCGAGGATGCAAGGCGGCTGGCTTCCGAGCGCAACGCGCAATCGGTGCGCCGGTCGTTCGGCACGCTGACGCCGCGCGAACAGCAGGTGCTGCGGTACGTCGTGCAAGGCATGCTGAACAAGCAGATCGCCGTGCAACTGGCGGTCAGCGAAATCACCATCAAGATTCATCGCGGCAGAATGATGCGAAAGATGGTCGCCCGCTCCGTGGTGGATCTGGTGCACAAGGTCGAGTTGCTCGGCGATTGCCTGACCTAGAGGCCGGTCGTCAGTCCCGCGAAGTAAGGAGCATATCGGTCAGAGCCGCCCCGCTCGGCACCATCGGCCAGACATTTTCGGTTGGGTCGGTAACGAAATCCATGAAGACCAGTTCGTCTTTCATCTGCAGCGCTTCGCGGATGACGGGTTCGACGTCGGCGGGGCGCTCGATGCGAAACCCCGAATGGCCGTATGCCCGGGCGAGTGCAACGAAGTCGGGCAGCGCGTCCATGTACGACTGCGAGTAACGGCTACCGTAGTGCACGTGCTGCAACTGCTTGACCATTCCGAGGTAGCCGTTGTTCAGCGACACGATCTTGATCGGAAAGTGGTATTGACGGCAGGTGGACAGCTCCTGAATGCACATCTGGATGGAGCCGTCGCCCGTGATGGTGACGACGTCCCTGTCGGGGAATGCGCGCTTTGCTCCCATCGCGTAGGGCAGGCCGACGCCCATTGTGCCGAGTCCGCCGGAATTGATCCATTGCCGCGGTTTTTCGAACGGATAGAGTTGCGCGGCCCACATCTGGTGCTGACCGACGTCTGAACACAGAATGGCCTGTCCCTGTGTCGCTTCCCAAAGCTTTTGAAGCACGAATTGCGGCTTGATGACGCTCTCGCTCGCGTTATATGCCAGACATTGTCGGGCCCGCCATGCGTCGATAGAGGACCACCACGTTTTGCGCTGACTCCGGTCGAGCTTCGTGTGCTTTAAAACATCGAGCAGATCGATCACAACCTGCTTCACATCGCCGACGATCGGAACATCCACCTTCACACGCTTGCCGATGCTGGCCGGATCGATGTCGATATGAATGATTTTGCGTTGCTGGCTGGCGAAATGCTGGGTGTTGCCGATCACGCGATCATCGAAGCGCACCCCGATTGCCACCAGCACGTCGCACTCGTGCATCGTCATGTTGGCCTCGAGCGTGCCATGCATGCCGGGCATGCCGACGAAGCGCGGGTCCGTGCCCGGAAATCCACCGAGCCCCATCAGCGTATTGGTGACCGGCGCTTCGACTATGTCCGCCAGTTGCCTGATGAGGCGCGAGGCGTCTGCGGCTATCACGCCGCCACCGGTATAGATAAACGGCTTTTGCGCGCTCGCGATCAGCGCCGCAGCGGTGCGGATCTGTGCCGGATGCCCCTTGGTATGCGGCTTATATGAACGCAGAGGAACGCTTTCGGGGTAGATGAACGGGCAAGTCGCCAGCGCGACGTCTTTCGGTACGTCGACCACGACGGGGCCAGGCCGTCCGGTGCACGCGATATGAAATGCTTTCTTGAGCGTAACGGCCAGATTCGCGACGTCGCGCACGAGAAAATTGTGTTTGACGACGGGCCGCGTAATGCCGATCGTGTCGCACTCCTGGAATGCGTCTTCGCCCATCGCATCGGTAGGCACATTCCCGGTGATCACAACGAGCGGGATGGAGTCGAAATAAGCAGTCGCAATTCCCGTGATGGCGTTCGTCACACCCGGCCCGGAGGTGACGAGTGCAACTCCGGGGCGACCGGTGGCGCGCGCATAGCCATCAGCTGCGTGCACGGCGGCCTGCTCATGCCGCACCAGAATGTGTTCGATCGACTTGGCCTTCGCAAGGGCGTCGTAGATCGGCAAAACGGCGCCGCCAGGATAGCCCCAGATGGTATCGACGCCCTCAGCCTGCAATGCGGCTACAACGATCTCCGCGCCGGCTAGCGTGGGTTCACCATGACGGTGTGGAATGGCGGCATCGCGATGCCCGGTGAAATCGGCGTTTTTCATGAGTGGATGGCAAGCGCGCAACGCATTGCTCAGGCTGTCGGTTAATGAATCAGGGCTGCAACGTTACCGGCGACGCATTGACCTTGATGCGGAACAGCGTATAAGGCTTACGGCGCAGATCTGTTCCACCATTGAACTGTGCCATCCGGTTCAGCTGGTTCGCGGTGAAATAGAGGTATCCGTCCGTGCCGACCGACATCGTATCGGGCCACAGGATGCGCGGATCATGGGCAATCGTTTCCCAGGTGCCATCCGGATTCATCTTTCGAATGCTGTTGCGTTCGTAGTCTCCCGCGTAGACGGCTCCGCTTGCATCGGATTCCAGCCCGTCAGAAGCACCTTTTTCACCCAGATCCTTGACCGCGGCCTCGACGTCTGACTCTGGGACGTTGCGATCGCGCAGCAATGCAGTCGGTACCGAGAACAGATGCCGGCTCGACAACGGCGAGTAGTAAAGTGTCTTTCCGTCTGGGGACAACGTGATGCCATCCGATGCGATATGCAATGGCGCGCGGCGGCCGCTCGGGCTAGCCGTGCGCATCTCGCGGCCCTCGACCACGGCAACGAACGCGGGGTCGACCTGCGCGGAGGAGTGCGCAGTCAGCTTGCGCCACGCGTTGCCGCTTGCGAGATCGACGACGATAATTCCGCCAGGGCCATTGGCCGACGAATCGGTGATGTACGCGACTCCCTCGTTGCCAAGGCTGAAATCGAAGCGGACGTCGTTGACATAGGTTGTCGGAAGCAGCACGTCAGGCTTGAAGATGATCGTTTTCACGACCTTGTTGGTAGCAAGATCAACTGCCACGAGTTTTGCCCCGCCTTGCAAAGGCGCCGAGAAACTGGGAGCCGCCGTGTCGAGTATCCATAGGCGGTTCCGATAGTCCGCGACGACACTCTGCACGCTAAGCAGGCTGGAAGCAGGATGCCGCTGGTCAGGGCGATTCATTTCAGCGCTCGGATAGGCCACGACGCGATCGCCCACGATTTCTCCGACGGTGAACGGCACCTCGTCCCCCCAGCGCGGGAAATTGACGAAGATTCTTCCGTTCGGTGCACGGGTCACGCCGGTCGGCATTGCATCGTAGAACTCGTGAACCGCCTCGATGTTGCCGATCGGCCGATCTTGCGGCAGCGCCGCGGCATTGGCCGGAGACATCTGTGCGTGCGATCCAATGCACAGGATGCTGAGTGCCGCCGCGAGGACGGACTTTTCCAGCTTGTTTTGGTAATTCATATGAGTTCCTTGATGTTTTCGGCGGGAGGGAAAGTAGCTATTTCCGGTGCTCGAGGAAATTCCTGGCGGCTTCAAGAGGCGACATGTTCTCTCGGGAGACCAGATAGTCTAGGCGCGTGGCTTCCTCGTTGCCCAATGTGGTTGTGCGTAGTTCATGTATAGCGGCAGCCGGTAGGTCCCGCAAACGGTTTTTTCGAAGAACGAGTGTGGCGTCGTCCTTCCCGCGCAACAATCCATCAGGATCCGCCAGCTCACGTATCCGGTTTTTAGCGAAAAGGTACTGCGGCTGCCAAAGGGGAACCACCACCAATTCCCCTTTTTGCACCGCCCTTTCGAACGCCGCAACGCAGTCGTCCAGAGAACCGTTTCTGAACGAGTAGCCAAGTCCGGCGAGGCCGTAGTGTTCGAAGATTTCGAGGGAAAACCGACTGATTCCTGCGCCCGGATTGATGCCCTGGATCAGTTTGTTCATGCGTTGCTGAACGTCTGGCCGGGTCAGGTCGCGAACGCTGGACACCATCTCGCGAGGTACATATTCAGGAACCCCCCACAGCGCGTATGGGGTGTACAGCACGGTCAATGGGGCGAAGTCGTCGGCGAGCCGGTCGTAGTAAGTACCGTGGCTCCCCGGTAGCCATGCACTGCACAGCATGTCCGCACCGCCGTTCTCGAGTAGCCCGAATGCCTGTTCGTGCGGTGCCCGTAGTTCGATGACGTTTACGCCGTGCTTTTCGAGAATGGCCCGCACTACACCGGCAGCCGCGTGGTGAAATGACAGGTCGATGGTTGCAAGGACGAGCGTTGGGCTTTCGATCTGCATGAAAATCCTCAGACGGTGTTTGCGCGGGAACGCGTACATCAAGATGCGAGCGACGGAGAAGGCGGATCGCCTGATACGCGCGCCGCCTTATTACGTCTAGGAAATGTACGTCCGTGAACGTTTCGAAGGTGTCGAAAACCTGCCTACCGCTTTTCGGATCGCACGGGCAAGTCGAATGACACGAGCAACCGGCGGCGCGGCGTTGCACCGATGGTCAGATCATCGTGATGATCTGCTCACGCGGAAGCCGTGATTTCGGCAATGCAGCATTGAAATCTTGGTCGCTGCGGTAGCCGAACGCGGCCAGCACCACACTCGTCAGTCCCCGCCGGTGGAGATCCAGTTCGAGATCGAGGGTTCGCGTGTCGAACCCCTCCATGGGCGTGGCATCGATTCCCAAAACGGAGGCACCCAAAAGGAGCCCTCCGAGCGCGAGATAAACCTGCTTCTCCATCCATTGCGGCACGTCGCGCAATTCATAGCGATGCAGATCGACGTACGCACGTCGGCTCTGGTCTTGGCGCGACTTGGCATCCGCGGTCTGGAAGCGGCCGTCGCGCTCCTCCTGCTGCAGGATTGACTCGAGATGCTGCGTGTCCATGTCGATGCGCATACACAGAACCACGACGTGTGAGGCATGCAGAATCTTCGGGCTGTTGTACGAATACTGTCCTTGCGCTGCCGAGGCGATTCGCGCCCGCGCTTCGCGTGTCGACGCGACAACGTAATGCCAAGGCTGTGAGTTGACCGACGAAGGGCTGTTCTGCAGTACGCTCAGCAACTGGTCAACCAGGGATTGCGGCAAAGTCCGCCCGGGTTCGAATGCTTTGACGGTATGTCTGGTCTGAGAGGCATCGGCAAGGTTCATCGCAACTACTCCATCGTATTGGCAGGTTCAAGGGAAAATAAAGGGTTTCTACAATTCATCAGCGTTCAGCCGTTCAGGGATCATGTCCCGGCGGCGACAGCCGAATAACCAAGATGGCCGGATATAACTTTCACTATGGGAATGAAGATGATCCGACTTGACGATCTCGCGCTCTTCGTACGAACCGCCGCGCTCGGCAGTTTTTCAAACGCGGCCCGGGAGGCGGACCTGCTGCCCGGCCAAGTTAGCGCCGCGATACAGCGGCTCGAGCGCGAACTGGATGTGCGCCTATTTGCGCGCTCGACGCGCAGCCTGAGGCTGACCGACGAGGGCGCGCAATATTTGCCGTATGCGACGGGGGTCCTTCAGACGCTGCAAGAGGGGAGCGAGCGGCTGAGTGGCGGCGATTCGTTGCGTGGCGTGTTACAAGTAGCGGCACCATCAGATCTCGGCAGAAATGTGTTGCTTGGGTGGATGACGGAGTTTCGCGATGCGCATCCGAATCTGTCGCTGCGACTGTTTCTGTCAGACCACCTGACTGACGTATTTCGCGATCCCGTTGACGTCGCGATTCGCTACGGCATGACAGAAGACGCAAGCTACATTGCCCTGCCACTTGCCAAAAGTAATCGGCGCGTACTTGTCGCCTCGCCCGACTACCTGAACCGGCACGGCAGGCCGCAGGGCCTGGACGAACTCGCTGAGCATCGTTGCCTGTTATACGTGTTGAGCAGCCGGGTCTACGACAAATGGCTATTTCCTGTAGGCAGCGAGCGGCGTCGTGTCACCGTCAGCGGCTCGCTGTTTTGTGACGACGCGGACGTGGTACGGCGCTGGGCGATCGATGGCAAGGGCATCGCGTACAAATCGTGGATCGATGTGTGCGCCGACGTCGAAGCGAGGCGTCTCGAAGTCGTGTTGCCGAACCAGCCTGGCGAAGCCGCCCCGCTGAACTTGATATGTCCGCATCGAAAACAGTTCTTGCCTGCGATCAGGCGGCTGCATACCCTCCTCCGAGAGCGCCTCGCCCCGCTGATCTCCATGATGCCAGGCTAATGTATGCGGTTCGTAACGGCATCCAGAATTAATTGCGGGCTGGAAGTGTGGCGCGGAAGGTCAGCCCGTGTGGGAAATTGGGTTTGATCATGGCGGTACCGTTGTGAAGTTCAAAGATCAGCCGGGTGAGCGCCAGGCCAAGGCCTAGTTTTTCCGGTTTGGTGGTGTAAAAGGCAGTGAAAAGATTCTCCAGGCCGCCTTCCGCGCCGGTGCCAGAATCGGAAATCTCGAGCCTTATGTCGGCGGCGTCGGTCTTGTCGCAACGCACCGACAGGATCCGCTGACGGTCTTGGATGTCTGCCATCGCGTCGATGGCGTTGCCAAGCGCCTGCGATATCGCCTGCGAAACAAGCAGGCGATCGCCAAACACCAGCGATTGGCCGATGCGCAGGCTCTGGATGTCAGCATGTACATTCGCGTGACGCAAGCGCGTCCCCTGCGATGCCAGCGACTCGAGCACCACTTCGTTTAGATCGAACCCTCTCCGTCTCCCGTGCGAACCGTTGAGCAACTCGCGAAGCTCAGCAATGAGGCTGATGGTTCGTGTCGCGTCGTTGAGCACGCGACACAACATCGAGCCATCTCTTTCACGAGGCGGGACGCCGCGGTCGAGCCAGCGAACACCGGAGTCCGCGCGTTGCAGCAATGAGCCGAGCCTCTCATGGAAATCGGAGGGGCGAGCGAGTGCCTCTCGTCCGTTGAGACGGTCGAAGCGAAGCACCGCGCCGATTTCCTCCTGCGCCGTGTTGAGTGCGATTTTCGCACGCACTTCGGCCGAGCAAGGGTTCTGACGGGCTTCGAAAGGGTCTGGGTGACCTAGCAGAATCAACGTCTGCTCGGCCAGTACCTCCAGCGCGTACCGGTCGGCTGCTGTGAGCCGGTTCATGTTCTGGCCTGTCAGCAGGATGGCTCCGATCACCGCGCGCGAATAGATGACCGGCAGACAGATCATTGAATATGCAGGCGACGCATAGGGACTGCTGTGCTGATACAGGACGTTGGCGTCGTCAACGGCGAGCGGCGCGCGGGACTTCGCAACGGCCTCGATGATGGCGCGCGGCGTGTCGTCCTCAAGGAAGACGCGCGGATGGATATGCACGTTCATCTGATCGTTGGCGGCGAAAGCCTCTGCCTCGATCAGGACCGTGCTGCGGTTTATGCTCACGAGCACGACACGTTGGGCGCTGGTGGCCGCCAGCGCTGTTTCGAGTAGGTCACGAGCGCCTTGTACCGCATCATATAGATCGGAAAGATCAAGGCCGGCGAGAAAAGTGTCGCTCTGATAGTGATGATTCAACATAGGCACGCGCGTTGACCGGAGGTGTCAGGCATGTTGGTCAACGGAGTACGCGCCGCATGTCTATTGGTGCGATTCATGTGGTACGTGATTGTTGCGGGGCAACAATTTGCATATCATTCGAGATGCAAATGACTTCAGCCGAAAATCGGTAAAAGGCATATGCTTCTTCGGATCGATTTGGCATGCTAAGGCTCGGTTGAATTAGGACACACGGGTTGTGCCGGCAAGCTGCGAAAGACGCGTGGTCGGGTCAAGCGATGCTACTTATCTGGTCGATCGCTGGCAAATCACTTTTGAGTTTAGTGTTATTACTTAGCGGTAATGTATTGGCGGTTTCTTATGCAGACTCCTGTTGAACGATTTTTTTCGAGTGGGCTCCGGCTGACCCATCTGAGGCTTCTGGTGGCACTTGCCGAGCTCAAGCAGGTAACGAAGGTTGCGCGCGCGTTTAACGTTACCCAGGCTGCGGTTTCCAAGCAGATTTCCGAACTCGAGCAGGCGATTGGCGCTTCGCTTACCGAGCGCGTGGGCCGAAATGTCGTTTTGACCGAGGTCGGACATATATTTGTCGAGCGGGGCAGGGAGGTGCTTCGTCAGGTCGGGTACGCGCAAAGAGATGTGTCGTCGCTGATGGCCGGCACCGCTGGTCGCGTGACGTTGGGCGCGGTGACGACCTTGTCTCACTCGTTTATTTCCATGGCGGTTGCCAATTTCATTATCCGTGCCCCGCACGCTTCGATATCGTTTAGCGAAGGCTTGCTGGAGCCGCTGCTCGATTCGTTGCGTAACGAGGAGGCCGACCTGATCATCGCGCGCACGGGCTCCAAGGAGATGCCGGACATCGTGCAGGAGCACCTTTATCACGAGCCATGCGTATTCGTGACCGGCCCGCAGCACTCGCTTAGAACTCAGGGACGGCCGTTGACGGCGCGTGACCTGTCGGGCTTGAAGTGGATCATACCGATGCAGGGGTCGCCGTCGCATACCGCGTTGGGCGGGTTCCTGGAAAAGGCGGGTCTGGATATCAACGCTGCGGCAGTCGAATCCAGTTCGATGGCGCTCAACGTCGAATTGCTGTCCCAGGGAGACTACGTGGCCATTCTGCCGATGTCGTACGCGTATGAGCACGCGGCGCGTGGTCGCATTTCAATCCTGTCGATTCCGCCACTCGATACGATGCGCGAGGTTGTCCTCTACAGGCGGCGGGACCTGAAAAACACGGCTGCGCATGTGCTTGCCGATTGTATTCGAATGGAAGCCGCCAGGTTGACGTCGCAGATTCCGCCGCATGCGAGGATGGAGGGCGCCTAGTGGTTGTCGCAAGCGGGTGGCACCGTCACTCGTCGAGTTCGTGTTGGGCGAGCCATTCAACGGATGCCGGCGCCGCCGTTGGCGTCGAAACACGTTGCGCATGAGAAAGCACGCGCCATTCGCTCGGCGAGTATCCCGTCGCTTTCTTGAACACCGAACTGAAGTGCGCGTGCGTGGCGAAGCCGCAGGATTGCGCGACTTCGAGGATGTTGTACTGGCTTTGCAGCAGCAGTGCCTTGGCTTTCCTGATACGCCGGCGTATGACATAAGCGCGCGGAGATAGACCGGTGGATTGGCGGAATTGCGTTGCAAAGTGCATCTTTGTCAATCCTGCGCTCGCGGAGATGTCATGGAGCTGGATAGGCAGCGACAAATTGGCTTCGATATAGTCGACTGCGCGGTGCATTCGCCACTTAGGCAGTTTGCTTCGGCTGCCGTGCTCCATTGTGGACCCGGCGGGTGCCACGCTTTGGCGGGCGAGAATTCTTGTGACGATTGCGAGTGTCAGTGCATCGGTATATAGGTTTCCGGCCGTAATACTCATGTCCGATGCCATGAGCAGGGCTTTGCCGAGTCGTTCAATCTCAGGGTCGAGGAAGAAGCGGTTGTCGTCGCAAAGAGCCGTCGGTACACAAGCAATGCCCAGTGCGTCCCGGTTGAGCTTCGCCACAAGGCCGCGCGGGACATGCAGATGCAGTACGTCGCAAGGTCCGCGAAACCAAGCGGCCGATTCACTATTTGCGTGGCTCACCTGCACCGCGCCGGCTGCGAGGCGCCCGTCGTACAGGAGAACGCCGTCCTGAGCGAACTGGATGTCGATGGTTCGCAGGGTTATGGCGACAAGGTATCGATTCTCGGACGTGCGGTGAGTCAATCGGCCGCAAGCCGTTTGGCACGTCCACCGGGTGGCGAGCACAGCGAGTCCTGAATTGTGGTTCGCGCCACCTTGGTTGGCAGCCGCGCGCCATACGCGTTCAAGTGGTACGGACGAGTGACAGTCGTCATCGGCCGCAGATGTCGCTACTGCTTGCGGCATGGATTCGGTGGAAAGCGGACTGACTGGAGACACCATGGTTCTTCGCTTGCGATAATTCGTGCAGGGGAGGCCGACCTATTCCAGCGAGTTTGCTGGCGCGTGCGTCGTCTGTCATGTCATGCATTGTGTTTTGTTGGGTACAGGTGTGAGTCCATATCGTCAGCTCGCGTAATCGCTGTCGCTTGAGAAACCGCTTGCGGACCGGATTGCACTAGGTTCGCTGTCAACGCAGGCATGGTTCAACGGTGATTTGAATAAATGTGAATAGTTGTGTGTGGTGCGGGAATTGCCAGTCAGAACCGATTTGAGGCGGCGTGACCTGAAAATTCCTGAAGGTCCCATGGGTACGTTCTGGGTAAAGGCGCTAAGAGCGGCATTTGCGTTTGGCCGTTGCGGTTGATATTTCGCCGGTGGTCCGTGCAGCAAGGCATCCGTCGGCGAGCCGGCGGGTCTTGTACATCGCAAGCTATAATCAAAACGAAGTGCTGTAGTGTATCGACTCGATCTTTACTTGCTGCAATCCAGATCCGAGCGCAGATTCAGATGTCTTTCAAATCGCAGGGTGAAGCAATGGATGATCGACTCGACGCCGTACGCCGTCACTCGCCTGGCTCCGAGATGATTTTTGGGCCCTTTCGACTGATTCCCTCGCGTCGTGTTCTGTTATGCGGCACTCAGCCCGTCCGGCTTGGCGAGCCTTCATACAATGTGTTGACTGTGCTGCTGACCCACGCAGGAGAGATTGTGAGTCGCGACCAGCTCATTCTCGAGGCGTGGGGTACCCGCCACATCGATGAGTCGAATTTGCGTTCTGCAGTGGCGGCGCTTCGCCGCGCCTTTAACGCGGCGGGCTGTGCGCGCTCATATGTGGCAACGGTGGCGCGCCGCGGCTATCGCTTTACTGAGCCGATCACGCTGGTCAGTACCAGTCAGGATCGCCAACCTTTCGCGTTGCCGCAACCGCGGCTTGTCGGTCGAGAGCATGCGCTCGAGAGCCTCGTGCGCGACATTGCTGAGCATCGGCTAGTGACGATCGTCGGCCCCGGTGGCGTCGGCAAGACTGCATTGGCGGTCGTTGCCGCACAGCGGGCGTACGTGCGAAAGGACGTGGAGTCGATCTATGTGATAAGTGTCGAGGCCATCGGCGCCGTGGCGGAACTCGATAGTCTGTTTCGGTCGGGACTGGGGATGGTCAGCGGAAGCGGTCATCTGCTGCGGGATATCGAGGCATTCCTCGACAATCGCCGGGCGCTGATCATAATAGATAGTTGCGAGTGCGCCACAAGCGCGCTTGCCATGCTGGCTGAACTAATATTGTCGGTCGCGC
>Ga0105248_10005547_pt1 | contig 13862 bp, 11 predicted proteins | sample KBSS34metaG_FD_81524 | JGI IMG/M metagenome (GOLD analysis project Ga0105248, IMG submission 81524) | Switchgrass rhizosphere microbial communities from Kellogg Biological Station, Michigan, USA - KBS S3-4 metaG | ecosystem: Host-associated > Plants > Roots > Rhizosphere > Soil | place...
CGTCGGCGTGCACCCGCGCAAGCAGCACCTGCTCCTCACCATCAAAGCCAACGAGCCCCTGTGGGACCGCCGCATTCTCAAGTCCGAGCAGGTGTCCCGCAATCGCTGGCACCTGGAAACCAAGCTCTCGAGCGCGCAGGAGATCGATGAGCAGTTGCTCGCCTGGGCGCGCAATGCCTACGACCTCTGCGCTTGATTCGACCTACTGGTACACACCCGCCTTCTTGAAGTCCCCCGCCTTCACGTAGACCAGCGACGCCGGATCCACATGCTTTCGCAGCGCCTCGGAAACCTGCGCCGTCGTGAGTCTTTCAACTTGTTTTTCGAGCGCTTCGTCAAATTTCAACGTACGATCGAACCGCGCACGCGCCGTCAGCATGCTCGCCATCGTCTGATCCTGCGACCGTTGCACGAACCGCTCCTGCAGCCACGCCTTCTTCGCCGCGCTGACTTCCTCGTCCGTGAACCCGTCCTTCAGTGTCTTCGCGATCTCGTCACGGAAGCTCTCCTCCACCTTCGGCGTATTCTGCGGCGCGCTGATCGCTAACCCCATAAACGTTCCGCCATCGTCCTTTGTGGGCGCTCCCAAACTCGACTGCACGCCGTAGCTCAACCCTTCCTTATGCCGGATCCGCGTCACCAGTCGCGCCGAAAAACTGCCGCCCAGAATATAGTTCGCCAGCAGCGCCGCCGGATAATCCGCGTCCTCGTCCGACATCTTCGTGTTCATCCCCGCCAGGAACATCGCATTCTGCTTGTCGGGCGTCTCGATCTTCTGATTCGCCACCTCCGCCTTGCGATACGGCGTCAGCAGCCGCTTGTAAGGCACCGGAGCCTTCCAATTCGCGAACAGTTCCGCCGCCAGCTTCTGCACCTCCTGCGGGTCGAACTGCCCCGATACGGCCAGCTCACCTTCCGAGATCCCGTAGAACTCCTGGTAGAACTTGCGAGCCTCGTCGATCGTGACCTTCTTGAAATCTTCGATCTGCTCATCCGCCGTCGAAACGTGCCGGAGATCGCCGCGCGGATAGTCCACCAGCCGCCGTTGCAGCGCGACCACAGCCAGGGCCTGCGGATCGCTCTTGCCCTGCTCCATGCCCGCGATCCTCTGCTGACGTATCGTTTCAAATTCGCTATCGGGGAAGGAAGGCTCGCGCAGAATCTCCGCCGCCAGCTGCATGGCGCCCGCCAGATTCGCGCTGATCGTTTGAATCGTCGCACTCGCATTATTTGCGCCGCCCCCCACGCTTACCTGCGCCTTCAGCTTATCGGCCGCGTCCTGAATCTGCTGCCGCGATTTGTTCTTCGTGCCGCGCATCAACATCGCCCCCGCCATCTGCGCCGCGGGCGACTTTCCGAACAGCGACTTCTCATCCCCAAACCGGAACGTCATGAACATCGATACCGTACCGCCGCGAGTCTTCTTCGGCAGCATCACCAGCTTCATCCCGTTCGGTAGCGTCGTGCGAATCACTCGGCCTTCGATATTTGCCGGCGAAGGATCGAACACCTCGCCTTCCGCGACCGCCTCGCCGCCCTTGAAATCCTTGAACCGCGCCGTCAGGTCGGGCGTCTCCGGAATCTCCGCGCGGTCTGGAGTCTTTTCCGGAATGAATTGACCGATCGTCCGGTTCGAAGGCTTTAAATACGCCTTGGCCACGCGCAGTACATCCTGCTCGGTGACCTTCTTCAACTCATCGCGCTGGAGAAACAACAGCCGCCAGTCACCCTCCGCCGCCGACTCGCTCAGACTCAGGGCCACCCGCTGCGAATCCGCGATAAACAGTTCGATCTGTTTCAAAAACTTGGTCTTGACGCGCTCCACCTCCTCTTTCGTCGGAGGCTCCTTCACCAACCCCTCCACCGTATCCACCAAAATCTTGCGCGCCTCTTCCGCCGACTGCTCCTGCCGCATCCGCACCGACGCGATCATCACGCCTGGGTCATGCAGGGAAATCGTGTCCATGCTCGCCGATACCGCCTTCTTGTTGTCCACCAGAGCCTTATAGAGCCGCCCGGAAGGCGAATCGCCCAACACGCCCGTCATCACGTCCAGCGCTGCCGCATCGGGGTGTGAGGCCGACGGCATGTGGTACATCATCACCAGCGACTGCGTATCGCCCACCCGCCGCAGCGTCACCGTCCGCTCGCCGTCCTGCGTCGGCTCCACCGTGTACGTCTGCTCCAGTTTGCGCTGCGGCCTCGCCACTTTCCCCACCGTTGCCGCGATCCACTCCAGCGTCTTCGCTTCGTCGAACCGTCCAGCCACTACCAGAATGGCGTTGTCGGGCTGATAGAACTTCTGATAGAACGCCGCCAGCCGTTCAATCGGCACGCGCTCGATATCGGAACGATTCCCAATCGGAAGATGTCCATAGTTGTGCCACAGAAACGCCGTCTCGAGCACGCGCTGCATCAGGATGTTGTCCGGACTGTTCTCGCCGGCCTCGAACTCATTCCGCACTACCGTCATCTCGGTGTCCAGCAGCGCCTTCTCAATCCGCGTATTCACCATCCGGTCCGCTTCGAACTCCAGCGCCCAGCGCAGATTCTCATCCGTCGCATTGAGGGTTTCATAGTAGTTGGTGCGGTCCCACCCCGTCGTGCCGTTCATATCGGCGCCGTGGTCGGTCAACTCCTGCTTCATGTTCTTGCGCGTCTTCGTCTGGATGAAATTCATGTGCTCCAGCAGATGCGCCATCCCCGTCTCGCCATACCCCTCGTGGCGCGACCCAACCAGGTACGTGATATTCACCGTGACCTTGGGCTTGGAGGTATCCGGAAACAGCAGCACGCGCAGCCCGTTCGGCAGCGTATACTCCGTGATCCCCTCAATCGAAGTCACTTTGCGAATGCCTTCCGGCAACGTCTGTGAGAAAGCGGCAAAGCTGGAAATGAGCGCGATGAAAACCGTAGTAAATTGCACGCGACGACGCATATCACCCCTCCCGGGTATGGTTACCGGAATTGTAACGCACTCATAAGAACTCTACTTAGAATCCGCTTGACTTCCCATCCGAATTCCGCCACTTATAGTGGAATGTTGAAGTCGGTGGATATTCTGATCGGATTCTCGCTCATCATGCTGGTGGTCAGCATGAGCGTCACCCTGATCATTCAGTGGATCGTCCATATCACCGGAATGCGCGGCAAGAAACTCTTGGGAGGCATTACCGATCTTATCCATCAGATCGACCCGAAGCTTCTCACCATAGACCACGCACAGGAAATTGCCAATCAGGTTCTGGCTCACCCCATGCTTGCCCATGGCGCCGACGGCCTGGCCGAAGTCGTACATCGTGAAGAACTCGTCAAGATCCTTCTGGAACTCGGCGGAAACCCCGACTCCCCCGCACGCCAGGCCCTCGCTACCACCCTCACCAACCTCGGCGTTCCCGATCCCTCCGCCACCCTCAATGCCGTCAACATGCTCTCCATGCGGATGGAAGCGGAGCACCCCGAACTTGCCAGCCACGTCCGCGAAGCCACCGCCGTCATCACCAAGGCAGGCAGTCAATTCGTCGCCAAAATCAATAGCTGGTTCGACCCCACCATCGACCGCGTCAGCGAAAGCTTCACCACCTACTCCCGCTACTGGACCGTCGCCATCTCGCTCATGCTGGCCTTCTTCCTACAGATCGATTCCTTCAAAATCATCAATCGTCTCTCCATCGACGACAACCTGCGCGCTTCCTTAATCAAGGCGGTGCCCGACCCCAGCCTTCCCCCGCCCTCCAACGAGCTGGAAAAAAACACGCAGGATAACCTGGCGCAACTGCGCAATCTGGCCAGCGATCAGTTGATTACATGGCCCGCCTGGCCGGTCTGGACCAGTTGGAAAAACGGCTGGGGCCAGTCCAGCCTTTGTGGCATTCTCTTGTCCTCCGTGCTGTTAAGCCTCGGCGCGCCTTTCTGGTTCAATATGCTCTCCAATCTGGTAAAACTCCGCCCATCCCTCGCAGCGAAAGATGACGAGCAGCGCAAAGATCGCGAGTCTTCGCGAAGCGGAGCCTCCGCCACCGCCGTCGCCCTCGTCAGCGGCGATCACGGTTCAGCGGGATAGGCCCATTCGCCATTTACCAGATGACGTTTACTGGGTAGCGTGTGATCCACTCATCAGGCGTAAGAATTGCCAGGCCATGAACGATCGCCTGGCAAACTAACATGCGGTCGAAAGGATCCGAATGCAGGGAGGGAAGCTTGGCCAGCTCTACGACGCACGCTTCGCTCAGATCCAGACTTTCAATTTGATTCGCAATGCGTCGCGAGTACACGTACTCAGCCGCTGGCACCGGCAGTTGCAATCGCCCCACCATATACTTCAATGTGATTTCCCAGGCGGAGGTAACGCTCAGATATAGATCGTTCTCCGGATCCACACACAATGATTTGACCTGCGGTGATAGAGAAGATGAATCGGCATTTGAACCACAAGAAGGTGCAGGCATCCAGCAGGAGCCTCACTCTTCACCGGTAAAGGCGCGCATGATTTCGGGAGGGAGTGGCTCAAAAAACTCGGGGCCGACTGTTAGCTTTCCTTTATCGAGCCCGGCAACGCGGGGGCGACGGCTACCCTCTGGAGAAACGGCACGCAATTCGGCTACGGGCTTATTATGCCGGCAAACGACGATCGTCTCCCCGGCTTCTACTCGATCCAAATAGGTGGAAAGATGGGTCTTCGCTTCGTCAACATCGATTTTCAACATGACGAGTGCTTCCTGCTTCATTATAGATCGGTTAGATTCACCCCAAAGCCAGGGTTATAATCAATCCCATCCGAAAGAAATCCACTTTCATTTAAAATGATCTGAAAATCAATTTTTCATATCATCGTCCTTTGCGGAGGCCCAATGATCGAATTTTTATCCAAACTTTTTTCTTCCGATTTCATGGGTCACGGCTATTGCTACCTCTGGAAGCCAGAAATCGGCTGGCTCCACGCTGTCTCCGATGCCCTCATCGCCCTCAGCTATTACTTAATCCCTGTAGCCCTCATTTACCTGGTTCGAAAACGCAAGGACCTCCCTTTCCACTGGGACTTCGTGATGTTCGGCGTCTTCATCCTGAGCTGCGGCACCACTAACCTCATGGAAATCTGGACTCTCTGGCACGGCACCTATCGCCTCGCGGGCATCATCAAAGCCATCACCGCCGGAGCCTCCCTCGCCACCGGCTTCGCCCTCATCCCCATGGTCCCCAAAGCACTGGCGCTCCCCAGCCCGTCGCAACTCCGTTCCGCCAACCGGAAACTCGAAACCGAAATCCTGGAGCGCGGCCGGGTCGAAGAGGCCCTCGAAGAGCAGCGCAATTTCATCTCTGCCGTCCTCAATACCGTCGGCACCCTCATCATCGTTCTCGACCTCGAAGGTCGCATCGTCCAGTGCAACCGCGCCAGCGAGCAGATCACCGGATGCGGCCCCGACGAATTGGTGGGTAAACAGATCTGGACCCTCTTCGCCGATCCCGAAGAAGGTGATCGCTTCCGCACCATGATCGAGCAGATGCGCACCGGCCGCCCCCCCGAAGCCATCGAGACCTATTGGGCCGCCCGCAATGGCGCGACCCCCATCATCTCCTGGTCCACCACCGTGCTCACCGATGCCGCCGGCAAGACGCGCAACATCATCGCCGCCGGTGCCGACGTTACCGAGTCCAAGCGCCTCGAAAAGGCCATCCTCGATATCAGCGCCCGCGAACAAGCGCGCATCGGCCAGGACCTCCACGATGGACTCGGCCAGCACCTCACCGGCGTCGCCTTCATGAGCAAAGTGCTGCAACAGAAACTCGCTGCCAATTCGCAACCCGAAACCGCCGACGCTGGCAAGATCGTGCAGCTCGTCAACGAAGCCATCAATACCACCCGCGAACTCTCGCGTGGCCTGCTCCCCGTGAAATCCGAGACCACCGGCCTGATGTCCGCTCTCGAACAGTGGTCGGGCGAAATTCAAGACCTCTTCGGCGTCGCCTGCCGCTTCATCTGCAAGGACCCGATCCTGATCCATAACGACAATGTCGCCACCCACCTCTATCGCATCGCGCAGGAAGCCGTAAACAACGCCATCCGCCACGCTCACCCCACCGAGATCACCGTCACGCTGACGAAGGCAGGCGAAGGCATGTCGATGCGCATTCAGGACAACGGTGTAGGCCTTGCGATCGACCCCGGTAGCAGCGGAGGCATGGGTCTCCGCATCATGAACTACCGTGCCAAAATGATCGGCGGCACTCTACAAGTGAAGCGCGGCCCCGTCGGAGGTACCATCGTCGCCTGCCAGCTACCCGCCATGGGCTAATCGAGTGGGTGATACCGAAATAACATTGGCCCCTCACCTGCCTCACCCCAGGAATGGCGAACCAATCAAAAGACACCTGCGAACATCCCGGATGCACCTGCCCAAAAGCTAAAGACAGCAACTACTGTGGAGCCTTCTGTGAAGGCCAGGCCAGTCATCCCACCATCGAGTGCGAATGCGGACACCCCGCCTGCGTAGCTTCCGGATCGGCAAGAACCTCATCGGGAATGGCGTAGCCTTGTGGGGCAGGCGCTTCCGCTCCGCCTGTCCATCCGCTACTCCACGAAAATTTTAGCCACCGGCAATTCCCATCCCGGAAGCACTTCCGGCATGGTCAAAACATCGTCGATGCCCCTGCAGAACGAACTGCCGTCCGGCAGATAAACGCGCACCTTTCGTCTCGGAATATGAACTGCCCAAACCGCCAGGCTGCCTGCACCCAACAAGAGATCGATCTTGTGATGCAGCATCTCTGCCGTTTCCGAAGGCGACACAATTTCCACCGCAAGTTCCGGTGCGCCCAGAAAATATTCCGCAGCGCCCGTAGCTCGCACCCGTTCCATCTTGAGAAAGCAAACGTCCGGTCGGAACCACGACGGCGGCTCTTCCGATATCTTGAATCCCGCTTTGCAGAGCACTTTCCCCCTACCTCTGTCCTGTAACAGCAACAGGAATTCCGCCATCTTCATCGCAATCCGGCTGTGTTTCGATTTCGGCGGAGGCAAAATGACCAGTTCGCCTTCCAGAATTTCGGCGTGCTCGTCTGGAAGTTGCTCAAACTCCTTCCAAGTCATCAGGTGTGTGCTTGCGGCCATACCTAAATCCAGTGTACGTCGATCAATCTGCCACAAACGGATTTCGAATTCTCACCCCGAGAATCTCCTGTCCGTCGTTTAGATCTTCGGTGTACAGCACCGTCGCACCACTGCGAGCCGCCGACACTACCACCAGTGCATCCCAAAAGGAAAGCATCGCCTGGTCAGCTAATCCGGCAGCCATTTTGATCGCTGCATAATCGATAACCATCAGCGGCCACGCTGTGAGATCTTCCAGTACGGCCATCGCTTCCTGAGTGGAACAACACCGGCTCACTTTTCTGGTTAAGGTCACGAAAAGTTCCTGCAGCACCTGTGTACTCACCCGAAGCTGGTCATCATTCATCAACTGACTCAACAACCGTTGAGCGACCTTCTTCTTCGGTGAAGGGCTTGTGTCGAACGCATAAACCAGGACGTTCGTATCGACGAAACACGGCGCCGAATTATCGCTCATAGAGGTCGTCGCGATTCCACGTCCGTTCCCCTACATCGACTAGCCCCGTCTCAAAAGCCGCCCGCAATCGTGCCCGCGCAAGCTGTTTTCGGGTTGGCTCCTCAACCAGTGCCGTCAGGTAATCCCGCACCAGTTGATTCACGCTGGTGTGTTTGTCGAGTGCAATTTTCCGCGCAGCTCGAAGAAGATCCTCATCGATCACCAAAGTAACGTTGGTCGCTTTATCGGACACGAATTAAGTGTAACACGGATATCGTGTCGTGAAAACTCACGCTGAACCTTCTCGTCACACGATCCCGCAGGTTGACGATACTACTATGAGGACATGGCTCCCGCCTCGAGACTCGTCTTTGGCGTGTTAGCCCTTGCTTCTTTCAGCAATGGGCTCAAAGCGCAATCATGCAACACATTCGACGTAGCCTCGATTAAAGTGAATACCAGCATGCTAGGAGGGGGTTATCCGGAGTTGACCTCCGGAGGACGGCGCTTCACCGCCACCAATCAGCTCATCCTCGAACTGCTCATGTCGGCCTACGAGGTTTCACCGCTGCAAATCTCGGGGATCCCGAACGCTTTTCTCCGGGAAAGATACGACATCGAGGCTACATGCGAACAGCCCATTACGAAGGAACAGCTCCCTCACTTGCTCCAGGCCTTGCTTGCTGAGCGCTTTCACTTATCCATTCATCGCGACATAAAAGAGCAGCCTGTCTATGCCTTGATTCTGAGAAAGGGCGGGCCCAAACTACGCCAATCGCAAGAAGGCGGCAAGACAAGCCTGAGGCAGCGCGGCTATAGCTTTACGTTTACCAATGCCGGGATGTCGAACCTGGTCGGCGTGCTGTCCCAGGTGTCCGGCCGCAAAGTTCTGGACAGAACCGGACTCACCGGCCAATACGATTTCACCCTGACCTACACTCCGGATCGCGTCGGCGCGGGCCATGAAGGATCGACCGCGTCAGCAGCCGATAGCATTCCTGATTCGGCCTTCCCCGACTCTGTTTTTACCGCTCTCCGGGAGCAGCTCGGCCTGAATCTCGAAGCCCAAAAAAGCCAAATTGAGTACATCGTTATCGACCGCCTCGATTGGCTGATTCCGAATTAACGCTCTACCCCATCACTGCCAGACTCACCAGCGGCCCGCTCTTCTGTCCCGTCCGAAAGAAACTCCCGAACGTCTCCAGCACGTACCCGATCATCTCCGCCGTCAGCCCCGGGTACACCCCAATGAAGAACGTGTCCCGCATAATCACATCCGAGTCCGTCAATTCCCCGTGCACGCGCTTCTCGATATTCAAAAATCCAGGCTGCCGGATGATATTCCCGCCGAACACCAGCCGCGGATCGATCTTCGGCAGAATCAGATACTGCTCTCACTCTTCGAGGCCCTAGTACAACAGCCGGAAATTCAGCCGCGCCGCCACGAACTGACCGATCTTATCCGCCTGCGCCAGCACGATCGCCGCCTGCATATCCGTGACCTTCAAGTTGTACCCACAATTCGAGTAGATGTGCTTATGGTCGTAGTAGCACGGCAGCCCGCCTTCCTAGAGCGAAACGTATCCCTATCACGCGCCCTTAGAACTCACAGGACTATTGTATAGACAGTGTATAGACAGGTCCATCATCTCAGTGTAAAGTACCTTTAAACGCGAGACGGAACTATGCTACTTCTCAAATCTGTGATTCTTCTCTCGGTCTTACCTTTACAACTCTTTTGTCAGTCTAACAGCAGCCAATCCCGCCTTCTTCCACCAGGCACCATTGATGGTAGCAAAACACCATCCCTTATCCCTGACGCCACCGCGTACCGAGTTGTATTCCTTGCTTTGGCCGAACCTCCGAACCCCACTGCCGTTCAACTCGCTCGCCAGCAGCGTAAGTTGAAAGCCATCTCTACAACCAGTGAGGATGCCGTATTATTTGCCGCAACGCTCCAAGACTTCGCTTATCAGTATGCTGCATTACGAGCCTCATTGCGGACAGACCCATCAACTCAACGTCAGACATTCCTTAGTGCCAGAGAAATACTCATAAATAACACTATGTCAAGACTATTTTCGCAACTAACGCCAGCTACAATGTCGCATTTTCAAACTTTTGTGCAACAAGCTAAAACTCGAATCACAATCGCGCCAGCACCAAAACGATAAACCGCCAACTTTCGGAAGGAGTCTTACAATGAAACGGAATATTCTTACTTCTGTTATCATACTGATTTCATTAGCCTGCGCGGTGCCTACGCCGGGGAAGGCTCAGGACGTCACGGCCTACTGGGACTATACAATATCAGGAGATGGTTATGGCGATTTCTGGACGTTGACGGAGGGGGATGGCTTTGATGACTCTTGCGGCGGTACTGTGGGATACTATGCTCAATCGGACCTTGTCGATCCCTCAAATTCAGATATTGATGGTGGCCTTATGTCAGAAACCGTGCTTACTACAATAGCAGGTTCGGCTCGCAGCGATGTTGCTGTAACCTTAGTGCAGGGCGATTATACCCTCAATACCCATGGTTATGCATATCAATGCGGTTGTAGTTTGTGTATGAAGATATTTGATTGGGTTGATCACATCCCGATCCACATTCTACCGCCGAGTGTCACATACTACACCAATGGCACTCCCGTGGGATCCAGTTGTATTTATGGCTCTACAGCATGTCTAGGTAGCTCTCAGCCTTCCTGCACTGGTGGTTTCGGGATTGGGTATGGCTGCTATACGTATGCTCGCGTTGAATACCTAAGGGCCTCGGTTTTTGGCTTAACCACATGTTATGCAGCGGGTACGTTTTCGTGGCCTGGACCTGGACTGTGCAATTAAGACTGAAACCTTCAAAGATGCTTACTTGTGAGTTGAGCGGACTTCAGCATGTGGGGTGGCCTTAAATCGAATGCCTAGTCAGGCACCCGATAAGGGGGTTCGCTCGTTGGAAGAAACGAGTGGTTAATGTCTCATTTAACATCGCTGGCGGTTATTTTCTTTATCTATATGATGAGCGGCTCTAGTCAAACATCTGTCGCCGGACCAACTCAAGCATTGAATAACTTAGTGCTTCCAGTTTCTGGAGCACCGGTGCGGCTTGAAATCTTGGAGCAAGAGACTCGAAGGGACCCGAGTCATGAAATTGCCCGGACGAACAGGAATACTGTAGTTTATCGAGATGGCTTCGGCAGAATTAGAATTGAGTCTAAAACGGATCTCGAATCTCCAACTGTCATATCTGATCCTGTTGCGAAGTTTACCGCCATCTTGCTCGTCCAATTGAAAATGGCTTATCGCATGAAGGGGGCGGTACATCAAGGGTCTACCATTCATGCTATGGATAACCCCTTAGTGGCGATTCAAGGCAGTAAATCATTTGAAAAAGCATCTCTTGGGAACAAGGTCATTGAAGGTATTCAATTTGAGGGAGTTCGATTGACAACTACTCTTGTGGACGATCCTTCTGTGAAGGCGACACAAGAAATATGGACCTCTAGTTCGCTCGGCTTGATTGGTTCGGTCAAATCTTGGAGTTCAACTGGCATTGAGATTACGACACAAATCTTTAATGTTGATCTACAAGCGAAAATTGACCCCTCATTCTTTGTTGTTCCAAGAGATTTCAAGATACAAGATATGACCGCCGCTGATACGGGTAGCCAGCCTCAGTAGAGTTTTTTACCCCATCACTGCCAAACTCACCAAAGGCCCACTCTTCTGCCCCGTCCGAAAGTAATTCCCGAACGTCTCCAGCACGTACGCGATCATCTCCGCTGTCAGCCCCGGGTACACCCCAATAAAGAACGTGTCCCGCATAATCACATCCGAGTCCGTCAATTCCCCGTGCACGCGCTTCTCGATATTCAAAAATCCAGGCTGCCGAATGATATTCCCGCCGAACACCAGCCGCGTCTCGATCTTCGCGTCTTCCAGCCACTGCACCAGCCGCGCCCGATCCACTCCCGGCCGCACCGTAATCGGGAACCCGAACGGCGAAGGGTTCGCCCGCGGATCGATCTTCGGCAGAATCAGATACTGCTCCCACTCCTCGAGGCCCTCATACAACAACCGGAAATTCAGCCGCCGCGCCGCCACGAACTGGTCGATCTTATCTGCCTGCGCGAGCCCGATCGCCGCCTGCATGTCTGTGACCTTCAAGTTGTACCCGATATTCGAGTAGATGTACTTGTGGTCGTAGCTGCACGGCAACTCGCCTTCCTGCCACCCGAATCGCGTCCCGCAGGTATTCGATTTTCCCGGATCGCACCAGCAGTCGCGGCCCCAATCGCGCACCGACCGCGCCGTCTTCTGCAGCCCGAAATCGTTCACCGAAACGCCGCCGCCTTCGCCCATCGTGATGTGGTGCGCCGGATAAAAACTCAGTGACGACATTGCACCGAACGTACCCGCCAGTTGTCCGTTGAATGTCGCGCCCAGCGCGTCGCAGCCATCTTCCAGCAGCCACAACCCGCGCCGTTTCGCGATCTCCGTCAGCGCCTCCATGTCGCACGGATTGCCCACCGTATGCGGCACGAAAATCGCGCGCGTACGCGGCCCGATCGCGTCTTCCACCAGCGCCGGGTTGATGTTGTACGTCCCTACTTCGCAATCCACAAACACCGGCACCAAACGATTCTGCACAATCGGCGCCACCGTCGTCGGAAACGTCACCGCGGGCGTAATCACTTCATCGCCCGGCCCCAGCGGCGTCAGCTCTTTATTCGTCAGCGTCGCCGCGCACAGCGTGCTCATCATCAGCAGATTCGCCGACGACCCCGAGTTCACCAGCAGAAAATCGCGGCTCCCGAAAAAGTGCCGCATGCGCTTCTCGAACTTGTCCGCGTACGGACCCGCCGTCAGCCAGAAATCCAGCGCAGAATCCGCCAGAATCGTCATCTCGCGGTCGTCATACACGCGCCCTGAATACGGTACGCGGCTTTCCCCCGGCACGAATGCCGGCTTCTGGTGGGCGACCCGGTAATACTCCGCCACCAGCCCGAGAATCTGTTCTTTCAGCGCCTGTTGTTCCATCCCTAACTCACCTTTTCCACTTGCTCGCCCTGCCCGATCGGGAAGTATCGCATCGCCGCCGGCAGCGTCACGTGCCGCAGTGCATTCCGGCCATCGATCACCACCGGCCCGCGCATGCTGCTGCTCAACCGTTCCCAATCCGCATTACGAAATACGGGATCCCCCGTCGTGATCAGCACGGCATCCGCATCCTTCACCGCCAGTTCGAGCGTCGGACAATACGAGCCGTTCAACCCCGCGCGCTCCGCGGCTTTCTGCGAGAGGAATGGATCAAATGCCCGCACCTTCGCGCCCCGCGCCTCCAGCGCCTGCAATATCGCGAGTCCCGGCGAACTCCGCAAATCGTCCGTGCCCGCCTTGAACGCCACTCCCAGCAGCGCGATCGTCTTGCCTTCCAGCGACCCGAGCGCCTTCAGCGCCATCTCCACCACACGCGCCGGACGCGCCGTATTCGTCAGCATCACCGCGTCCATCATCGGCGTCGGCACGCCATTCAGCCGCCCGTACACCCGCAGCGCGTTCACGTCCTTCGGCAAACAGCTCCCGCCGAATCCGATCCCCGCCCGCAGGTACGAAAGAATCTCGGGACGCACCCGCGCCCCATCCACCGCCGGCGAAAGCCGGCGATCCAGGTACAGCCCTTCCATCACCGTCTCGACATCCGTGCCCGCTGTCGCCTCGCACAATCCCGCCAGCTCGTTGCTGAACGAAATCAGCAGACTCAACAGCGCATTCGACGCGTACTTCGTCAGCTCCGCTTCTTCGATTCCCACGCGCAGCTTCTCGCAATCGAAGTAAGCATACAGATCCGCCAGCACATCGCCCGAGCGCGCATCCGCCTGACCGATCACGATCCGGTCGGAATTCCGAAAATCTTCCACCGCCGAACCTTCACGCAGAAATTCCGGATTCATCGCCACGCCGAACTCGCCCGGCTTCCTGCCCGATGCCGCTTCCACCACGCGCTGCACCACTCCCCGCGTCGTCCCCGGAATCACCGTGCTCTTCACCGCCACCACGTGATAGTCGCTGCTCTTGCGCAGTTCCTCGCCAATCTGCCGCGCCGCCGTCTCCAGGTACGAAAGATCCGGCTCGAGCGCACCCGCCTTCGAAGGCGTACCCACCGCGATCAGCGACAGTACGCTGCTCTCCATCGCCTTCGCCAGGTCGGTGGTCACCGATAGCCGCCCGCTCTCCAGCCCTTCGCTCAACAGTTCTTCGAGTCCCGGCTCGTAGAACGGAGCCTGCCCCGCGCGAATCATCTCCACGCGCTCTTCC
>Ga0105248_10005548_pt1 | contig 13861 bp, 11 predicted proteins | sample KBSS34metaG_FD_81524 | JGI IMG/M metagenome (GOLD analysis project Ga0105248, IMG submission 81524) | Switchgrass rhizosphere microbial communities from Kellogg Biological Station, Michigan, USA - KBS S3-4 metaG | ecosystem: Host-associated > Plants > Roots > Rhizosphere > Soil | place...
CGGCGGCATAAATTTTGGCGCCTTCTTCCGTCAGCTGCACGCCGTGCACATAGCGGGTCAGCAGAGGAACACCCAGTTCGCGTTCAAACTGGTCGATCTTGCGCCGCAACGCGTTGACGGATTGTCCCAGCTTTTGAGCGGCGGCACGAAAGCCGCCGCAACGCGCTACTTCCAGGAATATATGAGCGGCCTCCCAGTTGGTGACAGTCGGCGAGTCGCTCACGGACCATTGTTCTCCGCGAGGTCCCTGTTTCTTCTGTGAAGAGCGCATGTGCTGTCGCCGTTGTGTCCTGCGTCACTATACCGGCCCGGCAGTTCCGGCAATCAGGACGTTGTTTTTGCAAGCTTAATGCAGCAATTTCCGAATCTGACAATTTGTCATTTCTAAGCGCTTTGCGGAACTGTTTGCGACAACAGACCCGGAGACGGTTCGGGCAGAAACATCGGCACAGGACCTGACAACACGGTCAAAGCACGTCTTCGCCACGGTCCCGCACCCGTCGGAACCGAAGGTGGCAGTGCTTACTTGTGATGCTGCAATCGCGTGTTGATCAACTGGAAGAATACTGGAACGAAGAAAATCGCCAGCACGGTTGCGGTGATCATGCCGCCCACCACACCGGTGCCGATGGCATTCTGGGAACCCGCGCCCGCGCCATGCGCCAGCGCCAGCGGCATGACACCCGCAATGAAGGCGATCGAGGTCATCAGGATGGGGCGTAACCTGAGCCGTGCCGCTTCCATTGCGGCGTCGAAAGCACTGGCGCCTTTTTTCTCTGCATCCACCGCGAATTCCACGATCAGAATGGCGTTCTTGGCCGAAAGCCCAATGGTGGTCAGAAGGCCGACCTGGAAATAGATGTCGTTGAACAGTCCGCGCAGACTGGTCAGCGCCAGGGCCCCCACCACACCCAGCGGGATCACCAGCATCACTGACAGCGGGATCGCCCAGCTTTCATACAGCGCCGCCAGGCAGAGATAGATCACCAGGATGGACAGGGCATACAGCGCCGGCGCCTGTGATCCACTTAGCTCTTCCTGATAGGACAGGCCGGTGGCTTCCAGTCCCACTTCCTTGGGCAGTTGCTGGGCCAGCTTGTGCATTTCGGCGGTCGCCGTGCCGGTGGAGACACCAGGCGCGCCCTGGCCCTGCAATTCGATGGCCGGAAGACCATTGTAGCGGGTCAGCGCGGCCGGACCGATGGTCCAGCGCGAGGTGGCAAAGGACGAGAAGGGCGCCATGGTGTTGTTGGCGCTTTTCACATACCAGCGATCCAGATCCTGCGGCGTCATGCGATAGGGCGCGTCGCCTTGCATATAAACGCGCTTGACGCGGCCGCGGTCGATGAAATCGTTGATGTAGCTGGAACCCCAGGCGGCGCTGAGGGTGGCGTTGATGTCGGCCAGTGACACGCCTAGTGCGCTCGCCTTGGCCTGGTCGATATCGACATGCACTTGCGGGGTATCGTCCAGGCTGTTGGGCCTGACCCCGGCCAGCAGCGGATTCTTGGCGGCCAGGCCCAGCAATTGATTGCGCGCGGCTATCAGGCCGTCATGACCAATATTGCCGCGATCCATCAGTTCAAGGTCAAAGCCGGTCGCATTGCCCAGTTCCTGCACCGAAGGGGGCACAATGGCGAAGACCTGGGCATCCCTTTGTGGAAAGAAATGTTGCATGGCGCGACCCGCGATGGAGACGGAGGTGTTCTTGCTTCCCTTGCGTTCGCTCCAGTCCCTTAAATGGGTGAAGGCGATGCCAGTGTTCTGGCCAGAACCGGCGAAGGAAAAGCCCGCCACCGCGAAGACGAAGTCGACATTGTCCTTCTCGGTATCCAGGTAATATTTGGCGACGTTTTGCGCCACTTTCAGCGTTTCGGGCTGGGTGGTGCCGGCGGGCAGGCTGATCAGGTTAAAGATGAAGCCCTGGTCCTCATCGGGCAGGAAGCCGGTGGGCAGGCGGATGAACAACAACAGCAGCACGGCCACAATGCCCAGATAGGCGATCATGGTGCCCCAGGTCCGCTTGAGGAACCAGGCCGTCCGTTTCTGGTACCATTCCCGGAAGGCGTCGAAATTGCGGTTGAAGGCGTCGAAGAAGATGCCGCGTTTGCGGTGGCCTTCGCCTTCTATCGGCTTGAGCAGGGTGGCGCAGAGCGAGGGCGACAGGATCAGGGCCACCAGGATCGACAGCGACATGGCGGACACGATCGTGACGGAGAACTGGCGGTAGATGATCCCGGTCGAGCCGCCGAAGAAGGCCATGGGCAGGAACACCGCCGTCAGCACCAGCCCGATGCCGATCAGGGCGCCGGTGATCTCCTGCATGCTTTTGAGGGTGGCCTCGCGGGGCGGCAGCCGTTCCTCATGCATGATGCGCTCGACATTCTCCACCACCACGATGGCGTCGTCGACCAGGAGGCCGATCACCAGCACCAGCGCGAACAGGGTGAGCGTGTTGATCGAATAGCCGAACGCCGCCAATACGCCGAAAGTGCCCAATAGCACGACAGGCACCGCAATGGCCGGAATCAGGGTGGCACGCCAGTCTTGCAGGAAGACGTACATCACCAGCACCACCAGGGCGATGGCTTCCAACAGGGTCACAACCACGTCATGAATGGACAGGCGGATGAAGAGAGTATTGTCGATCGGATAGACCATCTTCATGCCGGGTGGCAGCGAGGCTTTCAACTCATCTGCCTTGGCCTTGACCGCGTCCACGGTCTTCAGCGCATTGGCGCCCGGCGCCAGAAGGATGGGAATACCGGCGGCGGGATAGCCATTGTACAGGCTGGCGATCGCATAGGTCTCCGCGCCCAGCTCGACGCGCGCGACATCACCTAGCCGCACGATGGCGCCGGTGGGCGAGGTCTTGAGGATGATGTTGCGGAACTGTTCGGGTGTCTGCATGCGCGACTGTGCGGTCACGGTGGCATTGATCGCAGCGCCCGGGACCGTGGGCTGCTGGCCGATTTGGCCTGCGGAGACCTGGACATTCTGGGTGCGCACGGCATTGGCGATATCGGAAGGCTGCAGGGCGAAATTCTGCAGCTTGTAGGGATCCAGCCAGATGCGCATGGCATATTGCGCGCCGAACACCCGCGTATTGCCGACGCCGGGCACGCGGCTGAGCGGGTCCTGCATCTTCGACGTGATGAAGTCGGAGATGTCGACATTGGTGTAGCGGCCGGTATCGTCATAGACGCCGATGACGATGATGAAGTTTGGGGTGTTCTTGGCCACCACCACGCCCAATTGCTGCACGGCGCTGGGCAGCAGCGGCACCGCTGCCTGCACCTTGTTCTGCACCTGCACCTGGGCGATGTCGGGATTGGTGCCGGGTGAGAAAGTGGCGGTGATCTGCACCGTGCCGTCGGAGTTGGACGAAGACGAGAAGTAAAGCAGATTGTCCAGGCCGGTCAGTTGCTGCTCGATCACCTGGGTGACGGAGTTCTGCAGGGATTCGGAGTCCGCGCCGGGATAGGTGGCGTTGATCACCACCGACGGCGGCGCGATGGTGGGATATTGCTCGATCGGAAGGCTGAAAGCGGCGATGCCGCCAGCCAACATGACGACGACGGCGATGACCCAGGCGAAAACCGGCCGGTCAATGAAAAAGCGTGACAGGTTCATTAGCGCGCCGCCGGAGCTTGCTGAGAGGCTTGCTTGACGCCTTGGCCCGCGGGCTGGGCGTTGACCGGCATGTCCGGCATCACCTTGGCAAGGCCTTCGGTGATCACCTTGTCACCGGCTTTCAGGCCTTCCAGCACCTGCCAATTTCCGTCTATCGCGCGGCCGGTCTTGAGCAGCTTGAGGCGGGCGAAATTCTTGTCGTCCACCACCAGCGCGGTGGGCTCACCCTTCTGGTTGTGGCCGATGGCGTTCTGCGGCACCAGGATGCCGTGCGGATCGGTGCCTTCATTGACGACGGCGCGCACATAAAGGCCCGGCAGCAAGATACCCTGTGGATTGGGGAAGATGGCGCGCAGTTGAACCGCGCCGGTTGCGGGATCCACCGTTACATCGGTGAATTGCAGTTTGCCCTTGGTCGGATAGCTGCTGCCGTCGTCGAGCTTGAGGGTGACTTCGGCGATCAGCGGGCCGTCGGAATGCACCGTGCCTGCCTCCACCGCACGCTTGAGCGCCACCAGTTCGGTGCTGGATTGGTCCACATCGACATAGATGGGATCGAGCGTGGAGACGGTGGTGAGCGCGGTCGCCTGCTGTGCCGTCACCAGCGCGCCTTCCGTCACCGTGGAGGCGCCGATGCGTCCGGTGATGGGGGAGGAAATGCGGGTATAATTCAGGTTGATGCGGGCGGCGTCGGCATTGGCCTTGGCCTGCAGATAGGCGGCGCGGGCGTCATCGGCGTCCTGTGGCGCGATGGCGTTCTCTTTCAGAAGGCGGGCGTAGCGTTCCGCCTTGACCTTGGTAGAGGCCAGCGTCGCCAGGGCGCTGTCATAGACGGCCCGATAAGGCGCCGGATCGATCTGATAGAGCGGCTGGCCCTGCTTGACGGTCGAGCCTTCCTTGAACAGGCGTTTTTGTACGATGCCGGAAATCTGGGGCCGGATTTCGGACACTGCCGTGGGATTGGTGCGGCCCGGCAATTCAACCGTGAGCGCGACCGGCTGTTCGGCAATGGTGACATAGCCGACGCTGGCGGGCGGCATCTGCGGCTGTCCTTGAGGGCGGCCGCAAGCAACTAGGGCAAGGCTCAGTGCCAGCGCGGGCACAACAATACGCGACATCAAAACCCCCAAAAAATCGTCATTGGTCAGGATGACGATCGGCGGTATGCGCCGCAGACATCCCAAAGCAAATAAACTCCCGCTGGCCACGTGGCCAGGGCCCGGTAAGGGCCCCTTACATATGTGCGGGTGCGAGAATTGGAAGGGCGGAATTGGACCAAAGTGCGGCCAAAGCCGATTCTACCTCCCCCGCGTTGTCAATTTGACACAAGCCTGCCCGCGTGGCGCGCCTAAGCGCCGGATCGGCAGGACATAATGCCTGTTCCACGTACCAACCAAGATGCTTGCGGAATATTTTCAGTCCCAACGCGTCGCCATAGAAGCGCAACGTCTCTGTGAAATGTTCAAGCGCAATGCCTAAACGGAAGGCAACGCTGGGCTCCGACAGGACACCTTCCGTATACAGAGACTTGTCAAGCGCAGCCGCGATCCAGGGACGGCCATAGGCGCCGCGTCCGATCATCACCGCGTCAGCACCCGACTGCTCCAGCGCCGCGCGCGCGGAGGCTGCGCCGGTGATATCGCCATTGACGATCACCGGCACACGGACCGCCTGTTTCACATCTGCGACAGCGCGCCAGTCCGCCGTACCGCCATAGAATTGCTGGCGGGTGCGGCCATGCACGGTGATGGCTTTCACGCCCAGCCGTTCCGCCAAGGCCGCGATCTCCGGCGCATTGCGGCTCTTGTCATCCCATCCCAGCCGCATCTTCAAGGTGACGGGCCGGGAGGTGGCGTTCACTGCCGCCTCGATCAGCCGCGCCGCCAGATCGGGTTCGCGCATCAGGGCGGAGCCCGATAGGGCGCCAGTCACTTCTTTCGCCGGGCAACCCATATTGAGATCGATAATGTCGGCGCCGGCCTTCTCAGCCAGCTTCGCGCCCTTGGCGATCCATTCCGGTGAACGGCCGACCAGCTGAATCACCATAAGAGGCAAGCCGTCGCCAATCGCTGCTCGTCGCACCACATCAGGACGGCCGCGCGCAAAGCTGTCACAGGCCACCATCTCGGTCGCCACATAGGCCGCACCGCAGCGGCTGGCGATCCGGCGGAAGGGCAGATCGGAAACACCCGTCATGGGCGCGGTCAGGACCCGGCCGGGGATCGTGACATCGCCAATCTGCAAACTGTTCGCCATGGCAGGCGGGTCATAGTCCCGCCTAGCGGCCTTGTCGAGATCGGCTAGCTGGCGCCAAGCCGGTGAATGCGGCCCGATCCGCCTATCTCCGTGTCCAGCTGCTTGGGACTGCTGTGCAGATAGACGTCGCCCGAGCCGCCGATCTCGATTTTGGCTTCCTCGCTGGGGGCGATATGGACATCGCCGTGCCCGCCGATCTCGACACGGGCATTGCGCGACGTCACGTCGCCCAAATCGGCGTGGCCGGAGCCTGCGATACTGATTTTGACGTCATCAATGACACCCTTTGCCTTGATCCTGCCGGACCCGGCGATTTCGAACCTGCCCTGGCGCGCGGTAATCTGTGTGAGGTCCGCATCTCCTGAGCCTGCGATCTCCAGTTTCAGATCATCGACCTTGCCGTTGGCTTTGACATCGCCCGATCCCGCGATCTCGATCTTGGCGCTGGGCTGATCCAAGCCGTCCAGGGTGAACCCGCCGCTGCCGGCAATGGAGAATTTCCGGAATTCCCGTCCCGGAAGGGTAACGGCCGTTCCCTTGGCGCGGCTGCGCCAGCCGCGGCAGTCCAATTCGATTTCCCCGTCCCTGACGCGCAAATGCGCCAAGACCTGCGGATCGCCGGTCGCGCGCAGCTTGGCGCCGTTGGCAGGCGAATAGCTGGCTTGCACCGGTATCGAGAGAGTTACGTGATCGCCGCCATTCCAATCCAGGTCGCGGACGGTCTGCGTCGCATTGGGGGTCGCTTCGCAGCGCGGCCGATCATCAAACAGGCCGCCGAAGCCATCGTCGAAATTCGGGCCGCCGATGGCGGCGGCGGCTCCCATGCAGGCAGCCGAGGCCGAAAGACCGATAACGGCGATGATGGTCAGCTTGTGCGCCATGACGGCTTCTCCTTGTTTTCGGCTCAGCCGCCGGAATAGAGGTTATGGATGCGGCCCGATCCGGCGATATGGGTCTCCAATTTCTTGGGATTGCTGCGCAGGTTCACATCGCCCGAGCCGGCAATGTGGATATCGGCCTCATCCGTCGGCGCGATGTCGGTATTGCCGCTACCGGCGATGTGCACTTCGGTGACTCGCGACTGCACATGGCCCAGATCGACATCGCCGGAACCCGCGATGTGGATGTCGGCATGTTCCACCTTGCCCTCGGCCTTGATATTGCCGGACCCGGCGATGCTGAACTTCAGCCTTTCCTGGTTGAGATTCTGCAGCACCAGATTGCCGCTGCCGGCGATGCCGAATTTCTGGAATTCCTGTCCGGGCAGGGTGATGGTCAGGGCGTCGCTGTCGCCCCGCCAGTTGCGGCAGTCCAATTCCAGCCTGCCGTCGCGCACGCGCAAATGCGCCAGGAGCTGGGCATCGCCCGTGACATGCACCTTATCGCCGCTGCCCGGCGCGTAGCTGGCATGTCCCGGCACCGCCAGGCTGAAGTGATCGCTGCCGTCCCACTCCAGGTCGCGGCTGGTGGCGCTGGCGTCCTGCACGCGTTCGCAGCGCGGCCGGTCTCCGAACATGGAAAAATCCATGCCATCGCCGAAGCCTTTTCCGAATTCCCGTCCGCCGAGGGCGGCGCCGGCGCCTATACAGACCGCAGAGCCGGTGAGACCGATGACGGCGATGATGGCGAGCTTGTTCACCATGGTCTTCTCCTCAGATGGATTTGTTGGCGGAATCGAACAGGCGGAAATGCAGCCGCGCATAGCGGATCAGCAGTTTTGCGATGATGTCCATCATCAGCAACAACAATGCGCCGCCGCCGATCGCGCCGCTGATCAGTCCCAGAGCGAACAGAAGCTGCATAGCGGCATTACCCATCACCCCGCCCCAGAGCAGGTTGAACAGCAGGAAGGCGCCGCCCACCACCATGCCAAGGCAGCCAACCGCCAGGCCGAAGAACAGCGCGGCCAGGAAGCACAGGAACGGCAGCAGGATGATGAAATCGATGGTCGCCAGGCCCAGCAGCGCCAGCACCACGCCCATGAAATTGCCGGCGCTGCGGTTTTCCTCCCAGCGGCGGAAGCCAACCTCGGCGCGCAGTTCGCGTGCCAGGCGGGTCGGCTCGCCCAGGGCGGCGGCGATTTCATCTTCCGTGCGGCCGTCGGCGGCGCCGTCGGCGAAGTGACGTTCGTAATCGGCCACGATGTCACCGATGTCGGTATGATGCAGGCCCGCCAGCCCATCGCGGAGCTGCGCCATGAAATGCGCGCGATTCATGTTGCGTCTCCCAGGATTTTGCGTACGGCCGCCTCAAACACCTGCCATTCGGCGATTTGCGACTTCAGCGCCTGCGCGCCAGATTTGGTGAGCTTGTAATATTTGCGTGGCGGGCCGCTCTCCGATTCCTGCAGGTAGGTGGAGACGAGGCCGTCATTCTGCATCCGGCGCATCAGCGGATAAATGGTGCCTTCGCCCATGCCCACGGCATCGGCCATGCGGCTGGCGATCTCATAGGCGTAATTATCGCCGCCGGAGAGCAGCGCCAGCACGCACATCTCCAGGACGCCTTTTTTGAGCTGGATTTGAAGGGATTCAACCATACGCTAGTGTCTATCACATGGTACCTTGTCTTGCAAGGTACTATTTGCTGTTTTTTTGCCCTGGAGGGGCTTTTTCGGCGGTTGGCCTACGGATTCAAAGCCGGGAGCATCGGGCAGGCGAGCGAAGCGAGGCGTCGCCCCGCGCGCTTCGCGCGCGAACTATTCAAGGGGCGCGTCCGCGCCCTCGGCGACCCAAAAAACTAAGCGCGCTTGCGCGCTGAATCGCGGATCGCCGACAAGGTCGTGCTGGGGGTGATGCCTTCGGCGTCGAACTTCACATGCAGGATGGCGGGCAGGCCGCTTTCCTCCGCCGCCCTGAAGGCTGGGGCGAAGTCTTCCGTCTTTTCCACCGTCGCGCCGAAGCCGCCGAAACTGCGCGCCATGGCGGCGAAGTCCGGATTGACCAGATCGGTGGCGGACACCCGGCCGGGATATTCCCGCTCCTGGTGCATGCGGATGGTGCCGAAGGTGGCGTTGTCGAACACCAGCACGATGATGGGCAGGCGGTATTGCACGGCGGTGGCGAATTCCTGGCCGTTCATCAGGAAATCGCCGTCGCCATTCAGCGCCAGCACTTTGCGTTCCGGATACAGGCTCTTCATCGCCACCGCGGCGGGAACGCCATAACCCATGAAACCGCACACGGTCGCCATTTGCGTGTTGAAACGGCGAAAGCGGTAGAAGCGATGGATCCAGCCGGAATAATTGCCCGCGCCATTGCACAGGATGGCGTCGGCGGGCAGATGTTCGCGCAGCCAGATCATGATCTGGGACAGATTGACCGCGCCAGGCTGGGGTAACGCCTTTTGCGACCAGTCGAGATAGTCCTGGTGCGCGGCGCGCACATCGGCGCGGGCGCGGCGCGGTTCAAGCCTCTGTAGCGCGGCGGCGAAAGCCTGTGGCGTGGCATGGATGGCGAGATGCGGCCGCCAGACCCGTCCGATTTCCTCTGCGCCGGGATAAGCGTGCACCAGTTTGGTTTGCGGCACGGGAATATCGAACAAGGTGTAGCCCTGCGAGGTCAACTCGTTCAGCCGCGCCCCCGCCGCGATCACCAGGTCGCTCTCTTTCACCCGCGCCACCAATTTGGGATTGGCGCCAAGACCCAGGTCGCCGGCATAGTTGGGATGTGAGGGATCAAACAGATGGGCACGGCGGAAAGAGGTGCAGACCGGCACGCCAAAGCGTTCCGAAAAGCCGGCCACCTGGGAGAGGGCCGTTTCACTCCAGCGGCCGCCGCCCAGGATCAGCATGGGGCGCTCACTTTGCGCCAATAGTTCCTCCAGGGCGGCCATCTGCTCACGCCCCGGCGCGGTCTCCAGCGCTTCGACAAAGGGCGCGTCGGGCGATTGCGAGGGCAGAGGCAACACGTCATGGGGCAGCGACAGCACCACCGGACCCTGGCGCCCGGCCATGGCGACGCAAAAAGCCCGCGCCACCATCTCGCCCATGCGGTCGGGCTCGTTCACTTCCGCCACCCACTTGGCTATGCCGCCAAAGAAGGCGCGATAATCCACCTCCTGGAACGCGTCGCGACCGCGATGCTCGCGCTCGACCTGGCCCACGAACAGGATCATGGGCGAGGAATCCTGCTGGGCGATGTGGATGCCGCCCGAACCATTGGTGGCGCCGGGTCCGCGGGTGACGAAACAGATGCCGGGCCGCCCGGTCTGCTTGCCCCAGGCCTCCGCCATCATCGAGGCGCCACCCTCGTTGCGGCAGACCGTGACGGCGATTCCGCTGTCATAAAGCGCGTCCAGCACCGGCAGATAGGATTCGCCGGGCACGCAAAAGACGCGGGTGACGCGCTGGATGCGTAGTTGCTCCACCAGCACCTGGGCAACGGTGCGGGTGGCAAGTTCGGCGTGAATGGTCATCCAAAAATGGCTTTCTCGGTGTAGGCAAGGTCACCGAGAATGGGCCGATATGGTCCTTTGAAGTAGCGCGGCTCCCTGCCTTCGACATAGTGCGACAGCATCGTCTCCATGTCACCATCGATCAGGAAACCCAGGCGGCCCCTGGGCAGGAAATGGCGCGCCAGCGCCGGCGCGCAGCGGCTTAGATCGCTGGCGCCGCGGCAGAACATCACATCCATCACCGGAACCTTGGGTTTTTCCAGATGGCGTGGGCGCAAGACAAAGGGTGAAACAATGCCGTCCTTCTGGACCGTCAGGCTCACCCAGCCCATCGCGCGGTGATCGCGCAGTAGCTGCGCCTCCGGCAGTTCCACGGGAATGTCCTCGCTGACCAGCCCCCGGCCGGGCAGGGCAAAGACCGTGGTGCGGCCGAAATTGTAGGGCGAAAAGCCCTGGGCCTGCAGCACGCGCCAACTCTGCGGCGCGGGCGCGGCGTTCAGATAGGTCACATGCCGAAGCTTGGTCGCCAGCGACATCAGAAGGCCGGCATGGCTCCTCCATTTCGGATCGACATACCAGCCGCAAAGATTGGAGAGGATGTGGTCGCCGCGCCGCGATGAGATCATCAGGATCGCGCCAACAGGACCAAAGCCCGTGTCCAGCAGGTAGCCGTAACGCGGCATGTCTTCGATCGCCGGCAGCGCTTTCCAGCGCTGGAAACCCTGTGTCCAATAGTTCCGGCGTGTATGGGGGAAGCCGCGCGTCAACAGGTCCGCAAGTCCCTCAAGATCGTTTTCGGCGATGAGGCGGCAACCTACGCGGCTTGCCTGTTGGGGAGCGATCGTCATGCGAACCTTCGGTCCGATCCCGCTCGGGAGGGATCAAGAAGCGAGAGTAAGCGATAAATCTGAAACAAGAGTGAAACCGATTGTCTTGGTAAGCGGCCTCTTAATGCGGCGGCTGCGAAGTCCGCCCAATCCGCGCATCAATGTTTTACTGGCCGGCCCTAGATTGGCGCCGTCGGGAGCTCGCCCATTTCAGGAAACACTCATGCCGCTTGATTTTCATGCCCAACGCTTTCTGAAGATGCTGGCCGCCGAGGGCCACACACGGGGCCGCTATGAGGAGGTGGAGGCGCGCCGCACCGCCTTGATCGCGCTGGCCGATATCGCAGATCCGCCCGGCCTGGAGGCGATCGGGGGCGCGCGCGATCACCTGATGCCGGTCCATGATGGCCATATCAGCCTGCGCGTCTATTCCCCCCTGGGCGAGCCGGCGCGGATGCTGCCTGGAATCCTGTTCTTTCACGGCGGGGGCTGGGTGGCGGGAAATCTGGAGACCCATGACGGGCTATGCCGGCGCCTCAGCAACGAAACCGGCTGTCGGGTGATCGCGGTCGATTACCGGCTGGCGCCGGAACATCCCTTTCCCTACGGCCTGTCGGACGCCATCGCCGCGCTCAATCATGTGACGCGCAATGCCGGGCTTTTTGGCATAGACCTCAAGCGGCTGGGGATTGCCGGCGACGGCGCCGGGGCTTGCCTTGCCGCCGTCCTTTGCCGCATAGCCCGCGATGCAGGCAGCGAGGCGATTGCCTTTCAACTCCTGCTTTGTCCGATCCTGGATGTGCTGGCGGCCTCTTCGCGCCGGGACGAGGGCGAGGGCCTTCTTCTGGACCTGGAAACCTTCCGGCGCGATTTGGAGCTCTATGTGCCGCAAGATTGCGATCTGGCGGACCTGCGCCTGTCACCTTTGCGCGCCGAGGAATTTGCCGGCCTGCCGCCGGCCTTCGTCCACACCGCGCAGTTTGATTCCTTCAGCGAGGAAGGCGAGGCCTATGCCCAGCGGCTGGGCGGCTTCGGCGTGCCCGTGCATGGCCGCTGCCATCCCGGCATGATTCATGGCTTCTACAACCTGGCGCGGATGATTCCCTATGCCAGCGAGGCGATCCGCATCATCGGAACGGAAATCCGCTATGCGGTGAGGCTGCCGCCATTACCCGAGCGCCGGATCGCCAGGCGCATCAGGCCGGAATTGGTCCGCACCTAGCGACCAGCTTCAAAGCTGGCGTCCGCTGTTCCAGATTGAAACGGCCGACGATTTGTCAGTACCGGCAGATGGCGCGTTAACGCTGACAGGGCCTTCGCTACGGTATCGTACCGATGTTTTGTTAATCCACGCAGCCATAAAATGCGCGCGTTGCTGTCTTTCACCAGGCTTCCATGCGCGACGGGACATTTGCACTGCATTCTGGTTTCGGCGTGCTCACCGGCATAGCGGTGACGCGATGAGCCGGGTCGAGCAGTTTCTCATGGGCAGCGGCCGCGGCCCTGCCGCGATTCATGTCGGTCTGCTCAACAACATGCCCGATGCCGATCTGCGCGCCACCGAACTGCAATTTGCCCGGTTGCTGAAGGATGCGGCGGGCGTTTTGGATGTGCGCCTGCGGCTTTTTTCCCTCGGCGCCATCGCGCGCAACGAAGATACGCGCACGCGCATGGCCGGCTTCTATGACGATGCCGCCTTCCTGGAGGCCGCCAATATCGACGCGCTGATCGTCACCAGCACGGCCCCGGCCGCGGACGGTTTGGGCGCCGCAGCCTGCTGGAAGGAATTGGCGAATCTGATCGACTGGGCGCAGACCGGCACCCTCTCCACCCTATTCTCAGGCTTTGCATCCGTGGCCGCCGTGCAGCATTTGGACGGCATCGTGCACCGTACATTGCCGGCCAAATTGTCGGGCGTCTTCGCCAGCTCCCGCACCGAGGATGATCCGCTGTTCTTCAACAGTGCGCCTTCGGTGCCGGTGCCGCATGCCCGCCGCCACAACCTGGCGGAAAGCGAACTGCGTGCCGCGGGCTATCGCGTGCTGGCGCGCCTGGACTCCAAAAATGGGGAGGCAGGCCATGCCGACATCTTTACCCGGGAGACGCCGGGCCAGAGCCGGTTTGTCTTCCTGCAAGGCCATCCGGAATATGATCTGGGCACCTTGGGCCGTTTATATTTGCAGGATATGGAGCGGTTCCTGGCGGGGGCGCTGCCGCAGCGTCCATCCATCCCGGAACATTATTTCGATCGCGCCACCGAAGATCGCCTGACGGCGGTCGCGGAAGGTTCCGGCCTGTCGCCTTACCGGGACATCGTGACGAATGCCTTGCCGCGCCAGCTTTGGTATCCCCATACGGTGCGGCTGATCGGTAATTGGCTGACCCTGGTCGCGGCGGCAAAAGCCCGTCAGGTCGCCACAAGAGCGGTGCGCACGCGTCGCCGCGCGTCTTAACCCTTCGGGATCACATCAAACGCAATCGTCGTGCGCGGCTCTGTGTCGTGGAACGGGATGGTGCCGTGCCACATATAAGAGGGAAATAGCACCAGCCGTCCGGGCCGAGGTTGTATAGCGCGGCGGATAGGCTCTTTCAGCGTCACGTCGAGCGCGGGTTCGCCGAATTTGATCCAGCCCTGGCGGCCTTGATGGTCTTCGACCGCGGGCGGCAAAGCCACATAATAGCAAGAGCTGATCCAGCCTTCCGGATGCACATGGTTGGTGTGAAAGCCGCAATCGCGCAGCCGCGACGAC
>Ga0105248_10005550_pt1 | contig 13860 bp, 9 predicted proteins | sample KBSS34metaG_FD_81524 | JGI IMG/M metagenome (GOLD analysis project Ga0105248, IMG submission 81524) | Switchgrass rhizosphere microbial communities from Kellogg Biological Station, Michigan, USA - KBS S3-4 metaG | ecosystem: Host-associated > Plants > Roots > Rhizosphere > Soil | place...
CACGGCGACGTATCAGCCGGGCCGCGGCCCTGACGCCTATACAGTGCCGTTCAACTACACCGACAACGGCCTCGATGGTCGTGCCGGTACCGCGGACGACCGCATCGTCCCCATGCTGGGCTTCCCCAACGCGCAGGCCGCCAACTTCTCGAACAAGCAGATCGTGATGAACGTGCCGCGCTACGCGCGCTACAAGACGATCGAAGCGTCGATGAACAAGCGCTACGGCAACAAGTGGTCTGGCCAGCTCGGCTATGGCTACACGATGACGACCGACTTCCCGAACGGCTATCCACAGAACCCGAATCAGCCGGGCGTCGACGACCGTACGGTATGGAACTTCAAGGCTGCGGGATCCTACGACGCGACGCACGGCATCCGCATCTCGCCGGTGCTGCGCCACCAGTCAGGCGCCAACTACGCCAGGACGCTGGCCATCTCAGCACCAGCGGCCTGCGCCTGCACGGCGACGGGAACGGCTTATGCCGAGCCCATGAACGCCAATCGCGAAGACAACGTGTGGGTGTTCGACGTGCGCGCCGAAAAGCAGTTCACCTTCGGACCGCGCGTCCGTTTGCGCGCCTACTTCGATGCTTTCAACTTGACCAATAGCAACGCTTCGGAAACTATCAGCCGGGCGACTGGTTTAAGCTATCAGAAGCCGTCGGCGATTCTGGCCCCGCGAACGGGCCGCGTCGGCTTCAGGTTCATCTTCTAGGTCCCTTGGCGCCTAGGCTCTCCTAGGCACCTCAGGCACCTAATCGCGCTCGGCTCCTGTGGGGGAGTCGTTTGGGTGGGTGGCGCTACGCCGGCGCCCCCGCCCATTTTTATTGGTGCCGAGTGCCGGTGCCAAGGCAGCTTCGCGCGCTCGCCGCTCCCGGTTCCCGGCTCCCGGGCTCTTAATGTCCCCCGCGCATCTATTGCATCCAGAGACACTCGCTGTTAATTTCTCGCCCCATGACGACCGGCCTGGCGCGTGCGTTTCGCACCTCGGCGTCGCGGTCCGTCTTCCAGCAGTTCCAGCAGCAGTCCCAGCAGCAGCTCCAGCAGTAATCGCCCCTCGCTACCTCAGTGACCCCTCGAACCCGCTGATGTAGCGGGTGGGCTTCACCGTCGGTGTGTCCCTTTGTCGTTGTCATGGAGGTGGATCGATGAGGAGTTTTCCTGTCGGTGTGTTGATTCCAATATTCCTGGTCGTGTCGGCGCTCACAGCCGCTGCGCAAGGTGGAGGCGCCAGTAGCACCGGCGTGATCCAAGGCCGCGTGTCAGACGCTCAGGGGGCGGTCTTGCCCGGCGTCACGGTCATCGCGACGAGTCCCGCGATGCTCGGTCAGCAAACAAGCGTGACATCAGAGAACGGCAACTATCGATTCCCGGCTGTGCCCCCGGGCGGGTATGCCCTGTCGTTCGAGCTGGCGGGCTTCAACACGGTCAGGCGAGAAGGCATTCAGATCGCGCTTGGCTTCACGGCCAACGTGAACATCGAACTTGCGCTGGCCACGCTGCAGGAGACGGTGACCGTCACCGGTGATTCACCGATCATCGACACGAGCGCCACGCGCACGGTGCAGACGTTCAAGGCGGAGCAGCTGGCGTCGATTCCCAACGGCCGCGACTTGTGGTCGCTGCTCGCCGTGACTCCGGCCGTGCAGCTGTCGCGCATCGACGTCGGCGGCAATCGCGCCGGCACGCAAACCGGATACACGGCCTACGGACTGAACGGACAGGTGCGCGTGCTTGTTGAAGGCATCAACACCACTGAAGGCACCGCGGCGTCCGGCGTGTACTTCGACTACGGCTCGGTCGAAGAGGCGTTTCTCGGCACTGCGGGACAGAGCGCCGAAATGCCGACGCCTGGCGTGCAGAGTCAATTCGTGACGCGTTCAGGCGGCAACCGCTTCTCCGGTGAGATCTACCAGGACTGGTACAACAACTCGCTGCAGGGATCGAACCTGTCGGATGAAGTGATTGGTCTCGGCATCCGGAAAGGCAGTAACGAGATGCAGGGCTATCGCGACACCGCGATCAATGCCGGCGGACCCATCAAGAAGGACAAGATCTGGTTCAACGGCGCATTCCGCCAGCAAAAGAACCAGGTCTCGCAACCGAACTTCCGTTTCGACAAGACGTTCGACACGCAGCTGACGAACCCGTCGACGAAATGGACTTACCAGATGAACCAGAACAACAAGTTCATCGGCTACTACCAGGCCGGGTTGAAACTGCAGCCCAATCGGCTGCCGTTTGCCGCCTACTTCTACGACAACGAAGGTGAAACGTGGAAGCAGCAGAACGTGGCATGGGTCTACAAGGGTGAGTGGAACGGCACGTTGAGCGACAAGCTCTATGTCGAGGCGCGCTTCGGCGACTTCGGGTACTACTTCCCCCTGCTGTCGAACGGCGATGCCACCTACGGCTGGCGCGACACCGCGCTCGGCGAGATCGAGGGCTCGTACTACACCTGGCAAATCGATCGCGATCGCAAGCAGACGACCGGCGCCGCGACCTACTTCCTGGACAAGGGCAAGGGCAATCACACCTTCAAGTTCGGCGGCGAACTGCTGCAGGAAACGGCATGGGAAGGGTACCTGGCGCAGTCGGGGCAGGATCCCAGCGCGCCTTACGGCCAGATCGATCATCAATACGCCAACGGCGCGTCCACGAACGTGGTGTTCCGCATCCCGACGGCGATCAATCATCTCGGCGGACTGAAGGACAACGACAACGGCAACATCCTGTCCATCGCGAAGGTCAATCAGTTCGGCGCGTTCCTGACCGACACATGGTCGATCGGCCGGCTGACCGTGAATGCCGGCATGCGCTACGACCGCTACAGAAGTTTCACGCCGGACCAAAGCCAAATCGCATTCACGACCGGTCCCGTGTCGGTGCCTTCGCAGGTGTTTCCGGAAGTGACCTACGCGACGTGGAATTCGGTCGTGCCTCGCATCGGCGTCACGTTCGACTTGTCCGGCAACGGCCGCACCGTCGTGAAGGCGAACTACGGCCTCTACTATCACAACCCCGGCGTCGCGATGGCCAGTGACGCCAACCAGAATCAGCCGAACAAGACCGTGACCTACGCGTGGAACGATCTCAACGGCGACAAGCGCTGGCAGCCCGGTGAGGAAGGCGCAAGTCCGACCAGCACCAACCTTGCCGGCACCATCACCGTCGATCCACAGATCCGCCAACCGTACTCGCACGACGTCGGCGCGTTTCTCGAGCACCAGTTTGGCATGTCGCTCGGATCGCGGGTCGGCTTCGTGATGAAGACGGAAGACGATCTCTACGCGAGCTATCAGGCACAGCGTCCGAACTCGGCCTACTCGGTCCCGTTTCCCTACGTCGACATCGGTGTCGACGGTGTGCGCGGCACCGCCGACGATCGGACCATCACGCTCTATGGCATGCCGACCAGCCAGGCCGGCGCGTTCCCCATCAACAGTACGGTGATGAACACCGGCCGCTACTCGAACTACAAGACCTTCGAGGCGTCCATGAACAAGCGACCGGGCGGCAAGTGGTCGGTTGCCGCGGGTGCGAGTTACACCATGCTCGCAGATTTCCCGCAAGGCTTCCCGAACAACCCCAATTCTCCCGGGTTGCAGGATCGGTCGACGTGGGACTTCAAGCTGACCGGCTCGTTTGATGCGCCGTTCGGCATCAAGCTGACCCCCGCTGTACGTCATCAATCGGGACCGAACTATGCGCGCACCATCTCGGTCGCGCAATCAGCCGCGACGCCGTTCGGGCTGACCTACAGCGGCACGATCTACGCCGGAACCGAAGGCGGCGATCCGGGGGCCAGCACCAATCTCTGGAACTTCCGCCAGGACAACATCACCATTGCTGATGTCCGCGTCGAGAAGCCGATTGTCTTCTCGTCGCAGGTGCGGCTGCGCCTGTTCGTCGACGTGTTCAACATCCTGAACAGCGCCGCCTACGAGACGATCAACCAGGCGACCGGCACGTCATTCGGCCGGCCGTCGGCGATCCTCGCGCCGTTCACCACGCGCGTCGGGATGCGGCTCGTGTTCTAGGGCGCCAGCGCGCGGGCGGTCACCCGGATCGCCCGCGCGATTCATTATGCGAATGCATGAGCCACTCCAAACACATCCAATGCATGTATCTCATCTATTGCATGAGCACCGATTCGCTTGATACCTTCTGCTGCAGCATGACGATGGGCGTCCGTAATTACTTCCTCTCCACGACTACGTGCCCGTCGTGTCCCTCGCAGCAGTTCCAGCAGCAGCGAAATCAGCAGCAGCTGATCCAGCAGCTGTAAGACCAGCGACTTCACCTTCCGCGACCGCGTTCTTCCCGACGCTCCCGCAGAAGGGGAAGCGAGCGGCGGAGGCTTCATGCATTTACGGGGGAGAGATCAACCGCGCCGATCTCTCCCCCTTTTTTTTGTAAGCTGGCGGCATGGCTAATCCGTCAGTGACCTATGGCACCTACCTGGCCGTCGACGAACTCCTCGCCTTGCAGCGGCCGCGGTCCGAAGGCCCTGAACATGACGAAATGCTCTTCATCGTCATTCACCAGGTGTACGAGCTGTGGTTCAAGCAGGTGCTGCACGAGACCGATCACGTCATCGCGCTTCTTGCGGCCGACGATCCGCACCGCGCCCAGCACAGCCTCAAGCGCATCCTGACGATCCTCAAGGTGCTCGTTGCGCAGCTCGACATTCTCGAAACGATGACCCCGCTCGAGTTCCAGTCCTTTCGGGCGCGCCTCGAGGAGGCGAGTGGCTTTCAATCCGACCAATTTCGCCAGCTCGAGTTCGTGCTCGGCAACAAGTCGCAGGTGGCCATCAATCGATTCGCCGCCGATACCCGCGCGCGCGGCGCGCTCGAACGGCGATTTTCGCAGCCGACGTTGTGGGATGCGTTCCTGCGCTACTTATCGCGCCAGGGCTACGCGATTCCGCAGGCACAGCTGTCGCGTGACGTGTCGATGCGGATTGAGCCGTCCGAGGAACTGCAGCGGACGTTGATCGACCTGTATCGCCGCGATCCCAAGCACGCCGAGATGTGCGAGCGGCTGGTCGATCTCGACGAAGGCTTGCAGGAGTGGCGATATCGTCATGTCAAGATGGTGCAGCGCACGATCGGCGCGAAGACGGGGACCGGCGGTTCGAGCGGCGCGCACTATCTTGCGACGACGCTGATGACACCGGTTTTTCCTGACTTGTGGGAGATCCGGTCGCGCCTGTAACGTCCGACCAAATCCATGATGTCGAACCGGCGAATTTCAATCGCTTGGATTACGCGCCCCGACTCCACCCAGGCACCCAGAAAACAGGCCTGAATCCGCGGCGTTCGGGGCTTCTCACTTCGGCACGTCGCTTGCTCTATAGAGAGGTGAAATTTGCCGTCCCCCACAGGAGTCACGTTCGGCTGTTGAAGCTGAGCGGGCTTAAGACGGCTGATTTTTTGAGCCAGGCTGACTAGGCCGCTGGCTCGAGGGGCCCCTAATGAGGGCCCCTTTTTTTTGTACACTCGATTCTCCATGTTCCGGGGCAACTGGTTTGTTGGCGTCGCGTTCGCGACGTTGCTGCTGACAATCGTCTTGCGGGCCAATGAACCGATTCCTTTGGCACCTTTGGCACCCCAGGCCTCATCGGCACCCTCAAGCGCAAGTGAGTATTTAGGATCTCCGTCCTGCGAGCGATGCCATCAGAAGGCATTTGGCGCCTGGAAGAATTCGCTGCACATCAAGATGACGAAGCCGATCGCGGAAGCGACGGTCGTCGGAGATTTCCGTGCCGGGACGAAATTCGCCGATCACGATCGGGCGTATACCTTCGGCTCCAAAAACGGCAAGCCCTTCATTTCGATCGCATTCGGCGGCAAGCCGGCCGAGACCTTCAGCGTCGACTACACGCTCGGCTCCAAGCGCTACCAGGGCTATTTGTCGATGCTTCCTGAGGGACGCATCTACGTCTTGCCGGTGTTCTGGCATGTGGCCGACAAGCGCTGGATTGACTGGAAGGAAATCACGCCGATTCCGGAAGGCGCGCACGACATCCGCCAGATCTGGAACGCCAACTGTTTCAACTGCCACGCCACCAACATCGTCCAGGGCTTCGACGTCGCCGACAAGAAGTTCAAGTCGGCCTGGACGGAAATGGGCATTGGGTGCGAAGCGTGCCACGGACCAGGACGGCAACATGTCGCGCTCGCTGAAGAGTGGGAGAAGAACCCTTCCGTCAAACCGGCCTACGACAACAGCGACAAGAACCGGCAACTGACCGACACCCTAAAGACCTTGTCGACCAGGAGCGCCGAGCCGCGGCGCGTGTTCGACACGTGCGCGTATTGCCACGGCAACAAGAAGAACATCTTTGTCGGATTCAAGGCCGGCGATCGCTACGAGGACTACGCGATGCCGTTCCTGCTCAGCGATCCGATTCCAGCCAATGACTATCAAGGTGAGTTCTGGCCTGACGGCCGGCCGAATCGCTTCAACCGGCCGCAAGCACTGACGTTGAGCGGTTGTTTCAAGGCCGGTGCGATTGCCTGCACCAACTGTCACGTCGCGCACGGTTCGCCGTTCGATGCGTCGCTGAAGGTCGACATCAAGAATGGCAGCGACGGCGATCAACTCTGCACGCAGTGCCATAGCAGTCCGAAGCGGGGAGCCGGGGGCCGGGAGCCGGGAGCGGGGAGCCGGGAGCCGGGAGCCGGGAACCGGGAGCCGGGAGCCAGTTTACAAGCCTCGTTTAGCGGTGAAGGTCTGCGGCTTCACACGTTCCACGCGCCGCAGTCGGAGGGCTCGCGCTGTGTGAACTGCCACATGAGTGACGTGAACTGGCGGCTGCTGATCAGGAAACGTGATCACACCTTCCAGGCGCCCGTGCCGGAGAATACCGCGCAGTTCGGCATCCCCAACGCCTGCACCACGTGCCACGACGAGCGATCGCCCGAGTGGGCGGCGAAGCAGATGAACGAGTGGTGGGGCGATGCGGACCGCGATCGCCGCCTGGCGTCTGCTTCTCTTGCCGGCACGATGTATCGCGCCGGCTCCGGCGACGGATCGACGTTGCCCGAGTTGGCTAGAATCGCCGTCGACCGCTCGCAAGGCCTCGTCATCCGCGCGAGTGCCGCAGCGTATATCGGCAAGCTCGTCGTCGCCAGCCGCAACCCGGACGCGCCAGCAAAGCGCATCACCGAAAGCCAGACTTCGTTCGACGATGGTTCGACGAAGGTGCTACGAGGGTCCTACGATCGTGGTGCCAACGTAGCACCTTCGGAGAACGTCCGTAGAACCGTCGTAGAACTGACGCCCGCAATCGTGAACGCTTTGGTCGGCGCTGCGAGCGATCCAGAGCCCGTTGTCCGGGCGTCCGCTGTTGAATCTCTGGGCGCGATTGGCGACCGCCAACGTTCGCTGCCGCCGATCATCGCGCGGCTCGTCGACGACGCGCGCGTGGTGCGCAGCAAGGCCGCTGAAGTGCTTGTGAGCTTCGGCATTATCGAGTTACCCGGCCAGGCCGGCGAGGCCCTGCGCAAGGCACAGGACGAATACATCGTCAGCCTCGACGCGTTCCCGGACATTGCCGCCAACCACGCCGCAAAAGGCTGGCTCGAAGGCGAGCGCGGCAACGTCGTCGTTGCACGTGATGCGCTCAACAAGGCGACATCACTCGAACCGAACTATGCGTTTGCCTGGGTGGTGAAGGGCGTGCTGTTCGCCCGGGAAGGAAAGTTCGCTGACGCGGTCGAGATGTGGAAGAAGGCTCGAACCATCGAGCCTTCTTACCCAAACATCAATCAGTTGATAGCAGAAGCCGAGAAACGCAAGGGCTAAGCGCCTTACCCCTTCTTCAGCTGCTCAATCAACGCCTTGGCCTGCGCCGCTTCCGCGGAGCTCGGGTCGGACGCGATCACCTTGTTCATCATTTCGATCGCGCCGGCCGTGTCGGCCTTCTGCAGCTTGGCCAGGCCCAGCTTGAAGATCGGCTTGCCCCAGGCCGGATCGATCTGCGACGCGCGTTCGTAGTACTTCACCGCTTCGTCGGTCTCACCCTTGGCGAACTTCACCTCGCCGAGGTTGTAGAACACTTCGCGGTTCGCGCTGGTCGACTGCGCGACTTCCATCAACGTCTTCTCGGCGTTGGCGTAGTCGTTCTTCTCGAGATAGGTCATGCCGATCTCGATCTTGGCCTTGTCGTTGTTCGGGTCAGCGGCGAGGATCTTCTGGTACGACGCGATGGCGCCGTCGTAGTCCTTCTTCATGCGCTGCACCTGCGCGATCTGTCCGTTGACCATCGTCAGTGCCGGCGTCTTGGTGAGAATCGCCTGGTAGGCGGCAATCGCCGCGTCGTGCTGGCCGGCGTTGGCGAGGTCCATCGCTTTCTGGAGTTCGCCTTGCAATTCCTTCGTGTTCACCCCCGCCAGCGCGCCGGTCGGACCGGTGGCTCCGGGAGCGAGCGCGAAATCGACCGGCGGCATCGGCGCGCCGAGGCTGCGCACGGGGACCTGGCCGGACGAGGGCTGGAAGCCGGGCGCGACGGCGGTGATCTTCCACGTGCCGGTCTTGAGCCCGATGATGGAGTAGCGCCCCTTGTCGTCGGTCGTCGCGGTGAACGACGACGGCGAGGCGCCGGGGTTCTCCGCGGTGATGGTGGCGCCCTTCAGCGGCGTGCTGTTGGTGGCGTCCTTGACGGTGCCGCCAATACGGCCGGTTTGCGCCGCGGCCGGCACGGCGTACACGACGAGCGCTGTCATCAGTGCCGCCGCGGAAACGATCTTCTTCAAGTCACGCATTGCCTGTATCTCCCTGTGACCGCCTCCGGTCGAAGGCGGAAAGAACCACAACCGACTAAGTATAGTAGCGCCATGCGATCTACGCCAAAACCGCCGGCCCCCGGCCTGCGGACTGCGGCTTCCACGCTACTGGCCGTGCTCGGCCTCGTCATTTCGGCCACGGCACGCCAATCGGCGCCGGGATTTTCTCGCATCGACGAGCTGGTTCTCGAGGGCATCGCCGCCGGACAGACCCCTGGCGCCGTGGTGGTCGTCGGCCGGGGCGACCAGACTCTTTACCAAAAGGCGATCGGGTTGCGAGCGACAGTGCCCTCCACCGAGGCCATGACGCTCGACACCGTTTTCGACCTGGCTTCGCTTACAAAAGTGGTGGGAACGACCACGGCGGCCATGACGCTCGTCGAGGAGGGCCGGCTCCGGCTCAACGACCCGGTCGCCTCATACGTGCCGGGATTCGAGCGTAACGGGAAGGGCAGCATCACGATCCGCCATCTGATGACGCACGTGTCTGGCCTGCGGCCGGATGTGGACCTGCATCCGTGGAGCGGTTATGACGCGGCGATCGAACTGGCGAAAGATGAGAAACCCACCGCGGCGCCCGGAGAGGCCTTCGTCTACAGCGACATCAATTTCTTCCTGCTTGGCGACATCGTCCAGCGCATCACCAAGCAATCGCTCGACGCGTATCTCAAGGCGCGGGTATTCGGGCCGCTGGGCATGACCGAGACCGGCTTCCTGCCCCCAAAGACGCTGTTGCCGCGCATTGCGCCCACCGAACGCTGCGGCGAGCAGGATGCGTTCCCCTGCAAGCGGCCGGACCTCGCACCGCTGCGCGGCATTGTCCACGACCCGACCGCGCGGCGCATGGGCGGCATCGCCGGTCATGCCGGCCTCTTCAGCACCGCGCACGATCTGCAGCTCTTTGCGCGCATGCTGCTCGGCAAAGGCCGCCTCGGCTCAACACGGGTCCTCTCCGAAGCGAGTGTCGCGTCGATGACCACCCGGCAGACGCCGGTCGCGATGACCGCCGTGCGCGGCCTCGGATGGGATATCGACTCGCAGTATTCGGGCAATCGCGGCGACCTGTTTCCGGTTGGCCGCTCTTATGGTCACACCGGGTTCACCGGCACGAGCTTGTGGATTGATCCGACGTCGAATTCGTACGTGATCTTCCTGTCGAGCCGATTGCACCCCGACGGCACTGGTGATGTCGGACAACTGCGGAGCAAAGTGGCAACGGTGGCGGCAGCCGCGATCTCGAACAATCGGAGCAATGACGGTCGAACCCCCGATCGCAGCACCCCCGTAGAACCGTCGTCGAACGATCGTCGAACCGTTCTGAGCGGCATTGATGTTTTGGCCCGCGACGGTTTCAGTCCCCTGCGCGGCAAGCGTGTGGGCCTCATCACGAACCACACCGGCCGCTCACGCAGCGGCGCGTCGACGATCGATCTCCTGCACTCGGCGCCGGACGTGAAACTGGTCGCGCTCTTCAGCCCTGAGCACGGCATCCGCGGCATTCTCGATGCAACCGTGCCGGCCGAGCGGGATGAGAAGACCGGTCTTGCCATTCATTCGCTCTATGGCGACACGCGCCGGCCGACCGAGGTCATGCTCGCCGGCATCGACACGCTGGTCATCGACCTGCAGGATGTCGGCGTGCGGTTCTACACCTACCAGACGACCATGGCCTATGTCATGGAGGAGGCGGCGAAGCGCAAGATCGCGGTCGTCGTGCTCGACCGCCCGAACCCGATCGGCGGCTGGCAGATCGAAGGGCCGATGTCGGCGCCATCAACCGAGTTCATCTCGTACTTCGAAATGCCGGTGCGCCACGGCATGACGATGGGGGAGTTGGCGAGGTTGTTCAATGAGGAGCGAAAGATTCACGCGGACCTGACCGTGATTCCGCTCGAGAACTGGGCGCGCGACGGCTGGTATGACGACACCGGCCTGACGTGGATCAATCCGTCGCCCAACATCCGCAACCTGAACGAAGCAGCGCTCTATCCTGGCATCGGCGCCATTGAGTACTCGAACGTCTCGGTTGGCCGCGGCACCGATCAACCGTTCGAGCAGATCGGCGCACCATGGATCGACGGTCCCCGCCTCGCCGCCGCTCTCAACGCGCGTGAGTTGACGGGCATCCGGTTCTATCCGATCGCCTTCACACCGAAGTCGAGCAAGTACGCCAACGAGGAATGCCAGGGCGTGTTCATGGTGATCACGGACCGCAACGCGCTACGCTCGGTGCGCGTCGGGCTCGAGGTTGCTGCTGCGCTATCGACGCTTTTCCAAGGCAAGTTTGATCTATCGACGAGCGCTCGCTTGCTTGGCAGCCAGGAGTCATTCGATCGGGTGATGCGGGGCGAGGATCCCGCGGCGGTGGCCAAGAGCTGGTCGACTGACGAGGCGCGCTGGCGCCGGCTGCGAGAGAAATACCTGCTCTACTGAGCAGCGTTCGCGTTTCAGAGCTGATAGAGCATCAGGTAGACGATCACGCCGGTGATCGACACATACAGCCAGATCGGCAGCGTCCATCGCGCGATGCGGCGGTGCTTGTCGTACCTCGCCGACAATCCTCTCGACACCGTAATAATCACCGGAGGCACCATCGCCGCCGCGAGGATCACGTGCGGGATCAATACCGCGAAATACAACGTTCGAATCCACCCAGTGCCTTTGAACGGCACTGATCCGACTTGCGCGTGATAAATCACATACGACGTCAGGAACAGGCCCGACATCACCAGCGCCGAAATCATGCATGCGCGATGCCTGCGCCACTGCTTCCGGCGAATGAAGTAGTAGCCGGTCAAAAGCAGCAGGAACGAAATGAAGTTGAGCGTCGCGTTGAGCGCGGGCAGGTCGTGAACGGTCACCTAGTGCGCCCGGTGATCGAAGACCAGGATTGCCCAGAGGATGGGCAGGTAGAGGATCGATCCGTAGAACAACCGGCGCGCCGTGTCCATGTTGCGCTTCGCCGAGAATTCAAGACTCAGCACCATCAGCACCGCGCCAAGTGTGATGGCGCCGACGAGGTAATACGCCGTCGCCAGGCCCACGCCGGTCGGGGCCATGCTCAACGGAATGAGTGCCGCCGTGTAGAGCACCGCCTGCCGGCCTGTTGATCGGCCGTCCGGCTCGATCACCGGCAGCAGCGGCATGCCCGCGCGCGCGTATTCGTCGCGATACATCCAGGCAATGGCGAGGAAATGCGGCATCTGCCACATGAACACGATGCCGAACAGCACCCAGCCTTGAATCGAGAGGGTGTTGGTCGCCGCCGCCCATCCAATGACCGCCGGCAGGGCGCCAGGAACAGCGCCGGCGATGGTGGACAGCGACGTACGCAGCTTGAGCGGCGTGTAAAACAGGATGTAGGTTGCTGTTGTCACGAGCGCGACACTCGCCGACAGCGTGTTGATGAACAGCGCAAGCTCGGCGACGCCGGCCACGGTCAGCACGAGTCCGAAGACCGTTCCGGACATCACCGACATGCGTTCGTCAGCCAACGGGCGCCGCTGGGTCCGGCGCATCAGGCGATCGGTGCGGCGTTCCCACACCTGGTTGAGCGCCGCGGCGCCGCCGGCGACGAGGAACGTGCCGACCAGCGTGTGCACGAGATCGATCAGGCGCGACTGCGGACCCGCGCCCAGCGAGAACGCGGCCGCTGTCGTCAACAGGACGAGGAAGTTCAGGCGCGGCTTCGTCAGCGTGACGAAGTCGCCCGACTTCGTGTGCGCGCGATCGGCCGCGCCGGCGACCTCAGCGTGAGAAGGAGAAGCTGACATCCTTGCTGTCTTTCGATCCGATCGTGACCTGCTGTGTCTTGGTGCCCAGCGATTCGTGCCAGGCCTCGATGGTGTAGGTGCCGGGCGGCAGGTTGCCGAGCACCACCTTGCCGTCCGCCGCGGTCGTGCCGAAGTACGGGTGATCGAGCACGCCGACATACGCGCTCATCCAGCCGTGCACGTCGCACTTGAACGGCACCATCACTTCCCTGGTCGCAAACGTGTGATCGAAGCTCATGCCTTGGATCGGCGTCGACTTGTTGAAGGCCTGGTTGATCACGCCGTTCGAGCGGATGTTGTGCAGCAGCGGGTCGCCATTGTGGATTTGCAGCGGCTGACCCACGCGGACGCCCAGCACGCGCGGCGTGTAGCGGCACTTCTCCTGATTGAGGACGACGGGCTGCGACGGGACCGGGAACGCGAAGTTGCCAAGGCCGTCCTTCACGTAGACGAACACGTTCTGCAACGCCTGGTTGTCGCCGACCACGATCGATTCACTCGCCCGTTGCGGCGCGCCATTTTCGCTGACGCATTTCGGATCGCCGGTAAGCACGATCATCTCCGGAGCCGGGACCGCGCCCTCAAACTTGACGGTGGCTGTGACCGTTCCGGCGGTGGCCGGATCGACGGCCGGACCGGCCGGAGCCGCCGGCGGTGGCGCGGCCTTCTCGCCGCCGCACGCCAGTGAAACCGTGAGAATGCCGAAAGATAGCGCGAGGAGCCACGGACGCATCTCCTGATTATGTCACTCCGCGGCGGGCGGGCTTTCGCTCGAAAGGTTGCGGGCGGTCGAGGCGAACGGATAGAATTGAAAGACGTCCCTTAGTGCCGCTATCGTCTAGGGGTCAGGACGCCAGATTCTCAGTCTGGACACCGGGGTTCGAATCCCCGTAGCGGTACCATTCAATTCACTTTTAACCTGCCTACGGCAGGCCGAAGGCTCATGGCAGGCCGCCCCCCGGTGGACGACGCCCGTATATTCCAGCCAGATTGACTCTCCCCGCCACCGATCAATCTGCCACATCGAAGCGCACGACGACTGCCGTGATGTTGTCCGCTGCGGGGCCCGCGTTGGCCGCACCGAGCAGCAACGCGGCCGCTGCCTCCGGGGCTGGCTCCGCGTTGAGGATCTGGGCAATCACCTCGTTGGTGACCGCCTCCGTCAAGCCGTCGGAGCAGAGCAAGAGCCGATCGCCAGGACGCACCTCGAATGCGCACGCCTCGACCTTGACGCCGAGTTCGTTGCCGCCGACGACGTTCGTGATGACGTTCTGGAACCGCTGGGGGAG
>Ga0105248_10005551_pt1 | contig 13859 bp, 8 predicted proteins | sample KBSS34metaG_FD_81524 | JGI IMG/M metagenome (GOLD analysis project Ga0105248, IMG submission 81524) | Switchgrass rhizosphere microbial communities from Kellogg Biological Station, Michigan, USA - KBS S3-4 metaG | ecosystem: Host-associated > Plants > Roots > Rhizosphere > Soil | place...
CCGAGCAGCGGCGAGCGCAGCACCTCGGTCGGGCTGTCGGAGAGCTTGATGGGGTTGCCCACCGTCAGGTACTTGCCGCGCTTCGGATGGTCGACCTCGACCACCGTTCCCGTTGCCCGCAGCGACGGCTCCGCGGCGAGCTCCTTCATGGAGAGGATCGGTCCGCAAGGGATGTCGTACTTGTTCAGGATCTCCATCGCCTCGAACTTCGTCTTCGTCATCGTCCACTTCTCGATCTCGCCGAAGATCTCCATGAGGTGCGGCAGGCGCGCCTTGGGCGTTGCGTAGCGAGGGTCGGTCAGCCATTCCTCACGACCGATCACCTTGCAGATGTCCTTCCACACCGGCGCCTGCGTGATGAAATAGATGTACGCGTTGGGATCCGTCTCCCACCCTTTGCACTTCAGGATCCAGCCGGGCTGGCCGCCGCCGGACGCGTTGCCCGCACGCGGCACGGCCTCGCCGAACGTGCCATTCGGATATTGCGGATACTCTTCCATCACGCCGGTGCGATCGAGCCGCTGCTGATCGCGCAGCTTGACGCGGCACAGGTTCAGGACGCCGTCCTGCATGGCCGCGAGCACCCGCTGCCCGCGACCACTCGTGTTGCGCTGGTACAGCGCGCAAACGATGCCGAGCGCGAGGTGCAGGCCCGTCCCGCTGTCACCGATCTGCGCGCCGGTGACGAGCGGCGGCCCGTCGTCGAAGCCCGTCGTCGATGCTGCGCCCCCTGCGCACTGCGCGACGTTCTCGTACACCTTGCAGTCTTCGTACGGGCCGGGACCGAAGCCCTTCACCGATGCGACGATCATCCGCGGATTGAGCTGCTGGATCCGTTCCCACGTGAAGCCCATGCGGTCGAGGGCGCCGGGCGCGAAGTTCTCGACGAGCACGTCGCATTGCTTGACGAGGCCCTCGAGAATCTCCTTGCCCTTGGCGCTCTTCGCATCGACCGTGATCGAGCGCTTGTTGTGGTTCAGCATCGTGAAATAGAGGCTGTCCACATCCGGGATGTCGCGCAGCTGACCGCGCGTGATGTCGCCCTCGCCTGCGCGCTCGACCTTGATCACGTCGGCACCGAACCAGGCGAGGAGTTGCGTGCATGTCGGACCCGACTGCACGTGCGTGAAGTCGAGAATCCTGACTCCGTCTAGCGCCTTTCCCATTTAAACCCCTGTACCGTGCTGCGGTTTTGTGTTGCGGGGAGTTTCCGGGCAGGTCGGATTCGACGATCAACGACGCCAGCGCAACGGACTTCGCGACGTCATCGAGTCCTCGGGGACGTCAACGCGAGCCATCCGACGCGACTCGTGCAGGCCGGGCTCGCGCGGCAAAGCGCTGCGACTGCGGGGTGACCGGGAGAGCTCCTCCGTACATGCCCGCATTGTTGCGGGTCCTGTCGATATATCCCTCATAAGGTATGTGATATATCACGCGGCGTCAACTGGCAGGCGGACATCTTCAATGCGACGGGGGCCCGGCAAGCGGCTCAGCGCACTTCTGGCTCAGCTCACTTCTTCTTCGCCGTCGGATTGAGACTCGTGATCCGGCCGCTTTCCGTGCCGGCGCGCTCGTCGATGATCGCGTTGATAAGGGTCGGCCTGCGTGAGCGAACCGCCTCTTCCATCGCCGTCCGCAAGGCGGCGGGGGTGGTCGCGTGCACGCCCACGCCCCCAAACGCCTCCATCAGCTTTTCGTAACGCGCATCCTTGACGAACACGAGCGGCGACGGATCGGCTCCGCCGGTGGGATTGACTTCGTCGCCGCGGTACACGCCATTGTTGTTCAGGATGACGATGCAGACCGGCAGGTTGTAGCGGCAGATCGTCTCCACTTCCATGCCGGAGAAACCAAACGCGCTGTCACCCTCGACGGCGATGACCTGCTGGCCGCTCACGACGGCGGCGGCGATCGAAAAGCCCATGCCGATGCCCATCACGCCCCACGTGCCTACATCGAGCCGCTTCCGCGGCTTGTACATGTCGACGATGCTGCGCGTGAAGTCGAGCGCATTTGCGCCTTCGTTGACGAGCATCGCGTCGGGGTTCGCCTTGACGATGTCGCGGACGACGGCGAGCGCGCTGTGGAAATTCATCGGCGTCGGATTCTTCGCGAGCGTCTCGGCCATCTTCGCGACGTTCTTGTTCTTGCGCTCCGCGATTGCCGTCAGCCAGTCCTCGGGCGGCTTGCGCCACTTCGAGTCGACAGCCTTCAGCATTGCAGAGACGCATGAACCGATGTCGCCGACGACCGGCGCATCGATGCGTACGTTGCTGTCCGCTTCGGTGGGCGAGATATCGACCTGGATGAACTTCTGTCCACCCCAGGCCTTCGGGCTCGCACCGCCCCATGTCTTGCCCTTGCCGTGCGAAAGCAGCCAATTGAGACGGGCACCGATGAGCATGACGACGTCCGCCTCGGGCAGCACGTAGGAGCGCGCCGCGGCGGCAGACAGATCGTGCGTGTCGGGCACAAGCCCCTTCGCCATCGCCATCGGCAGGTAGGGAATCCCGGTCTTTTCGACGAGCGCGCGGATATCCGCGTCCGCCTGCGCGTACGCCGCGCCCTTGCCGAGGATGATCAGCGGGCGCTTCGCGTTCTGCAGTAGCTCGACCGCCCTCATGACCGATTGCTCCGACGGGATCTGGCGAGGCGCCGGATCCACGACCCTGATCAGCGAGTTCCTTCCGGTGGCAGCGTCGACGGCCTGGGGGAACAGTTTCGCCGGCAAGTCGAGGTAGACGCCGCCCGGCCGGCCGGAGACGGCCGCGCGGATCGCCCGTGCGACGCCGATGCCGATGTCCTCGGCGTGCAGCACGCGGAATGCCGCCTTCGCGAGCGGCTTCGCGATCGCGAGCTGGTCCATCTCCTCGTAGTCGCCTTGCTGCAGGTCGACGATCTCGCGCTCCGACGAGCCGCTGATCAAGATCATCGGGAAGCAGTTCGTGGTGGCGTTTGCGAGCGCCGTCAGCCCGTTCAGGAACCCGGGTGCCGACACCGTCAGGCAGATGCCGGGCTTCTGCGTCATGAAGCCGGCAATGGAGGCGGCGTAACCGGCGTTTTGCTCGTGCCGAAAGGAGATGACGCGAAGGCCGGCCGCCTGCGCCTTGCGGGTCAGGTCGGTGATCGGGATGCCGGGCAATCCGAAGATCGTGTCGATGCCGTTCTGCTTCAGCGCATCGATCAGCAGATGGAAGCCGTCGGTTTCCTGCTGAACAGTCGTCGGTCCGGCGCTCGCCTTGTCTGCGGCGGCCTCGCTTTGGGTTTCCTTGCGCGTTGCGGTGACGCTTTCCATGGGGATCCTCCTCACGCAAACCGGCGCTTCGAGCGCCCGCATTTATTCGGCTCCCCGGTGCTCGAGAGCCGCAGGGAAACGGCGGTCTTCCGGGGAAAGAAGACTCCGACACCGTATTTGATATACCAGGCCGCGTCAATGTTTGAACTCAACGGCAAGAAGCGGGTGGCTGCCAAGGCAGCTGATGACGACGTCCGAAAGTCGCCGCCGAGCGAAGGTGTGAGCAGTCACACTCGGGACATGCACCCAGTGATCTGATGCACAGTACACAACTCACGAATTCCACGCGACCAATACTCTAGGCTTGGTTGGCTCCGTTGCGAGCGCGCGGGGGCGCCCGTGCTGCACGCCGGGTACCCCTGGCGTGGTTTTTGGTATATAAGATACCGAAGCCAGCAATAGGGCGCGCAGGAGGACGAGCAAGGTGTCAACGATCCCGGAGGGAACCGCGACGGCCATCCCGCTCACGCTGCGTCCGCTTTCCGCCAACGTCAGCTTTCGCGACCAAGCCTACGCTGCGCTGAAGCAGGCGATCATGGACGCGGACATCTACTCGCATCCGCACGAGCTTCGCCTGGACGAACGCCAGCTCTCGCGCTCGCTCGGCGTCTCGCGCACGCCGATCCGGGAAGCGATGACGCTGCTCGAGCAGGAGGGTTTCCTCCGCACCGAGCCGCGACGCGGGATCTTCATCGTGCGCAAGACCAAGCGACAGATCATCGAGATGATCGAGATGTGGGCGGCGCTCGAAAGCATGGCAGCGCGCCTCGCGACGGTGAACGCGACCGACGAGGAGATCGCATCGCTTCGCACGATGTTCGACGAATTCCGCAATGCAACGCCGGCCGAGCACATCGAGGAATATTCCGACGCGAACATCGCGTTCCACCAGGCGATCATTCGCCTCTCGGGGTCGCATCTGATGGGCAAGACCATCGAGAACCTGTTCATCCACGTGCGTGCGATTCGACGGCTCACGATCTCGCAGAGCGATCGCGCCGCGCGCTCGATCGTCGATCACATGCGCATCATCGAGGCGCTCGAGCGCCGGGATACCGAGCTCGCCGAGCGCCTGGTGCGCCAGCACTCGCTCGACCTCGCCGCCCACGTGGAGAAGCATTGCGACTTTTTGGAGTGAGGATTTGAACGCAGCCATCGTCGATACGTCGCGCCTTCGCGGTGGCCGCGGCGTCAGGAGCCGTCCCAAGGGCCGCCAGGTCGACGCCGCGGCGCTCGCCGACGTGCAGGCGCTGCTCGGCGACGCCCCGCGCGAGCGCTCGATGCTGATCGAATTCCTGCACCGCATCCAGGATGGACGCGGCTATCTGCCCGCGTCGCACCTCGTCGCGCTCGCGCACGAGATGAAGCTCGCGCTGACCGAGGTGTACGAGGTCGCGACCTTTTATCACCATTTCGACGTGGTCGATGCGGGACAGGAAGCACCACCGCCGATCACGGTGCGCATATGCGAAACGCTGTCGTGCCAGATGGCGGGAGCCGCCGCGCTGCACGAGGCGCTCGTTGCGCACGGCGACGCGAACGTGCGGGTGCTTGGCGCACCGTGCATCGGGCGGTGCGAGCAGGCGCCCGCTGCTGTCGTAGGTCGCAACCCCATCGATCGCGCGACGCTGCCGCGCATCCTCGAAGCGGTCGATGCCGGCGCGCTCGAGGCACCGATGCCGGCGTGCGTCGACTACGCGAGCTATCGCCGCGACGGCGGTTATCGAACGCTGCTCGATTGCATCTCCGGTGCGAGAAGCGTGGATGCGGTGATCGCCGAGCTCGAGACGTCCGCGTTGCGCGGCCTCGGCGGTGCCGGCTTTCCCGCTGGTCGCAAGTGGCGGATCGTGCGGAACGAACCCGCTCCCCGGCTGATGGCCGTCAATATCGACGAAGGCGAGCCGGGGACGTTCAAGGACCGCTTCTACCTCGAGCGCGATCCCCATCGCTTCCTCGAAGGCATGCTGATCGCCGCGTGGGCGGTCGGCATCGACGCGATCTACATCTACCTTCGCGACGAGTACGCGGCGTGTCGCGCGTTGCTTGCGCGCGAGCTCGAAGCGCTGTCGCGCGATCCGCCGTGCCCCCTCCCCGCGATCCATCTGCGGCGCGGCGCGGGCGCCTACATCTGCGGAGAAGAGTCGGCGATGATCGAGTCGATCGAAGGCAAGCGCGGAATGCCGCGATTGCGTCCGCCGTACGTCGCGCAGGTCGGCCTGTTCGATCGGCCGACGCTCGAGCACAACATGGAAACGCTCTACTGGGTGCGCGACATTCTCGAGCGGGGCGCGGGCTGGTTCGCCGGGCAGGGCCGCAACGGACGCAAGGGCTTGCGCTCATTCTCCGTCTCAGGCCGCGTGCAGAAACCGGGCGTCCACCTCGCGCCGGCAGGCATCACCGTGCGCGAGCTGATCGACGAGTATTGCGGCGGCATGCAGCCCGGGCACACGTTCTATGCCTACCTTCCCGGAGGGGCATCGGGCGGAATTCTGCCGGCGTCGATGGGAGACATCCCGCTGGACTTCGACACGCTCCAACCCCATGGGTGCTTCATCGGCTCCGCCGCCGTCATCGTGCTGTCGGACCACGACAAGGCGCGGGACGCCGCGTTGAACCTGATGCAGTTCTTCGCCGAGGAGTCGTGCGGTCAGTGCACGCCCTGTCGCGTCGGCACCGACAAGGCGATCGGCCTGCTCGCGGAGCCAGTCTGGAACAAGCCGCTCCTCGACGACCTGTCGCAGGCGATGGCCGACGCGTCCATCTGCGGACTCGGCCAGGCGGCGCCGAATCCCATCGCGTGCGTCTTCAAATATTTTCCGCACGAGGTCGGCGCGGACGGTGTCGAAACAGGGCGCGCACAAGGAAACAGGCAATGAATGCACCGAACGACATGCAGGTGGGATGGAAGCCGGCAGGCACCGGAGGGAGTCCCAAGGCACAAGCGCTGACCGATCCCCGGACCGATGGCATCGGAGAGGACGCGAAGCCCGAAGTCCCGGCCATCCCCTTCATGCTGAACGGCCGGCAAGTCGCGGCTGCAGCGGACGAAACGATCATCGAGGTCGCCGATCGCGTCGGCTTGTCCATTCCACGTCTTTGCTACAAGCCGGGTTATCGTCCCGACGGCAATTGCCGCGCATGCATGGTCGAGATCAAGGGTGAGCGCGCGCTCGCGCCTTCGTGCTGCCGCAAGCCGACCCCAGGGATGGAAGTGACGAGCGACAGCGCGCGCGCCGTGCACTCGCAGCGAATGATCGTCGAGCTGCTGGCATCCGACATGCCCGAGCGGACCTACAAGACGGACTCCGAGCTCGACTTCTGGCAGCGCGCCCTCGGCATCGAGAAGCCGCGCTTTGCGCGTCGCGCGCAACCCGCGTCCGACATGTCGCATCCCGCGATGGCCGTGAACCTCGATGCCTGCATCCAATGCACGCGCTGCGTGCGCGCGTGCCGCGAGGAGCAGGTGAACGACGTCATCGGCTACGCGTATCGCGCTGCGCATTCCAAGATCGTGTTCGATCTCGACGATCCGATGGGATTGTCGACGTGCGTCGCCTGCGGCGAATGCGTGCAGGCATGCCCGACGGGCGCGCTCGCGCCGGCGCATGACGCATTCGTGCAGCCGATCGACCGCAAGGTCGCATCGGTGTGTCCGTACTGCGGCGTCGGCTGCCAGATCACGTACAACATCCGGGACAACCGGATCGTTCACGTCGAAGGCCGCGATGGTCCCGCGAATCACGAGCGGCTTTGCGTCAAGGGGCGCTTCGGCTTCGACTACGTGAGCCACCCGCATCGCCTGACGAAGCCGCTTATCCGCAAGGCGGGGATTCCGAAGACGGCCGATTTCACCGTCGATCCGGCCAACCCGTTGTCCGTTTTCCGCGAGGCGACCTGGGACGAGGCACTCGCGCTCGCCGGTGGAACATTGAAGCGGATCCGCGATACGCGCGGTCCGCAGGCGCTCGCGGGATTCGGCTCGGCGAAGGGCAGCAACGAGGAAGCGTACCTCTTCCAAAAGCTCGTTCGCACGGGCTTCGGCACGAACAACGTCGACCACTGCACGCGGCTCTGTCACGCGTCGAGCGTCGCGGCGCTGCTCGAAGGCATCGGATCGGGCGCGGTCTCGAACCCGGTGATGGACGTGATGAAGGCCGATGTCGTCTTCCTGATCGGTGCAAATCCCGTCTCGAATCACCCCGTCGCGGCGACCTGGATCAAGAACGCGGTGAAGAACGGCACGAAGCTGATCCTCGCCGATCCGCGTCGGTCGGAGCTCGCGCGCCACGCGGCGCATTACCTGCAGTTCAAGCCAGACACCGACGTGGCGATGCTGAACGCGATGATGCACGCGATCATCGAAGAGGGTCTCGTCGCCGAATCGTTCGTCAAAGACCGGACGAGCGGCTTCGCGGCGCTCCGCGACAACGTCGCGGGGTTCAGCCCCGAAGCGATGGCGCCACTGTGCGGCATCGACGCCACGACATTGCGCGAGGTCGCGCGACTCTTCGCGACGTCGCGCGCCTCGATGATCCTGTGGGGGATGGGCATCTCGCAGCACGTGCACGGCACCGACAACGCGCGCTGCCTGATCGCGCTGTCGATGATGACCGGGCAGATCGGACGTCCTGGCACCGGTCTGCATCCGCTGCGCGGGCAGAACAACGTGCAGGGCGCATCGGACGTCGGGCTCATCCCGATGATGTTCCCGGACTACCGGCGTGTGGACAGCAGCGACATCCGCGCGAAATTCGAAGCGCTGTGGCAGACGCCCCTCGATCCGAAGCCCGGCCTCACCGTCGTCGAGATCATGAGCGCCGTGCACGCGGGCCAGATCCGGGGCATGTACATCATGGGCGAAAACCCGGCGATGTCGGATCCCGACGTCGAGCACGCGCGAGCGGCGCTCGCCGAGCTGGAGATGCTCGTCGTGCAGGACATCTTCCTCACCGAGACGTGCTATCTCGCCGACGTCATCCTTCCTGCGTCCGCGTTCCCGGAGAAGACCGGAACGTTCACGAACACCGACCGGACGGTTCAGCTCGGACGAAAGGCGCTCCCGCTGCCCGGTGATGCAAGGGAGGATTTCGACATCATCGTGGCCATGGCGCGCGAGCTCGGGCTCGACTGGAAGTACACGCATCCGCGCGAAGTGTTCGACGAGATGCGCAGGGCGATGCCCTCCATTGCCGGCATCACGTGGGAACGCCTCGAGCGCGAGAGCGCGGTCACGTATCCGTGCGAGCATGAGGGCGATCCCGGGGATCCGGTCGTGTTCGTCGAGGATTTCCCCACGGAAAGCGGCCGTGCGAAGCTCGTCCCCGCGCGGATCATTCCCGCGGCAGAGCAGCCCGACCCGGCCTTCCCGTTCGTGCTGATCACGGGTCGTCAACTCGAGCATTGGCACACCGGAAGCATGACCCGGCGCAGCCAGGCGCTGGACGCGATCGAGCCGTTCCCGATCGCATCGCTCAATTCGCGCGATCTGCTTGCGCTCGGCGTTCCGCCCGGTGGGGCCATCACCGTGGAGTCGCGTCGCGGGACCGTTTCGCTCTACGCACGTGCCGACGACGGAACGCCGCCCGGCAGCGTGTTCATTCCGTTCTGCTACTACGAGGCAGCGGCAAACCTGCTCACCAATCCGGTGCTCGACCCGTTCGGCAAGATCCCCGAGTTCAAGTACTGCGCGGTGCGCGTGAGCGCCGGTGGACACGTGGACCCGACGCCTGGCTATCACGAGAAAGCGGCGGTCGCGGCGGACTGAGGCGTACGCGCGGTCGCGTGGTGGACCGCTCGCGGACTGGGGTGTACGCGCGGTCGCGTCGTGCGATGTCCGCGGCGGAATCACGCGTCCGCCGATCTCGTCGTGCGCCGCTCGCGAAGTCACCCAGACGCGTTGCCTCGTCGATGCGACGCCCGGATGTGGCGGGCGCGTAGTCCGTTGCCTCCTCAGGCCAGAGTCAGCTCTCGTTGAAGGTCAACATCCTGTCCGATCTGCACCTGTCGTTCGGCGTGCCGCAAGCGCCTGACAACGATGCAGACATCGTCATTCTCGCCGGCGACATCGCGAGACCGCGGGAAGCGGTCGCCTGGGCGCAGACACTGACGAAGCCTGTGCTCTACGTTCCCGGCAACCATGAGTTCTACGGCAGCAGCGTATCGGGAACGCTGGAAGCGCTCGCGAAATGCGCGGCGGGTACGAACGTGCGCGTGCTCGACGACGACGAAGTCGTTCTGGGCGGCGTGCGCTTCATCGGCAGCACCCTCTGGACGGACTTCATGCTGTTCGGGCGGGGGCGCGAGCGGGACCTCGCGATGCACGAGGCCAAGCGGTTCATGCGCGATTTCACGCGCATCCGTCTCCACGACGATTCGACCGTGCCGTTCACGCCCGCAGATGCAGCCGCGCGCTTCGAGCGTCATTCGCGCTATCTCGACGCGCGGCTCGAGGAGCGCGTCCCGATGTCGACGATCGTCATTACGCATCACGCGCCTTCGCCGCGCAGCATTCATCCGCGCTTCGCCGGCTCGCCGCTCAATCCGTGCTTCGTGTCGAACGCCGAGCGCCTGCTCGGCGGATCGCGCGTGCAACTATGGATCCACGGGCATACGCACGACAGCTTCGACTACGCCGTCGACGGAACGCGCGTCGTGTGCAATCCGCGCGGCTATGCGAAGAACGGTGTCAACGAGAACCCGCGCTTCGACGTGAACTTCTGCATCGAAGTCTGACGTCGAGGGTGTGCGGTGCGCCGTCGCCTTTATCACGCGCGGATGTTACGGGCCGCTCCGGCCGGGTGACAGCGCCAGTCAACCGCGCAGCGCCTTGACAAGCATGTACGTGCCGAGGGCGTACAGCAGCACAGCGAACGCGCGCCTCAGCTTGATCGCCGGCCACCGGTGCGCGAAGTGGGCGCCAAGCGGTGCGACGAGCATGCTCGCGGCGACGATCACCGCCATCGCAGGCAGGTAGACGTAGCCCGCTGACCATCGCGGCAGGTCCGCCTGCCGCAAACCCGCCAGGATGAAGCCGGCGGTGCCGGCGATGGCGATCGGCAGGCCGAGCGCCGCAGATGTGGCGACGGCGCTTTGTATGCGGACGTTGTGGCGGCCGAGGTACGGAACGGAGATGAACGCGCCACCTGCGCCGAGCAGGCTGGAGATGGCGCCGATCCCCGCGCCGACGCCGAACAACGACAACTTTCCGGGAAGCTCGCGCCCGGGCTTGGGCTTGTTGACGATCAGCATTCGCGTCGCGGAGAACCACACGAACACGCCGAAGACCGCAGCAAAAGCGCGTGTCGGAAGCGCGCTCGCCACTTGGGGTCCGATGAGCGAGCCGAGCACGATTCCGGGAGCCATTGCGCCGACGACCGGCCAGAGCACCGCCTGCTGCCGGTGATGGGCATTCACTGAAGACAACGCGGTAAAGACCATTGTCGCGGTCGCGGTCGCGACGGCCATGTGCACGATGTGCTCGGGTGGAAACCGCTCCGACGTGAAGATGATCGTGAGCAGCGGAACGAGCGTGAGCCCGCCACCGATGCCAAGCAGTCCCGCGAGAAAGCCCACTGCCGCACCGACTGCCAGCAGCAGGGGAAGGAGCGATGGATCCATCCTTCGACCTATGCAGTCCGCACTATCGGACAATCCGCGTTCTGATGCTCGGCCGCTTGCCGCGAACGACCTGCGTCCACCTGTTGACCGTCAGCCGCGGGACTGCGTCAATCGCTCGATGATCTTCCACTCGGCGGACGTCACCGGCGTGATCGACAGCCGATTCCCACGGCCCAAGGTCACCATATCCTCGAGGCCGGGCGTCGAACGCAGCGTCGGCACGGTGATGAGGGGCGTCTTGCGCACGAGCTTCACGTCCACGTTGACCCATCGCGGCGCATCGCGCGTCGACTTGGCGTCGTAATACGGACCTTTCGGGTCGAATTGCGTTGCGTCCGGATATGCGAGCTTGGATATCTCGACGACGCCCGCGATGCCCGGCTCGGCGCAGCTCGAGTGATAGAAGAATGCGCGGTCGCCCACACGCATCTCGTCGCGCATGTAGTTTCGTGCCTGATAGTTGCGCACGCCAAACCATGCGGTCGTCTGTGCGCGCGCCCGCTCGAGATCGTCGATCGAGAACTCGTCGGGTTCCGATTTCATCAGCCAGTAGCGCATTTATCGTCCGTTAGCGTTCGTTTTCTTTCTCAAGCTGTTGAGAGAGAAAGAAAAACTATTTGCACCATACGCAAAAATCCGGCCCATTCGACCTAGTTCAAGTCCATTTCACACCCGATTTCCCGATATGCCACACCTCTCCGACGCCGCCTGCCGCAGCACAAATCCGTCCGTGAGCGCGACGTAAAACTGCGCGACGGAACACGGACTGTACCTGCGGATTCGCCCCGGCGGCACAAGGGTGTGGGTGATCGAGTATATGCACCGCCGACAGCGTCGAAAGTTTCGATCGGCCACTACGATCCACGTGGGAGCGGCGCGCCCAAGATCGGTGGGATGCTTCAAGCGGCACGGCTGAGCTTGTCCGAAGCACGGTTCATTGCCGGTAGCTGGAAAAACGCCCGCCGCACGGGCATCGATGCTGCCGCCGAATGGCGCGCCTAACACCGAACGCGACGACCGGATTTCCGCGGAAGGAACTCCGAGTCTGCGCGAGGCCGCGCAGCGCTTTACGGCCCAGCATATTGGAAGGGAAAAAGAGCGCGAAGCACGTTCAATACCGACTAGATCGGCTCCTGGCAGAACTTGGAGACTGCCAGATTCGCGACATCACGCGTCAGGACGTGATCGCGGGCATCGAAGCAATCGCGCTGGGGCAAAAAGCAAGGAAAGACAGCCAAGCTGCTTGCCGGCGAGGTCCTGACGGTCGCAAAGCGACACTGGTCTTTCTGTGAAGCCCGTGAGTGGGCACCGTACGGCTGCCTTGATCGGTTGCGCCGCGCTCACTTCGATGCCCGGCCGCGCAAGCCGGACGTGGCGTTGCGCCTCGAGGAGGTCCGTGCGGTATGGCGCGCGCTAGGCGACCGAAGTCATTGTTCGGTCGATCCAGTCACGCTCGCCGCACTGCAGATTATCGTTTTGACGGGGCAGCGTGAAAGCGAGGTTGAAGGGGCCGCCTGGGAGGAAGTGGATCTCTCTGCTGGCATCTGGCGCATCCCAGCGCACCGTACCAAGAATGCCCGGCCGCATCTTGTGCATCTCGCGCCGCAAGCCGTGACGGTGCTCAAACGCGTTAAGGCGATCACAGGCAGCGAGACGCACGTGTTTGCATCGCCCATCAAGAATGGCCAGGCGATCTACGGGCGAAGCCTCAATAACGCACTCGGCATGATGTTCAAGCGTGAAGCGCTCCCAACAGTGACACGCTGCCACGTTCACGACTTCCGACGCACTCTAATATCGCGGCTGCCCGACCTCGGATTCGACTCCTTCATTGGGCACAAGATCGCGAACCACACCTTGCCTGGAGACCTAGGCATCTACAACCACGCGGAGTATCTCGTGGAGCGTCAGGGGGCGCTGTACGCGTGGGCCGAGCAGATTGAGAACGCGGTTGCCAGTCGGGTCGAGAACGCTACGTTTGTAGGTCCGACGCGTCGTGATGCTCCCACCTCGGTCAGAAACCGGCGCGGGAGCAAAGCAGATCACAGCATCGCGACTCGTACCTCTTCGCGACCAGACGCGCGATACAGTCCAGGTCTACGGAGGTATCGATTGGATCGAAGTATGCGACTGGCGCGAAGGTCAATGCGCAGGGCCACATGGTGGTCAACGTGAACGACGACATCTCTCACGGCGGTCGAATCCGCTTTACGCCTTCCATCACACCTGGCGCCGTGCAACGGAAGTGCACGGGCGAGGACATCCCGAAGAAACTATTGGTCTTCGCATGCCGTGAGTAGCGGCGGCGTATCTACCCTTGATCCATAGGCCCTACGTTCAGAGACCGCGCGGGCCAATCTAATGCCTGATTCCAGATCGCCTGCGAGTATTGGGTAACGCTACGAGGTGCACCGGACTGAGTACGAACTACCGCAAGGCACCTTCTCGCACAGCAATCCTCGCCCGACGAATGGAATGCCAGGTCGAAGTACTCGGCTCCGAGCCTAGTCAGCGCGTAATTGAATCGATCGTAGCGGTTGTTCCCGCGGCTGTGTTCTTAGAGGACGCCTCGAGCAATCGTGCCTCGAGTTCATGGCGCAGTTGTGCCGCCAATTCAATTTCCGCATCACTTGCAAACGTGGGCGTTGGCTCCCCGTTGGCGTCGTCGTGGTGTAGTGGCTTGAGCACCACGAGGAACATGCATATCCCGTGCCTCGCACGAAATCTGATGCTGGATCAGGGCGGTGGCAATGAGAGCCGCTCGAACTCCAGCGAGCATGTAAACATTCGCGACGAACTTGCCCTCTGTGCAATACAACTGCCGCTCAGTGGGGTCCAGCGTTACTTCCTCAACGCGACTTGCACAGTACTCGGCTCGAAGTGCTCAGGACCGGTCTGAGGACAGGGCAGACGCGGGTATAGATAACCCGGGCCGTTCGTCATCCCA
>Ga0105248_10005552_pt1 | contig 13858 bp, 12 predicted proteins | sample KBSS34metaG_FD_81524 | JGI IMG/M metagenome (GOLD analysis project Ga0105248, IMG submission 81524) | Switchgrass rhizosphere microbial communities from Kellogg Biological Station, Michigan, USA - KBS S3-4 metaG | ecosystem: Host-associated > Plants > Roots > Rhizosphere > Soil | place...
CGCTCGGGCACCTGGATGACGATCTGCGCCTTGCCCGGCGAGCGGTTCTCCTGCGCCTGGACGAGGTCTTCGAACCGCTTGATGCGCGCCTTCGACTTGGTCTGGCGCCCCTTGACGCCGGCGCGGATCCACTCGAGCTCGTCCTTGATCGCCTTCTGACGACCGGTCGCCTCGCGATCCTCTTGCTCGAGGCGCTTGGCCTTCTTCTCGAGATAGGTCGAGTAATTGCCTTCGTACGGGAAATATTTGCCGCGATCGAGCTCGAGGATCCAGTCGACGACATTGTCGAGGAAATAGCGGTCGTGGGTAATCATCAGCACCGCGCCGGCATATTCCTTGAGGTGGTTCTCCAGCCACAGCACGCTTTCGGCGTCGAGATGGTTGGTCGGTTCGTCGAGCAGCAGGATCGAGGGCTTCTGGATCAGCAACTGCGTGAGCGCGATCCGGCGCCTTTCACCGCCCGAGAGATTGTCGACCGGCCAGTCCCCGGGCGGGCACCGCAAGGCCTCCATCGCAATCTCGAGCTGGTTGTCGAGCGTCCAGCCATCGACTGCATCGATCTTTTCCTGGAGCTCGCCCATCTCGGTCATCAGCGCGTCGAAATCGGCGTCCTCGGGCGGGTCGGCCATCAAATTGCTGATCTCGTTGAAGCGGTCGACGAGATCGGCGACGGCGCGTGCGCCGTCCTTGACGTTCTCGAGCACGTTCTTGCTCGGATCGAGCTGCGGTTCCTGCGCCAGATAGCCAACCGTGATATACTCGCCCGGCCAGGCTTCCCCCGCGAAATCGGTGTCGATGCCCGCCATGATCTTCATCAGAGTCGACTTGCCGACGCCATTGGGGCCGACAATGCCGATCTTCGCGCCCTGATAGAATTGCAGGTTGATGTTGCTCAGCACCGGCTTCGGCGCGCCGGGAAAGGTCTTGGTCATGCCCTTCATGACGTAGGCGTATTGGGCGGCCACGGGGGTCTCCGTTGGAATTTGCGCTGCAGGAAAATCTCGGGCGGGCATGTAGCGATGGCCATGGCGATTGGCAAACGGCGTCGGCTTGCTTAGCAGGCGCAGCATGATCAGATTGTTGCCGCTGGCGGCCTGTGCCGCATTCGCCCTTCCCCTGCCCGCCGCTGCTCAACCCGCCCCCGATCCGGCGAAGCTGCGCGACGCGGCGCTTGCCAGCGACACGCTCGCCTGGGACATCGTCGAGGGCCTCACCACCGAAGTAGGTCAGCGACTCGCCGCCACCGAGGCCGAGGCGCGCGCCCGCGCGTGGGCGGTCAGGAAAGTCACGGCGCTCGGCTTCCACAATGTGCATGTCGAGACCTATCAGATGCCGGTGTGGCTGCGCGGCGAGGAACGCGCCGAAGTGCTGGGACCGTCGGCGCAGAAGCTGGTGCTTGCCGCGCTGGGCAATTCGGGTTCGACCGGCGCCAGGCCGCTCGAAGCCGATGTCGCCTATTTCGCCACGTTCGCAGATCTCCAGGCTTCGCCAGCGGGCAGCCTTGCAGGCAAGATCGCGTTCATCGACCATGCGATGACCGCTACGCAGGATGGCTCTCAATATGGCGCGTTCGGTGCCGCGCGCCGCCAAGGACCGAGCATCGCCGCGAGCAAAGGCGCAGCCGCTGTGCTGATCCGCTCGATCGGCACCGACCATGGCCGCAACCCGCACACCGGCGTGACCAACTGGGCCAAGGACCAGGTGCCGATTCCGGCCGCGGCGCTGTCGGTGCCCGATGCCGAGCAGCTCGTGAGGCTGGTGCGGCGCGGTCCGGTGCGCATCCGGTTGACGCTAACCCCGCAGTTCGCCGGCCAGGGCGAATCCGGCAATGTGGTCGCCGACCTGCCTGGAACTGACCCGGCCGCGGGGATGATCCTGGTCGGTGGCCATCTCGACAGCTGGGACCTGGCAACGGGCGCGATCGACGACGGTGCCGGAATCGCGATCACCACTGCCGCAGCCAAGCGCGTACACGACGCCGGCCCGCACCGGAGGACCATTCGCGTCGTGTGGTTCGGCGCCGAGGAGCCCGGCGGGTTCGGCGGCAATGCCTTCGCCAAAGCGCATGCGGGCGATCGCTATGTGCTCGCCGGCGAATCCGACGAAGGCGCCGATCACGTGTGGCGCTTCCACACTTCGCTGCCGCCCGCGAACAAGCCGCTCGAGGATCGCATCGCGCAGGCATTGGCGCCGATCGGAATCACCTGGACCACCGGCCCCGGCGATTTCGGCACCGATGTCGGACCGACGATCCGTGGCGGCGTTCCGGGAGTGGGCCTGCAACAATCGATGCTGCGCTATTTCGACTATCACCACACGCCTGACGACACGCTCGACAAGATCGATCCCATCCAATTGCGGCAGAATGTGGCGGCTTGGACTGCCGTCATTGCCATGGTAGCGCTCGCACCTGAAGAGATCGGCGCTCCTCTCTCCGTAAATAAGGCGAAATAAGGCGCGATTGGGGCATTAATACGACGAGCCGTTGTTGCGTCGCACGATTTCCGATTGACCGTTTCGCACCTCGCGTTAAGGAGAGCACTTCGCGACGGCAATCGGGCCGGCCGCGAAACGAAACATTCTGTGGGGAGCAACCACCTAATGAAGAAGATCCTTATCGTTGCTGCTGCCGCCGGCCTGATGTCGCTCGCGGCTTGCAATTCCAAGCCGGTTGAGAACACCGAGGCGGCAAATCTCGAGTCGACTGCGAACGACCTCGACGCAACCGCGAACCTCGAAGTCGCCAACGAAATGGCGCCGGCGGACAACGCCGCTGCTCCGGTCGAAAACGCCACTGGCAACTGATGGCGCGCCGGAGCGGCGCCCCACCGGGCTCCGCACAAGGCTTTCGAAAGGGCGCTCCGGTTTCGGAGCGCCCTTTTTCGTGTGTGTAGTCGTTTGGCCCCTGATCCGCCGCGCGGAATCCGGGCGTTGCTGACATACGCGCCGGGGGCACGCGTATCTTGATGGTGTGCGAATGCTCTCAGGACGGTTAGGCGGATCTCATTACATCGGGGGCGCCGCAGCCGGCTGGATGATCGATACGATGACCTGACGCGGGCCCGCTTTCTCGAAAGTGAGAGTCAGCGGGAAGGTCTGGCCGGATTTGAGCGGCTGGTTGAGGTCGGCCAGCCAGACGTGCAGCCCGCCAGCGTTCAGACTTACCGGCATGTTCGCCGGAACATCGATTCCCTCCACATATTTCATTTCCATTGCGCCGCCGCCGACATCCATCGTCATGAGATCGGTCTTCTTTGCGACCGGGGTCGAGGCCGCGAGCAGGCGGTCGGCGGTCGGCGAAGTGATCGTCATGAACACGGCAGCGTTTGCCACGCTGCCGACGGTATCGCGCGTCCACACGTCCTTCACGAGCGGAGCCGGTTTCGAGCAGGCAGCGACGGTTAACGACAGAAGCAGCGCGATAGCCAGCCGTCTCACGACAATCTCCCAATTTGCGGTGCCGCCGAATTTGCGCACGCCCCTCTCCTTGTGCAAGCGATGGGGTGGAGCTTGTGCGGCCGCCGCACAGTGGCTACCCCCACGGCAGAACAATGGAAAGCAAGTCCCCCAATAGCGGCGCTGGCCGCAATCTCGATCGCCGCCGCCTGCTAGGCGGCGCGCTGGGCGTCGGTGCGGTTGCCGCTGCGGCGATTCCAGCCGTCCGCTGGCTTACCAGCCCCGCCGAGGCCAAGCCGCTGACGGTCGGCGGCCTGGCAGTGACGTGCAACCTGACGCTGCCGGTCGCCTGCGCTTCCAGCGCCGCCGGCAAGGGCGGTTCGCAATTCGCGTACCGCAAATACACCGGATGGCCGGAGGTGAAGGAATCGCTGATGTCCGGCGAGCTTCAGGCGGCCTATATGTTGGCGCCGCTCGTGATGGACCTCGCCGACAAGAAGGTGCCGGTCAAGATCGTGTCGATCGGCCACCGTTCAGGCGCCGTGATCATGGTGCGCACCGATTCGACGTACCAGCATTTTCGCGACCTGGCGGGCAAGCGGATCGCGATCCCCAGCCGTTTCGCGGTCGACTTCCTGTTTCTGCGCAAGATGCTTGCCCAGGAGAATATGACGCCGAAGGACGTCGAGATCGTCGAGATGGCGCCTGCGGACATGCCCGCGGCCCTGTATGTTAAGGGTGTCGACGCCTATTGCACCGGCGAGCCGTTCGGCGCGGCGGCACAAAGCGCCGGTTACGCAAGGCCGCTGCGGATGACGCGTGACGAATGGCCGCGCTATATGTGCTGCGTCCTGACGGTGCGCGAGGAATTGATTCATTCGAACCGCCCGCTCGTGCAGAATCTCGTCAATCACGTGCTGGGCGCCGGCGTCTGGCTCGACCGGCAGCCGGCGAACCGTATGAAAGCGGTTGAGATCGCCGCCAGCCGCGCCTATTTCAACCAGGACCCCAACATCCTGCGCTTCGTGATGAGCAATCCGCCCGATCGCGTGACCTATGGCGACCTGCGCATGGTCCCGCGCGAGTTCGACGAGCTGATGCAGCTGTCGATGGAAGCCGGCAATCTCAAGCACCCGGTACCCTACACCACTTATGTGGACGACAGTTTCGCGCGCGTGGCGACTCCCTCTCCCATCACGCTCTGACATGCGCGCGAGCCCCGGGCTCCTGAAGCTCGTCACCGTCCTGTCGTTCGCGCTGCTGCTGGCCGGCGCGACGTGGCTGCTTATCGGACGCGCGCCCGCGCGACCGGAGGGGATGATTGCGGGTACCTTTTCTCCCCCGCAGATGGCGTCCGATTTTTCGCTGCGCGGTTCCGACGGGTCCGAAGTGACGCTCGCGCGCTATCGCGGCAAGGTCGTGCTGCTCGCGTTCGGTTTCACCTATTGCGCGGCGGTGTGCCCGACCACGCTCGCGACGCTCGCCCAGGCGCGCGCCGGCCTCGGCAAGACCGCGGCGTCGGTACAGGTGATCTTCGTCACGGTGGACCCGGCTCGGGACGACGCGGCCCATCTCCGCGACTATCTGGCGGCGTTCGATCGCAGCTTCATCGGCGCCACCGACGCGCCGGACCGATTGGCGACGGTGCGCACCAACTATGGCGTCAAGGCCGTGAAGCAGGGCAGCGGTTCAAACTATGCGATCGCGCATACCTCGTCGATCTTCCTGATCGATCGCGACGGCAAGCTGCGTGCGCTGATGCCATTCGGGCATCCCGCGCAGGACTTCGTGCACGACATCCAGTATCTGTTGGCGCATTAGCCGGGGTAGAATGCGACTCTCGTGGTGGAAGAACGTGGTGCGGCGGCACCCGATTGCGACGACGTTTTCCCTGCTGGCGATCGGCGTGCTCGGCTGGGCCACGCTGGCGCCGGTAGAAGCGGCCAAGCGCGACGCAGTGTTGGAGATTCCGCGCGGCACCTCGGAGCGTCGAATGGCCGGTGCCAAGGCCGAAATCTTTCCCCAGACGATCCGGTTACGGCTCGGTCTCCGCGACATATTGGTGCTGAAGAACGCGGACGCGGTGCCGCACATCTTCGGGCCGACGCTGATCATGCCAGGCCAGAGCTTTCGCCTGCCGTTCACGACGGCGTCGACGTACAGCTTCGAGTGCAGCGCGCATCCCAATGGAGGGCTGAGCGTGATCGTCGAACCGGGGCCTGCTCCGGGATGGGAACGACTGGCCTGGCGGTGGCGCAGATTGACCGGCTGGGCGTAACCACGCGAGGCCGCAGACATTGTAGGTACGTTGCTACCTTGTTGCCCTGCCGCAACACGATCCGGCTACCGCGTGAAAATGTGCGGTTCGAAGTCGCACCAGTCGCCGTTGGAGGTTGTGAAAACCAATTGTGCTGTTCAAGCCTGTTCCGCTGAAGCGCCGCGAGATCTGCGGGTCGCGAGGGCGTCACCGTCGTCGGCGGTACTGTCTTTGGGGGAAGGGTGAGCAACAGCAAGCTGTTCAGAATCGCGGCGCCGGTGTTCGTCATCGCGCTGTTGATCGCGGTCTGGTGGCTGATCGTCGACCGCAGCAACAATCCCATCTTTCCGACACCCGGGCAGGTGGCGACCGGGGCGTGGGAACTGGTCCAGGACGGCAGCCTGTGGGAGCACATCACCGCGTCGCTGTTCCGCGTCGGGTTGGGGTTCGCGCTGGCATTTTTGGTCGCCGTCCCGCTGGGGCTGTGGATGGGCTGGGTCTCCGGCGCATTCTACACGCTGAATCCCTTGTTTCAGATGCTCCGGCCGATCTCGCCGATTGCCTGGATCCCCGTCGCGATCCTGTGGTTCGGCGTCGGCGACACCTCGCCGATCTTCCTGATCTTCATCTCATCGGTATTCCCGATGATGGTGCAGACGACGATGGGTGTGCGCACGATCGACCGGCGCTATCTGCGCGCGGCGGCCAATTTCGGCGTCTCGCGCACGGTGCTGTTTCGCCGGGTCGTGATTCCCGCCGTGCTGCCGGAGATCATCATCGGCATGCGCATCGGCATCGGCGTCGCATGGCTGGTGGTCGTCGCGGCAGAGATGATCGCGCTGCGCTCGGGCCTCGGCTATCTGATCATGGACTCGCGCAACGCCGGCAACCGCTACGATCTGGTGATCGCCAGCATGATCATCATCGGCGTGATCGGCCTGTTGCTCGACGGCGCCACGCGCCTGCTCGAGCGGATGAACACCGTGAAGTGGCGCTATGTCCGATAAGAAGATCGTCATCGACGGCGTCACCAAGGGGTTTGGCGCGCTCTCGGTCGTCGGTGGCGTCAGCCTCGACGTGCGGGACGGCGAGTTCGTCGCGATCGTCGGTCCGTCCGGTTGCGGCAAGTCGACGCTGCTGAACGTCATAGCCGGCTTCGAACGTCCGGACGGAGGCACGATCCGGATCGACGGCGTCCAGACCACGGGCCCGAGCGCGAACGGCATCATGATCTCACAGCATGGCTCGGTGTTCCCATGGCTCACCGTGCAAGAGAATGTCATGTTCGGCCTGAGCGGCGCCAGCCACCGCGACCAGGTCGAACTCGCCGGCCGCTACATCGCGATGGTCGGACTCGCCGGATTCGAGGCATCGTACCCGCACGAGCTGTCCGGCGGCATGCTCAAGCGCGTCGAGCTCGCCCGTGCGCTCGTGGTCAAGCCCGAAATCCTCTACATGGACGAGCCGTTCTCGGCGCTCGACGCATTGATGAGCCTGAAGATGCAGATCGAGCTGCGCCGCATTCTCGACGAAGAGCGTCACACGGTGCTGTTGATCACGCATGATGTCGAGGAAGCGATCTACCTCGCCGACCGCATCCTGGTGCTGTCGGCGCGACCGACGACCATTCAAACCACCTTCCATGTGGACTTGCCGCATCCGCGCAAGCTGTCGAGCCCGGAGGCGCAGGAATTGCGCGAGGCGATCCTCAAGGAACTCGGTCTTTGACCTGATTTGCGAATGGTCGGGGAGACAGGATTCGAACCTGCGACCCTCTGCTCCCAAAGCAGATGCGCTACCAGACTGCGCCACTCCCCGACTTCGCGTGACGGCGGCCCCTACACGAAGCCGCGGCGCGTTGCCAGACCAGGTTGCAGATCGCGCCGCTCGAAGTCAGTCGAGGAACCGATACCAATATAGCGCACCATCCCGCACCACCCGCCCCGCCGACGGATCACGGAAATGCGCGGGAAAGCAGACCAGTTCCTCGTCCGCGGCGCGCGCGAGCGTGCGCGAACGAACCTCACGCGCCAGCGCGGGGTCGCCGTCGAAGGACATCGAAAGATCGGGGCGAACCATCTGAATCGGGTGATGCACGACATCACCCCAGAACAATGCGCGTTCACCGCCGGCCTCGGCCAGCACCGAGAAATTCCCGGGCGAATGGCCGAACGCGGGCTCGAGCCAAATGCCGTCGCCGATCGCGCGGTGCACCGTAATGTCCGCCTCGATCAGCTCGGCCCGCCCGGCCTCGTACACCGGCAGCACCGAATCGCGGAACGCACGCAGATGATCGTCCTCGAGCGCCTGCGCCCCGAAATGTTCGAAATCGCGACGCGAGAAGAGATAGCGTGCGCGGCCGAACGTCGGCACCCATTTGCCATTCTCGAGCCGCGTGTTCCAGCCGACATGGTCGAAATGGAGATGCGTGCACAGGACCAGGTCGATATCGTCGGTGGTCAGCCCGAGGGCGGCGAGATTGGCGAGGAACGGGGTCTCGACGCGGTCGACATCGGGAATCGAGCGGTGCTTGTGATTGCCGTTGCAGGCATCGACCAGCACGGTCAGCCCGTCGAGTTGCAGCACATAGCTGTGCATGCTCATGGTAAAGGCCGATTGCGCGGGGGTGGGCCCGAGCGTGTCGTCCCGGTACCAGGTCGCGAGCTTGGCCAGATCGGCGGCGGTAATGCCGGGCACGATCAGCGGCATCGGCGGGCCGCTTTCCATCTCGAACAGCTTGCGGACCGTCATCCGCCCCAGCGTCACCGGCTTCACGGCCTCTCTCCTGCGCGTCGCCGTTCTTGCGGCTGGTGGGCCCGGCAGGACTCGAACCCGCAACCAAGCCGTTATGAGCGGCCAGCTCTAACCGATTGAGCTACAGGCCCCCAGCGCCAGCGGCACTAGCGGACAAATTGCCCCTATCGCAAGCCGTCGCGTCGAGCAGAGTCGGGGGCCATTGGATCCGCGCGCGATAGTCGGGCCGGATGCCTCGATCGCAACCGTCAGTTCAGATGCGCGTGTTCCAGACCGATTTGTTCGGCGGCCGGCAGCCGCAACGTCAAGCTCTCGGGCTCGATCACCAGGCCGCCGCCGAGCTCGCGCGCGAGGTTACGCGCAAGGCGCAGCGCGAATCCGGTTCCGAGCAGTGTTACGTCGTCGCCTTCGTCATCGATGCCGAGGATCGATTCGCCGGGATAGTCGGCCAGCGCGCGCGGACGGTCGATGCTGACCGCGACCATCGCATCGGCGTCGCGCGCGAGCCGCACTCCGATCCGTTCGCCGTCGGCGCTGGCCGAGACAAGCGTGGCCATCAGCCGAGACAGCAACCGCTCGACCGCGCGGCGATCGCCGCGCACGGTGAGGTTGTCGATCGGCAGCGCAATCCACGAGCCACGAATCGCAGTGAGCTGCGCTAGATCGTCGCAAATCGTCGCGAGCAACGGCCGCAACGCGACTTCCGCCGGCGCGAGGGACAGCGCTGCGCTTTCGATCCGCGCCGCGAGATCGAGATCGTCGATCGCGCCGAGGAGGTCGCGCGCCTGACCGCGAATCATCGCGGCGCGGTCGCGATAGCCGTCAGGCACGGGTCCAAGCATTTCGCTTTCGATCATCTCGGCGAATCCGGCGATCGCATTGGTCGGCGTCCGCAGCTCATGCACGAGCTGGCGCAGCGAATCCGGCGCCAGCGCGGCGGCCGGGCGCAGCGGCTCGGCGCGTTCGTCGGTGCGCGGACGGCGCGCGGTGCCGCGATAACCGGTGAAACGACCATTCGCAGCCTCGAACACGGGCACACCCGAGATCAGCCAGCCACCCGCGGCATCCGAACTACCTTCGATTTCCAACCGCGCATTGGTGAAACTCGCGCGACGACGGAAAGCACCCGCCGCGACGCCGTCGACCCGCGACACGCCGGCGGCACCGTGCAGTTCGAGCGACAGGCCGATCATCGGATTGCGCGACACGCCGTCGACCCAACGGATCACGCCTTCGGGGTCGGTTTCGAAGCGAAAGCCGTCGGCGCGCGGCATCGCGCGCGGCGTACGAGCGGTTTGCTCGCGGTTGCGCCAGAAGGCATCGATCCGCGCGACGACATCCGCGATCTGGAAGGGACCTTCCTGGTCCCCTGCGCTCTCGATCAGTGCGGCATCGCCATGGGCCATCGGTTCGCTGGTTTCGGAGTGGGCTGCAAGTGTTTCGGATCGCTCCAACATGTCGCGACCCTGCGCGGCAGTTGCACGCGCCGCAACCGCGTCTCCGGCCACCGTCGTCGCAGCTGTCTCGCTTTGGATCGCGCTGTCCGGGTCGATGGCCGGAACTCCGTCTTGACGCACCGTTGCAGCAACGAAACCTTCGGCCGTGCCCAGCGCGAGCGCGATATAGGAGAGGTCTTCCGCCGGGGCTCCGGCAGCGTCGGGCGCGATCGCGGGCTCAGGCTGGGCCACGGTGTCGGCGGTCGCCTCCTCGCCGAACGGCCTAACCTTGTCGCGCACGAACATCGGCTCGAGCGCCGCGGTTGTTGGCAGTGCCCATGACCGCAGCGATCCGAGCGATCGCGAATCGGCAGCGCCGTTGGTGCCGGTTGGGTCGGGTGTCGCCGCGTCTGCGGAATCGAGCGTTTCGACATCCTGGCCGGCGTGCGGTTCACCCTCTTGGGCCAGGAGCGCGCCAGCGGTCTCGACCGGTTCGAGCGCCGCAGGCGACTCATCGCCGAGGCCCACCGCGAGCGGCTCGGCCACCGATCCGTCGACCTCGGATTCGGTCGTTTCGGAAGTCGCGGACTCCGTGCGCGCTTCGTCAGTCCGGGTTTCGACGGCGACAGCCGCACCCTCGACGATCGGTTCGGGCTCGCGATGGTCGTGCAGCGCGAAGTCGTTCGGTCCGAAGCTTTCGAGCGCACGCAGCACCAGCGGGCTGAGATCGCGACGATGGCGCAGAATCGCCCTGCCTTGCGGACCGAGTTCAGGGAGCAACTGAATCCAGTCGCCCGAACTCAGCCGCGCGGTGCGCAGGATCGGCGCCGCGACCGATGCGAGGTCGCGGGCGAGCAGCCGGACCAACGGCGGCGGCGGATCGGCATATTCGAGCCCACGCGCGCTGCCGGCACGGACGGCGGGAGGCACCTCGGACTGGATCGCGCGCAGCACGGCGAGCGCGCGCGAATCGGCGCCAATCCGTCGCCGTCCGATCAAGTCGACGAGCTGACGCCACGCCGATTGCTTGCCGTACGGTGTCGACAGATCCGACGCGAGAACCGTCTCCAGAGTGTCGTCGTACCGCACGCGCGCCGTTCATCCCCTTGTCGCGGCGAATCCGCTACGCAATGATTTCTTAACGCAGCGCCGGCCTGTTCGATACGAGCGTTTTTGACGCCTTTTTGGAACGTCGCATTGTGGGACAATTGCGCGGGCGTGTAACATTCTTATGATGTCACGCGCCCCGGCGCACGAATGCGTCCGAAATAGGAGAGAAACTATAATGGCGCTCGACACCATCGACCGGCAGATCATGGCGCTGCTCCAGGAAGATGGCCGGATGACGAATGTCGACCTCGCCGATCGCGTCGGACTGACCGCGCCGCCGTGCTTGCGTCGCGTCCGTGCGCTCGAGGAACGCGGTGCGATCGAGGGCTATCACGCGCAGCTCAACCCCGAAGCGCTCGGTTATACGCTTACGGTGTTCGCTATGGTGAGCCTCAGGAGCCAGGCCGAGGCCGACCTCGAAGCGTTCGAGGCGCATGTGGCGGACATCCCCGAGGTGCGCGAGTGCCATATGCTGAACGGCGAGATCGACTTCATTTTGAAGATTGTCGCGACCGATCTGCGCAGTTTCCAGCACATGCTGACGACGCAGCTTACCACTGCGCCGAACGTCGAGAGCGTGAAGACCTCGCTCACGATTCGGGTTTCGAAAGCTCTTCCGGGAGTACCGGTTCCCGGAGAATGAGGGCGCAGTCGCCTGCGCCCTCTCCCCATCAGGCGGCGGGCATGTCCAGCCAAGCCAGCCAGAATTTGGCGATTTCCTTGCGCGACGCGCCGGAGACCTTGGAGAAGGCCTCTTTCGCGCCGGCCTTGTCGCCGGTGTTGGTCAGCGCAATGCCGAGCCGGGTGTTGACGTCGTCGGCGTTGTTGACGCCCTTGGCCAGCGCAGCCTGGTAGAGCGTGATCGCCTTGGCGTAATTGCCCGAGGCGAGATAGGCGTCGCCGGTCTGCGCCGAAAGCGCGCCGGTGGCGGATGCCGCGGCCTTGGGCTCGAGCGTGGCCAGCGGCATCTCCGCCTTGATCGCCGCCAGCGCCGAAGCGTAGAGCGAGTTCGCAGTGGCGTCGCTCGCCGAGATCTTGCCCTTCGAACGACCTTCCTCGATCACCACCTTGGTTTCCCACGGCAGGCCCGAATTCTGCACACTGTTGGCGTAATCGTCATAGTCGTTCTGGTCGGCGAGCGAGCCGATCACGCGCTGGAGGCGATAGAGGTCGACACGCTCCGCCTTCGGGATCGTCGTGCGCGTCTTGGCGTAGAGGATGATCGCAGTGCGCCAGCCTTCGGCACCCGGATAATCGCGCAGCTTGCGGAGCGAGACATCCGAGGCGCTCGCATAGTCCTTGGCGTTGTAATAGCCGCCGACGGCATAGTCGTACCAGGCAGCCGGCGGCTTGTTTCCTGCGCCTTTCTCAGCGTCGATCGCCTGCAGCACCGCCTTGGCGCCCTCGGCATATTGGTTCGCGGCGTTATACGCGGTCGCGAGCGACAGCGGGACGATCTGCCGGTCTTCAGGGGTGGCGCCGTCGCCCTGCTTGTACCCGAGTTCGCCGGCCTTGCGCAGCGCCGCAATCGCGTCGGGCGAGCGCTTGGCGTCGCGCGCGATCAGGCCCTTGTTGAAATAATAGTTCGGAAGATCGGCGGGGGGTAACAGCGGATTGGCGATGAGCGCGTCCAACACCGGTTCCATCCCGGCGAAGTCCTTCTTGCGCTGGAGGATCGCGAGCTTCCACTTCCCGGTGAGCAGCTTGTCGTAATCATTGCCGGCTGCGGCCGCGGCTTCGACGGCGGGAAGCGCCGCTTCGAGCGCGGCATAGTCCTGCGCCTTGATCGCGGCGTCGACCGGCGCCGCCGCCTTGACGAACGCCGGAGTCGGGCGCTGACTGGCCGTCGCAGCCTGCGCCTGCTCGTCCTTCTTCTTCTTGTCGTCCTTCGCGAACGCGGGCGGCGTGGCGAGCATCGCGGCCGTTCCCAGCGCGAGCACGGCCGCAAGCGCAGCCCTGGAAGTCATCTTCATCCTGAAAATCTCCTCAATACGAGATTGCGGGGGCGTCATCCTCGTTTTGCCCCGCCGCTCTAGTCCCCGCTCCTGCGGGGTTCAAGCTGGTGTGCAGGGGGGCGAATTGCCCGAATGCCACTGAACGGCGATTGAACGTGCCAGGAATGGTACCAACCGATTGCACCGCATCCGGTTTCCACCGCTTTCTCGCGCGCACGCGCGCACGTACGTGCGCGGGGTTGCCCGCCCGGAATGCAGGCCCTAGAGCGGTCGCAGAACTGAAACAACCTCCGGATCTATGAAACCTTGACCGACGAGACCGTCCTCGCGGACCCCTCCGACATTACTCCGATCTCGATCGTCGACGAGATGAAGACCTCGTACCTCGATTACGCGATGAGCGTGATCGTGGCGCGTGCGCTGCCCGACGTCCGCGACGGCCTGAAGCCCGTGCATCGCCGCATCCTGTGGAGCTGCCAGGAGGGCGGATTCGTCCCCGGTCGCCCCTATCGAAAATGCGCCAAGATCACCGGCGACACGATGGGCAACTATCACCCGCACGGCAACCAGGCGATCTACGACGCGCTCGCACGCATGGCGCAGCCCTGGTCTTTGCGCGTGCCGCTGATCGACGGACAGGGCAATTTCGGCTCGATGGATCCCGATCCGCCCGCCGCCGAGCGCTATACCGAAGCGCGGCTGGCGCGCGTGGCGATGTCGCTGCTCGAGGACATCGAGAAGGACACGGTCGATTTCGTCGACAACTACGACGGATCGCGCTCGGAGCCGTCGGTCCTCCCTGCCCGCTTCCCCAATCTGCTGGTCAACGGCGCCGGCGGCATCGCGGTCGGCATGGCGACCAACATCCCGACGCACAACCTCGGCGAAGTCATCAACGCCTGCCTCGCGTACATGGACAATGGCGCGATCACGTCGGAGGAACTGACCGA
>Ga0105248_10005557_pt1 | contig 13854 bp, 22 predicted proteins | sample KBSS34metaG_FD_81524 | JGI IMG/M metagenome (GOLD analysis project Ga0105248, IMG submission 81524) | Switchgrass rhizosphere microbial communities from Kellogg Biological Station, Michigan, USA - KBS S3-4 metaG | ecosystem: Host-associated > Plants > Roots > Rhizosphere > Soil | place...
ATCGACGTTAAGGAAGGCGACATGGTCAAAAAGGGACAGAAGATGGGGACTGCCGGCGAGACTGGCCTCGCCGGCGGCGTGCACGTGCACTTCAGCATGCAGATCGACGGCGTGCAGGTCAACCCGCGTGAATGGTGGGACGAACACTGGATCCACGACCGCATCACGAGTAAGCTGTAGAGTTCCGATTCCGGAAATAATTCCGGTTCGACGTTCCCTTTAAGCTGTCGGTATGGCCGAAAAGCGGACTAGAGCAGTAAATCGTCGAGCCAATGCTACTTCTGCGAACGGAAAAACCACCCGAAGGGCCGGACTAGCTGTACGAGCTGAAATTCGACGGCTACCGCGCTTTAGCGAAAGAGCGGTGGTCGAGTGCAGGATGGTTCTAGCGCTTCGATTTCCTTCCTAGCGACAGGTTTTGCATTCAGATCGCATCCCTACTGCGGCGACGGCACGGGCTTCACCCACGGATCTAATTTGGGCGGACGCCGCCCCCGTCGAACTGCTCCACGCAGGCGCACGTATGATAGCTGTTCACCACTACCGGCCCGGCGCAGCATCAATCCGCCACGACTCATATCCCCTCGGCCGACGAACTCAACGGGGAATAGAAGACGATCTTCAAATACGTTTAACAGAGGTTGCGTGTACTTTTCCGTGGCGATGCTTCCGAGCAGCAGGTATTGGCAAGCCGGGCCAGCGTTCTGATCAAGCTGTCTGGCATCACGCAGGAGCGGATCCCGGTAAGCCAGATTGTTTTCTTCGATCGATACGTCCCCGATGCGGCGCAGTTGTTCCGCGTCGACCAGGGTGTCCGGAGGGATTAAGCCAAGCCCCGGCACAATGACGAGAGCAGGTGGGACGCCTTCCGGGGGAGCGGCGAAAGCCTCCGCGTACGCCAGCTTGCCACGGAAGTAGAGTCCGCTGATGAAAGCGTAGACTTCGCCAAGAGTCGCTCTTCGGGCGCGCAGACGTTCAGCGAGAGCGAAGCCGGCTTCGGGGCGCAGCAAGGCATTCGATCTTGGGCCGCCGATGCGCGCCGGTGACATCAGGACTATTAGTGGAAACTCGTGCGGCACAAAGATTCATTTACGCCGACTCGCGCAGTAAATCGAGTGGCGATTTGGTTTCGCGCTCCACCTGTTCCATCAGGCACTGCCGGGGAGCTTTGTCGGGTCGCCAGCGCATGAATTTAGTCCCGTGCCGGAACCGGTGGCCGGTAAAGTGATCATATCGAACTTCTACTACTAACTCAGAACGGAGCGGCTCCCAGTCGCTGGATTTGTCGGAATTCCATCGGCTCGGTCCGCCAGGTGCACGACCGGTGAACCCTGGAGGTTCGATGAGAACCTTCAATTTGCGCGTGAGCGCGGGACGGCTCGTGGCGTCAATCGAAGATGTGAAACCCACATGTTGCAGGAGCCCTTCGTCGTCGTATAAACCGAGCAGCAATGAGCCAACTACTTTCCGCCCTGCCAAGTATCGAAAACCGCCCACGACGCAATCAGCGGTGCGCAATGTCTTGATCTTCTGCATGCCTCGCTCGCCCGATAGATACTTCAGGTCTAGCCGCTTGGCGACCACACCATCGAGCTGTCCGCGCATAGTCTTCAACCAACCGCGCGCGATGGGGATCTCCGTGGTGGCGGGGGACAGGGCAAAGGTGGCACTCCCCTTCAAATATTTGATTGTGAAAGATTCGAGCGTGGCCCTGCGTTTTAGGAATGGCTGATCTACCAGCGAACGGCCACGGTCATCCACCAGGAGATCAAATAACACGAACTGTGCAGGGTGTTGTTGGGATAACTTGGCTACTCTGCTCGCCGCCGGATGGATGCGCTGCAGCAAATCATCAAAAGACAGTTTGCCATCTACCAAAATGATCATTTCGCCATCCAGTACGAATTTTTGCGCCTTCACTTTGAGTAGTGCGGCCACCAACTCTGGAAAATATCTGGTGAGCGATTGACCGGCCTTTGATTGCAGCTCCACAGATCCGCCTTCGCGAAAAGCCAGGCACCGGAAGCCATCCCATTTCGGTTCATATTGCCATTCGGGCCCGCTGGGAATTGTTCCCACACTCTTGGCTTCCATTGGGGGGAATGGAAGTTTGATCGGCAGCTTCATAGCAGCGCCGCGAGCTTGAAGCGATTCTTTTGCAACAGCAGAGGCCGGTAGAGGTCGCCCACTTTCGCGAGGCGTGTCACCATATTGTCGATACGAAAATCTGCGATTTCAATGCCGCGCTCGATTTCGTCCCAGGTAACCGGGGCCGACAGGGTCGCACGCGGCTTGGGCCGAACAGAATAGACCGAAGCCAATGTCCGTCCCCAGGCGTTCTGGTTGTAATCCACCAGAATCCGCTTCGGAGAGCGCTTGGCCACGCGGTATTCCGAAGTCAGAATCTTAGGATATTTTTGCGCCGCGCTGACCGAGAACGCTTTCGCAAAGCTCCACACTTCCTTCTGTAGCGGACCCCGCATGATCGGTATGTAGATATGAATGCCACGCGAGCCGGTGGTCTTTGGATAGCTTGTGATCTTCAGCGCATCCAGTTCGTCGCGCAGGACCAGTGCCGCCTCTCTAACCAGGGCAAAGTCCGCTCCCGGCGTCGGATCCAGATCAAAGTGCAGGTAATCGGGCCGGTCGACATCATCGCAACGGGCGTACCAGGGATTGAGATCGATGCATCCAAGATTCACGGCCCAAAGGAGTCCCGCAAGATCGTTGATCACGGGGAAATCGACCAGATTTGCGGAAGGATGTTTGATTTCGCAGATGGGAATCCAGTCGGGCCGCGTGGCCGGCGCATGTTTTTGGAAGAAGAACTTGCCTGCCGCTCCGTCCGGATAGCGTTTCAAGACCATTGCCCGGGATTCAAGATGCGGCAGCAAGTAGAAGGAAACATCGGCGTAATATTGCAGGAGATCGACCTTGGTAATTCCATCCTCGGCCCAAAAGACCTTGGAGAGATTGCTCAGAGTGAGCTCTTTGCCGCCAACTTGCAACGTGACATCTTTGACGTTCCGCGGAATGGTTAGCCGGGCGTTCCCGTTGTTCGACTTTGCGCTCTTGGCGCCGGGCCGGAACGTACTCGGATGCGAACTTTTCTTCGGCGATTGTACCGGCATAAGCGCTAATGTTTAGATGTCTCCAGTGCACCGTATGTTTCCTGCGCTGACGAAGAGTGGCATCGAAATTGCAATGTCGTGATTGATGCCGCTGGCAAAATATCGAACCAAGCGCGACTTTAAGGTTACTTCGGAACCGAAGGGCGTCAAGCGGACGAAAGCTGCGGAGGACTCGCTCATTTTCGTGGTTCAAAAGCATCAAGCGAGCCATCTGCACTATGACTTCAGGCTCGAATGGGGTGGCGTGCTTCTTTCCTGGGCAATACCGAAGGGGCCTTCCCTGGATCCGTCGATCAAGCGGCTTGCCATGGCCGTGGAAGACCATCCGATCGAGTATGCGAAATTCGAAGGCATCATCCCGGAGGGCCAATATGGAGGCGGCACAGTGATGGTGTGGGACCAGGGAACATGGGTACCGGAGACGGACATCGAATCTGGCCTGCGCGATGGTGAGCTGAAGTTTTCATTACATGGGAAGAAATTGCGCGGGTCCTGGGTTTTGGTGCGCACAAAAAGGAGTGCCGGTAAGACGGAACGCGCTTCCTGGCTGCTCATCAAGCATCGCGATCGTTACGCTAGCACGTCCGATATTGTGTCTGTAAGGCCGCGTTCGGTTATTTCCAAACGGCTCATGGCTGGGATCGCGACTGCAGCGGGAGGAAACATAGCGAAGGCCGCAGACAGCGATCCCCGGAAGTAGGGGGCCGGCCAGGCACCTTGCGCCTCGCCCATCTTAAGCCACGGCGCAATCGCCGCTGGCCCCTTCGAGCGAGGCGGCGCACAGAATCTTTACCGAGAGGTATTGGTCTGCATGCGGGTAGGGCGTGCGTATAAAGGGCGTAATGTTACTGACATACTACCGTGGCAAACGTGTGTACAGAAGTGGTCTTGCTTCCCAGTCGTAGAGGCCTGAAATGAATCTGCATCAGAATGCTTTTCACCCACTTTACTGCCATCCTATTAGGGTGAACGGAACGAGATCTGCTTACATCTCTCGCCTGTGTAACGTCGCCTTGTGAATTAATGTTCAATTCAAAAAAGCCTCGCGCGGAACTGGGACAGTTTTGTTCGTCGGCTCTTAATTCCAACGAAGCGCGATCTGCGTTGTAATGCAACTGTTTAGGTAAGCCTCCGGGCAGTACCCGATTAAACTGCTCTTGCGAAGTCACGTCGGTGTGCGCAAAAAGAGGTGCGCTTAACAAAACTGCACACATGACGCTTAAGACGAACCTGGTAGGAATTTCGTGGCGTGTATGTGGCGGGAAACGCATCGAGCCTCTCGGCGTCCTAAGCTGCCATCCCAATAGAACTGGGCGGATCATCGTCCAGGCCCTCATCATCCGGTTTAGGACCGATCCATTCTAGCGATGCTGCAACTTCGGTAGCCAAAAACGCACGTGGTTGAACTTTTTGCGGAAATTCCTCGATCACTATAGGGTGCCTCTACTCAGCATCTGCACATAACTGGCCATTGCGAAGCAAGATCTTTAATCGCCGACGATCCTCGGCAGGTTTCCCAGCGCCCCATTGTACGCTTCGTCGCTTCGATAGCACTTAATCGAGGCTACGCTCAACCACTACCCAGCCGCGAATCGTGATCTGGGTGCCGTCGCTCGGCATGATATAGGTGACATCGGAATCGACGTGCACGCTATGAATTTCTCTTCCTACTAGCGACTCTTCTAAAAAGTTCATGGACGTTCTATCGGCGGGGAAGTATGGAAAGAACAGAAGCACTTCAGCCCCCCCATGGTGTTAACACGTAATATCGGAATAAACTTTCCGTCTCTCGGCGGACAGTGAATTCTCGGATACTGGTCGCCGTGGATCCACGACGCCGAATTCGCTCAATTTGATGCTACAGTTGCTCTCGCCGCTCTGGCCCTCGCCTGCATTTTCTGACCGCATCTGGTCAATCTCACTTATTGTTTGTCAACTAAGGCCACCGCCGCGGAGTGGGAGACGTCCGCGAGGCATCGATAGCAGTTTGTGCGGCATGCGCCGCGGGTTATCACAATGACATCCTGTTCGCTGCCGCGAGCTGCGATTGCCCGTGCCACGGTTCTCAGACGCGATGCGCCAATGACAAGGTGGCGGCATGATCATCTGGTCTTACGACCCTAAATGATCGCCGCTAACTCCCGATCCTCGATAGATCGCCAGAGCAAAGCACGCGGAGGATCGCGCTCCATGTGGAGAGATCAGCACGTATTCGGCTTGATGGAGTGATGCAATTGGGTTGAGGTGTTTCCAAACAAATGGACACGAAACAGAAGATGGCAATTGTCGGCTCTAGCCTGATAGTGACGGGTGTTGGGATGGGCGTTGTCGGTTTTGCGCTATTAGGACCCGCCGCGTTCGCGTGTACCACGCGGTTATTAGAAAAGGGCGCAGACGGTTTTACCGCCAGGGTTGAAGGAGCCTCCAAAACCGTCGGGGCGGTCGCGGGCACCCTCCATCGGTCCTTCAACGAAGCGAAAAAAGCTGGCGTAGCTGAGATACAACGCAACCGTTCAAAAGAACCGAACGTCGCCGGGTAGGCTTCTCACGCCTCGCAGCATCAGTTGCCCGATGTCCACCATTATCGGACACCGCCTTGCCGCTCCTAATCGTCGTCTCCCGAGCCCGAATCGGCGTGGCATGAGTTGCCTTTGCCGCCGCAGATAGTGCCGCGAGCCACAGCGGTTTGATCGACTGCAAGTGTCATGATACTGCCGATGAGCGGGTCTCCCAGCAGGAAGTCATTACACGTTGCGCTGGCGGAATTGGGTGTTACGGTGCAATGGACCAGCTCATTTGCCACAGTCGTAGGCACAGTGAGAGATGCGGATGTGCCCGCGACGCCTGTGATCGTCGCGGTGAGAAGCGTACGCCGGCCACCATCTGATCTTGTGCGCACTGTACCGGACGCGGCTCCGCCGCCGCTCAACATAGTCGCGGACCCGCCCCCGGAATCTTGCGCCGGGCGGGTGGTGTCGTGAAACAGCAGAATGCCGGCGATACCCGTGGTGTTGCTGGTGGGATCGGCTGGAAATTGCGAGACTGGAACGTAGACATCTCCAGTGATTGGATCGACCCCGGCAATGTGGTTCCCCCGCCCGGTGCAGGCAACGCCATCGATCCTTGCCGGTGCGGATTTTGTCGGGTGTTGTGCGTCGAAGACGCCCACAACCGGAACCAACGAACCGAAAGGAGGCCCGGAAAGTGTTGCGGGGCAACCGCTGGTGGTGGCAGTATTAAGGCCGGATCCGGAGTAAAACCGCCGCAGATTCGGGTTGAACACGATGGAATCCGTTCCCCCCACGTCAGTGAATTGGATGAATTTCCCTGTGGCCAAGTCAACACCCAGATTGCCGTTCGAAGTCCCTTGAAAGCACCCCATCACTGCAACATTTGAGATCGGATCGATGTCAATTCCGTGACCCGGGCAGATTGAGCCTACCTTGTACATCGCCGGCGCCGACATGGTATTGGTTGCGGGATCGAAAACCGCGATTCCGGCTGATGCGTTGTTATGGTCGGCATCTTCCATGGCGATATAGATCTTGCCATCCCGCGGGTTGAACTTGATCAAGTCAGCACTGAAAGGAATTGGTGTCTGACTCACGATCATGTTTTTCGTCAGACTGATCCCCGTCAGATTGTAAGGTGCATTATCGTTGACCACGTAGACGGTCTGGTTGATGGTGTCATAATCCATCCCATCAGGCACGTTGGGTACCGGGTAAATTGTTGGCGCTGTCCCGAGCGGTGTCCGTAAGTCCCAAACGAGAACCGAGTTGACGCCATCAGAGACGACGAGTTGCTGTAAGTCGATAGCGATGAGCGGTTGATTCACTACGGTGGTCGGAGCCAAGGGCATTTGCCCCACCACACTATTGGTGTGGGTGTCGATCACGGTGATCGCATGGTTTGTTCGGTCGGCTAGATACATGATCCGCGTTACCGGGTTAAACCCGAAAAGATCCGTGCTGGCCTTACCTAGAGTCCAGTTTGGTACAGGAATGGTTTGCAGGAGCTGAAGTCCTGAGTTCTGCAGATTCGCGCCTGTGCTCAAGGCCGCGCACAACAGCAACCCGCAATAGACACGCCAATAGGAAAAAGAAGTCGGCATTTTACATTTCCCCTTTTCTTTTGTCGTTTTGTTTGAAAGCTTGTTCTTGCTTGTGAAGCGACCCGGCCAATGTCGAAACGCGCGCTTGGGTGAGTGGTGAACGGCGCTGCCCGAGGTGTAGTCGCTAGCTACATCGGTCATCGCCGTGGATGCGGATCCCCGCGTAGTCACGAGACATTCTCCTGACTGCCATCGGGGCAAGTATATTCGGATAGGCTGAGGATTCACTTAGGATGTAGTACTAAAAGTGTCCTATGCGCAGTGCAAAAACTACACGTAGCGATATAAGCAAACCGTCGCGAAATACTTCGCAAAAGATGCGGGCCCTGATACGTCACATATCCATAGTCATCATGGGCGTCACTTTGGCGCCGAACTCGCCTTTACCGAGGTCAGTCGTATGCGTCAGCACCCTGAAGCCGCGTCGCGGCAACGCGTCCAGTTCATGGCAATGTTGGAGTTTGAGTGAAACACTGTACGACCACATTCGCATCTCGTATACTGACCGCCCGTAAGGAGGAACTATGCGCTTCGCTGCATATAATTTGTGGGTCTACTCCAGCCTGGTGCTCATTGGGACGTGCGCGATGCGGGCAGAACAGGGGAACCCAACGGTTACCGTGATGACCCAAAATATGGACGCCGGAACGGATCTCGGATTCGCGCTGGCCTATCTCAATACCGCCACCCCAACCGTCGGCATCGACCTCACCTACGAGGAGATCCTGCAAGGCAACTTCGCCGGTCGCGCGGCGATTCTTGCACAAGAGATCGCCACAGCCAAACCGCACATGGTGTCGCTTCAAGAGTCGACCCTTTGGAGCACGGGGCAAAGCCCCGTTCAACAGACACCCCTGTTTGATCAGTTGCAACTCTTACTTGATGATCTCGCGGGGCTGGGCCAGGACTATTCGGTCGTGGCGATACAACCACTTACCAGCATCGCACTGCCAATGAGCAGCGGCGTTTGGTTGGGATTTCTTGATCGGAACGTTGTACTGGCGCGAAACGATGGTGTCCTTAGCATCGCTAATGTCCGCAAGGGCACTTACAGTGCGGAACTAATCATTCCTAGCCCCCTCGGCAATATCCCAATTCCAGAGGGCTGGATAGCGGCAGATGTGACAGTCGGTGGCAAGACGTTCACGTTCGTCGACACCCACCTGGAGAGCACCGTAGCCGGCCAACCCCAGGTCAGTCTCTTGCAGGCGGCACAGGCTACGGAACTCGCCACGCTCTTTAGCGGCACACCGCACTTGGTTATCGCTGGTGATTTCAATTCAAATGCCACACATACGCCTCCCGAACAGACGCTGTCGATTAGCGTCATGCTGGCATCGGGCCTTACGGATACTTGGCCAGCAGCAAACCACGGAAATCCAGGTTTCACTTGGCCGCTGTACGTCGAGGACCCACTAGCGGCCCATCCCGAGGGACCATTCGAGCGAATCGACTTCATCTTCGAGCGTGGTTTAGCGATCAACTCCGTCGATCGTGTTGGCTGGACGGGCCTCCATGCCTCCGATCACGCCGGGGTGGTTGCGGACCTGGGCTTCTGAGTATTGGCAGGCGATCGATTGCGTGAACCATTCCAACGTGGCGGACAACCTAAAAGGAGCTCGCATGGCTCGATAATTAACGGATGGCATTACCACCCTCGCGAGGTGCAAATTTCAGGTCCAGCTGCAAAGCCCGGCGACAAAGGAGTCCGGGACGTAACAGGGCTGCCTGCGTGATTTGTTATTGATCGAGTAGAGCTGAAATGCCCCCAATCCAAGTTAACGCCGCTCCCATCATTGAAACCGAGCGACTCCGCCCCCGCAGTCACGATGCCGTGATTTAGCTGATTGCATCGCGATGTGGGCGAACCCGAGGTCGTTCGCTATACCATTCGAGAACCATCAACCCCACAGCGCACATGGCTGCGAAGCGACCCTGAAGAAGAAGCGCTGGGACGAAACTCTTAGGCCCCTAAGGGACTCTAACGGGCGTACGGTCCATACGGAGGCATTTTGTTATGGCCCAGTGCGTATACTGCAAAACTGAAACCGAGATGTACGAGGGTGGTGATGTACCCATCTGCCCTGAGTGCTGGGATGCGCGCAAGGCCGAGCGTGAACCACCAGCAGCGGAGCAGGTTCAACGGCTCTTGATTCAGGAAAGCGTTGAGGCAACTGCGCGAGCTAACGCAGCCTTGAGGGCGTTCAACGAGGTGCTGAATCAGTATCCGAGCGGCCTACCTCACCCGGATGGAACGCACTCTATCCAAGATGCCTCCCGCAAGCTGATCGTCGCGCGGAAAGCAATGGGGCGGTCGAATACCCGCCTCAATGACTATTTGAGTCGCGGGATCGTGCCGCAAGATCTGAAGCGAAGCGGCTGAGCGGTTTGACTGCTCGGGTTCCCTCGCGCCTCCACCACTTTACGGTCTGGGTGCATCTGTCGCTGTGAGTTTCGCGTCAACGTCGGCGGGAAGACTCCCACCATAGCGAGCGTGTTCTCCTACACCGAGCCCGCGAAGTATGAGTTCGAAGTCTCCGCCGGCAGCCTGAAGGTAAAGTAGCGATGGTGGGCGAAGAATCTTTTTCGCCGCCAGTGTGCCCTGCAGCCTATGAGCCTGCTGTGCGGTCAGGACTCGATAGTTGGATCTCGATGGGAGGTGAAATGTTTCCCTGCCATATAATTACGGGTCACGACTTGAGATGCGGATGATTGATTCGATGCGTGGTTTAGTTCATCATATTCAGTTCTTGAAACAAATGTCGACGAACAACGGGCGCAAATAACGGGAACAGTTTTTCTTTCGCCAAGCATCTACCAGATGGAAGAGTCTCTCTTCGTGGAGGTAGAGAATGAGAACGAAAATGTTGATGATGAGTATGGTAGTAAATGCCGCCCTTTTTCTTGTCGCCCCGGCTGGAGCGCAAGATAAGAAGGCGGCGGGATCGACGGTCAACGTGACAGGATGCCTTGCGCAAGGCGATGAGAAGAACGAATTCTCTATCAAGGATGCTGACGGAAAGACCTATGGTCTCAAAGCTGGCTCAGAGGTAAACCTAAAGGCTCATTTGGGGCACAAGGTGACTGTAACTGGCACTCCGATGGAAGAAAAGAAAGAAAAAGTCAAATCCGGAAAGGTTGAGGAAAGCGAACACCTCCGGGTGAGCAACCTTTCAATGGTCAGCACGACTTGTCCCTAGTCTTACCGGGGCAAAGAAACAAGACTGCGAGTGACAAGTGGGCCGCTCTGGCACCCGTCATCGGCCCTTCTCCGCTAGACTCTACGCAATCCCAATCTTCGCTGTAGGAACGATCCATTCTTCCGCGCGTAACGGTCTAATTGTTGGTTGTGTCGGCCCTAATAGGGAGGTAAGAACATGAGAAGGATTTGCCTCGTTGCAAGTTTCACCCTAATTGCCCTGGTCAACGCCGCTTACGCTCAGGGCAAAGGACACGGCGGATCGGTGCCAGGGGACAGTCATATTCCGGGCGGCGCGACGCCGGGTGCGACGCATAGCGACGCTCCGGCAGGTACACCAGCGGCTTCATCCGATCGTGACAAAGGGAAGGATCGGGCTGAAGATGTTGGTAAGGGTAAGGACAAGGGACACAAGAAGCATAAGAACCAGGAGAAGAATTGAAGCCGGTTGCTCAGCGAAAGTTTACCGATGTGCATAAAATGATCACGGTAATCTTTCCTCGCTATTCCTTCGCCTAACGGGAATCTAAATAACGGAGGATTCTTATGATGGAGCATTGGAATTCTGAGTTCTTCATGGAGCGGCTGAAGATGGGCGAGTTCGACGATCATCTATTCGAGACTCTTGGCCAGCTTTCGACCGAAGAGTTTAAAGAGGTCGCCGACGCTCTCCTAGAAGAAGAGCGCCTGAACGCACGAATCAACTGACGATGACCTGCAGGTTTTTGTGACACCAGCGCATCTGAGATTCGTCCGGACACTATTCAAATGCGAGCGAAAAGCCAAATGAGCTGGCGACGTAATCGGCCCCGACTGCGCCAGATAAGCGTTATCCGGTGAACGCTCAACCCATCGGCGTGAGCAACATAATAGTACGGATACAGCAACCGCACATACAATAGGTCCAACGTTACGGGAGGCCAACCGACGAAACGCTAATACTCTCTTACACGTCCGTTGCCTTCCAGCTCCCTCCTGCCTGCACGCGGGAGGGAGTTGTTTTGAGCGGATTCAGGATTGCGGCACCTTTCGGACGCTGTACGCTATTTCTGCATCGATGTTTTTGGCATGATTTTTTGTGTGATGTTTAGCCAGCACGCAACGTCTACTAAGTGGAAAGGAGTTCAGAAATGAACACCAAAAACCAAGAACAAAAGCACGGTCAACAACACAATCAGCAGAACCAAGAGCCGAAGAAGCAGGGTCAGAACCCAAACGACCCGCAGAATCGGCAGAATGACCCCAACTATCAGCAACATCAGGAAAAGGGTCAATCTGAGCGGGAGAAGCAGACGACTCGTTAGTCTTCTCTGATTGCGTCCGTACTCCGCCCTCCCTGGCTCACCCGGAGTCCGGGAGGGTTTTCCTTTTCACTTTCGGAGATGGTCCTCGCCGTATCAATAGCCTACCGGCGGTTCCAATGAAACGTTTTTGCAGCGGACTTCATTTGACTAGCCAGCGGACCTCCCCGACCCTGACACCGGCGGATCCCCCTCCGACGACTGGACAACCACTGCACGGTTTTCCAGCCGCCCCAAGGTGACTCCGAACCTCCGACCCGAGCCATCTTTTTTACCTTGTAGCTCACCCTAGCGGGATCTTAAACCACTCCGCCACAATTACCAAGCTAACGAGAGCTATCCAAACAACCGCAACGGTATAGTCGTTTCGTAGTCGCACCATAGCCTCCTAACAGGCTTCAGCACCTTCCACCAGATCCCATTCTTCGACGGGTACGGCTGCGATGCTGAAACCTCGATGCGGGAGAGTATTTTCCTCCGCTCCAATGTCCCAGGAATGGAGTCAGTTGTGTAAAAAAGAGTTTCACGAATATTTGGTATACAGCCTGGATAGTACTTGACTCTCTTACGCCAGCGGAGTAGATTGTCGCCATGGCAGAGTGCAAATTCTGCAAAGCGGACACTGAGCTTTACGATAGCGGAGTGCCTGTTTGCGTTAATTGCGCGGATGCGCGAGAGGCTCAGCGCAAACCGCCGTCGGGGGATCGAGTCTTGCATGTTTTGCACGAAGATTTCCAGGCAGCAACTGACAGAGCAAGGGCGGCTATTCAGGCGTTCGATGCCGTCACTAGGGAAGCTCGGAGCGGCCTTCCTCAGCCGGACGGAACCCAGCGGATTCACAATGTCTCGCGGGAGGTCTCTCAGGCTCGAATCGACTTGATGAGGGCCCACAACCGGTTAAGCGACTATATGAGTCGTGCAATCGTGCCGGATGATCTGAAGCGGAGCGGCTGACCCTTCGCGCGCATCGAACCCGTATCCCACGAACTCTAAAACCGTCTTCGGCAGTCTAACCGGTGAGGGGCCTACAAGGCAGCCAACTATGTTTTGACCGGAGTGAAGTAGTGTGGTTCGGTGTTCTTATTGCGGACGTGAAACGGAATTGTATCAGTGCGATGTCCCAACGTGTGTGGGTTGCTCTGCTGAGCTAAAGGTTCCGAAGTCCGGTGTGGGCCGTCGAAACGTTCATAGCCTCCTACGTCAGGACCATTTAGATGCCATTGTCCGACTTGAGGACATTGTTGCGATTCACAGGCAGCTACTCCAAGATATCCCAGGTGCCCTACCTCACCCGGATGGAGTCCAGCGCATATACTCCATCTCGCAGCAACTGACTAGCGCTAAGGAACGCTTTTCCCGCGCTCAATCGAGACTGACTGATTTTCTGGACAATGGCACGATCCCGGAAGATCTTGCGAAGTAGCGAGCTTGGGGTCGGCTGTTAACGTCGGCCCCATAGACTTCGCTTCAAATCGTCTGGTATATTCCCGGTATTAAGAAATTCAATTAGCCGGTTGTATGCCTTCGTCATTGCCTCACGCGCTGCCCTTATTTCGTGGGAGGCATTATGAATACGCTGGGTGTCATCCGGGTGTGGAATGCCCCTGGGGATTTCGTCTGTGATTATCAAGAGACATCGCTGGCATCTTCGGCACGCTTGGTCGCTTCCAGGCCACGCGAATCGGGACGGCGACACTCCCCTGCAATCCCCAAAAATCTTTTGAGGAGAAGGGTGGCTTCGGAAGGGCGTTGGTGACGACCGTGGGAGGCGGTCCGCTAAGGGAACTCTATTTGGAGCACGACGATCGCTTATTCGATAGAAACGTGAGGCTTTTCCTTGGTGCCCGAAAGGGCGGAGTCAACGCTGGGATTCGGGATACTATCGCCTCCGATAGCGATCGGCCGACTTTTTGGGGCATACAACAACGGTGTCACATTTGTCTGTGACAGTTACAGCCTCCAAGGCAACAAGCTCACTCTCACAAACTTCAGCATTGTTAATGGCTGCCAAACGACCGTATCAATCGCCAACTCTTCGTCTTCTGCGGCCCGGAGGGTGCAGGTTCTGGCCCGATTCATCGCCGCACCGGAACGCGCTATCGATTCAAT
>Ga0105248_10005559_pt1 | contig 13851 bp, 13 predicted proteins | sample KBSS34metaG_FD_81524 | JGI IMG/M metagenome (GOLD analysis project Ga0105248, IMG submission 81524) | Switchgrass rhizosphere microbial communities from Kellogg Biological Station, Michigan, USA - KBS S3-4 metaG | ecosystem: Host-associated > Plants > Roots > Rhizosphere > Soil | place...
CCAATTAATCTCTCGCATTCCCGGTGGTCTCCGCGGACTGCGACCACCGGCTGCTTTCTTTGCAACCCTTCGGGTTGCTGGGGTCAGTCAGCGATATATACCCTCGCAAAGCCTCACCCTGGGCTTAACTCTGACCGCTGCTTCGCAGCTGATCTCCGTTGCGACTGGACGGTTAGAAAAGCGTGTAAATGAATGGCGCGATTGCTGAGCCCTTCGCCAGCACCAGCAGCACTCCGAAGATGACCAGCGTGATTACGATTGGCGCCAGCCAATACTTCTTGTTTTCTTTCATGAACTGCCAGAGTTCGCTGACTACCTGTGCTTTAGACATCCAATAACCTCAAAACATTTTTTCATAATGACGCGGGTCTTTTTGCCGATCTGAATAGGGTCGCCAATAACTTTCGCCGGCCGGGGCGCGGCGACCCAGCGGGTCCCATCCGAACAAACGTTTGACGAAACCGATGGGCGTCACAATCCCAAAAAAAACCACCGCCAGAATTATTCGGGTCGAGACAAACGAGAGAGCTTCCGCCAGGGCCATCCAGGCTTTGTTTGGCAGCACCAGCGCGCGCGGAAAAACCAGCCCAAAAAACACCAGCAACGCGCCCAAAGGAAGCGTTACCTGGGACACTGAGTGAAATTTGCCGCGATAGATCCACCACGCACTTAAGAGCACAAAGATCCCACCGACGATGAGACCGAATTCACGCTCGGTGCGGAATGACCTTTTTTTGCTGGCTGCTGCCTGAGTCATTTGTGATTGTTTACCGTTCCGTTCGTGGTTAGTTTGCGAAGACAGCCCCAGAACGGCCGGTGGCCCAGGCCTTCAGGATAAGTAATCAGCGCGCGCATCAACCAGCGGGCCCCTTCACGCTTGTTGCCGGCTTCGCTGGCGGCGAAAGAGCGTCGCAGGAATCGAGTTGAGCGGCACCAGCGGCGGCCCGCGCCCTGGAGTTGGCCTTCATAAAACTCAGCGCTGCGCTCGAACTCTTCAATTTGGCGATGTCCTTCGGCGACGGTCTTACTTACCGCGTGCAGTCTATAGGCCGCAAACGGAATCGGAATGTGTTCGCACTGGTGACCTGCCAGCAGCAGACGGACGTACATGTCGTGATCGAAATCGTAGGCCCAGGCTTCGTCAAATCCTTCTTTCACCAGAGGCAGTTTCCAGAAGTGCCCCGGCTGCGGGGCCGTGTAAGCCCACGACAAACATTGCGCCGCCGACCCCGGCACCACGCTGCTGACGAATTCGGTGGCGCAGCCATCGCCAAACATAATCGTATCGCCGCAAATCCACTCTCCGGCCGGATGACTTTCAAAATATTGAGCCACGGCCGCGAACGTGCCCGGCAGGTAAACGTCGTCGCTGTTGACGAAGCCGAAAATATCGCCGGTGCACTTCTCGATTCCCTTGTTTATGGCGTGGACCTGCCCGCGATCTTTTTCACTCACCCAGAACGCGATCCGGTCCTCGTAGCGGCGAATGACGTCCACGGTTTCGTCGGTGCTGCCGCCGTCAATCACGATGTACTCGAGGTTCGGATAATTCTGATTGAGCACCGAGAGAATAGTCTCTTCGAGAAACCGGCCCTGATTGAACGATGGCGTGACGATACTAATCTTCGGAGGCATGATTCGTTAACGGCCGGCTTCAGTTCCTCTTCATCCCTGATCAAACCTGGGCGCTGGTTGCCAGCAGGTTCACCGCTACCCCGCCGTTCTTAATCGATTGCTGCGCGGCTGTCAGCAGGCGCACGACGCGCAAACCGGCCGCGCCGTCAGTAAGGGGTTTGCGACCTTCACGAATTGAATCCAGGAATTCGGCGACCACGTAACGCAGGGCCTCGGTCGAATCCAATTTTGGCGCCCATACGTCGCCAGTGCGGTAACTCACCAAAGTCTGGTAAGCCGCCTCGCGATCGCCGACCCGGTTAGCGGTTACGCCTTTATCATAGACGCGGACCTTTTCAGTCGGATCGATATCATCGTACAGAATCATTTTGCTCCTGCCCGCGAGTAAGGTGCGGCGAATCTTTACCGGCGCCAGCCAGTTGAAATGAAAATGAGCGATAAACTGATCGGGAAACAGCAACACCAGGTAGGCGATGTTTTCGATACCACTTTCAATGTGACAGCTGCCGAGGGCGCTGAGCATCAGCGGTTCTCGATCGATCAGGAAATCCATGATCGAAAGATCGTGCGGCGCCAAATCCCAAAGCACATTGATATCGCGCTGAAATAAACCCAGGTTGATGCGAATCGAGTCGAAGTAGAGCAGGTCGCCGAGGTCTCCGCTGCTGACGATCTCTTTCATCTTGCGGACTGCGCCGGTGTAAACAAACGTGTGGTCCACCATGAGCGTGAGGCCCTGGCGGTCGGCCAGTTCAATCAGCTCTTCGGCTTCGGCGATGGTCGCAGTCAGCGGTTTTTCCATCAGCACATGTTTACCCGCCTGCAAACACGCCCTGGCAATCTCGTAATGGGTCGCCACCGGCGTGACCACCGCGACCGCATCCAGCTCAGGATCGGCCAGCAGCTTCCGGTAATCGCCGGCCGTCTGCGCAAAGGGATAACGGCGCGACATGCTCGCCAGGCGGCCCTCATCAACATCGCAAATCCAGCGAAGCTGTCCCGCCTCGTTCTCGGCAAAGTTGCGCAGCAGGTTGGGTCCCCAGTAACCGCAGCCGATCACGCCGATGCTGGTCGTTTTCATTGGTCAGAGAATAACGGCCAATGAACTAAAAGTGAATTGAGGAAGGGTTGAGAATACGGCCGTGAGGGCCTCAGCCGCTCGTGAACCCAAACTGGCGTCAGGGCTGACTCCAGTTGCATACCAACATTGGAGATCCGTGAGCGATCAGTCTGCACCGCGTAAGCGGCAACAGATCTCAGTGTTTTCGTCGCGGTCCAAATCTTTCCGATATCACCTCCGGGTAGGCCGCTGAAGGGCCGTCAAGCAGGGCAGAGTCTTCGTCATTGAGGTACTTGTTAAAGAAGGCCAACGTATAGGTGCTGATGATGCCCAGCCCGCGGCGGGCGTCAAGGCCATGGTTATCTCTCTCCAATAGCGGGACGTCGCTGAAACTCATGTGCTGAGCCCCCCGAATACTGACCCGATACGCAGCGGCCTTTAACTTTTTATAATTGGCTTCCTTTTCCCCGGCATCTTTTTTCATCAACGCCTCGTACTGCTCTCGACTCAATTCCCAGGCGGCCAGTTGCTTGTCCGTGGCTGCTGAGGCCGGTGTCTGAGCCTTCACCATCAGCATGAATGGCTGCTCAATCCCGCGCTCGAGGTTGTCGCTCATTTCGCCCGTGCCGCCATCAAGATTGAGCGCGGCTTTGAAACGCCGATCGACGGTGCAGGCCAGTACGGCGGCGACGCCTCCGAGTGAGTGGCCGAAGATTCCGACCCGCTCCAGATCTAGTCGCCCGGTCAAGAGTTGCGCCGGATCGTTTGCCGCAAGCCGCTCCATCTGATTGAGCACGAAGCGAGCATCGGCCGCGCGCGTCGCTACGCGTTCTTCAAACGACGGCTGATTTTCTCGTGTGTCGGGTTGTATGGCGACGCGGCCGTCCGGAAAAGCCACAATGGCGACGCTATATGGATGGTCAATAGCCGCCACCACGTATCCGTGACTTGCCAACTCTTCCATCTGGATTGTGTACAGAGAACGCGGGACGCCGTTTCCCGGCGAGAAGATTAAGACTGGATAGCGCGGCTGTGCATCGGACAGCGCGACCCCGACCCTTGAGTGTGTGCGCAAAGACTTAAGGCGATCAATCCCCCGGCCGAGTAAGGCCAGACCTCTGTCGTGGAGAGTCTTTCGGTAGGGAAAAATCTTGTCGAACTCCGGGATGTACGGCGCCAGCTCCGCCTGGCGATCCAACCGGGCCGGATACCAGATTTGAACCAGCAATTCGCGGTGGGCCCGCGCATCCTTGGCGAAAGGTTCGCCGCGAGACGGATCAATCCAATCTACGATCGTCGTTCCGGGCGGGTAAGGACCGGAAGGTGCAGGCAGGTCAACCCTTTGCCCCACGCACGTGACGAAAGATGCAACCAGAAGGAAAAGACTACTTGAGCCCAGGCTTTTCAAACTTCGTATCATCGATTTTGACGTTGTGCCTTATCTGCTCGAACGCAAAGATGGTCATAAATGGGGCCGTCGGCCTGACGATGCGGATAGTAAATGGCAATTGGACGCCATCCACTTGCCTGTAACTGTCGTAATACACTTCGACATTCCGCAGGCTGTAATAGAGAGGAACGTCTCGTCGAACCAGCAAGCTCGTCCGGGTGTCAAAGTACAGCGTCTCGCGGTTGCCATCGGCGGTGCTCGCTTCAATCACCAAAACATCTCGCCCGTCCACTTTCCGCTCACCCTTTAGGTTCAGAGTGGAATAGAGTTGGCGCAGGTTAATCTCCCGGTAGAAATCGGCCTCGCGCTGATCCGAAAGCAGTTCCGCGCCGGTTAACGTCCGCAAACCTTCCTCGGCGTAGTTTCTGGACCAACCCTGCGCGCCGTTGAAGCCGCGGGCGGCGGTGTTGCCCTCGCCGGTCATATAGAACGCATATTTGTTAGGGGCCTTCGCATACACTTCGACAGTTGTGGAATAGCCTTTAGTCGGCAGCGCGTAAGTGCCTTTCATCACTCGGCTCTTCAATTTGTCAAAGGCCGCCTGGCCGCCTATGGCATGAAGATGTTGATTAAGTATTTGGTCAACGCTAATGACTGCCTCATCCGGTTCAGGTGACCGCACCTTTACATACTGACTCGGAGTCAGAGCGGAAATAATTGCGCCAAGTAATATCGGTAACGCCAGAGGTTTCATCGGATGCCACTCCTTTTTGAATTACCTTCCCGGATTCACCGGATTGGATTCGAAGCGTAACGTGCTGATACCTCTCTATCTCGCTTCCCCAGTTGTCATCGTTGGCAAGATTACTCGTGAAGCGTTGCTTTTGCTTCGATAGACCTCGAGCGACGCAGGGTCGGGGGGAATGGTCGTGAAGTGATCGTTGTCCGCGCCGGCCAGCGCAATGCGGATGGAATGGCCCTTCTTGAACAGGTACGAAATAGGAAACAGGTCGAAGGTAAGTTCGGCTACCTGTCCGGGCTGTAGCGGCATGCCATCTCTCCGCCGGAATGTGTGATAAGGGGCTGGAGTTTGGTAGGGCGGCTTTTCATTGCTCAGCTTACGGTGCAAGGCGCGCAGCAGTCCTTCCGTGACATAAGTAATGCGCCCCTGCTGGTCCACGTCTTCCAGGTAAACAAAGAAAGTCCCATCGTTAGCGCTCGAAGACACGAACAGTGTGAACGTTGGCTGGCCCGTGACTTCCATTGACTCGACAAGCGGCGTTGAAGTGTAAGTCAGCAGTTTCCGGTCCTGTTCGTTTCGATTCGCATAACTGACGTCTCTCCGATCGATGTAGACCATCGAGTTCCAACGCGTCGCATTACCCGTGGTTGCATCGGTATCGACGCGGTAACCATCCTTGCCGACTTTCTCCGTGGGCGGTTTGCTGGTGAGTGTGGCGCCTGTGGCAAAATACCAGGTCGCCGGTTTCGTACCCTTCGGCGGCCAGGTGTCTGCGAACTTCCAACGCTCTTCGCCGACTGTGTAGTAGCGAACCGGCTTCTCCTTATTAATGCCGGTGTCGATTCCTTTGAGGTAATAGTCGAAGAAGCGCAGCAACTCGCCGTTCTTATCGAAGTTTTCGTGCTGCGCGCTCCAGGGACTCTGATTCCTGCTGCCGTAATGACTCCACGGACCCAGAATCAATCTGCTGCCGGGATTCTTGAGGGTCATGAAACGCTTGACGACGGCACTCGGGAAGGCGCCGTCATACCACCCCGCCAGGCTATAGATCGCGGCGCCGGACTCTTCAATCTGGCGCTGGAACTTAAACGGGCTCGAGACGTCCGCGTTGTAGCCTCCCTGGACAGACTCGTCGCGATAAGTGGCATTGCGTACATAAGACAAAAGATCGTAATTGCGTTCGTGCTCGCGAATGGCCGCGGCCCGCATCGAGCCGTCGCGATCTTCGTCAACCGGACGCACTCCCCTGAATACCTGTCTTTGGAAACTGTCGAGATATTTTTCACCGAACTGATTCAGGTCTATTGCCGTGGTGTACGGCCCCCAAAGCTCGTTGATTGATTTGTAATAGACCCCGCCCGGCTCGATCATGTCCGCGTAGGTGTCAAATAAGCTGTCGCACGGCGCGACGGCCTTGACCGCCGGATGCTTATTGACGAGCAACAATTCAGCGGAGACGCCGCCATAAGAAACGCCGGTGCCGCCGACTTTGCCGTTCGACCAGGGCTGGCGAATGATCCAATCGACGACTTCGGCCCCATCACGCACTTCATCAGGTGACCATTCCTGCGCGCGACTGCCGAATGACGCGCCTGAGCCTCTGACATCCAACAGCACATAGGCGTAGCCGTGTTCCACGAAATACTTAATATCCGAGTCAATTCCAGGGGCAAATCGCGCGTATTGGGGCGCAATGTCATAAGCCCGCATGTAGCGGGTCTGCTCCACAAGTGTGGGTAGCTTTTGATCTGCCGGTTGATTCCGTGGCAGGTAGAGATCGACCGCGATCTTAACGCCATCGCGCATCGTCAGGTAACGCGAAGAGTAAACGATAGGATCGCTGTTCTGCGCCTTCAAAGCGCCCGCAACTGCGCACGTTAGCACGGCCAGGATGACGATCGGCATGATGGTATTTCTAAATCCAGGAAAAGGCAGTCTGCGACGCATCGTGAAGCATCCCCCTCAGTAATCAATCGGACTCTGTAGCCAGGATTTGCGCCGCAAGTCGAACGAGTTCAGCAGCGGGCGGCGAGGCTAGAATCTATTCTTTTGATCCGGTAGAGGTCTTGAACGTTCTTGCCGCATCGAATACTGACCGGGTGTCAGACCAAACAGGCGCTTAAAGTGGCGGGTGAGATGACTCTGATCGGCAAAACCGGTTTCATACGCGACCAGCGCAATGGGTTGTCCATTTGCCAGGAGCTGTTTCGCCCGGTTGACTCGCACCTGATTCAGATATGCGTGGGGCGGGAGCCCAATTTGTTTGGTGAAGGTCCGCACCAGCCGAAAAGGACTAAGACCGGCGAGGCGTGCCAACTGAACCAGACTGACGTTCTCTTGATAATGCTGCTGGATGAAGTCACGCGCCAGTCGTACGGCCCGGTGCTCGTTTCCCACTGCCGCGACCGGCGGAGGATTGTGGGCATGGCGGCTGACCAATTGGAACGCCGCCCAGCTCGCATGTGTCTCCAGGGCGAGCGCGGAATTGGGGGATTCCAAAAGCATGTGTAGTTCGCGAATGACTCTCGAGAGGTACTGATCATGAATGACCGGTGAAGAGAATGACGGGGTCGAAACTTTACCTTCCAATGCCTCGGAAGCTGCGTCCTGCACGTCGGAAGCAGAAGGATAAAAGGCCCGGTAAGACCAGCCGGTTTCATCGGCGGCATGCGCGGCATGCGCTTCTCCGGGGCTGATAACGACAACGCTGCCGGCTGGAGCAGTATAGGTGTTTCCGCGATAGCACAGTCTTTCAGTACCGCTTTCAATCACACTGATCTCGAATCGATCATGTATGCGCCGGGGGAAGCAACGTTCCTGCCTCGCGCTCAGTAATTCGAGGTTTCTCAAATCGCGAACACGCCAGAACTTGATTCGTTGGTCGGTGACCATATTCATCGCAATCGCTAACCTGGCCGGTGCGGCACGGTCCGGGCCGGATTGCCGACAACCGTGCTCCCGCCCGCAACGTCGCTGGTAACTACGGCGCCGGCGCCCACCAACGCATTCTCACCAATCGTCACGCCGCAGAGGATCGTCGCGCCGCTCCCAATGCTGGCGCCGCGCTTCACGACGGTCGGGATTGTTTGCCAATCGTCGTCAGTTTGCAGACGGCCGTCAGCGGTGGTTGCGCGCGGAAATTTATCGTTGATGAAGACCACTCCGTGGCCGACGAATACCTCATCGTCAATCTGGACGCCTTCGCAGATAAATGTGTGGCTGGAGATTTTGCAGCGGCGGCCGATGCGGGCGTGCTTTTGAATTTCGACGAATGATCCGATCCGGCTTTCGTCGCCAATTTCACAGCCGTAAAGATTTACGAAGTGGTGTATACGCACGTCGCGGCCGAGTTTTACATCAGGCGCAATTACACAAAATTGTCCCGGCATTACCGTGGTTTGAAAGGAGCAGCGAAATTGGCAGTGAAAAAAAGAAGCTAGTTTGACGCCGCGCGCGAGCTTTCCTCGACCGGCGCTTCTTCATCCGAGCCGTAATAATCGTAATAGCCCGTGTAGTAATAATTGCTCTTGGATTCCATCTTCACGTTGTTGAGCACGACGCCAAAAATATTCGCGCCGATGTCGAGCAATTGTTGCTTCGCGCGGCGGACCACCGCGCGCGAGCTGCGACCGCCGTGCACCACCAGAATCACGCCGTCAACAAAGGTGGAAAGAATCGAAGCGTCGGTAAACGAGATGGCTGGAGGCGAATCTACGATCACATGAGTGAACTTCTCGCTCAGAGTCTTGAGCAGCTTCCGCATCTCTTCTGAACCGAGTAACTCTGCCGGATTCGGCGGCATTGGACCTGAGGTCAGAACTTTCAGATTGGGCGACTGCTCGCAGGTTTGAATCAGGTTGTCGATCTCGCTGGCGTCGCCCGACAGAGCGTTGGTCAGGCCGCGCGCATTCGGCATATTGAAGTGCGCGTGCAATCGCGGGCGGCGCAAATCGCAATCGACGATCAGCACTTGCACTCCGGTTTGCGCCAGAATGAATGCGGTATTAATCGCGGTCGTGGTCTTGCCTTCTGAAGGTTGACTGGAAGTGACCAGGATTGTCCGCGGGGGCGTACCCGCCGATGACAGCAACAACGACGTGCGCAGATGTCGATAAGACTCGGCGATTGGCGATCGGACATCCTGCACCATCGCCAGCGCTGTCGTATCCGATGGCGCCGCCGCCTGGCCGCCGCGCAAGCGTGGCTTGTCCGAACGAGCGGCAGGTATCAGTGCCAGCGAAGGCAGGTTGATGTAGCGACTAATGTCGTCAACTGATTTGATGGTGTCATCCAAAAAGTCGAGCAGGAAGGCCAGGCCGATTCCCGCCACCAGCGACAGTATCAGCGCAATTACGATGGTGCGCATACGGTACGGCCCGACCGGCGCATGGGGCAGACGGCTATAGTTTGAGATGGTCACGTTCGTGCCGCCGGTGCCGGATACGGCGTTAAGCTCACGGCGTTTCTGAAACAGCGTGTTCAGATACTGCTGATCGCTGGCGAAATCGGCCCGCATCGAGGCCAGCTCGATCACGTTCTTGGTTTGCTGAGCGGTCAAGCCGCTCTCTTTGGTATAGGCTGATTGAAGACCTGACAACTGGGCCGAGGCCGCGTCGGCTTTGGCTTTCATCGATGCCATCACTTCGTTAGGCGCCTTCTTCAACTCGGCCTCGAGCGTCCTGATCTGACCTTGCACCTGCTGAACCTCGGGCCATTCAGGCGTGTACTTTTGCAGCAAGCCGGACTCTTTATCTTTCAAGTCGCTGATCTTCTGGCGCAGATGGATGATGCGCTCGTCCTTCTGCACTTCCGGATTGGCAAATGGGTCTGATGAATTCCTGGCTGCCTCGTAAGCTGCTTGCAGGCGGCGCTTCTCATTCTCGGCCTCGAGCAGCTGTGAACTGTAAGTCGACACTCGCTGTTGTCGCAGGTTACTTGCCGGCGCATCAGTCAAAGGCAACTCGTACTGCTTGGCATAATTGAATATGTCAGCCTGCTTCTTCTTGACTTGCTCCTGGTACTTCGCGATTTCCTGGGCGAGGTCCTGGGTCGCTTTGTTGTTCCCGCTTTCCAGCCGCTCGACGTTGTTATGGACAAAAACATCCGCCAGCGTATCGGCGACCTTTTGCGCCAGAACCGGATCGGTGTGTCTATAGCGAATGATGACCAGATTAGTCTGCGGAACCTGGTCAACAACCAGATTCGCCGCGATGGTGTCTTCGTATGGCTCGAGCGCTGCCTCTTCTTCCTGAGTCAGCTGTCTCTCTTTGATCGTTTCCTCATCAACCGGAGCCGCCCCGTTGCCTGATTGAGCCGGAGATTGCACGACCTTATCGCGCGAGAAGATTCGCTTCAGTGACGCGAAGATACTGCTCTGACCCTGCGGACCAAAAAAGGTCGCATTGTGTTGCAGATCGAGAGTTAAGATTACCTGTCGCGCGAGTGTCGGATTTTGCAGTAGCTTCAGCTGGGTTCCCCAGAAGTTCGGGTCATTCTGTCCGATTACAATCCCGCCGCCAGTTCCGGACTGCAGGATGCTCTGCGCCTTTTGTTCGATCTTAATAGTGGTGGCGCCTTCGAAGATGGACGGCTCACGATAAGCCTGAATAGTTGCGAGCGACGTGATGACCAGGACCATGCTCATGATCAGCCACTTCCGCTGCAAAACTACATACAGGTATTCCCTCAGGTTGAGATCTGTGGACGTGTTTCCGTACCGGCCATAGGGTTTGGCCTGAGTTAACTCGGCGAGGGACCGATCCAGGTCGCGTCCGTCTCGGGCCGGAACTAAACGTTCGTCGTGAGTCATATCTTCGAAATTCCTACCTCTTCAAAACTCGTCGCGCAATCACCGTCCAGGGGATTGAACATGATATCAGACCAGCGCTAACAGGCAAGTTAATCCGTTGGTAAAAGGGCAGATGGGGCCCAACTAATCCGCCGCAATAAACTGCGAGAGAGAGTCCTGCCAGTACGGCAAAGGCTCCAGGCCGAGGGCTTCCGAGACCAGACAGCGCAGCCTGGAATTCCGTGGCCGCCGCGCCGGCCGATCCAACGAATCGAGCGTGATGGGCTGCAGGAGGTCCTCCTCAAATCCGGCCTTTTCCAGAGCGCTGGCCGCAAACTCTGCAAAACTCACCCCTTCTCCGGCGTTGACCACGTGATAAAGGTCGGGACGGTCCAGGCGCGCCAGATCAAGAATCCGGCTGGCGAGATCGGTGGCATAAGTGGGCGTCCCCTCGGCATCCATGATGGCCATCAGACGTTCTCCCCGGCTGGCCCTCGCGATCAGAGTGCTCAGAAAATTTGTGCCGCCCACGCCGAAAATGTAGCCGCTGCGGACAATGATTGTCCGGGCCCAGGCAGCCCGGGCGCGACGCTCGCCTTCGAGTTTTGAAACCCCGTACATGCTGATCGGGTTAGGCCCATCTTCCTGGGTATAAAAGCCCTGTTTGGTACCGTCGAAAACATAATCGGTCGAGATGTGAATGAAGAGCGCGTCGATTTTGCGACATGCCAGGGCGAGCAGTTCGGGGCCCCGCGCATTGGCCGCGAGCGCATGTTCACGATGGGACTCGCAGCCATCGACGTCGGTCCAGGCGGCACAGTTGACGACCACGTCGGGGCGCTCAGACACCACCGTATTCTCGATGGCCGCCTCGTCGCTGACGTCGAGTCCTGCATGATCGAATCCGAGGGCGGTCTCACCTTCAGCGGCGACGTGTGCTACGACTGCGCGCCCAACCAACCCTGATGCTCCGGTAACAATCACTTTCAATGTGCGCCCACCTCGCCTCCGTATAGCTGCGCATAAAACTCCCGATAGGCGCCGCTGCGAGCCCGCTCGACCCAGGACGAGTTTGTCTGATACCAAGTGATTGTCTTGCGCAGTCCGCTTTCCCAGGTTTCCTCAGGAGACCAACCCAGTTCTGCTTCAATTACGGTTGGATCGATCGCGTAACGGCGATCGTGACCGGGCCGATCTTTGACAAACTTAAGCAGCGAGTGTGGCTTGCCTAATTGATCGAGCACCGAGCGGGCTACGTCGAGATTACGTCTTTCGTTCCGGGCGCCGACATTATAGATTGCGCCTGACTTCCCTTTTTCCAGAGCCAGCAAGAGAGCGCGACAATGGTCGTCAACATAGACCCAATCGCGGACGTTGAGGCCGTCGCCGTAAACCGGAATCGATTTATCACTCATCGCGTTGGCCATCAACAAAGGCAGAAATTTTTCCGGAAACTGGCGCGGGCCGTAATTGTTTCCGCAGCGCGTGATGATCGTGTCGAGCCCGAACGTGTGATGAGCGGCGCGCACCAGATGTTCAGCCCCGGCCTTGGAAGCGGCGTACGGGCTGTTCGGGCAAAACGGCGATTCTTCAGTAAAAAAAGCTTCTCCATCCTCGGGCAGGCTGCCCATTACTTCGTCGGTTGAAACCTGGAGGAACCGTCGAACGTTACGCTCGCGCGCGCAGTCCAAAAGCACCTGGGTTCCCAACACGTTCGTGCGAATGAACTCATCAGCCGAGAAAATGCTCCGGTCCACGTGCGACTCGGCCGCGAAGTTAACGATGGCGTCAACACCGGTCGCCAGCGCGTCAAGCACGGCCTGTTTCTCGGCGATATCGCCTTTGACGAAGCGATGGCGAGTCTGGTCGAGGTCGCGCAGGTTGTCGAGGTTTCCGGCGTAGGTCAACGCGTCAAAGTTAACTACTTCACACGAGGGCCAGCGCTCGAGCGCCAGGCGCACGAACGCCGAGCCAATGAACCCCGCGCCTCCGGTGATGAACAGCTTCTGCATCAGATATCTTTTCCGCGTGGCGTGTGGTCTCACGGGCAAGATGCCCGTGCCACTTTGTTAAAGCGAGCCAGCATCGTATAGCATACCTCGACTCCGGAATACCAAACCCTTTGGCCCATCCAATTAACGGATGAAGAAAGCACTCATCACCGGCATCACCGGCCAGGACGGAAGTTACCTGGCAGAACAGCTTCTGGATCTTGGCTATGAAGTGCACGGCATGGTCCGTCGCGTGGCGCTCGAAGATCCGATGCGTCGTTTCACTCGCATTTCACACCTGCTGGATCGCCTCAAACTTCATGCCGCCAGCCTGGAAAGTTATGCGAGCGTGTTCAGCATCATCAGCAAAAACGAATTCGATGAGTGTTATCACCTGGCTGCGCAGAGTTTCGTCGCCGAGAGTTTTGCCGACGGGTTCTCGACGATGAACATCAACATCAACGGCACCCATTATTTGCTGGCGGCGCTGCGCGAGCTGCGGCCGGACTGCCGTTTCTACTTCGCCGGCACGTCGGAAATGTTCGGCAAAGTGGCCGAGAAGCCTCAGACGGAACAGACCGCGTTTCATCCGCGCAGTCCTTACGGCATCAGCAAGATCGCCGGATTTGAGTTGACCCGAAATTATCGCGAAGCCTATGGAATGTTTTGCGTCAACGGGATTCTCTTCAATCACGAAGGTCCGCGCCGCGGCTATGAATTTGTCACACGAAAAATCACCAGCACCGCAGCCCGAATTAAACTGGGATTGGCAAACGAACTGCGCCTGGGCAATCTCGATGCGCGCCGTGATTGGGGGCACGCTGCCGATTACACTCGGGCGATGCACATGATGCTGCAACATCCGGAGGCGGAGGACTACGTAATCGCATCCGGCGAAACCCATTCGGTCCGCGAGTTCTGTGACAAGGCCTTTGCCATCCTCGAACTCGACTATCGAGACTTTGTCGTCAGCGACGAGCGTTTCTATCGCCCGGCTGAGGTGGATGAGTTGGTGGGCGATGCGTCCAAGGCGCGTCGCGTCCTCGGTTGGGAACCGAAGTATTCTTTTCAGGAGCTGGTCGAAGAGATGGTGAAGCACGATTTCGAGGCCGCGAAACGAAGCCAGGGCACGGAAACCGTTTAATTTTCAATGTAGCGTTTTTATTGAAGCCCCATCAATTGGCCTTTTGAACACGACCGCCTTTCATTCCCCGGACGTAAACGCCTGGGCTGCGCAAAAATCAC
>Ga0105248_10005561_pt1 | contig 13850 bp, 10 predicted proteins | sample KBSS34metaG_FD_81524 | JGI IMG/M metagenome (GOLD analysis project Ga0105248, IMG submission 81524) | Switchgrass rhizosphere microbial communities from Kellogg Biological Station, Michigan, USA - KBS S3-4 metaG | ecosystem: Host-associated > Plants > Roots > Rhizosphere > Soil | place...
GGCGATTCAGCCGGCCGCCACCGCGAAGGGCATTACGGTCAAAGTCGACGCTGGTCACGACGAGAGTTTGATTTCCGGCGACGAGGCCCGCTTGCAGCAGGTGATCTGGAATCTGCTATCGAATGCCATCAAGTTCACGCTTCGCGGCGGGCGCGTCATCGTGACCCTGCGTCGCCAGGAATCGCAGTTCGAGATCGAGGTGTCCGACACCGGTGAGGGGATCGAGCCGGCGGTGCTGCCGTACGTGTTCGATCGGTTCCGGCAGGGCGACAGCGGGACGACGCGGACCCATCAGGGACTCGGCCTGGGACTCGCGATCGTCCGGCACATCGTCGAGCTGCACGGCGGCCGAGTCGACGTCGCGAGCCCGGGCAAGGGCCAAGGCGCGACGTTCATGATCTCGCTGCCCTTCGTTCAACCGGTCCGGATAGCCGCCGTCAAGAGCGGCCGTGACGTCGTGATTCCCGCACGACGTCCTTACACGGCTGCCTTGTCCGGGGTGCGGGCGCTCGTCGTGGACGACGACAGCGACACGAGGGAGCTGCTGGCGGAAGTGCTGCGGTCGCGCGGTGTGGTGGTGACGGCGGCGTCGAGCGTCGAGGAAGGCCTGGCGGCCCTCGACCGCGAAGTGCCAGACATCCTGCTGAGCGATATCGCCATGCCGGATCGTGACGGGTTGGATCTGATTCGACGGGTGCGCGAACGGCCGGCCGACCGCGGCGGTCACGTGCCGGCGGTCGCCATCACTGCCTATGCGCGTCCCGAGGACACTGAGCGGTCGCTGGCATCGGGCTATCAAATGCATGTCACCAAGCCGGTAGATATGGACGAGCTCATCGCAACGGTCGCCAGTCTTACGGCTACAGGTCGGGGCTAGGGGCTCGGGGCAGCTACTCAGCAATCCATGTCGCGCGGGGCTTTCAGCCCCGCGACCGGCGCGGCGGCCGAGGGGCAGGACTACCAGCCTTCGCGCGTTGCGCTTCGGCTAGGTCTCGCCGTCGCTCGCGCTGCTTCTCGGCGAGCGGAGGCGGAAAGGCCTGTGCTACGAAGGGCCGCCGTGAATGCCGAACCCCTTTTCAGGGGTTCGCTTTACCGAGCACTGCAAGCAGCGACAGCGGATCGACGCGAGCGGCCGCAGCGCGCACGGTCCAGTGCAGATGGGGCCCGGTGACGCGCCCGGTCGCGCCGACTTTGCCGACAACGTGGCCCGCATCGACGCGCTCGCCCTCGCGCACGTCGATCGTGGCGAGGTGGGCCAGCATCGAGAACAGTCCCAGTCCATGGTCGACGATGACGGTGTTTCCCGAAAAGTAAAGGGGACGAGCGATGACAACCCGGCCGGCGTTCGGCGAATGAACCGGCGTCCCCGCCGGGCTGAGGAAGTCGGCGCCGCCGTGAGCGCTGCGCGGCTTGCCGTTGAAGATGCTGCGCGTGCCGAACGCGCTGTTCGCCGGCTCGGCGACCGGCCGCACGAAGGGCTCGCTCCAGAGCCGTTCCGGGGAGGACGCCTTCCACGTGGCCGCCAGCAGCGCCGCCTCCCGCTCTATACGCGCTTGCTCGTTGGCGGGTGGCGTGACGAACGCTTCGTCCACCTTCAGCCGCCGTGTCGGGAACGTGCGCTTCTCGACAACGAGCTCGTGAACGGCTCGAGCCGCTCCTGAGGAAACGCTCACGGTGTATTTGCCCGGATGTACGTCGAGATCGATGCCGACAAGCGCCTCCCAGGTCCGATCACCAGTGCGGAATGCCGGGACGTCGCGATCGAACGCACGGATCTGCACCGAATCAGACCCAGCGGGCGGCACGACGGTCAGCACGACCAGCTCGCCCGGCTGGATCGAGCGGGCGTGCACGGAGATGTCGATCGTGCGGTCGTCAGAGGCAGCCACCGACCACAGCGCCAGTGCAGACAGGAAAAGCCAGCGGTTCATCGATTACGGCCGTCGCCGCGGCGGCGTAGCGATGTAGCCGTTGCGAGTGCGTACACGGTACTCGGCGCCCCCGGGGGTGCGGATTCTCACCCGGATGCTGTGGTACTGGTTGTCGGCTCCTCGCGGAGACGTATAGCCGAGCACGTACTGGCTGTTCAGCTCCTCGGCGATCCGCGCCGTCGCCTCGACGAGGTCAGAAGAGCTGCGAACGATTTCGGTCCTTCCGCCGCTCTCTCCCGTGATTTCCCGCAGCACTTGCGCGTTCACACGCGTATTGATGGGCTGTCGCTCGGGTGAGTCGATCGCGATCGCGTAGATGAAGACGTCGCTCCGCAGAAGGGCCGCTCGGACATCGCGGAGTCCGGCGGTGCTGGCCGTGTCGGCGCCATCAGAGATGACCAGAAGCGCGCCCCGGGTGCGTGTCCGCACCTCGATGAGTGGCATCGACTCAACAATTGCGTCGTAGATCGCCGTCCCGCCGGAGGGCCTCAGGCCGGCGAGCGCGCGCTGCACGTCGGTCTGGACGCGCGTCCATCCGGTCATCGCCCGCGGCTTGTGGTTGAACGCCATCAGGAAGAACTCGTCTGCCGGATCGAGCAGGTCGAACAGAAACCGGTCGACGGCCGTACGCGCGTCTTCGATGCGGCGGCCGAACATGCTGTCGCTGATGTCGAGGAGCACGCCCAGACCGACGGGGACGCGCTCGCGAGTGAACTGAGTAATGGGCTGCGGATCGCCGTCCTCGAACACCTCGAAGGCCTCGCGCGGCAGGTCGACGACCAGATGACCTTCACCGTCGGTGACGGTGGCGGTGATGCTGGTGACCTCGATACCGGTCCGAAACGGACGTTCGGCCCTGAATGGCGGTTGAGCGGCCAGCGTCGCGCACGCGGCGACAACGCCAAAAATCGGCCAGCACGCACGCACGGCCCATGCTACCATCAACCTCCCCGGGACCCTTTACCAGAACAGGACTTATCGTGACGAGACGTGTCATCTGCGCGATGACGCTGGCATTCGCCATCAGTGGCGTATTGTCGGCGTCCCTGTCGGCACAGTACTTCGGATCCAACAAGGTCCAGTACGACCGCTTCGACTTTCAAGTGCTGCCCACGTCGCATTTCGACATCTACTACTACGCGGACGAGGCCGAAGCGACGAAGGTGGCGGCCCGACTCGCGGAGCGCTGGTATGGCAGGCTGTCGCACGTACTCGGCCATACGCTCACTGAGCGTCCGCCGATTGTGTTGTACGCCAGCCATGCGCATTTCACGCAGACGACCATCCTGCCGGGGAACATTCCCGAGGGCGTGGGCGGCTTCACCGATCACCAGCGTGGGCGCGTCGTCCTGCCGTTCACGGCGACGCTCGGCGAAACGGATCACGTCCTCGGACACGAACTCGTCCATGCCTTCCAACGCGACATTTTGAAGCATCAGGGCGCGGCCATGGGACTGCTGCCGCTGTGGTTCACGGAGGGGATGGCGGAGTACCTGTCGGTCGGCCGCGTCGACACGAACACCGCGATGTGGCTGCGGGACGCCGTGCGCCGCGATCGGCTGCCGACGCTCAAGCAACTCGACGATCCACGCTGGTTTCCGTACCGGTACGGCCAGGCGTTGTGGGCGTTTCTGAGCGAGCGCTATGGAAACGATCTGGCGGCGCGCGCACTGGACTCGAAGGCAAAAGGCGGCGCGATCGGCCGGCTCGTCGCGACGACCGGCGTCGACGCGGCGACGTTGGCGCGCGACTGGCACGCCTCGCTGCGTTCGACGTACGGAGCGCCCGCGGCCGAATCGGACGACGGGGAGGCGCATCCGGTCCTGCTCGCAGGACGGAAGGGCGATGTCGGGCGTTACAACGTCGGACCGGCGCTGAGCCCGGATGGTCGTTACGTCGTCTTCCTGTCGGAACGTGACGGATACTCGATCGACGTCTTTCTCGCGGAGACGGAGACCGGCAAGATCGTCCGCAAGCTGGTGAGCACTGCCGCGGATCCGCACTACGACAGCCTGCAGTTTCTCGAATCGGCTGGCGCGTGGGATGCGCAAGGGTCACGTTTTGCGATGGCGACTGTTCGGCACGGCCAGGCGGTGCTGGCCGTACTCCAGATGCCCGCCGGCACGATCCAGATGGAGCGGGCGTTCGCGGATCTCGATCAGATCTACTCGCCGACGTGGTCGCCGGACGGCACGCGCATCGTCTTTTCCGCGCTGCGTGGCGGTTCCACCGATCTCTACGAGTTCGACGTGGTCCGGCGGGGGCTGCGCCGGCTGACTCACGACGCCTACGCCGATCTCGAACCGGCGTGGTCGCCGGACGGACGGACGATCGCGTTCGTCACCGACCGGTTCACGTCGTCGCTGACTGCGCTGACGTTCGGCGACTTCCGCCTGGCGGCGCTGGATGTGGAGACGGGTGACGTGCGGCCGCTGCCATCGATCCCGGACGCCAAGAACATCAACCCGCAATGGTCGGGCGGGGACCTCTACTTCATCGCCGATCCCAACGGCGTCAGCAACGTGTTTCGAACTGTCGTCGCCACCGGCGAGGTCAGGCAGATTACCCGCGTCGAGAGCGGGGTCAGCGGCGTGACGTCGTTGAGCCCGGCGCTTTCGCTCGCGCAGGGCCGGGTGGCTTTCAGTGAGTACCGCAACGGCGCCTACGAGATCCGCGCCACACCGACCTGCACCTGCGACGACCATCCGGTGGTCGTCACCGAGACGCGTCCCGCCGTGGGCGCGTGGCTGACGGACGATGCGCCTGACGAGGCACCGGCGTCGAAGGCGCGTCCGTACGATCGCACGTTGTCACTGACCGGTTTCGGTCAGCCCTATCTCAGCGCCGGCGGCGGCAGCTACGGCGGGTTCTTCCGCGCGGGGACCTCGTTCACGATCTCCGACTTGCTGGAAGAACAGCAGATCAACACCGCGGTCCAGGTCGGGCTTGGCGGGAGCCGCCGCGACTTCGCGGTGCAGTCGGTGTACCTCAACCGGCAGTCACGATGGAACTGGGGTGTCGCTGGCACGCAGATTCCGGTACTGCTGGGCGTCGTGCGAACGCCGGCGTCGACAGATAGCCTTTCGGCGCCGACAGTGACACGGGAAGTCGATCTCCTCAGTCAGACGCATCGCCAGCTTTCCGGTGTCACGGTGTATCCATTCAGTCGGGCGAAGCGGGTTGAGTTTTCAGGTGGCTTCCACTCGATCACCTCGGAGCGGCAGGTCGCAACCCGCGTCTACGCGCGAGGGTCAGGGGCGTTGCTCACGGAGACTCAGGAGCCGGCCGCGCGCGAAGCAGCGGCGTCGCTGTTCGAAGCATCCGCGGCGATGGTGTACGACACCGCGCTGGTGGGGGCAACCGGTCCGGTGCTGGGGACGCGGTATCGGTTTGAAGCGTCGCCGACGCTTGGCAACCTGTCGTACACGACGCTGCTTGCAGACTATCGGCGGTATGTGATGCCGGTGGCGCCCATCACGGTGGCGGCGCGCTTTCAACACGTCGGCCGCTATGGCGCCGACGCCGGCGATTCGCGTCTGCTCCCGTTGATCTGGACGATCCGGGATCTCGTGCGCGGCTACGATGCCCAGGACGTGCTGACGACGAGGCGGCTCTCGGTCGCGAACGTCGAGGCGCGCATCCCGCTGATGGGACCTGTCGGTCTGCTGTCGCGCGTCGGTGCTCTGCCGTTGGACGCAATCGTGTTCGGCGACGCCGCCGCGTTTTGGAATGGCGGGACGGCGAACCTCGGCGCGCCACGGGTGCTGCGCAGCGCCGGAGCTGGCGTGCGCTTCAACGCGGCTGGATTCGTTTTCGAAGTAGACGGAGCCCGTGTGTTCGATGTGAGCCCTCGCGGCTGGCGCCTTTCGTTCAACTTCATGCCGGGGTTCTAACTGGATCAGCTCTCAGCGAGAACGCGCCGATAGCTGAAAGCCGATCTTGACAATTGCGGGCGTTCGGCCGTTAATTAACGTGATGTTCGTGGTTCGCTGTTGCGAGTGCTCGTGTTGCGTGGCCGGAGACTCCTCCGGCCTGCATCGCGCTGCGTCCACGGAGGTTGTGCGTTCGTAGAAGTTCAGCACACCCACAGGTTCACAGTCGTATCGCAGGCCCGGGAGGCGCACCGCCTTCCGGGCTTTTGTTTTTTCCGCCTTCGCGCGGTGCGCTACGGCGGACAAGCCGCCTTCGCACCGTGCGTTACGGCGGACAAGTAGGAGCACTGAATGAAGAGAACCATGCCTCTCCTGTTCGTCGCCGGGCTGCTGGCGCTGGGCGCGCTGTCCGCTCGTCTGGAGGCGCAGTCGATCAGCGGACTGTGGGACGCCTCCGTCGTGGTCAACGGCGGCATCGAGATCCCATTCCGGTTCGAGATCGCTGGATCGGGTAAGTCGATCAGAGGGTCGTTTTTCAACGGCGACGAGAAGGTGACGTCGACCACCGGTTCGTTCGAGAACGGCGCGCTCATCCTCAGCTTCGACGAATACGGTACGAAGGTCGAGGCCACGTTCAAGGATGGCCGGCTCGATGGCCAGTACTCGCGCGGCACGCGCGGCGCGCCATATCCGTTCCAGGCCAAACGGTTCGCTCCGGCTCCGGTCGGCGACGCGCCGATCCCGGCGATCGCCGGCCTGTGGAACGTCCAGGTGGGGAAGAGCTCGAAAGGCGAAGAGGCGTGGCAGCTGATCGTACGGCAATCGGGCGCCGAAGCGTCAGCGGCGATTCTTCGTGTCGACGGCGACACCGGCACGCTGACCGGCACGTACCGCGACGGCAAGTTCGTGCTGAGCCACTTCTCGGGAGCGCGTCCGCTGCGGCTCGAGCTCACGCCGGGCAGCGACGGCACGCTGTCGGTCGTGCAGAACAAGGACAACCCGTTCACCGCGGTCCGCGCGGATCAGGCGCGCGCCAAGGGTTTGCCGCAACCGAGCGATCCATCGCGTTTCACCAGCGTCAAGGATCCGACCGAGCCGTTCCGTTTCAGTTTCCCCGATCTGAGTGGCCGCGTGGTTTCGAACACCGATGAGAAGTTCCGCGGCAAGGTCGTCATCGTCAGCATCTCGGGCAGCTGGTGCCCGAACTGCCACGATGAAGCGCCGTTTCTCGGCGAGTTGTACAAGAAATACCGGAGCCGGGGACTCGAGATCGTCAGCCTCTCGTTCGAGGAAGAAGCGCAGCTGAAGAATCCGGTGCGCCTGCGGGCGTTCATGAAGCGCTACGGCATCGAATACACCGTGCTGATCCCTGGCGAGCCGAAGGAACTGGCCGAGCGCGTGCCGCAGGGCGTGAACCTCAGCTCGTTCCCGACGACGTTCTTCATCGGGCGCGATGGCCGGGTGCGGGCGGTCCACGCCGGCTTCCCGGGCAAGGCCAGCGGCGAATTCCACACGCAGGCGAAGGAAGAGTCCACGGCGACGGTCGAGCGCCTGCTGGCCGAAAGCGCGCAAGCCTCCTCCTCTAAGTGATCGATCCGCACACAGCGGTCGGCGAGGTCCACCTCACCATTTCGGACCTCGACCGATCGCTTCGGTTCTATCAGAATCAGCTCGGGTTCACCGTCCACACCCGTAGCGATCGGATCGCCAGACTCGGCGCCGGCGGTGCGGATCTGCTCGTGCTGTCGCAGTGCGAGGATGCTCCGCGCGTCCGCGGCACCACCGGCCTGTATCACTTCGCCATCCTCGTGCCGTCGCGCGCCGATCTCGCGCGCGCCCTGCGGCGCCTCGTCGACACCGACACGGTCATGCAAGGCGCCGCGGACCATGGCGTCAGCGAGGCCCTGTATCTGGCCGATCCTGACGGCAACGGCATCGAGGTCTACCGCGATCGCCCACGAGAGCAATGGCCGTACGTCGGCGGCGAGCTGCGAATGCGTGCGGATCCGCTGGACGTGGAGTCCATCCTCGCGGAGCGCGCCGGCGGCGACGGCGCGGGATTGGCGCCGGAGACGACGATCGGTCACGTGCACCTGCACGTTTCGCGGCTGGCCGAGGCCGAGCGGTTCTACGTCGACGTCCTCGGCTTCGAGCTGATGCAACGGTACGGTCCGAGCGCGCTCTTCGTATCGGCCGGCGGTTATCATCATCATTTCGGGTTGAATACGTGGGCCGGCGTCGGCGCGCCGCCGCCGCCTCCCGGCGCGCTGGGCCTGCATCACGTGAACGTGCGGATGACCATGCAGGGCGCGGCCGCCGTCGTCGAACGTCTGCAGGCGGCGGCGGTGCGGTTCGAATCGAGAGCCGAAGGTGTGCTGGTTCACGATCCCGCCGGCAACGCGATCCTGCTGACGACCATCGCATAGCCGCGCCAGAACCGCGGCTAACCGGTGCGAGCCAGGGGACAGGGTTATGCGAGTTGCCGTCGTGTCGGACATCCACGGAAACTTCACCGCGCTCGAGGCGGTCATCGCTGACGTCAAGGACGCTGGTGCGGACCTGGTCGTCCACGGCGGCGATCTCCTGGGCGGCGGAGCACGTCAGCGGGAGGTGATCGATCGGATTCGGGACCTCGGCTGGCCCGGAGTGTTCGGCAACGCCGACGAGATGCTGTGGAATCCGGATCTGGTCGCCCAGCATCTGTCCGCGCCGGCATATCAGCGGATGCGCGACATCGTTTTCCAACACATTGCCGTCACGGTTCATGAAATCGGGCCCGAGCGACTGGCGTGGCTGAGGGCGTTGCCTCTTCGCTGGTCCGCGAACGATCTGGCAGTCGTCCACGCGGGTCCAGACGACGTGTGGCGCAGCCCCTCTGCGAAGGCATCGGACGAGGAACTCGCGGCGACATACGGCACGCTCGGTAGCTCCTGCGTGGTCTACGGTCACATCCATCACCCTTTCGTTCGCCGGTTGCCGTTGTTGACGGTCGCGAATGCGGGCAGTGTCAGCCTGTCCTACGACGGCGACCCACGGGCCGCCTACGCGCTCGTCGACGACGGCGAGGTCACGATCCGGCGCGTCGCGTACGACATCGAGCGCGAGGCGCGCGACCTCGCCGCTGTCCGCTTCCCATTCGCGTCGTGGATCGCGGCCATGCTCCGCGGCGGCACATTCCTGCCGCCGCCAGCCGACGACGAAGCGTGAAGGTGGGATGATCGACGCGCGTTTCGTCGAACGGCTACGCGAGGCGCGACGGATCCTGATCGTCTCCGGCGCCGGCGTGTCGACTGCTAGCGGGATACCGGACTTTCGCGGACCGGGCGGCGTGTGGTCGCGGCGGCGTCCGGTGTACTACGACGAGTTCCTGGCGTCCGAGCCGGCGCGGATCGAGTACTGGGACTTCAAGCTGGAGACATGGGAGATTTATCAGCGCGCCCGTCCCAATGCGCTTCACGCGGCGGTCGTCGCGCTCGAGCGGGCGGACAAGGTTCTGGCCGTGGTGACGCAGAACGTCGATGGTCTCCATCGCCGCGCCGGCACGTCGCCTGAGCTGCTCGTCGAGCTGCACGGGACCGATCTCGTGGTCGAGTGCCAGGCGTGTCACCAGACGAGCGACCCCGGACCGCATTTCGAACGCTTCAGGGAGACGAGACGTCCGCCGACCTGTGCCTGCGGCGGGCCGCTCAAATCGGCGACGATCAGCTTCGGTCAATCGCTGCGCGAGGAGGATCTCGAACGGGCGAGCCGTGCGGCGTTGCGGGCCGATCTCGTGCTGGCGCTGGGTTCGACGCTCTCGGTGCATCCGGCGGCCGCGGTGCCGCTGCTGGCCGCCGAACGCGGGACGCCGTACGTCATCGTGAATCGAGGACCGACCGCACACGACGCGCACCCCTCGGTGACGCTGCGGCTCGAGGAGGACGTCACGACGATCGTTCCGGCGGCCGTGGCCGCCGCGCTATTCCTTGTCGTGTTTCTGGCGGTACTCTTCGTCGGCGATCAGCGCGTCCTTGCGGGCCGCGATCTGCCGTTTCCGGCTGTCTCTGGCGGCCGCCTGGGTTTTCTCGGCGTAGCTGAGCGCGAACGTGGACAACAGCCGCTCGATATCGCGGCTCTGGCACGACGGACACGCGGGGCTGTCGTCGCCTGTCCGCACGAGCGTTTCGAATTCGTGGCCGCAACCGCGGCAACGGAAATCGTAGAGGGGCATCCTTACGGCTGCTTCGATTTCTTGGCGGCCTCTTCGGTTTTTTCCTTCAACCGCGCGCCGCGCAGGATGTTGCCCATCGCGTAGTTTCCCTCGTGGCACGCGTACTCGTACATGAGGTCGTCGGTGAGCGGCCACGCGTATTCCGCCGTCCACGGCCGCGTCCACGTCTCGGGGTCCTCGATGGTGAACTGATAGCGCAGGGTTCGGGCGTCGAGACGCGTGAAGCGCTCGGTGACCTTCAGGTGCTGCGACGATCCGCGGAACCGCGTCTTGTCGCTGAAGTTCGTCGTCTCGACGACGAGCGTGTCGCCATCCCAGCGGCCGATCGAGTCGCCCAGCCACTTCCTGACGGTCGGCGGCGGATGCTGTCCGTTCATCCGGACGACGCGCGCGTCGTGGACCATCTCGGTGAGGATCATCACGTGATCGCGCGTCTGCACGATCTGGTGCAGGTTGTTGTAGAAGTAGGTCGGCAGAATCGGCGGACCCGATGTCGAGCTGAAGCCGACCAGGCACCGTTCGGCAAGCGGACGAATCTCCGGGTCGTTGTAGGCCTCGGGCCCTTCGAACCCCGGATCCTCCTCCCGCGCAGCCTGGTCCGACGTCGGGCGGCTGTAATCGCCCGCCGTTCGGCGCTGCCGCGCCGCTTCGGTGAGCGGCGGCACGCGACCGTCCGCGGGGTCGATCAACAGCGACGCGCGCTTCTGGCCGTCGATCATCGTGAAGTGCGATCCGGGATCGAGCCAGAAGTTGTTGTAACCGCCGACGTTGCCGTACGGTCCCGGCGTGCCGTCGCCGCCTTTCGGCGGCGCCTGGCGGTTACCGTCGATCGCCGCGTTCAGGCCGGCGCTGCGCTGCGCGACCTGCGCCTCGCGCTTCTTCGCCTCTTCTTCGGTGAGCACGAGTGGCGAGCCGGCGGCACGCTCGAGCGGCGTCAGCGTGCCGAGGTCGTAGGTGCCCTGCAGATCGGGATGGCCGTCGGCCATGCGTGGAATGCCACCAGCGTGGGCCGGTTTTTTCGCCGGCGTCTGAGCCGCGACGCCGGCGACCAGCAGCGGAATCGCGAACACGGTCAGGATACGTTCGCGCATATGTTCCTCGTACTCCAGTACGTACGTAGTGTCCGGCTTTAGCCGGACCTACGCGATCGTCTTTGGCGGACCTACGCGATCGTGACCTTGCGCGTTACCTGCGAGTTCTCTTCGAGGAACGATTTCTTCGACTCGAGCTCCGCCGGCGTCGGCTGCACTTTGCCGTTCATCTCCGTGACGCGAGACACCAGCGCGTGCTCGCCTGGCGTCGCCCCGTTCCAGGTGTAGGTGAACAGCTTCCAGCCGAACTTGTCCTTGGTCGTGGGGTCCAGCGTCGCCGGCTGCCACGGGCCTTCGTCCACCTTGACCTCGACCGACTTCAGCGGCGAGCCGTCGTTGAGGATGACGCCAAGCACCTTGTAGCTGGCGCCGTTCTTCGTCACCCGCGCGATGAACGACTTCGGGTTCATGTGCGTGACCGCGGTTTCCTTCCACTTCACCTCGCCGTCGATAGTTTCGCCGCGCAGCGTGCGATACCATCGCGCCTGGTACTTACCCAGATAGGCGTCTTCCTGCACGTGGATCTGCGCCAGCCACTTGACGTTCGCGACGCCGTACCAGCCGGGAACGATGAGACGCAGCGGCGAACCCTGATGCTTGGTGAGCGGCTCGCCGTTCAGCGCCCAGGCGAGGAACGGTTCGGCCGACATCGCCTTCTCGCGATTGAGACTGCGTCCGAACTGCTGATCGAGCTTGAACTTCTGCGTGCGCCACTCGATTTCCTCTTCGCCGTGATCGGCGCCGAAGAACACGAACTCGCGCGCCGCCGCCTTGACGCCGGCTGCATCGAGGACGGTCTTCAGCGGAACGCCGGTCCACTTGCCGTTTCCACACAGCCCGTTGAGCGGCCCGCGATTGCCCGAGCACTCGAACCCCGCCACCAGCTCCACGGTGCCCAGCTTCTTGAGATCGTCGAGCGACAGCGCCTTGGGCCGGTCCACCAGCCCCGACACCTTCAACTTGAACGTGGCCGGGTCGACGTCGGGGTGGCCGTAGTGCTGCGTGGTCGCGAACTTGTCTTTCGGCGTGAACGGCCCCTCGATGGTCCGAATGTCCAGAAGCCGCCGATCGGGCCCAGGCTCGAACCGCTGGTTATCCGGGATATCGGTGAACTTGACGACCGTCTCGCCCTGCGCGAGCGCGGGAAGAACCCAGTCTGGGATGCCGAATGCGCTCAGCCCTGCCACTGCCAGGCTTCCTCGAAGAATCTCCCGACGCGTGTTCTGTATCGTCATAGGTTGGTCCCTTCCTGCAGAAGTATGAGAACGAAAAGGCGCACCGCAGAGATTAACACCGGTTCGTGTATAGTGGATCAACCATCCAGAACTGAGCCTGCCAGCGTTCGCGTCGTCCTTTCCAGCTGGGGATGCGCCGACCGGCCCAACTTTGGTCCCGTGCCGGCTCCGTGTGTCCGTTCAATCACATCGGCCGCACTGCAAACACCCTGAGGTTGCCGTGAAAGCGCATCGACCTGAGACGTTGACCCCCACGGTCGTCCCGACGAACTGCCCCTTTTGCAGGAGCGCGACCATCAAAGCTGCGCGCGAGAAGGTTGACGCGTCCACGTACTGGCGGTGCGAGACCTGCGGCGAGATGTGGAACCTGAACCGCATGCGGACGGCGCCCGCACGCTGGAAACCGTGGGACCACCGATGAACACTGTCTGGATAGCCTGCGGCGCCGCCATCCTCCTCGCGGTCATCGTCCTCGTGCGCTCCTGGTATCGACGCGGCGACCCTCAGGATCTGGGTGCGGTGAGCCACCAGTGGGTGAACGAGCATCGCCTCGGCCACCAGAACGATTCGCGGCACTAGCGGCGTTTTCCAGATCAGGCCATGGACGTTTAGACCCCTGCGGATGACGTCCGCCGCCCGCCGAGCGCCTCAATGACGCGATCGATGTCTTCGTGAGTGTTGAATACCGACACCGACAGCCGCAATCGGTTCTCGTTGCCGATGACGGTCGCGGCGATCTTGCCGGCCTGCAGCGCCTTGGTGGTGGCGGCCGCGTCCTTCAGCTCGAACGCCAGGATCGGCGTCTCGTTGCCCTGCGGCGTCAGCGGCTTGTAGCCCAGAGGCGGCAGCTCCCGCTGCAGGCGGTCCGTCAGTTGCCGGGCGTGTGCCCGGATCTTGTCGAGACCGAGGCCCTGCACGTAATCGATGCCGGCCGACACGCATGCCGCGAGCAGGACGCCGATGCCGCCCGTCTCGTACTTCGCCGCACCCGGCAGCGGTTCCCAGGTCAGCTCGGCGCGATTGAAGTTGGTAACCTGCCGGTGCCCGTATCGCGTGGTCGGTAGCACCGTGCCCTGCAGATCCTCGCGCACGTACAGGAAGCCAAGGCCGCGCTCGCCCATCAGCCACTTGTAGGTGCCGGCGGACGCGAAGTCGATGCCGAGCGCCTTGACGTCGACGGGCACGCTGCCAACGGCCTGGATGATGTCGGCAAACACATAGGCGCCGCGCGCATGCGCCAGCGCGCTGACCGCCTTCGCGTCGTGCATGAAGCCGTTGACGTTCGACACCAGCGCGAGCGACACCAGCCGCGTGTTCTTGTCGATCGCGCGGTCCATGTCCTTCACGTCGATCGCCCAGTTGCGGTGCTTCACGATCCGGAGCTCGACGCCCTTCTTCTCGAGCTCCTTGTACATATAGAGGGAGGTCGTGAAATGCAGCTCGTCGATCACGATGTTGCCGCCGCGCTTCGCGAGGTCCATGCCCATCACGACGATGTTCTCGCCGTCTGA
>Ga0105248_10005562_pt1 | contig 13850 bp, 14 predicted proteins | sample KBSS34metaG_FD_81524 | JGI IMG/M metagenome (GOLD analysis project Ga0105248, IMG submission 81524) | Switchgrass rhizosphere microbial communities from Kellogg Biological Station, Michigan, USA - KBS S3-4 metaG | ecosystem: Host-associated > Plants > Roots > Rhizosphere > Soil | place...
AGCCGATCATCGAGAACCAGGCGATCTCGCACATGCTGGCCGACTCACTGACCGAGCTCTGGGCCGCGCGCCTGATGACCTATCGCCTGGCGGAGAACATCGACGCGGGCACCGACGTGAAGATCCAGCACGCGCAGTGCTCGATGGCGAAGCTCTACGCGAGTGAGATGGCGGGGCGCGTGGCGGACCGTGCGGTGCAGATCTTCGGCGGGCGCGGCTACATGCGCGAGAACGTCGCCGAGCGGTTCTGGCGGGAGGTCCGCGTCGACCGGATCTGGGAAGGGACGAGCGAGATCCAGCGCGAGATCGTCGCCGACCAGCTGGTGAAGCGCGGCGCCCGGGCCCTGATCTAGCTCGCGCTGTCCTCGGTGGCCATCCGCACCTCGGCGCGTCGCCGCGAGGCGATCACGTTGATGATCGCGATCACCAGACCCGCCAGGAAGATCGACGTTCCCATCACGAACACCTGGGGCGGGATCCCCACCTTCACCGCGCCGTAGACCCACAGGGGGAACGTCACGGTCTGCCCCGCGACGAAGTTCGTCGTCACGAAGTCGTCGATCGACAGGGCGAACGCCAGCAAGCCGCCGGCCACGATCCCGGGCCAGATCAACGGCAGCGTGACCTTGAGGAACGTCTCCCAGGGGTTGGCGTACAGGTCGTGCGCGGCCTCCTCGATCTCGCGGTGGAACCCGGACAGGCGCGCGCGGACCACGATCGCCACGAACGCGATGTTGAACATCACGTGGGCGACGAAGATGCTGAGCAGCCCCATCGGGAAGTTCAGCAAGACGAAGAACGACAGCAACGCGGCCCCGAGGACGATCTCCGGCGCTGCGATGTTCATGAACATCACGGTCTCGAGGCTCCCCGAGCCCCGGAAGTGGTAGCGGACCAACGCCAGCGCGATCAGCGTCCCCAGGATCGTCGCGACGATCGTGCTCACGACCGCGATGTAGAGCGAGTTCCACAGCGACGACGTCAGATCCGGCACGGCGTTCCACTGCTTCCACCACTCGACGGTGAAGCCCTGCCACCGGAACGAGACCTTGGGCGTCGCGGCGGTGCCCGTCGCGGCGTTGGAGTTGAAGCTGTAGAGGATCATCACGGCGATCGGGATCAACAGGTAGGCGATGACGAGCATCGTGTACGTGGCCAGCAGGACGTCCGAGAGCTTCCGCCGCGGCGTGTGGGCCGGCTGCCGGTACTCGAGTTCATCCGGGAGCCGCGTTTCGACCGCGGTGGAGGTCACAGGTACTCCTCGATCTGGCGGGTGCCGAGCACACGGGCGTACAGGATGATCCCGACGAGCAGCACGAGCATCAAGATGAACGACAGCGCCGACGCCAGCGGGTAGTTCTGGTCGTTCAGGAACGCCCGCTGGATGACGTTGCCGATCATCGTGGTGTTCGTGCCGCCCAGGATGTCGTTGTTCACGTAGTCCCCGACCGCCGGGATGAAGGTCAGCAGGAACCCGGCGAAGATCCCCGGGACCGACAGCGGGAGGATCACCTTGCGGATCACGTCCCGTGGAGTGGAATAGAGGTCGCCGGCGGCCTCGATCAGCGATCGATCGATCTTCTCGAGCGACACGTACAGCGGCAGCACCATGAACGGCAGCGAGTTGTACGCGATGCCGGCGATCACCGCCGTCGGCGTCGACAGGATGTGGAAGCCCTGGGGCAAGACGTGGATCCGCTCGAGCGCCGTGAGGACGATCCCTCCGTCGGACAGGATGAACTGCCACGCGAGCGACCGGATCACGAACGACACGAAGAACGGCAGCAGCAGCAGGAACAGGAACGTGGTCTTGTGCCGGCCGCCCTTGAAGGCGATCCAGTAGGCGACGGGATACCCGACGATCAACGTCAGCCCCGTCACGATCGCCGCGTACACGAGCGAACGGATGAACTGCGTGTGGAACATCGACAGCGCCGTCGCGTACTCACCGAGATGCCAGGTGAATCGGTACCCGAGGTCCTTGAAACCCTGGCTCGGCACCGGCGTCTCGAGCGACAACAGGAACATCGCGACCATCGGGATCAGGAAGAAGATGGCGAGCCACAGGCCGCCGGGACCGATCAGGCCGTACGGCGCGAGGCGTTTGCCGAGGCGGGGCTTGCCCCGTTCGAGCTCGTGCAGATCGGGCGCGGGCCGTTCTAGCCCGTGATGATCGGATCGAAGGTGTTGTTCCACTGGTCCAGGTCTTCCGTCCCTGTGTAGACGTAGTACGTGTGCGTCTGATCGATCATCGCCTGGTCGGGGAAGACGAGCGGGCTGTCCGCGACCGGCTTGCCGCCCGGAAGCGACGCGACGATCGGCTTGGCCGAGGGCACGGGCGTCACGTACCAGATGTAGTTCGCCATGAGCGCGGCGACGTGCGGGTCGTACGCGTAGTTCATGTAGGTCAGCGCGTCGAGCGGGTTGGCGGCGCCGACGGGGATCAGCATGTTGTCGTGCCAGAACATGACGCCCTCCTTCGGCACGATGAACTTCAGCTCCGGGTACCCCGTCTGGTTCGCGAGGAAGACGTCGCCCGACCACGCTTGCGTGAGCCACGTGTTGTCGTCCTCGAGCTGGTTGATGTAGCCCTGGTCGAAGTAGCCGCGCGGGATGCCGGCGTCCTTCTGTTGCTGCAACGCCTGCGCCGCCTTGGTCCAGTCGGCCGGCGTCGACGTGGACGGCTCGATCCCCAGCTTGAGCAGGCCGATGCTGCCGAGCTCGGTGTTGTCGCTCATCATCCCGACGTGCCCGGCGAGGGACGGGTCCCAGAGGTCGTCGACGCTGTCCGGCTCCCGCCCGAGCGCCTCGGTCGCCTTCGGGCTGTAGGCGAGGCCCGTGAAGCCCGACTGCCACACGACCGAGTACTTGTTGCCTGGGTCGTAGGACGGGCTCTGGATCGAGTCGCTCGCGTACTTCGTGAAGTTGGGGAGCTTGCTGAGGTCCAGGGGGATCAGCCACTGGTTGTCGATCAGCTCGGACAGCTGCGCACCGTTCGTGATGACGATGATGTCCCAGCCCGTCGGCTTGCCTTCTTCGAGCTCCGGCTTGATCTTGGCGTAGAACCCCTGGTTGTCGTTGATGACCGGCTTGTAGTTGACCTGGATGCCGGTCTGCTGCGTGAAGGTGTCGAGCGTCGGATGCGTGCCGTGGCTCGTGTCGATGTAGTACGGCCAGTTGGCGAAGTTCAGCTGGTGGTGCAGCGTCTGCTGGCTCCAATCGAAGGCGGCGGCGCTCGCCGAGCCCGCGGCGCTGGACGATCCCACCCCGCATGCGTCCAGAAGCGCCGCGAGGCCGATCGCTCCCGCTCCGATCCCCGCGTATCGGAGCGCGTCCCGCCGCGAGATGCGTCGTTGCGTGAGGCCGCGGATCAAAGCCGCATCCGGGGTCCGTTCCATGGTTCCCCTCCTCTGCGTCGAGAACGTCGAGGGGACGTGTGTGTCCTCTGTGTGGAGTTCGTTCCTCGGGCGCAGGCGGTCGGGCGGGGTGTCCGAGGAGGGTTCTGCCGCAGCGTTGATCAGCGGGGGCCGCGGACGTGCCTCTGGTTCTCCAGTGACACGACCGGACGCAGCCTCGCGACCCGGGTGGGTGAGGTGGTCGCTACGAGGCGGCGGCGTCGGCCCCGACGCGCAGGATCGCGCTGTCCTCGACCGGCCATGTGAGCGTGACGTCGTCCTGCGCGTCGATCGCCTCGCTCCCCTCGGTCGAGAGCTGGTGCACGACGAAGGTCTTGCCCGCGCTCGTGTCGACGTGGAACTGGGTGAGCGTCCCCAGGTAAACGACCTGGGCGACGGTCCCCGACAGGCGGGACCCGCCGTTCGCCTCGGCGGCGCCGCGCGTGATCGCGATCCGCTCGGGCCGCACCGCCACCAGGACCAACGATCCGGCCGCGAGGTCGTGGCCGGTTGCCGGCGCGACGACCCGGTCCGTGTCGTTGATCGTCAGCACCGCACGGTCCCCGTCGACAGACGACACCGCGAGGTCAGCCGCGTTGAGCACGCCCACGAAGTCCGCGACGAACGGCGTCGCCGGCCGCTCGTACACCTCGCGCGGCGTCCCGAGGTGCTCGACGACGCCCTCGTTCATGACCGCGATCCGGTCGGACATCGACAGCGCTTCTTCCTGATCGTGGGTGACGTAGACGAACGTGGTTCTGAGCACGTGCTGGATCCGCTTGAGCTCCAGCTGCATCTGCTTGCGGAGCTTGACGTCCAGCGCGCCGAGCGGCTCGTCGAGCAGCAGTGCGGCCGGCTCGTTGACCAGCGCCCGCGCGAGCGCCACCCGCTGCTGCTGGCCGCCCGACAGCTGTCCGGGCCGGCGGTGCTCGTAGCCTTCGAGGCGGACGATCGACAGCATCTCTTCGACCTTGCGCGCTCGATCCTCCTTGCCGACCTTCTTGAGCTTCAGCCCGTACTCGATGTTCTGCTGCACATCCATGTGCGGGAAGAGCGCGTAGTTCTGGAAGCACATGTTCACGTGCCGCTTGTTGGGCGGCACGCCGACGACGTCCTCGCCTCGCAGCAGGATGTCGCCCTCGTCGGGCTCCTCGAAGCCGGCCACCATCCGCATCGTCGTGGTCTTGCCGCACCCAGACGGTCCGAGCAGCGTCAGGAACTCGCCCTCGCGGATGTCGATCGTCAGGTCGTCGACCGCGGTGATGTCCCCGAATCGCTTCGTGACGCGGCGGATGCTGATCGCCGGGGTGATCGGGTCGCTCATCGTGTCGGTCATCCTTTCCCGCCGCGCAACGAGCCGATGTCGTCCGCCGCCATCCCGGTCTGCGCCTCGAGTCGCCGCTCGCTCACGAACCGGCCGATCTCCGAGGCAACAACGACGGTCACCGATACCACCAAGATCACGACCGCCACCGCGATCACGGACGGCAACCGCTCTGGAAGCCGCAGCTGCGAGTACAGATAGACGGGGAACGTCGCCTGTTCGCCGACCAGGAACGACGAGATCACCAGCTCGTCGAACGAGATCGTGAACGAGATCAGGAACGCTGAGATCAGGGCCGGCACGAGCAGCGGGAACGTGATCAGCCGGAACGTCTGCATCGCCGACGCCCCGAGGTCGCGCGACGCCTCCTCCAACGCGGCAGGGATGCGTTGCAGTCGTGGCACCATCACGAGGATCGCGAACGGCATCGCGATCACCACGTGGCCGATCACCGCGGTGTAGGGCGACAACGGCACGCCGACCGCGTTGAAGAGGATCAACAGCGAGATCCCGAGGACGACCAGCGGGATCACGAGCGGCGCGAGCATGATGCCCGAGACCAGACCCTTGGCGAAGAAGCGCCGGCGCACCAACGCGATCGCGGCCGGGACGGCGAGTGCTGTCGCCACGATCGATGTCAGCGTCGCGACGAGCAGGCTCGTCTTCAACGCGCTCAGCAACGCTGGCTCGTGGATGAACTGCTCATACCACTTCGTCGTGAACCCGAGCCAGGGGAACGACACGATGGTGCTGTCGTTGAACGAGAAGATGATCAAGATCACGATCGGCGCATACAGGAACACCACCAGGAACCAGAACACGACCCACAGCGTTCGCCGTCCGCCAGGCGAGATCGCCGCGTTCATTCCGTCACCGACCGCATGTTCAGGTAGCGGCCGAAGATCGCGAGCAAGATCGCGACCGCCGCGAGCATGAACACCGACATCGCGGACCCGAGCTGCCAGTCGAAGCTCGATGAGAATGAGCTCTGGATCACGTTGCCGAACAGGTAGCCGGCCTTCCCTCCGACGATCTGCGGGGTGACGTATTCCCCGATCGTCGGGATGAACACGAAGACGAACGCGGCGATCACGCCGGGCATCGACATCGGCAGCGTGACCTTCCGGAACGTCTGCACGCGACTCGCGCCGAGGTCACTCGACGCCTCCAGCATCTGCAGGTCGAGGCTCTCGAGCGACACGAAGATCGGCAGCGCCACGAACGGCACCCATGAGTAGGCCAGCACCAGGTACACCGCGAACGTCGAGTTGTAGAGCCAGCTGATCTGGCTCCCGTCCGCCACGAGGCCGCCGTTGCGCAGGACCGCCTCGATCACGCCCTGCGGGTTGAGCAGCACGCGCCAGGCCAGCACCCGGAGCAGGTACGACGTGAGGAACGGGGTGATGATCACGAGCAGCAGGGTGTACCGGCGCCGCCCCGCGACAAGCGCGAGCATGTATGCGACCGGGTAGGCGAGGATCACGCACGTGATCGACACGCCGAACGACATCTTCAGCGACTTCCAGAACAGGCCACGCCCGAGCGGGCCGCCCAGGTACGTGTCGCTGTGGAGGAAGTAGCGCCACAGCTCGAGCGACAGGTACTTGTCGTAGCTGATCAGGGTCAGCACGCCGACGCTGTAGAGCGCGACGAGCACGACCGGGATCAGGAAGAACACGATCAACCACAGCAGCGGGACCGAGATCAGCCCGAGGTTGACCTTGGCCGTCCCGCGCCGCCGCCGTCGGCTCGGCGGGGTGACGATCTCGGCGGATGCATCGATCGCCATCCGCTACAGCGAAGCCTTCACCTCGTTCCAGGCTCGGTTGTACGCGTTGCGGTTCGCCTGGTAGCGGTCGAGGTAGCTCTGGGGCTCCGACAGGTTCTTCTCGGGGTCGTCGAGCCCGAACACCTTCACCACGTCGGGATCGATCTTGCTGAGATCCACTTCGAGGTTGGCGTGGCCGTAGCCCCAGCTGCTGATGAGCCGTGTGCCGACCGTGGCCGCCGACCAGGCGTCGGCGAACGCGTGCGCGTGATGGTAGTTCTCGGTGTCGGAGCGAAGCACGAGGCCCTCGACCCACGCGAGCGTCCCGCCGCTCGGCCGGATGTACGCGACGTCGACCTTGTCCTTCAGGGCGACGTACGCGTCGGGCCAGGCGTAGGTCGCCCAGACGTTGCCGGTCTGCACGTCGTCCCACATGTCCTGGTAGTTGACCCAGATGTTGTAGAGGTTCTTCTGGCCCTTCTCGATCGTGTAGTTCTTCATGTCCTCGAGCTCGGTGTCGGTCATCTCGAAGGAATGCCCGGGGTCCATCCCCTGCGCGATCGCGGCCATCTGGAGGATCCACGGCGTGTCGAACCACGAGATGTGCCCGGCGGCGTCATCGGTGAACAGGTAGGAGTAGGAGTCCAGCGTGGCGTCGAGGTGGTCCGTGCGGATCAGCGGTGCCGAGTAGCCCCAGTCCAACCCGATCTCGTACTGCTTCCCGTCGATCTGCCCGCTCGCTTCGATCACCGGGTTCAGGTGCTTGAAGTTCGGCATCAGCGACGTATCCCACGGTTGCAGCGCGCCCATGTTGAGGTAGTCCTGGATGTAGCCGCTCTCGGGGTGCGTGACGTCCCAGTCGAACCCGGCGGCGGTCTTCGCGAGCGCGCCCTCCGTATTGACCAGGAAGCTGAACTTCGGCTGCGGGTAGCCCGCGTCGAGGTAGTCCTGATACAGCCACTTCGCGTCGTAGCCGGCCCACTCGTGCGCGTGCAACACGCCGGGCTCGTCCTCGATCGGTCCGATCGATCCCGTCGGAGCGGCCGCGGCGCCCGACTCGTCGACATTCTTGCGGCACGCGGCGAGGATCCCGGAGGCGGCCAGCACCCCCGTCCCTTTGAGGAAGGTCCGTCGCGTCGCAGGGTTGCCCAACACCGCATCCAACTGACCCATGTGAAGCCCCTCCCTCTCTCGTTCCCGCGACCCCGCGGATGATGGGCCGCTTCGGCCATCCGTGCAAACCCGCGGACGCCATCTCGCTCGTCGGGTTGACCCCTCGCGACCTGAGAACATCTGCCGTGATGACGACCTTCTGGCATCCGTTCGCCGACATGGCCGCGCTGGAGTCCGCCGGCGAGCTCACCCTCGCTCGCGGCGAGGGGTCCCACGTCTGGGATACGGACGGAACGCGCTATCTGGATGCGACCGCGGGCCTCTGGTTCGCCAACGTCGGCCACGGCCGGGCCGAGATCGCGGACGCCGCAGCGACGCAGATGCGCAGGCTCGCCGCGTATCACACCTTCGGCGACCTCACGAGCGAGTCGACCGCCGCGCTCACCGACCGGGTCGCAGCGCTCGCGCCGATGCCCGACGCCAAGGTGTTCCTGACGAGCGGCGGTTCGGACTCCGTCGACACCGCGATGAAGATGGTCCGCCGCTTCTGGACGCTCACCGGCCAGCCCGACCGTACGGTGCTGATCCGGCGCGAGAAGGCGTACCACGGCATGCACACCGCCGGGACGTCGCTCGCGGGGATCCCGGCGAACGCCGACGGCTACGGACCGCTGCTGCACGAGGTGGTCGAGGTGCCGTGGGACGACGCCGACGCGCTCTACGCGACGATCGACCAGCTCGGCGAGGGGCGGGTGGCCGGGTTCTTCTGCGAACCGGTGATGGGGGCGGGCGGCGTGTTCCCACCGCCGCCGGGCTACCTCGAGAAGGCGCGCGCGATCTGCCGCGACCTGGGCGTCCTGTTCATCGCGGACGAGGTGATCACGGGGTTCGGCCGGTGCGGAGCGTGGTTCGCGAGCGAGCGGTTCGGCCTGGAGCCCGACCTGGTCACGTGCGCGAAGGGGATCACGAGCGGCTACCTGCCGCTCGGCGCCGTGCTCGCGGCCCCGACGGTGTGGGAGCCGTTCTGGCGCGAGGGCGCCGGGATGTTCCGCCACGGCTACACCTACAGCGGGCACGCGACGGTGTCGGCGGCCGCGATGGCGAACCTCGACATCATCGAGCGCGAGGGCCTCGTGCGGCGCGCGGCCGAGCTGGAGGGCGTGCTCTCGACGGCGCTCGCCGGGTTGACGGCGCATCCGCTCGTGCGCGAGGTCCGCGGCGGGGTCGGGGTGCTCGCCGCGGTCCAGCTGACCGACCGCGCCGCCACCGATGCAGCCTTGCTCGGACGCGTCGTGCCGGCGTTGCGCGGACGGGGCATCATGGGGCGGGTACTGGTGGGCGGCGCGCTGCAGATCTCGCCGCCGTTGGTGCTCACGGACGACGAGGTACAGGAGCTGACGGACGGCGTGCGGGCCGCCCTGGACGACCTGGAGGCGTGACGTGATCGTCGGGATCCCGACCGAGGTCAAGACGCACGAGTACCGGGTCGCGGCCACCCCGGAGGGTGTTCGCGAGCTCGCGCACGCCGGCCACGACATCGTCGTGCAGGCGGGCGCCGGCGTCGGCTCCGCGATCACCGACGACGACTACGTGGCCGCCGGCGCGAAGATCCTGCCGGACGCGGACGCGGTGTTCGAGGCCGCGCAGCTGATCGTGAAGGTCAAGGAGCCGCAGCCCGAGGAGTACGAGCGGTTCCGCGCCGACCATGTCCTGTTCACGTACCTGCATCTGGCCGCCGACGCGACCTTGACGTCGTTCCTCGTCGAGCGCGGCGTGCGCGCGATCGCGTACGAGACCGTGCAGACGCCTGACGGGAGGCTGCCGCTCCTCGCGCCGATGTCGGAGATCGCCGGCCGGATGGCGCCGCAGGAGGGCGCGAAGTACCTCGAGCGCCCGTCGGGCGGCCGCGGCGTCCTGATGGGCGGCGCCAGCGGTGTGCGACCCGCGCTCGTCGTCGTGCTCGGCGGCGGGATGGCCGGGTGGAACGCGGCCGAGATCGCCGCCGGCATGCAGGCCGAGGTCGTCGTCGTCGACAAGAACGTCGAGCGCCTGCGCGAGATCGACCGGATCTGGCGCGGGCGCATCCAGACCGTGATGTCGTCCCGGCTGGCGGTCGAGCGCCTGGTCCTCGACGCCGACCTGGTGATCGGCGCCGTGCTCGTGCCGGGTGCGAAGGCCCCGCACCTCGTGACGGCCGAGATGGTCAAGGAGATGCGATCGGGCGCCGCGATGGTCGACATCTCGATCGATCAGGGCGGCTGCTTCGAGACCTCGCACGTCACCACCCACGCCGAACCGACCTACGTCGTCGATTCGGTCGTGCACTACGCGGTCGGCAATATGCCGGGCGCGGTCCCACGCACGTCGACGTACGCCCTGACCAACGTCACGCTGCCGTACCTGCTCGCGTTGGCGACCGACGGCGCCGACGCGGCGATCCGCGACGACCCCGCGCTCGCGCTGGGCGTGAACACCTGGGACGGGAAGCTCACGAACCGGGGCGTCGCCGACGCCACCGGGGTGGCGTTCACGCCGCTCGGCGTCTAACCCGGCTGCTCGTTCTCGGGCTCTTCGTGCCGGTGGCCCCGCCGTTTGGTGCTGATCCGCCTGAGGAATCCGACGGCATGGAGCTCCAGCACCACCAGGATGATGCCGGCGATCCCGGCACCGGCGACGTACAGCCCGGCGCCGACCAAGCAGCCCACGGCGGCGGCCGTCCACAGAGCCGCGGCGGTGGTCAGGCCCTTCACCCCTCCGGACGCGCGGAAGATGATGCCCGCGCCGAGGAAGCCGATACCCGCCGTCACGCCCTGGATCACACGATCGGCCGAGTCCGGGTACAGCTCGACACCGAGCGCCACGAACGCGGCAGATCCGAGCGCGACGAGCGAGAAGGTCCGGTCCCCGGCGTCTTTGCCTCGCAGTGCCCGATCGAGGCCGAGGATGTACCCGAGGAATGCACCCAGGGCGACGCGTCCGATGATCGCCAGCTGCACGTGCAGGTCCATCGAACGGGAGCCTAGTCCACCGGCCGACGCCGACGGTCCGATGCGCTCGAAGCGCGCACGCGGTAGCGTTCCTCGCCATGACGACGACCGAAGAGCTGTTGCAGAAGGAAGACGCCGCGTGGACCACGTTCGTGGACGCGTTCAGCAAGGTGCCGGAGGATCGCCGCTCGGACGAGGGCGTGGTGCCGGGCTGGTCCACCCACGACCTCGTGTGGCATTGCGGGTTCTGGGCCGGCTACGTGGCCGACGTGCTGCGCAAGATCGCGCGCGGCGAGCCGACCGAGGACTCGCAGGACTGGGACGCGTTCAATGCGATCGTGATCCAGGACGGGCGCGGGATGAGCTGGGACGAGGTGATCGTCCGGTCCGAGCAGAACCGTGTGGCGTGTCGCGAGGCGCTCGAAGCGCTGACCGCCTTGACCGACGAAGCGGTGGATGAGTTCAGGGGTGAAACGTTCGAGCACTACGAGGAGCACGCGGCCGAGATCCTCGCGTTCGCCGGCACCTGAACGCTTCGTGGCGCTCGTGTGACGAGGTCGTGTCGAAGCGCGTGCGTCGTTGACCCATCCCGCTCGGTTGCCTAGGGTCGAAAAAACAACGCCACCCGCGCTGACCAGACGTCTGGAGGCCGCGCTCGACCCCGGTCGACGCGGCTTCGTCGTTTCTCCGGGCTGTTCCGGATGGTTCGCGCGCGACGACGAGGAGGTGCCGACGTGAAGCTGCCGCTCTACCTGTTGGCCTTGCCCAACGCCGAGCAGGATGCGAAGCGCTGTTGCGACGACCGCCGCGCGATCGTGCGCGTGTCGCGGACGCCGGCGTGGCCGGTGCGGTGGCCGCGCAAGCTGGCCGCCGCCGTCCCGGCATCGTTCCGCGTGCTCCGGCGCGAGCTCGCTCGCCCGGTCGCTGCCGACGTCGACGCCGGCACGCCGGTGCTCAGCTCGTCCGGGCGGTCGCTCGGCGTCGTACGGTCGGTCGTCGTGGACATCAGCTCGGGGAGCGCCGCGTATGCGGTCGCGCCGCCCGAGGGCCCGAGCGCCCAGGTGTTGCTGCTCCCCCGTGAAGAGGTGCGCGGCGCCAACGAGGTCGCGGTGATCGACGAGGGCATCGTCAGGCGGCTCGAACGCAAGAGCGCTTGAGCTCAGTCAAGCACGACCACGTCGTCGCCGACGGCGATCGTGCCCGGCTGGTCGACGTCGCCGTAGACACCGAGCAGGAGCTCCGTGCCCACCTTGCGGTGCTCGGCGAGCGCGTCCAGCACGGGCGCGTTCTGCTCGCCGGTGTCGGGGTCGAGGGTCGTCATGACGCAGCGGTTCATCCGGTCGCCGATGCGGACGACCGCGTCGCCGAATCGGACGCGTCGACCCTGCCACGAGTCCTCTTCGTAGGGCTCCACGCCGTCGAGCTCGATCAACATCCGGAACCGCCGCGGGTCGAGTCGTTCGTCGCCGGCATGCCGGCCCACGTCGGCGACCGACGCGAGGGAGATCACCGAGGCCCGGTGTTTCCCGCCGGCATATTCGGGCTCGACCACGCGCGCCAGCGACAGTGTGTCGTCGCGGGCGTGCGATCGGATCGCCTCCGTGAACGGCCCCTCGAGGACCCTCGCCGGGATCGCTCGGTCGAACAGCGCGACGGTGAGCGGCTCGCCGACCGTACTCGCGTCGCCCTCGACGGTCGAGCCGTCGGGGAAGGTCAGCGCGAGGCGCTCCGCGTCGGCGTCGTACGCCGGACGGATCGGTATCAACGCGGCCTTCGAGATCCCCGACAACCGCTGCCCGTTGCTCCGTGCGCACAGGAAGCGCCGGTCGCCGACACATCCGAAGGCGGAGAGCTCGATGCGGTCGGGCCGAGTCAGCGCCATCGACTTGACGGGCGTCGTCGTGAACCCGGTGACGATCGGCATCGCGGCAGCGTAGCCAACGCCGGTAGGCTCCGCGTCGGTGGGACCGTTCACCTTCCTCGGCGTTCCGATCGACTCCGTCGGCCGATCCGGCGGCACGGAGCACGCGCCGGCCTCCTTCCGTGCGCATTCGCGCCGGGATGACCCCTGGCTCGCAGCCGACGCGGGCGACCTCGACGTGCGCATCCGGGGCGACGTCCGAGATCCGTCCTCCGGCGTGATCGCGATCGAGGACGTCCTCGCGATGACGCGCGCGGTCGGCGACGCCGTCGAGGCGCTCCGGCGCGACGGACGGATCCCGTTCGTGATGGGCGGGTGTTGCTCGCTCGTCCCCGGGGCGCTCGCGGGCGCCCGGCGCGCCGACCCCGACGTCGGGCTCGTGTACCTCGACGGGCATCTGGACCTGTACGACGGGGAAACGTCACCGACCGGCGAGGCGGCCGACATGCCGATCGCGGTTGTCCTGGGGCGCGGTCCGTCCGCCTGGGTCGATGCGGCCGGGTCGGTCGCCGATCCCGATCGCGTCTGGCTCCTCGGGCCGCGCGACCTCGAGGAAGCGCTCCGCTACGGCCATCCGCATCCCGACGATATCGCCGGGCTCTCGTACACCGACGCCGACGCGATCCGAGCGGCCGGTGCGGCGCCCGTCGGACGAGCGACCTCGGACGCCGCCGGCCCGTCCTGGGTCCATCTCGATGTCGACGTGCTCGACGAGGCCGCCTTCCCCGCGACGGACTACCTCATGCCCGGCGGCCTGCAGCTCGCCGAGCTCGGCGACCTGTTGCGCCCGCTGCTCGCGTCGTCATCGTTGGCCGGCGTGTCGGTCGGCTGCTACAACCCCGACAAGGATCTCGACGGCTCGAACGGCGACGCGCTCGCCGCCTTGTTCCGCAGCGCACTCCCGGACTGACCGCTCGTCGGTGCACGACCGGCGTACTGCGCGTCAAGCACGGTCGCTATCCTTCGGGGCTATGACGGTCCCCGAGCACCTCGCGAACCGCGACGTCGACAGCTCGATCCTCGAGCCGGTCTCCGAGCCGCCCGCGCGGGCGCAGGTCGTGATCGTCGGCGGCGGAATCATCGGGTCGTCGATCGCCTACCACCTGACCAAGCTCGGCGTGACCGACGTCGTCGTGCTCGAGCGGGTCCGGCTCACCGCGGGGACGACCTGGCACGCCGCCGGCTTGGTCTCACAGGTTCGCGGCACCCACGCCCTGACCGAGCTCTCGCGGATCAACACGGCGACGTACGCCTCGCTCCCGAACGAGACCGGCGTCGACACCGGGTTCCGGCGGGTCGGGTCGCTCTCGGTCGCGCGAACGCCGGGCCGGATGCAGGAGCT
>Ga0105248_10005565_pt1 | contig 13846 bp, 10 predicted proteins | sample KBSS34metaG_FD_81524 | JGI IMG/M metagenome (GOLD analysis project Ga0105248, IMG submission 81524) | Switchgrass rhizosphere microbial communities from Kellogg Biological Station, Michigan, USA - KBS S3-4 metaG | ecosystem: Host-associated > Plants > Roots > Rhizosphere > Soil | place...
CAGCTTACCGGCTGGCACACTAGCCGTTTCGTCCAGGTGATTCGGCACGTGTACGAGGTTCTCGGATGTGCTGTCGCTTACCTCGGGACCGAGGTCGATCGAGGCCCTATCGAAAAGATCCAGCAGGCTGCAGGAGGCATAGGCACTTCGCTGGCCGGTCGAACGTCTGTCAATGAGCTAGCTGCCCTGCTGGCTATCGGCGATGCCGCAGTCTCGCTAGATACAGGAACAATGCATGTCGGCCGTGCCGTTGGCCTACCCATGGTGGTGATTGGGCCCTCCTGGCAGCGGCCCATCGAATGGCTTCCTTTGGAGCTACCGCAGGTCCGTATTCTCCGTGGTCAGGATCGCGACAATATCCCGCCGAACTATCGGATCGACGAGGTGCAGGCATCGGATGTGATCGCGGCTGTCGAAGAACTCCTCGCCGAGTATCCGCCGAGCGCTGCCAGCCGCGCTAATCGCGCGGCCGCTAGTACCTCGACGGTTGATCATTTATAGCCTGGAAGCGAAGAGGGCGGCGATGCCGTTCTGCATACCCGTCATCAGTACCCAGTCTTTGCGATATAGACCTGCGTCACTACAGCGGCTCCGCTTCGGCTCGTTTCAGTGAATGCTGTGTAATGGCCATCACCGCTGATGGAGGGATACAGAAATCCTGGTTGCGGACCGGCGATTGCACTCGGATCAAGAATCGCAGCTGTGGTGGGCGTGCAACCGACAGCCGCACCGGTGCACGTGTCTCTTACATAGACCTTTGCACCAATGACACCCGGAATGGATGAGATGAACGTTGCGTATCGTCCGGTGGAACTGAGGCTCATGGAACCGATGTAGTTAGATGACCCGCTCGTAACGCCTCCCTCAGCGACTGAGACCATTGTGGTAGAAGGTGTGCAGCCCGCAGGCGCTCCATTGCAAGTATCGCGAAGGTATACCTGAGAGATGTGGAACAGTGTGCCCGAGACGAGGTTCGTTGCCATCGAGTTGAAAAGCACATACCTTGCATCGTCACTAAACGTGCCTGGATTATCGCCTTCTGCGGCTGTGTTCACTGGATAGTTGCCTTCCGTGCCGTCGGTTCCGACATCAATCAGGGTCGTTGTTGGGGTGCATCCTGACGGTACCCCTGTGCACGTATCGCGCATGAAGATGTGCGTGGCTCCGAGCGTCAAGCCCGGAAGCACATTCGTATCCAGCGCCGAGAACATCACGTATCGTCCGCCACGGCTGATAGCGCCGATATATCCTCCGCTTGGCGGGATGGACCCGCTGCCACTGTTGCCGATGCTCACATGCGTAGTGGTCGGCGTGCAGCCGGCAAGCGCTCCGTTGCAGGTATCCCGTACGTATGCCTGGTGGGTAACCGTCACTCCGCTCACGACCGCTGTGGAGGGAGTCGTGAAGCCAACGTAGCGTCCGTCGGGACTGATGGTGATTGGCGCGTCTACGGCCACCGCTGATCCTCCGGCATTCGGAACCGAAACCGGCGCTGTAGAAGCGGTGCAACCTGAAGCAACTCCCGTACATGTATCGCGAAGGTCATCCTCCAGGAACGAGCGGGTCGGATATGCGAAGTATCGACCATCAGAGCTCATGGGCGAGGTGATGCCGTCAACACCACTTGTAAGCTCGCTGCCACTGTTGCTGAGCGACACCCGCTTCGTCGAGGGAGTGCAACCAGCCGGAGCCGAGCCGAAACATGTGTCGTGCACAAACATGTCTGGTGATGCGTTGGTGTCGTTTGCTATCAAGTCCGATGCAAGTGAAGGGAACGTGATGTAGCGTCCATCGGCACTTGCCCATGCCCGATAGCTCGCGTTGTTTCCCTCGACCCCAGCTGTATTCGCCGACACCAGCTGCTGAATCGTTCCCACTGGAGTTATTGCGAAGGTCACAGTATTCGAGCCGGCATTTCCGCTCGACGGAGTAATAACCCTCACGGACGCTGAGCCAGCGGTCGCAATATCCGCGGCCGTGATCGCCGCTGTCAGTTTGGTGGCGCTGACGAAGGTGGTCGCTTTGTTGGAACCATTCCACTGAACAGTCGAGTCGTTGAAGAAGCCCGAGCCATTTACGGTCAGCGTAAATGGCGCTCCCATGGCAGGCGCATTTGTCGGTGAGAGAGAGGCTATGTTGAATGCCACAGTAGTGAAGGTGAGCTGGTTGCTCGAGTGCACCCCAGCCTGGGTCACATCAACGATTCCTGTACCTGCAGATGCCAGGTCGCTTGCCGCCAGTTGTGCACTCAGCTGTGTAGAGCTGGTGTAGGTTGTCGAACGATTCGAGCCGTTCCACGTGACGACCGCTCCGGGAAGAAATCCGGATCCCGTTACGCCCAGACTCAGGCCTGATCCGCCTGCATCCGCAGTGTTGGGCGCGAGTGAAGTGAGTGCCGCCGGTGATGCAGGCGAAATTGTGAAGGAAAGAACGGGCGAATTGCTGCCGTCCGGATTAGACACCACCACGGGAACCGTGCCTGGGGCAGCGAGGTCAGCTGTCGAGATAGCTGCCGTTACCTGCGTTGCGCTGATAAATGTGGTGGTCCGGCTTGATCCGTTCCACTGAACTGTCGCGCCCGAGACGAACCCGGACCCATTGACCGTGAGTGTAAACGCCGCGCCCGCAGCTGTCGCCGACGAGGGAGATAAAGAGGCGATAACTGGTGCTGAAGCAGTGATCGTAAAACTGGCTGTTGAGGATTTAGTGCCATCCGGATTCGCCACGACAACCGAAGCCGTTCCAGCCGTTGCGACGTCGGCCGCGGTAATTGAGGCCGTCAGATGAGATGCGGTCCCGAAGGTCGTGGTTCGCGCCGACCCATTCCATTGGACTGTCGCACCCGAGACGAATGACGAGCCATCAACAGTGAGGGTAAAGGCTGCCCCACCCGCAGTGGCGGTGCTTGGAGAGATTGTGCTGATTACCGGAGAGGTTGATGTGGGTGGGGTGGTGCTCGACTTACTCCCGTTACCACCGCATCCGAGCCCAAATACCAGAGACACCGACAAAGCACACAACGACGAGCGGAGAAAAAGACCCTGCATGACGTACTCCCAAGGCTAAAGATCCCCCCTGCTACCCGTAGGTGCAGAGGTTAAACGGCAGCGAAATCCTGGATCATCAACCAACGGCAGACAGTGCAAAGTAATGCTCAGTAACGTCAATGTGACCTGGTCCGGTATTCCGAAGCCGCGGCAATTCTATCCCGGGTAACCTTAAATGCAATTCCTTTTTAGTGGCACCAAATTAGTTACTTTGGTAAAGCCTTCCTCGCTCGTGCCGGTTATTCGGCACAAGATAAAGGAGTTGCCATAGGAATGCGGAGAAAAGGGAAAAGGTTGTCCTTGCCCGACAATTGTTGCGTTTATCGTTTCGAAAGTTCATCCACGAACTGGAAGAACTCTGGGAAAGAGATCGCTGCCGCTTCAGCACCGTGAATGATATTCTCGCTCGACGCTCCGAGTGCCGCGATAGCGAACGCCATCGCGATGCGATGGTCGCTTCCCGAGTCAATTTCGGCGCCGTGAAGCTTTTGATTGCCAGGAATCGCCAGACCATCCTCAAACTCGACGAAATCTGCTCCCATGGCTCTCAGGTTCTTCGCCACGAGCGCGATGCGGTCGGACTCCTTTACCCGGAGCTCCTTGGCGTCTCGAATCTTGATTCCATCGCGCGTGTAGGGGGCGATCGCAGCCAGCACCGGAAGCTCATCAATGAGTTGAGCTGAAAGCGCTCCGCTGATCTCTGCCCCTTTGAGTTCGGAGGAGCGGTTTACTTGGATAGTCCCGATCATCTCGCCATTGTGCTCCTCGACGGTGAGGACCTTGACCCTGCCGCCTAGCATGGTGATTACGTCGAGTAGCGCCGCGCGGGTTGGATTCATGCCGAGCGAATCGAGCACGAGATTCGAGTCAGGGAACAGCAGAGTCGCGCAGAGGAAGAAGGCGGCTGACGAGATATCGCCCGGAATTGTCGCGTTGATTGCCCTAAGTTTTTGTCCACCTTCGATGCTCAGCCTCTCGCCTTCTCGAGAAAGTACGGCGCCAAAGGCCTTCAGGGCGTGCTCAGAGTGATCGCGTGTCCGCACAGCTTCGGAGAGGCTGGTCGTCCCTTCCGCTTGCAGTCCCGCTAACAGAACTGCAGTCTTCACTTGGGCTGAGGGGATTGGAGTTTCGAAATCGATCGCCTTTAACGGGCCGCCGTGAATCGTCATCGGTGCGTGACCGTCAACTAGTTCAATCTTCGCCCCCATCTGCGCCAGAGGTTTGCGGATGCGCTCCATCGGGCGAAGAGTCAACGAGTGGTCGCCGATCATTGTGAAGGTATGCGGATGCGGCGCGATCAGTCCTGCAAGCATGCGCATGGTGCTGCCTGAGTTGCCGCAGTCGAGTTCGCCTTCTGGCTGCTTGAATGCACCTGCTACGCCAGTCACCTCAATTGAGGTTCCAGCCTTCACCACCTTGGCACCCAGCGCCTCCATGCAACCCAGGGTCGAGTGCGGATCGGCTCCGGTGGAGAAGTTGGTCAGTCGCGAGGTTCCTTCGGCGAATCCGGCGAGCATGGCATATCGATGCGAGATGGACTTGTCGCCGGGGACAGTAACCGATCCCTGGAAGGAGCGAGCTGGACGAACAACCTGGGTCGTGGAGGGCACTGAGTTCTGGGAAGCGATGGTGGAAGACATTACTTCTATCCTAACGCCTTCGCGGGTGGTGAATGACCTTAGAGGGCGCGGAGAACGACAACGGTCTCGTCGTCGAAGTGCTCTGTCCCTGATTGAAATCTCGACACGGAATCCATTATGGTTTGGACGGTCGAGGCGGCCGTGGGAACGCGCATAGCCTTGAGAACCTTGGCAAGACGTTCGGTGCCGAACATCTCACCAGCGGCGTTTACTGCGTCTGGAATACCGTCGGAGAAGAAGACGATGAGGTCGCCGGCGCGAGTGGAGAGAGTGAACTCCTCGTACTCGACATCGGGGAAGAGGCCGAGAGGGAAGCCTTCGGCCTGGATCGTCTTCACGTCGACTGAGGTTCGGGAGCCGGAGGAGGACATCGAGACGAAGAGCGGCTGCACAGAGCCCGCGTTGGCAATCTGCACGGTCTGGTTGGAGTCGTCCCAGATGGCGATCAGCATAGTGACGTACTGGGAATCGAGTTTGCGCTCCTGAAGCTGGTCATTGAGCGCGGCAAGCAGGGCAGCAGGGGAGAGGTGCTGGGTCGCGAGCGAGCGCAGGATGCCGCTGACTAGCGCAGCGTAAAGCGCAGCCGGGGCCGCTTTTCCGCTGACGTCGCCGAGTGCTACGGCGATGCGTCCGGGTCCGTAGTCGAGGAAGTCGTAGACGTCTCCACCAATGGAGCGGGCGGCGTAGAACCGTGCCGCGAATTCGGCCCGCTCGAGCTTTGGTGGGCTTGGAGGCATTAGGCGCAGCTGGACCTTGCGGGCCATCTCAAGGTCGCGCTCCATGCGCTGTTCTTCCTCGTGGATGCGCTGGTAGAGCCGGGCGTTCGCGATGGAGATGGCGATCTGCGCGGCGAGCGTGGAGAGTGTGCGCTGGTGATCGTCGTTGTAGTAGTTCACACGGGTGTGCTCCAGATCGACCACGCCGATCACCTGGCCCTTATAGATGAGGGGCACGGAGAGCTCAGACCGTGTCTCGGGGTTGACGGAGAGGTAGCGCGAGTCCTTGCGTACATCCGGGGCGAGGACGGGTTCGCGGAGCTGAGCGGCGGTGCCGATGAGTCCCTCTCCCAGGGAGACGGTGCGCTCGCGGGTGATGCGCTCGCCGTAGCGGGAGCTGAAGCGATGCTCGAACTGCTCTGTGCGCTCGTTCCACAGCAGGATGGTGAACATGTGGTAATCGATGACGCGTTTGAGGAGGTGGCCGATTCGCTCGAGCAGGTCATCGAGATCGAGGATGCTGGTGATCTCGCGGGAGATCTCGTTGAGTACGGTCAGGGTCTGGGCCTGGCGGGAGACGCGAGTGTAGAGCCGGGCGTTCTCGACCGCGATGCCCATGCGCGAAGCGGTGAGTTCGAGGAGGCGTTGGTGCTCGGCGGTGAAGAAGCCGGGAATCTCGGATTCGATATCGAGGACGCCGATGACGCGGTTCTTGACGATGAGCGGGACGGCGAGCTCGGATCGAACGTTGGGGTTCGCGGCGATGTAGTGCTCGTCGTTCGTCACGTCGTCGACGCGGAGCGAGCGCCGTTGCAAGGCGGCCTGACCGACGACGCCCTGGCCCATCTTGACCCGGGTGCGCTCGATCTCGGGGGTGTGACCGATCTGGAAGCGCATCCAGAGCTCCTGGGTCCGGTCGTTGAGGAGGAGGATGGCGAAGATTCGGTAGTCGATGACGGCGCGGACGAGGTCGGCGACGCGGTGCATCAGGGTGTTGTGGTCGAGCGTGGTGTTGAGGGCGTCGGCGAGCGAGTGCAGGAAGCCGACCTGGTGCACGGGCTCGACGCGAATGTTCGCGGGCTGCGCGGGGGCTTCCTCGGCGCGCGGCCTGTAGTCTCCCTCGAAGCTGTGGGTGTGAGCCTCGGGTTGTGGCGCCGCAGGGGAGGCTTGGCGTCGTTGTTTGTCGGCTGTGGACATGGGAAGAGCCGATGATACTACTCACCGGGCTGAGGGAAGTTTAGCTTTCTTCTAGCTGTTGCGGCATCAGTAGCCCGATGTGGGGGCTGACGATGCGGGTTCATGGCCAGCGAGTTCGGAGACGATCTTGACGCTGGCGCTGGCTCCAATGCGGGTGGCTCCGGCGTGGAGCATGGCGGAGGCGTCGGCGAGTGAGCGGATGCCTCCGGACGCCTTGACTCCGGCCCGGGTTCCGGCGACTCCGCGGAGCAGGGCGATGTCGTCGACGGTGGCGCCGCCGGTGGAGAAGCCGGTTGAGGTCTTGAGAAAGTCGGCTCCGGCGGAGAGGGCTAGCTCGGAGGCGCGAAGTTTTTCCTCGAAGGTGAGGAGGCAGGTCTCGAGGATGACCTTTACGATGGCTCCGGCGCCGTGGGCGAGCTCGACGACGCCGCGGATGTCCTGCTTGACGGCCTCGTAGTCGGCCGGGGTGGCGGACTTGAGGAGGCCGATGTTGAGGACCATATCGACGTCGTGGGCACCGTACTTGAGGACTCGGGCGGTCTCGTCACGCTTCGAGGCCGAGAGAGTAGCTCCGAGGGGGAAGCCAATGACGACTCCCACGGGGACGCCAGTGCCTTTGAGGGCGTCGGCTGCGAGATGGACCCAGGTGGAATTGACCATGGCACAGGCGAAGCGGTATTCGGCGGCCTCGTGGCAGAGCTGGAGGACCTGGTTGCGTGTGGCGTCAGCTTTGAGAAGCGTGTGGTCCAGGACGGCAGCAAGATTCTGCGGAGAGGAGAGTGTGTGAGCGGCGAATGCGTTTGCGTCGAAGGTCTTTTGTTCCGGGTGGGACAGGCTGCTCATGTTTCTCCTTTTCGACCCTGCCAGCCGGGCCGGTCTGTTTCTATCACAAGGCGCTTGATTCTGGCTTCAGGGGCACCCCCTGATTTTGCGCAAAGTCTTCGATAAATTGGACTTAGGTCCGGACTTCAACCGCAAGTTACCGAAAATACGGTCCGCTTGTTCGCAAAGTCCTGAAAATGCATTGTTTATCTCAATGAGAAAGCCCTGGAATAAGCTCCCAGGGCTTTTCCTCTACTGCTTTCATTATATCAAGGGCAGGGTAATTAATCGGCAACTTAATTCTCTTTCGATTGAACAGTTTACGAGGTTTTGGACTTGACAAAGTTTCTGTGGGTTTCCTGGAGTTGAGCGGTGGACCTGGCAGGTCTTCGAAGCCATAGGGGCATTTACCCCGTGGCCTTTTCGTGAGCGATCTGAAGGTCGGACTTGAGGAAGTTGTAGAGGTTAGCCGCTTGTTCTCGGTCCTGAGTTCGAAGTATGGCGGAAGGGTGGAGGGTCGCGATGGTGTTGGGGGAGTACCTGGTTTCAACAAAGCGTCCGCGATCGCGCATGAGAGCGAAGGTGCCGCCCAGGACGGCTTTTGCGGCGGAGGCTCCGAGGCACAGAATGACCTTTGGCTTGAGAGCATCGATCTCCGCCTCGAGCCAGGGGCGACAGGCGTTGATCTCGGACATGCGAGGGTTCTGGTGAAGACGAAGTTTACCCCGTTGAACAAATTTGAAGTGCTTTACGGCGTTGGTCATGTAGACGGATTTGGGGTCGATGGATAGCTCGTCGAGAGCTTTACGCAGCATCTGGCCCGCTGGCCCAACGAAGGGTTCGCCCTTTAGGTCTTCCTGATCGCCGGGTTGTTCACCGATGAGCATGAGGGCCGCAGAGGCTTTGCCTTTTCCGGAGACAGCCTGCGTGGCGTGACGATAGAGGTCGCATCCGCGGCACGAGGGCAGCGCCTGCCGGATGGCAGACAGGGAGGGATGGGGAGGAACGTAGGGCTGTGCGGTAACGAGATCGGATTGGGCCATGACCATAGATTCGACGCGAGAATCAGCGCTGGAGAGCAGATGGGGCACTAGTTCAACCTCAGGGAGGGAGCGCCAGTATTTGACGGGCATGTGCGAGCGCATGAGTTCGGGGTTCGTCCGCGCAGGATTGAAGATGCTGGCGTAGTAGGAACGCCAGAGGTCTTCGAGCTGGTCAGCTTGCGGGGCGTGTTGTTGAGGGACGCCACCGCTGTAGGTCGCCTGTCGCGTCTGTGGATCCCAGGAGACGCAGGCGTCTGGGGTGAGGATCGTCCATCGCATGACGGCGAAGCGCTCCGCGAAGAACGGGGTGGCGAGGGACAGGACACGGTACGCGGGCTGATGCCATGCGACGAAGGCCTCGCCGCGTTCGTCCTCGACGCGGCGAAAGCGAACAAAGGCGTGCATCTTGTGAAGGTCGTGACGGACCTGATGATCGAGGGCGTGGAACCGTGCCACGTGGAGATCGGATTCGATGCGGAGAAGGTTTTTTTCGTTTTGCAGACGCCACAGGAGACGGTAGAGGAGATTCCATCGATTGATGTCGCGATGGCAGGCGACGATGACGGCGGTGTTGAGGAACTCACGCGGGACGTGAATTGAGGATCGTGGTTCTGAGGCAACGATAGCGCGAGGAGGAGGGGAGAGATCAAGGCGCAGTGTGGAGTCTGACTGCGTATCAGTGAAGTCGATCTCATCCGGTGAAACATTGTTGCAGAGAGCTTCGCGCGCGAGGTTGCGGAAGCTTTCGAATCCTGTGTCTTCGGCAGCGGCGGGTTGGACGAGTGTAGTGACGGCGTAGAGCATAGTTCACAGCTGTCCGTTGATGGTGGAGTCGGCGATTGCCTGCTGATGAGGCGTTAGGTCGAGGGAGAGTTGTTTGGCTGCGGGAGTTCGTTCGGGTTCGATGGATTTTGAGGGAAGGTGATCGGTGGCGACGATCCAAGGTGCGACGCTCTTGATGCTGACGTGAAGGCGGCGCAGGTCTTCGAGGGCGAGACGATGGTATTTGCGGATGCGAAGGATACGATCGACGTTGTGACATCCGAGACCGGGGACGCGCAGCATTGCTTCTCGCGGCGCTGCATTGACGTCGACGGGGAATGCCTCAGGATGACGGCGCGCCCATTGGGTCTTGGGGTCGACCTTGAGATCGAGGAAGGGATCTTCGGGGCTGGTGATTTCGGAGGCTTCGAAGCCATAGAAGCGGATGAGCCAGTCCGCCTGGTAGAGGCGGTGTTCGCGCACGAGTGGAGTTGCGGCGAGTGGAAGGCGGGAGTCTGCCTTGGGGTAGGGGCTGAAGCCGGTGTAGTAGACGCGCTTGAGGCGGAAGCGGGAGTAGAGAGAGTAGGCGCGCTGTATGACTTCACGATCGGTGGACTGTGTGGCTCCTACAACCATCTGTGTGGATTGGCCGGCGGGAGCGAACCTGGGCGTGGAGCGGATGCGGCGGCGATCTTCATCGAGCTCGGTCTTGCGGGTGTGGATCTGGCTCATTGCGGTCTCGATGACCGCGGACTTTTTCTCGGGGGCGAGTTGGACTAGATCTTGTTGGGTTGGGAGCTCGATATTGGCGGAGAGTCGGTCGGCGTAGAGGCCGGCTGTTTCGATGAGGGACTGAGCGCAGCCGGGGATGGTTTTGAGATGGATGTAGCCGTTGAAGAAGTGTGTGAGGCGGAGGGATCGCGCGACCTGGATGAGCTGCTCCATGGTGTAGTCGGGAGACTGGATGATGCCGGAGGAGAGGAAGAGACCTTCGATGTAGTTGCGCTTGTAGAAGTCGAGAGTAAGCTGGACGACTTCTTCGGGGGTGAAGCGGGCGCGGCGGATGTCGGAGGAGACGCGATTGACGCAGAAGACGCAGTCGTAAGTACAGAAGTTGGTGAGGAGGATTTTGAGGAGGGAGACGCAGCGGCCGTCGGGCGTGTAGGAGTGACAGATGCCGGTGCCATCGGTGTGGCCGATACCTTTTCCATTGCCGGGGCGTTTGGCGCCTGAGGAGGCGCAGGACGCGTCGTACTTGGCCGCATCGGCGAGAATTTCGAGCTTTTGCTGCAGATTCACTCGAAGGGTTCAGCCTCAGAGACAGTATAGAAGAAAAAGCGAAAGTCCATGACGAGCCGAAGTGAGGTTTTCAACATCAGATAGCTATGGCGAATGAAGTGAAGGGTTTGAGGCTGTCGGTGCTGGATCAGTCTCCGGTGGCCGAGGGTGGAAGGCCGGCGGATGCTCTGCAAAACTCGATTGGGCTGGCGCGGCGGGTGGATGAGTTGGGGTACAAGCGGTTCTGGATGTCGGAGCACCATGCGATGGATACGCTGGCGTGCACGGCTCCGGAGATCATGCTGTCGCGGATTGGGGCGGAGACGAAGCGGATACGGATCGGGTCGGGCGGGATTATGCTGCCGCACTACACTCCGCTGAAGGTGGCGGAGGTGTTTCGGACGCTGTATGGGCTGTATCCGGAGAGGGTGGATTTGGGGCTTGGTCGGGCTCCGGGAGGCGGTCCGATGGAGTCGCTAGCGCTGCGGCGGAGCAGGAAGACTCCGCTGGAGGATGACTTTCCGGACCAGGTGAGCGAGCTGTTGGCGTTTCTGGAGGACGGGTTTCCGCAGGGACATCCGTTTGGCAGGGTGAAGGCGATGCCTGCACCTGCGCCGGGACCGGAGTATCGCGGGCCAGAGGTGTGGATGTTGGGTTCGAGTATGTGGAGCTCGGCGGCGGCGGTGGAGTTTGGTCTGCCGTATTCGTTTGCGCACTTCTTCAGCCCGGTGAAGACGCGGGATGCGATTGAGGCCTATATGCGGAACTTCAGGCTGGGGATTCGTGCGGAGAGGCCTGAGGCGACGGTGGCGGTGGGTGTGATTTGTGCGGAGACGGCGGAGGAGGCGGAGTACCTGGCTTCGAGTGTGAAGTTATTGCAGAGGAGAATCAGGCTGGGGGATCGCAAGCCGGTGGCTTCGCCGGACGATGCGTTGCGGGAGTTGCGCACGATGGGAGAGATGGTGATGGAGGAAGGGGAGTGGCCGCGGTATTTTGTGGGGACTCCAGCGGTGGTGAAGGAAAAGCTGGAGCAGATGGCGGGTGAGTTGGGGATTGGGGAGTTGATTGTGAATACGATTGTTTGGGATCAGCAGAAGCGGTTGAGGAGTTATGAGCTGCTGGCTGGGGAGTTTGAGTTGAGGGGGTAAGGGTGGCGCTCAGGCTGTGCTTAATATAGGAAGCACTTCTACTTCATCCTGTGAGGTTCTTCCTATGACACGCCGATGGTTTGCTGCTTTTAGTGGAGCTGCGCTGTTTGCTCCGATGGCCCATGCTGCTGTGAAGGCCACGAAGAAGATATTCGCTGCGAATCCGAATGCCACGCCTAAGCCTCCTTACTCGCCTGCGGTGGGGTATGGGAACCTGTTATTTGTTTCAGGGAAGGCGTCGTACAACGCGCCTGAGCCTAAAGATATTCGCTCGTGCGTGACGTATGCGCTGGACCAGGTTGAGGCGGAGTTGAAGAATGCGGGCTCGTCAATGGACAAGGTGTTGAAGGTCCAGATCTTCTTAAGGGACATCAACGACTATGCGGCGATGAACGAGATCTTTGCGGCGCGGTTTGCTAAGGAGCCTCCGACGCGTACGACTGTGGCGGCGATCATTCCGCGAGAGAGCCTGGTGGAGATCGATGCGGTTGCGTTCGTGTAAAGAACTGAGAGGAAAATGGCATGAGATTGCGTTTGGGCTTAGTGTTTTTCGTGCTGGGCAGTGCAGCAGCCTTCGCACAGAGTCGTAATGCGAAGGTTGAGTTCAAAAACTCGCCGGAGATCAGCTCGCCTGCGGGGTATAGCCATGCCGTTGTTGTGAACGGCGGCAAGATGATCTTTCTCTCAGGGCAGGTGGGCTTGAACAAGCAGGGCGAGATGGTGGGGAAGGATGACTTCCGTGCGCAGGCGACGCAGGTGTTCGCGAACCTGCGAGCTGCTCTGGCCGCCGCAGGAGCGGCACCGAAGGATGTGATTAAGCTGAACTACTACGTAGTGGGGTTGAATCACGAGAAGCTGGTGGCGTTGCGGACGGTGCGGGACCAGTTCATCGATAAGGAACATGCGCCGGCGAGCACGCTTGCGGGAGTGCAGGCGCTGTTTCGCGAGGACGCGATGTTAGAGGTGGAGGCGGTGGCAGTGCTGCCGTAGAGTTTCCCCCTTCCACGATTGGACTACAGACTGGATTAGGGGATGAAGTAGAACGGGTTGGGAAGCTTGACGCTGACTTCGCCGGCGTTGGGTCCGTTGAGGTCGCTCCACTGATCGCCGACGTTGAGGATGATGCGGTGATCCTGCGCGATCTTTGCGCGCTCATTGGATTTGTAGAGGGTTGTGTCCAGGTTGCGTTCATGATCGTCGCGCAGGGTGAGCCCGGCCCAGTGATCGTATCCGGCGATGCGCAGATTGCGGGCGGTCGTCTCTGTCTGATCGTTGTTGCGGCCGGTGATGAAGTAGACGTCGACGCCGGCAGCCTGCGCCTGGTTGAACAGGGCGAGAGTACCGGGGATGGGGATAGAAGCGTCAGTTGACATCAGGTAAGCGTTGTAGACGGAACCGACGAATCCGAAGCTTTCACGAGCTTCTTCGCAGTAGTTGGAGAGGCTGGTTTCGTCGATATCGAGAACCATCGCGAGTTTTTCGCCGGACTTCTTTGTACCGATGAGGCGCTTGAGTTCTGCACTGGCTTTATCGAGCTGGGTTTGAAGATCGCGCCAGTAGCAGTGGTCGGAGTGGGTGCATGTTGCGTATTGGACGGCGCTGTAGTGGAGGATGCCGAGGTTGTTGGGCTCGGCCATGGAGATAAAGCCGGGATGTTTGCGCCCCTCTTTTTCGATCGCGAGAGCCTGAGCGGGTGGAAGCGAGTTTTTGACCGCGTCGCCAGGAGTAGGAGCGATCCTGTCGTGCGCAGAGCCGCAAGAGACGGGGATGGTATAGGACTTCGCGTCCTGCGCGATGCCGGAGGCGCATACGAGGCTGAGGACGAGCGTCGAGAAGAGGTGCTTGCGGGTCACGTGATTCTCCTAAGGGTGCTCTAAAAAAGAGTTGCGAGGCCCGGGAGTTGGAAATCTGCTAGTGCGCTGCGTCTTCAGGGAAGAGGCGGATGTCGTCGACGCCGCGATAGCGCTCGGCGTAGTCCATGCCGTAGCCGATAACGAAGCGATTGGGAATCTTGAAGGCGACGTAGTCGGCCTCGATGGGGACGAGGCGGCGCTCGGGCTTGTCGAGGCAGGTCGCGATTTTGAGCGAGGCGGGCTTGTGCTGGAGCATGAGGCCACGGAGGTAGTTAAGGGTGAGACCGGTGTCGAGGATGTCTTCGACGATGATGACGTGCTTGCCCTCGATGGGGTTGTC
>Ga0105248_10005570_pt1 | contig 13841 bp, 18 predicted proteins | sample KBSS34metaG_FD_81524 | JGI IMG/M metagenome (GOLD analysis project Ga0105248, IMG submission 81524) | Switchgrass rhizosphere microbial communities from Kellogg Biological Station, Michigan, USA - KBS S3-4 metaG | ecosystem: Host-associated > Plants > Roots > Rhizosphere > Soil | place...
CGGTCAGGCTGAGGACGTCATGGTCGAGGCATTTCAGCGTGAAGCCGTGGATGTCGGTGAAATCGCCGGCGACATGGAGCTCGGTCACTTGCCGCTCGCCGCTAGGCAAATCCTTCACCCGCGCCATCCAGCCATCCAGGAGCATCATGCTGACGTGGAGGGGTTGGCCGTTTCTGACTACGATTTCATCGGCGCGATACTTGCGGACCTCGCTGACGAGGTCGCGGATCGCCTGTTCTTCCTGGGCGCTCAAGGATACGCGCTTACGAAGCTTCTTGAGGTGTACGCTTACCATTTACTGCCCCCCGATTGTGCACGCCCGCGGGAGAATTGAATTAACTCAAGTTGCGCGGGCGTCACGACCGCAACGTCCGACAACCTACAATGCTTTCGGTGAAACGCGTTGTAACTTAGGTGAACGAGCGCGCAAATCGGCCATGTTACCAATCGCCGCGGGGGGTAAGGCGTTGGGAAACTTCAGGCTCTACCGGCTCGACGGAGCCGGAAAGATTGCGAGCGCCGAATGGCTGGATGCAGACGATGAGGCGCAAGCTCTGGACTTGGCGCGTGGGCTGAACGCAACAACCACTGTCGAAGTCTGGAACCGCAACAAGCTAATCGGACGGGTCGAGCCGGGCTCCAAAGTTTCCTAGTCGCGTCCGGCAGCCTTCGACTTGAAAGGGACATCATCGAGCCGGTGCTGCAGGTCGTCGATCGCGGCATTGTCACCATCGGCGCCTGAATAGCGCTGCTCCATCTCCACCTCCTCGGGAGTCTGCTCGCGGAAGTAGGTGATCGTAAGCCGCCGACCGAACACCTCATCGCCGCGGATCTGGAGTGACGCCTCATGCTCCGCCGGCAAATTGTCGCGGATCGTCTCGAGATAATGGATCAGCGTGTCGAGCGACGTATAGTCGCTGATCTCGATGAAGTCTTTGACGCGTCTGGGCACGCTGCTCTCTCGATTTTTCCGGAATCGATGGATGAACGGAGACGCGCCTAGGTCTGCTCCGTTGATCGCGCAACCATCAGGTAGTTCGTTGCTGTTCCGCGTCGGATGAAGCGTTGTGCAGCGGCATATCGATCGAGAAATGTAGTCCGGTCGAAGTCAACTCGACCTTTGTTTCGCCCCCGCAAATCATAAAGCAGCGACCGCTTCAAAAGCTCCATCTTGTCACTCGGTGCGAGGTCGCCGTCAGGCGTTAGCGTCGAGGTGTCGTCCTTCATGGTCGAGATGCAGGTAATTCGGGTTGAACATCGAAACGTCGATAAGCTGTTCGATGTCCAAAATCTTGAGCTGCTTGCGATCCAGTTCAATGAGGCCGTTGCGGCGCAATTCCTGAAGGGTCCGGTTGACGTGGACCGCCGTCAGGCCGGTCGCGTCGGCGAGGTCATTTTGAGTGAGCGGGAAATCGCACCGGCCATCCTTGGCCTTCCCGACCGTCTCGAGCCGCTTGTACAGTTCGACCAGCAGGTGGGCGATGCGCTCATAAGCCGTGCGCTGGCCGATATTGAGGGTCCATTCCCGCTGGATCGCGGTGGTCACCAACTCGTGCCACCACAAGGCCTGGGTAATCCGGGGACGGTTCGCGGTCAGCGCGTCCATCTCATCGGGCGTGATCATCGCGACCTTGAGCCGGGTGATGGCGCCGATGCTGTGGTCCATCGCCTTCAAGATGTAGATGTTGAGGTCGCAGAAGTCGCCGGGCACGAACAGGGACACGATCTGGCGCTTGCCGTCGGGAAGCTGCTTGTAGCGGGCCGCCCAGCCGTCGAGAACGAGATGAACGAAATGGGGCCTGTCGCCTTCCGAAATCAGGTTCCGGCGGGGGTCGATATAACGGGTGTTCCGGGTGACCTGATCGAGCGCTGCCCGGTCGTCGGCCGACAGCTTTGTGAATGCCTCGAGTTTTGCCGCCACCGCTGATCCCGAACCGAAACGGAAAATCCCCGCAGCAACAGCAGTAGGCAGCGTCATCGCGCTTCACCCTTACCTATGTTATTTCACGCGACGCATGAGGAGGGTTCATGGACGCAGCCATGCCCACCGAACAACTACCGGATCAGAAGCAGTCACTCGCCGGGACTCGCGTCCTGCTGATCGAGGACGAATTATATAGCTGATGACGTTCGGCGGATACTTGCGGCAGCCGGCGCCGAGATAGTCGGACCGGTGGCGACCGTGGCCGCAGCGAATTCCGCGATCGACGAAGGCGCGTTCGACTGCGTGGTGCTCGACCTCAACCTGCAGGGCGAAAGCGCGGTCCCCGTCGGCGACCGCCTGATCGCCGAAAACCGGGTCTTTGCCATCGCCACCGGATATGGCAGCCCGGCCGTGCCGGACCGGTTGAAAGTCGCGCCGAGGATCGAGAAGCCCTACGACCCGGAGGTGCTTCTGAAGCTCGTCGAAAGGCTGGATTGCGAGCGCCCGCGGCTTTGACGGGTATTATTTTACCCGTCTGAAAATGCCCGCTTTTGCTTGACTTTCGGACCCTCGATAGCAATTAGGCCGCATCCGGCGCCGTCCTTTGCGGCGCCTTTCGCATTTTCACGAAAGGATCAACGCCATGAAGGCGCTGATGAAGACGACCAAGTCGGCAAAGCCGGCCGAGGTCGATAAGAAATGGCACCTGATCGACGCCGACGGGCTGGTCGTGGGCCGCCTCGCGACAATCGTCGCCAACATCCTGCGCGGCAAGCATAAGCCGAGCTTCACTCCGCACGTCGACTGCGGCGACCATGTCGTCATCGTCAACGCGGACAAGGTTCGATTTACCGGCCGCAAACTCGACCAGAAGGTCTACTACAAGCACACCGGTTACGCCGGCGGCCTGAAGGAAGTCACCGCGGGCAAGGTGCTGGAAGGCCGCTTCCCCGAGCGCGTTCTCGAGAAGGCGATCGAGCGCATGATCCCGCGCGGTCCGCTCGGCCGCGACCAGATGCGCGCCCTGCACCTCTACAACGGCACCGAGCATCCGCACGGCGGCCAGAACCCCGAAGTCCTCGACGTCGCGTCGATGAACCGCAAGAACAAGGTGGGCGCATAAGATGGCCGACAAGAAGTCCCTTTCCGATCTCGCTGCTCTGACCCAGGAGCCGGCCGCTGCCGAAGCTCCGGCTCCCGTCGCCGAGACGACCGAGGCTGCCGCTCCGGCCGCCGACGAGGCTCCCGCCGCTCCGCAGCCGCCGGTCCAGGAAGCGGCTCCGCTTCGTGAGCAGCAGCTCGACAAGTTCGGACGCGCTTATGCGACCGGCCGCCGTAAGGACGCTATTGCGCGCGTCTGGCTGAAGCCGGGCTCGGGCAAGATCGAGATCAACGGCCGCGAGCAGGAAGTCTATTTCGCTCGTCCGACGCTTCGTCTCGTCATCAACCAGCCGTTCGGCGTTGCCGGCCGCGAAGGCGCGTATGACGTCGTCGCGACCGTCGTCGGCGGTGGCCTCTCGGGCCAGGCCGGTGCGGTCAAGCACGGCATCGCCCAGGCGCTGACCCGCTACGAGCCGGCGCTCCGCACGGTCGTCAAGCAGGCCGGGTTCCTGACCCGCGACAGCCGCGCCGTCGAGCGTAAGAAGTACGGCCGCGCCAAGGCACGTCGTTCTTTCCAATTCTCGAAGCGCTAAGCTTTACAACTCAAGTCACGCGAAGGGCGGTCGGGCTATCCCGGCCGCCCTTTTCGTTTGCGAACACTTTGTAATGTTCGCTCCACCGGCGCTACGGACGGTTTGTCGCAAAGCCGACATTCCCGTGCCGAGGGAGGAAGGTATGAAAAAGATCGTCTTCGCATTGTCTGCGCTGAGCCTGTTCGTGGGCACTAGCGCGAGCGCCGCGCCATGCCGCGACGCCAAAGGTCATTTCGTGAAATGCCCGCTCAAGGTTGTCGCCAAGCCGGCCAAGTGCCGCGACGCCAAAGGCCATTTCGCGAAGTGCGGAACCAAGGGCGCCAAGCCCGCCTGACCTCGCGGGGGCACGCGACGCGAGGAGGGCGGTTGGCATGGGGCCAGCCGCCCTTTCCTTATCGAAGCATCCTCGCCTTCTGCTCGTCCGTCAGCAATGCGCACTGATCGACCTTGCCGAACCAGCGGTAACGGTGACGGGCAACGACCCGATAGGCCCAGTCGCGAACCGGCCGCGGAATGATGCCAAAGGCAAGGAAGAGCTTCCAGCGTCCGCCGAGGAGCCCGCACAGGCGCAGATATCCAGTGGATTCGCTTGACGCAGTCCCGTTCGCGATCAGCAAATAGGTCTTGTCGGGATCGATGCCATAGTGCCGGAACAGCGCCGCTCCGAGCGACGATTGCGCTGACGAGAAGCGCACCCGATCACCGCCATGCTTCATCAGCCAGCGCACCCCGGTCGAGCACAGCACGCAATAGCCGTCAAAGACGAACAGCGGCTTGTCGTCCGGGAAATCCGGCACCGTCTCGTCCGCACGGTAGCTGTATGGCGCCTTATTCATCATGCCCATCGCGGATGACGCCGATATCGAAGCCTTCGAAGGCCTTCAGGAATTCGCTCAAGCTGACGAGATCGAGGCACGGCCGGGCGCCGCGCCCCGATAGCTCTTTGCGAGCCAAACGCTTCGCGAGGATGATCGCCGGCATGCACGGGATGTATGGACCGCGGCCCTGCCGCGCGATGATGAAGAAGCGCTCGGTTCGGTCGCTTCCGTCGCGGCCGCGGCCGCTCAGAAACATGTGAAAGCCGCTCCGGCTCGAGCCCCACGGATCGAACAGGAACGACCATCTGAGCAGGCGATCCGAATGGCGACCCAATGGCGGCAGCAATCCAGCCCGAACACCCCAGCTCAGCAGCCAGGCGCCGAGGTGCAGCGCCTTGATCTCGTGCCCCGCACAAAAACGAATGCTTTTCAGGCTCGGATAGCGCGTCGGGAACAGCTCTAGATCCGGAATGTCGCAATTGCCGAACAGCCGTACGCCGAGCTCGGGATAGCGCTCGGCATGCAGGTCCTGCCAACCGTAAACAGTCCTGCTCGCGCCATCACGCAACGTCGTGAACGGCTGCCCGATGTAGCTCAGAACCGAAGATGCGGTCGCGAGCCCGCGGTTGGTCTGCTGAGCTGCACTGATGCCGTAATCGACTTCCGCGATAGCCTCGAACCTCGGCAGCGCCTCGTCGATGATCGCTGCGGTCAGGCATGGGACCGAACTCGCGCCCGAGACGACAAGCATGCCAGCTTCAAGCGCGGCGGCATCCAGCTCCTTAATCCCTGCTACGAACGCTCGTCCGTCCGCGAGATCAACATAATGACTTCCATGACGAATGCAGGCTTCGGCGACGCCATAACCTTGTTCCTGAAACGGGCCGACCGCGTGGATGACCATGTCCGGCACAGCACCCGCGAAGGCAGCGTCGAGATCTCCCGCGATATCGATCGCAAGCGCCTCAGGCGCATTAGCCGCCCCAAGTGATGCGGCCATGACTTCAGCGCGCTCCAGCGACCTTCCCGCGATCAACAGCTTGATGCCGGCCTCCGGCGCCAGCGACCGTGCAATATGGCTCCCGAAATTCCCGTAGCCGCCAAGGATAAGGACCCGTTTCACCAGCTCGGCTTCATCACCATGAGGAAATAGACGAGCACCAGCCCGCCGAACGCCGGCCATCCGAATAGGAACCACATCCGGAACAGCCGGTCGTAGCCTGCCCGGTCGAGCGGCTCACCCGCCGCCTCGCGCTCCAGCATCCGCTTCATCCGCAGCTGGATCGCGACGACCGGCAACCAGCAGACTGCCGCTATCGCGTACAGTCCGTAGGTCGCCGACAACCACAAATCATTCCACTGGAATCCGGCTCGCGAAATGAGCCACGCCCCGGTTAGCGGCTGCAACACGACCGCCGGCGTCGTGAAGAGCAGGTCCGCGAGCACCGTCGTTCGAGCCGCAACCAGCCGTCCCGCTTCATTCCCGCCCGCATGAGCGCGCCAGAAGAAGAAGGCGGTCCCCAGCCCGGTGCCGAACAGGATCGTGGCACTCAGGATGTGGACGGTTTTGACGATCACATAGACGTCCATGTCCCGCCTCTCCTTTCCCGCCAACTTACGCGGCAGCCGACCGGTACGCCTGGCCTTCGATCAGCCAATCGGAAACCTTGCGCCCAAACTTCGCAATCGCATGCATGTTGAAGAAGTGCATGCCGCCAAGCACGATGACTGCAAGCCCGACCTTGCCGCTCAGGAAGCGGATCATCTCCGGCCAGGTCACCGGCTCGGTGCCGTTGCTGAGGGTCAGCGTGATGAAGCCGATGTTCACCAGGTAGAAGCCGACGACCAGCAGATGGTTGGTCGACTTGGCGACCTCGGCATTGTGGCCGAAGCACTGGACCAGGAACACCTCGCCGTTGGTCGACAGCGTATGCGCGACCCAGATGGTCATCGAAATCGAAATCAGCAGGTACAGTCCATAAGCGAGTTCAATCATTTCTTCCTCCTTTGCTGCAATTTCTGAAATTAGAGAAACAATGAGTTACAGATCTGCGCTGCCTGATCCGCCTTCCTCGGTCAGGCCGCCCTTTTTTTGCTTCCGGGAATGAACTGAGCGATCTTGGCGCCGAGCTTCATCAGCGTGATGAGCGTCGGCTTTGGCAGGCGCCGTACCTGGTCATACCAATTGGTCAGCGTGCTGATGAAATCGTGCATCCTGCCGATGCGCTCGCGCACATGTTCGCACGTCCCTGCGCTCGGCGATCCGCTCCTTCAACTGCGCGAGTAGCTCGATCGTGGGATCGATCTCGCGCCGCTTCCGCTCGGCGGAGATGCGCATCAGTAGATCCCACAAATCGGTCTCGGCAACGAAATGGTCGCGCCGGTCGCCGGCCACATGCTGGCGGCGCACGATGTTGTAGGACTGCAATTCCTTCAGCGCCGTCGAAACGTTCGACCGCGCGAGCTGCAGCGTGTCGCTGATCTCCTCAGCGTTGATCGGCCGGTCCGACAGGTAGAGCAAAGCGTGGATCTGGGCGACCGAGCGGTTGACCCCCCAGTTGGTGCCCATTTCCCCCCAGTGGAGGATGAAGGCCTCGGCCTCGGGAATGTCCGTGAGTCGCGACATATCGTAATTTCTGTAATTTCAGAAATTGTCGATGTCAATTGGATAGACTTTTTTGGCGGTAGAAAAGTGTCGAATTCACTCATTCGCCCTCGGGCAGCGTCGCGAGCTTTGGGAACTTTGCAAACTTGCCTTGCTCGGTTGCGCGAGCAGGAACAGGCATTAGGCTCTTCTCCCGGAGGCTGAACCATGCGCGTCAGTGCGAACATTGGGAACATTCGAGCGATCTCAGCTGCGCTGTTCGCCCTCCTGGCCGTCCCCGCCTTCGCCGAGCCGATTCTCGTGAAGCCGGCGCGGGTGTTCGACGGCGTGAGCCCCAGCCCGCACGAAGGCTGGAGCGTCCTTGTTGACGGCGACCGCATTGTCGCCGCCGGGCCGAAGGTTGCTGCACCGGCCGGCGCCCGCACCATCGACCTCCCCGGCACCACGCTGACGCCCGGCCTCATCGAGGGCCACTCGCACCTCTTCCTCCATCCCTACAACGAAACATTGTGGGACAATCAGGTGCTGCACGAGCCACTTGCACTGCGCACCGCACGTGCCGTCGTCCAGGCCGAGCGGACGCTCAACGCAGGCTTCACGACCGAGCGCGACCTCGGCACCGAAGGGGCGGGCTTTGCCGACGTCGGCCTCAAACAAGCGATCGACCAGGGCATCGTCCCCGGCCCTCGCCTGCTCGTCTCGACCAAGGCCATCGTCGCTCGCGGCGCCTACGGACCCAAGGGCTTCGAGCCGGGCCTCGTCATCCCGCAGGGTGCTCAGGAAGTCGCGGGCGCCGACGAGATCGTCCGCGCGGTCCGCGACCAGGTCGCCGGCGGCGCGACCATCATCAAATTCTACGCCGACTATCATTGGGGCAAGGGTGAGCCGACCCGTCCGACCCTGTCGCAAGCCGAGCTCAACGCCGGCGTCGCCGCGGCGCATGATGCCGGGCGCCTCGTCGCCGTTCACGCCACCACCGCCGAGGGAATGCGACGTGCCACCCTCGCCGGAGCCGACACGATCGAGCATGGTTACAACGGCACCGCTGACGTCTTCAAACTGATGCACGACCGCGGCACCGCGCTCTGCCCGACCATCGCCGCGTCCGAAGCCTACGCCCGCTATTTCGAGCATTGGAACGGCCAGGAACCGGCGCCCGAAAGTGTTCAGGAGAACCGCCGCTCGTTCCAGCTGGCGATGAAGTCCGGCGTCCCGATCTGCATGGGCGGAGATGTCGGCGTCTACGCCCACGGCCAGAACTGGCTGGAGATGGACGCCATGCAGCGCGCCGGAATGCCGGCGGCGCAGGTGATGATCGCGGCGACCTCGGGCAATGCGCGAATCCTCCACCTCGACGACCGCGGCCAGGTGAAGCCTGGCCTGCTCGCCGACCTCGATGCATTCGACGGCGATCCGACCCGCGACGTATCTGCGGTGGGCAACGTCAAATTCGTGATGAAAGGCGGCGAGATTGTCCGCGGACCGTAGGACCTTCCTCGGCGGCATGGCTTTGCTCGCCGGCACGGGCGCAGCAGCGCAGACACCGTTCTTGGCGAACGACGCGAGGGCGCCCTTCTTCCCGCCGAAGGAGCGCTTCCCGCTGTGGCCGGGCAAGCCGCCCGGCGCTCCGAAGAAGCCGATCGCGCCCGATTGGACGATGAACAACCCGCCGCCCAACTCGGAACTATGGCTGCGCGGGATCAACATGCCGGAAGTCCACGTCTATCGCCCCGCCCGCTCCGACAGCTCGTCGCTGCTGGTGCTTCCCGGTGGCGGTTACGGTTTCCTCTCGGTCCAGAATGAGGGGCTCGACCCCGCCGAACGGTTCAATGCCGAACGCACCACTGTCTTCATGCTGACTTATCGTCTGCCAGGCGAAGGCTGGGACAACCGCAGCGTCGTCGCCCTTCAGGATGCGCAGCGAGCGATGCGTCTGATCCGCTCGCGAGCCGCCGACTACAAGGTCGACCCGGCGCGGCTCGGGGTCCTAGGTTTCTCCGCCGGAGGCCATCTCGCCGCCGATCTCGCGGTGTCCCACGCCTCACCGGTCTACAAGCAGGTCGACGCGGCGGACCAGCTATCGGCACGCCCCGCCTTCGCCGGCCTGGTCTACCCGGTCATCACCATGGACACCCATTTCTCCGAAGGCAGCTCGCAGCCAAACCTGTTCGGCGACCATCCGGACCCGGCGCTGATTGCCGCTCGTTCGCCGGCGCAGCACGTCACCGCCGACACGCCGCCGAGCTTCGTCGTTGCCGCCTTCGACGACGGCCTCATCCACGTCGACAACAGCCTGATCTGGATCGACGCCTGCCGCAAAGCCAAAGTACCGGTCGAAGCGCATCTCCTCGCCGAGGGCGGCCACGGCTTCGGCCTCCACCTGCCATCCGACAATCCCGGCTCCCGCTGGCCCGACCTGTTTGCCCTCTGGATGCGGAAGCACGGCGGATGAGAGCCTTCACCCGCGCTGTCAGCCCAAGGCTCGCCGAATGCCAGCTGACGCATCTCGAACGCGTTCCGATCGATCCGGCGAAGGCAGCAGAACAGCATGCGGCATACGAGGTGGCACTCGCCGGAGCAGGTTTCGAAATCGTCCGACTGCCCGAACTTGCCGACGACCCCGACGCCGTCTTCGTCGAGGACACCGCGCTCATCCTCGGCGAGCATGCCGTCATCACCCGTCCCGGAGCGGCTTCCCGGGCCGACGAAGTCCATTCCACCGCTTCCGGCCTCAACGGCCATTTCCAAGTCCATTGGATCCAAACCGGTCACGTCGATGGCGGCGATGTGCTTCGCATTGGCAAGACGCTCTACGTCGGCCGCTCGAGCCGCACGGATGCCGACGGCATTCGTGCCCTTGCGGACCTTGTCGCCCCGCTCGGTTATTCAGTGGTCGAAGCGCAGCTCCGCGACTGCCTGCACCTCAAGACCGGCGCGACCTACGTCGGAAACCACGTCCTTCTCTACAGCGAACGCTCGATCGACCCGTCGCAATTCGCCGGTGTTGAACCGGTCGCAACAATCGAGCCCGACGCCGCGAACTGCGTCCTCGCCGGCGACCGCCTCGTCCTTCCGGCGGGCAACCCGCTCACCGCCGCCCGCCTTCGCGAGCGCGGCTTCGATGTCGCCGAAGTCGACGTCTCCGAACTTCAGAAAGCCGAAGCCGGGGTAACCTGCATGAGCCTGATCGACGACCGCCCCTAAAGGTTGACGGCGGCCATCCCCTGGGCGTGATAGCGGGGACCGGCAGCAGCGCCCGGCGGAAGGATCTCGTCGAGCCGCTTCAGGTCCGCATCGCTGAGGTTCACGTCGAGCGCGCCGATATTGTCGTCGAGATACCGGACGTGCTTGGTGCCGGGGATTGGGACAATGTCGTCACCCTGAGCAAGCACCCACGCCAAGGCCAGTTGAGCCGTGGTGCAACCCTTCTCCGCCGCCATCTTTCCGACCTCTCGGACGAGCTGGATGTTCTTCTCGAAATTCTCACCCTGAAAGCGCGGGTGGTTCTTGCGGAAATCACCCTCCTCAAAGTCGTCCGGCGATTTGATCTGACCGGTCAGGAACCCGCGGCCGAGCGGCGAATAAGCGACGTAGCCGATGCCGAGCTCGCGGATCGTTGGAATGACCTCATCCTGCGCATCGCGGCTCCACAGCGACAGTTCGGTCTGGACCGCCGTGATGGATGAGGTCGCATGCGCGGCGCGGATGGTCTTCGGCGCTGCTTCGCTGAGACCGAGGAAGCGCACCTTTCCCTCGTCCTTGAGACGCGCCATCTCGCCGACCGTATCCTCGATCGGCACGTTCGGGTCTACGCGGTGCTGGTAATATAGGTCGATGATGTCGACGCCAAGCCGCCTTAGGCTCGCCTCGCAGGCCGAACGGACATAGTCGGGATCGCCCTTCACGCCGAGGAACTCGCCATTGGGCCCGCGGACATTGCCGAACTTTGTGGCGAGGAAGACCTGGTCGCGGCGGTCGCGGATTGCTCGGCCGACCAGTTCCTCATTCCGACCGACCCCGTACATGTCGGCGGTGTCGAGGAACGTCACGCCGCGGTCGAGCGCATGGTGGATGGTCGCAATCGATTCCTGCTCGCTGCCGCCGACGTAGAAGTCGCTCATCCCCATGCAACCAAGGCCGATCGCCGAAACCTCCGGTCCGTTGCGGCCAAGCCGCCGTTTGCCGATCTGATGCATGGGGGAACTCCTTTATCGATCAATCCATATGTACTGGCGGCCCACCACCGCCGACCTGCTGGCCGCGCCGCATGAAGAACAGCAATGGCAGGACGGCGAACGTGATAATCATCATCAGCTTGAAGTCATCGAGATAGGCGATGAAGAGTGCCTGTTTCGTGACCATCCCGTTGATGTAGGCGAGCACCATCGGTCCCGCGGTGGGCACGGCGGTCTGGATCTGGGTCGAGTTGATCGCCGACAGCGTATTCTCGGTGATGTTCCGCGCAAGATCGGCGTGCGAAACCTGGGTCATCCGCACGAGCTGCGTGCTGACGACGGAAATTCCGATCGATCCGCCGATGTTACGCGACAGGTTGAGAAGTGCGGCTGCGGTGGTCCGCATCCGCGGCGCCAGCGTTTCGAACGCCAGGCTCTGCAGAGGCACGAAGATGAGGCCAAGGCCCAATCCCTGGACGATGCCGCTCATGATCACCGGCCGCGACGGCTGGTCGATGGCAAAGCCGGTCATCATGTAAAGTGACACGCCCATCAGGACGACACCGAGCCCGACGAGCAATCTCGCGTCGAACTTGCCCGTCAACCGTCCGGCGAGGAGCATCGAGATCAGGGTCCCGACGCCGCGCGGCGCGGTCAGGAAGCCCGACTGCAGCACCGAATAGCCGTACATGTTCTGCAGCAACGGCGGCAGCAGCGCGAGGCCGGCAAGAAGGAGCACGCCGGTCACCGCCATGAACAGCAGGCCGGTTGCGAAATTGCGGTCGGCAAACATCGAGCGCTCGAACAGCGGGTGTTTGCCCGTGACCATGTGGACGATGAACATCCACCCCGCCGCGACGGCGAGGCCGGCCTCGATGATCGTTTCCCAGCTCGAGAACCAGTCGTTCTGCTCACCGCGATCCAGGCAAAACTGGAGCGACCCCAAAGCGATCGCCAACAGAGCGAACCCGAACATGTCGAACTTGCGCGCATGTGTTTCGGTCTTGGGCATGAAGCGCATCATGATCAGGATGCACAGGATCCCGACCGGAAGGTTCACCAGGAACACCCAGCGCCAATTGTAATTGTCGGTCAGCCAGCCGCCCAACACCGGCCCCAGGATCGGCCCGATCATCACACCGCCGCCAAACAGGGCCATGGCCTGGCCATGCTTCTCGCGCGGGTTGATGTCGAACAGGGTCGCCTGGGCGAGCGGGACGATGAACGCGCCGCCGACACCCTGCAGTGCCCGGAAGGCAACCATCTCAACGAGCGAAGTCGCCGTCGCGCAAAGCACCGACGCCACGGTGAACACCACCACCGAAATCAGGAGCAGGCGCTTGCGCCCAACCTTGTCCGCCAGCCAGCCGCTGATCGGCAAGGCAATGGCCGACGAGACGATGTAGCTCGTCAGCACCCAGTTGATCGTGTCCTGTGTCGCCGAAAGGCTCGCCTGCATGTGCGGCAGGGCGACATTCGCAATTGTGGTGTCGAGGACCTGCAGAAGCACGGCCATCATCACCCCAATGGTGACGATCAGCCGCTCGCCGGACGGCAGCGGATGAGTAGCTACACCCGGCGCGGAAGCCATCTTACTTCTTGCAAGTCTCGTCGAAGATGACGGTGGCGACGACCGAAAGGCCGGCGATCATCGGCTTGTCCGGAGTGCCGTCGAAGGCGATGCGCACGGGCACGCGCTGGGTCACTTTCACCCAATTGCCGTTGGCGTTCTGGGCCGGAAGCAGGGAGAATTCGCTGCCGGTGCCGGCGCCGATGCTCTGCACATGCGCCTGGAACTTTTCGCCCGGATAGGCATCGACCTTCACCGTCGCGCACTGGTTCGGGACCATCTTGCCAACGTCCTTTTCCTTGAAGTTGGCTTCGACCCATGCGCTGCGGCTGTGGACGAGCGAGATCATGCCGACGCCGGTGACGGCCATCTGGCCGACCTGGAGGTTGTCGGCATTTTCGACGACTCCATCCATTGGCGCGCGGACTTCGGTCCGCGACAGGTCGAGCCGCGCCTTGTCGACCGCGGCCTGGGCCTGGGCGATCTGCGGTTGGTCGCCGCCCGGCGCAACCGCGGCGCTCGCATTGGCCGCACGGGCGCGCGCGTCAGCCAGTTGAGTCTCGGCAGATCGGACCTCGTTGAGCGCATCCTCATAGTCGGCACGGGTCGTGAAACCCTTCTTGAGCAAGGCCTGCTGGCGACCGAGCGCGTTGCGCTTGATGGCGAGATTGGCCTGCGCCCCGGTGATGTCGCCGCCGGTTCCCGCAGCTGTGGTCTTAAGGACGGTCGTCTGGAGACGCGCCGAAGCGAGAGTCGCCTCGGCCTGCTCGAGCGCAACGCGATAGGGCTGGGGATCGACGCGGAACAGCAGGTCGCCGCGCTTCACCTGCGCGCCGTCGCGAACCATGACCTCGACGATCTGCCCGTTCACCTGCGGGCTTACCGAGACGATATCCTGCTTCACTTGCGCATCGTCGGTGGAAACACTGCCGCCGCTGTTCATCCAGTAATAGCCGCCGGCGAGGATCAGCAGGGCAGGCACGATGAACAGCAGGAACGGACGCACGAACCGCCTGACGTTCCGCTTCGGAGCGGGTGCCTCGGCAACCTCGGGC
>Ga0105248_10005572_pt1 | contig 13839 bp, 15 predicted proteins | sample KBSS34metaG_FD_81524 | JGI IMG/M metagenome (GOLD analysis project Ga0105248, IMG submission 81524) | Switchgrass rhizosphere microbial communities from Kellogg Biological Station, Michigan, USA - KBS S3-4 metaG | ecosystem: Host-associated > Plants > Roots > Rhizosphere > Soil | place...
CCCGAGAAATGGTTTCCCGGTCCTCGATTGTCAACGGCTCGCGCAGGCCCATCCACCGTCCACTCTCTCGACGCTACTGATACGATCCTATCGAAGCGTCGCTACGACCCTTTGAGCCCGCCCATGTAGCGCACCAATTAACACATCAATGTTAACCAAAAACCAAATCAGGTTCAACTTGCAACAGGTGGCGGGGCATCACCGCTGCGGTCATCCCCGCCACCTGCCGGCTGGTGCCAGTGGCGCGTGCTACTGGCAGCGCCACCCGCCTGTCGAGTTCGGGTTCACCACGACTGCACGGCTCCCAGGGTAGACGGTCGAGCAGTACCGCTGGACGTCCACCCCACCGAGGTTGTTAAAGGTGACGCTCGTCGGGAACGTGTACACCGCTACACGGCAGGACCAGGAGTATGCGTTGCCGGTGAAGGGCGAGTCGGCGTAGGCATTGGGATTGTTGTAGGTGTATCGGCATGCCTGGTCCATATCCACGCTATGGTTGACAGTCTTGCAGCCCAAGATCGTGTCTCCGCCCGACAAGTAGTTGATGCCGACCACGCAGATGTTGATGTTCGCGGCCACGAGGCTCACGGGGAACTCCCCGTAGAATCCATGATTCGGGCCGTGTCCAGGGAAAGCTGCGGCGACATCTGGCCGACTTCCGCCCGCATTTGTAGTACCGATGTTCTGGCCATTGGCGGTAACACGGACATCAATCGGAAGACCTGGGGTGTCCGGGTCCGCACCCCAACCGCGGGCGCTGACACCTACAGCGTTGCCGTTGGCGCCGACAACGACGCCCACGACATCGAATGCGCCGAACGGGTCGCCAGCCGCCGCGCTAGCCGGAACTGCGCTGATCATACTTACCCCGACGATGGTCGCGACCGTGGCGAGGATGGTCACGATCATACGTTTGAAGTTGCGCAAGGTTATCCCTTCCAGTTCTAGGTTTAAGTTGGCCGGTGTGATGTAGCCGGCCAGCCAGCCAGACGACCGGCAGGTGGGGCGCCCACCTGGGCGAGAGCTACAAGATTAGGTGATGGTCAATTGGACTTCGCGTCCACACTCGGATGTCCACTGCGCGAAGCCGTACTCTCCCTATGACGGCCTTTCTCAGATTCCTCTCCACGCGCTCCTGCCAAGATCCCGCATGCCTCGTTGGACCCTATGAGGCGCCGACCACCACTGAGCGGCTGTTGCGTGTCCCGACCCATCCCACCTCATCCCCCCAGCTCCGGGATGGTTGGGATGGGACCTCAGAGCACATGCTGTGTCGCAGGGGAAGCAGGGCGCTACACTGCCTCGCGCATGGCAGAGGCGGATGGGGGACAGCATGGGCGCCGATATAAAGCTGGCCGAGCAGCAAGTCATCTCCGAATTTGCTGAAAAGCTAGCGGCCCTAAGAGCAGGCAATGGTGATCCGTCGTTCGAGCAGATGGAACGCACCGCGCGTCGCAACGGAAGTAAGGCCGGTTCCAGTACGACGTTTCATCGAATGTTGAAGCCGTCTGGCCGACTGCCGGACGCTAGCATTGTCTGCGGATTTGTGCTTGGGCTCGGCCTTTCCGTCGACGACGTTGCCGAGTGGGAAGATGCGCACCAACAGGCGGTATCGAAGATCAAGGAGATCCGTTCGCCTGTCAGAAATTTGGATTCTGATGCATCGATCGTGCAGCCTACGGCATCCATTGCAGCGCCTTTCAAGGCGGCTGCAATTTCTGGAGTCGACGTAAAAAGTCGAAAAGGGTGGCCTGTACTGACATTGGCAGTTGCAGGTAGCGCTATTGTCTTTTTTGCGCTTGGCTTTTCTGTCGACCGATGGACGGTCCCCTCGCGGCCAAATCCGACGGTGTATGCCTCGGGTCAATTGCGTGGAAAGCCCGACCTCCAGGCTGCGTGCAACACGCAATTGGGGTCGGGCAGGAAAGCCGTGATTACAGACGCAGGTAGTTCATCGAGCTGGGAATGTCTCCGCCCTGGAATGCTGTCGGGCACCGGAAAAAACGGCATAGATATCGGGACACAGTGCGCAACGCAGTTCCCTGGGTCGGAGGCCAAGGCGCTACGTCCTGAAGACCCGACATCATGGGCGTGTGTTCAGCGATAAAATGCTTGACTCATTCCCAATTCTGGGACAAGATTGAAGAAAAGGAGCTGAGGTCGGAGGTCGCATTGTTTTGTTTGCCAAGCCGTGTCCCAGAATTGGGACAGAATTAGGAGGGTGCCATAGGAAATCTACGAATTAGAGCAATCAGAAAAGAACTGGATGTGAGCCAACTGGCCGATGTGCTGTTGGACCTCGCCCAGGAGCAGCAACGCAAGGGCCGCCGGCCACGCCGCACAGCGCGGCTGGTGCGGACCCTGAAAAACGTAGGCAGTCGCACGGAGGCCGATGATCGAGAGTGATCTCGATCGGCTCGCGGGCCTGGCCACCCTCGCAACGATTGCGGCGGGCGCCGGCCTCGGAGCAGCGTTAGAGAGTCGCCGCCGAGACCAGATTCGGCACGACCAGGAGCGGCAGAGCTTCACTGCCACCTTCGGCCGGCAAGTGGCCGCCGGTGAACTGGTGGCCTGGATGCGAAGCCTCACCGGCCTACACCGCTCCCATTGGAGCGGTCACGACAGCGTGGCTGTCGAAGTCATCGGCCGTAGCTCTGGCATCAGCCACCAGGTGCGGTTTTCCGCGCGAGCGGCAGAAGATCATATTCGGCAAATGCAGGCCGCGATCCCCGGCGTCCGGCTGGAGCCGACGACGGCTCCGGAGTACCGGGCGTCCGGGGTGTGGGAGCTGCGGGCGACCCAAGCCTTCCGACCGCTGGGTCTGGACCGGCCGGAGACCGCAGCCGCCGCCATCCTCGCGGCGCTATGGCCCCTGGCCCCGGACGAGATGCTGGTGTGGCAACTCGTCCTCGCTCCCGCCGGCGGCAACGGCCTGGTGGAGGCGGCCGACGTGGCGGCCCTGACGGGCTGGCGCCGGTACGTCCTGCCGCTGTTTAGCTCGGAACCGGCGAAGCCAGATGCGGAAGCTGGACGGGCCGCCCGTACCAAGGCCGAGGAACCGCTACTTGTGGCAGCTGGCCGGATCGGCGCGCGGGCCGCTACCCGAGCCAAGACACGGGCGCTGCTATCTCGGCTGGGACGGGTCGCCGGAAGCATGAGCGCTCCCGGAACCCGGCTTGTACCGCAGGACCGGGGCCGCGGTGGCGTAGTGCGTCTCGACCGGGCAGCCACGCCCACGAGCGAGGTACCCATCCTCATCAACGCCCGCGAAGCGGCAGCCATGAGCGGCATTCAGATCGGCGGCCCGATGCTCCCTGGCGTCAGCTACGGGGGAGGTCGGCTCCTCCCGGCTTCGTCTGCCGTGAGCTCCCAGGGCCGGATCATCGGTGACGGGATCGCGGCTGGAAGCCGACGCCCGGTGGCCCTCACAGAGCGCGGTGCTCTGGAGCACCTTGTGACCTTCGCGCCCACCGGCGGCGGCAAGTCCACGCTTTTGGCGTCGCTGATTCTCGGTGATCTTGAAGCCGGGCGGTCAGTCGTCGTGATCGACCCGAAAGGCGGCCTGGTGGCCCGTCTCCTGGAGCGGATGCCTGCCCACCGCGTCGCGGACTGCATCGTGGTGGACCCGACCGACGAGCGTCCAGTACCGCTGCCACTCTTGGCCACCGAAGCCGACGCAGATGCAGAGCTGACTGTCGAAGGGCTCGTGGCGATCTTGCACCGCCGGTACGGAGACCTCGGGCCCCGTAGTACCGACTTGATCGCCTCCAGCCTCGGCACCCTGGTGCGCACGCCGGGTGCGACTATCCTTGATCTCTTCCGCCTGTGGACGGATGAAGGCTTCCGGCTCCGGGCCGTCGCCCGTGTCGGTGATGATCCGGTCCTGGCGCCCTTCTGGAGCTGGTTTTCGGCACTGGGAGCGGCTGAACGCGCCGCCATGCTGGCTGCCCCGACCAACAAGCTCCGCCCCCTGATCAGCCGGAAAACGGCCCGCACCGTTCTGGCGGCACCTCATGCCACCTTCTCCATGGCTGAGGTGTTGGAGGGGCGGAAGGTGCTGCTCGTGAGCCTGGCCGAAGGAGCCCTCGGGAGCGAAGTGGCCAACTTGCTCGGGAGCGTTCTCGTCTCCCGCCTGTGGGGCGCCGTTCAGGGCCGTATCCGCCTGGACCCGTCGAACCGTCCCTCTGCCTTCGTCACCATCGACGAGGCTCCGCGCTTCCTGGACTCGCCAGTGGATCTGGCCGACATGCTCGTACTGGCCAGGGAATACGGCGTGGGTCTGGCGCTCGCAGCGCAAAGTCCGACCCAGTTTCCGCACGCGTTGCGCAACGTCGTGCTCAACTCGGCTCGGTCGAAGATAAGTTTCCAGGCTTCGGCCGGCGATTCCAAGATCTTATCCCCGGAGTTCGGGCCGCTGGTGACATCGGAGGCACTGACAGGCTTGCCGCCGTTCGAGGCCATCGCCCGGCTGTCGGTCGGCGGCGGCGTGGCAGACCCGGTGTCCATCCGTACTCGGCCGCTGCCTGAAGCCATCCCAGGCCGGGCTGAGGAGGTGGCCGCCCTGTCCCGTAGCCGCTATGGCGTCGACCGGGCTGACATCGAAGCGGGGTTTGCCGTGGCACCGGAACCCCCCGACGCCGGCCCTGTGGGGCGCGGGAGGGCCCAATGATAGGTCCGGTCGGTAGTCCGGTCGGGCCGGATGGGGTACCCCGTACGACCGCTCCTGGGGCGGAAAATCCCACCCCAGCAGCGGCGACTCATACCCCTTCGGGGTCTGTAGTTTCTGCTTCGCCTCGCCTGACGGCTGCGGCATTGGCGCGCCTGGCCGTCCGGCTCGACGAGCGGGACCGAGCCATCCTCGCCGCCCTGGACGCCTTCCGGCTAGCCCGGGGAGACCAGCTCCGCCGGCTCCACCTGGCGACCGTTGATCCACGCTCCGCCCGCCGGACCTTGGCCCGCCTCCAGAGCCTCCAGCTCATCATTCGTCTGGAACGACGGATTGGCGGCAAGCGCAATGGCAGCGACGGCAGCCTGTACCGGCTCACCTCGGCCGGGCGGCGGCTGGCCCGGCCCGGCGCTCCGGCGCGGTCCCTGTGGCCCGTATCGACCCGCTTCCAGGATCACACCCTGGCGGTAACGGAGCTATTTGTGGGCCTCTCCGAAGTCCACCGCGCGGGGCTCATCGCCTTGAGTGCCTTCGTCCCCGAAGCCGAGCGGCGCTTCGCTGGCCCCTACGGGCAGCCGGCAACTCTGCGGGCTGATGCCTTCATCCGGCTGGACGGCGCCGACTTCTTCGACGTCTTCTTCATCGAAGTGGACCTTGGCAACGAGTCCGCGGGCACCATCCGCCGCAAGGCCGAGGCCTACTACGCCTACTACCTCACCGGGCGGGAGCAAGCCGCTCACGGCGGCGTCTTCCCCAAGGTCGTGTTCCTCGGAAAGACTAATGATCACGCGAGCTGGCTGGCTGAAGCCTTGGCCACGGGTCCCCGAGCGGGACGGCGCCTCTTCGGCGTCGGCGTCCTGGACAAGGCTGTGACGTTACTGCTTGCCGGCGGGCCGGCGGCCTTGACCGAAAGGGCCGCAGCTTGAGGGTGGCACGCAGGGCAGCGCCCTGGCGAAACACTATCCTGGTGGGCGACGCCCGCGAGCAGCTGGCGACGCTCCCCGCCGCCTCGGTGGACACCGTCATCACGAGTCCGCCGTACTACGGCCTCCGGGACTATGGGGCCAGCGGGCAACTGGGCCTCGAAGCTGACGTTGATGGCTGGGTGGCGGACGTGCGGGCGGTGGTGGCCGAGGTCGCGCGAGTCCTGGCGCCGCACGGTGCCCTGTGGCTCAACGTCGGCGATGGGTACGCCCGGCATCCTCGCGAGGGAGCGCCGAAGGGAGGCCTGTTGCTCGGCCCGGAGCGGCTGGCCCTGGCGCTCGTGGAGGACGGCTGGATCATCCGTAACAAGGTCATTTGGGCGAAGACCAACCCCATGCCGTCGAGCGTGCGAAGCCGCCTGGCGACCACTTACGAGGTGATCTACCTCCTGACCCGCACGATCGACCCCTTCTTCGATCTTGATGCGATCCGCCTGCCTCACCGTAGCCGGCAGCAGACGAAGCAGGCCGGGGCCGCGGGCCGCGTGTACCCACCGCCAGCGGCAGCGGCCCATCTGGGGAAGCTGCGGCGCACCAACCTCAACGCCGGGCTCGGGACGATGAAGGCAAACGGGCGCATCGGCCACCCTTGGGGCCGCAACCCCGGCGATGTCTGGAGCTTCAGTACCGCCGGCTACCGCGAGGCACACTTCGCCACCTTCCCTCTGGCCCTCGTTGAACGGCCGATGCTTGCAACCTGTCCGGAGCGGGTGTGTGACCACTGTGGTCGGCCCTGGCGCCGGGTAGGAGCCCCGGCCACTGCGGCAAACGCTGCCTCCCGCGAGCTGAACCCAGACTGCGACTGCCAGGCGGGATGGCGGCCGGGGATCGTGCTGGACCCCTTCATGGGCGCGGGCACGGTAGCCCTCGCCGCTGAAGCCCACGGCCGCGACTGGACGGGCGTGGAGCTGAACCCGGACTTCGCCGCCCTGGCAATGGCCCGCATTCGGCGGGCACGGATCGGGCGGACGGTACTGCCTGCGACGGAGACCCAGGCCGCATAACTCCTCGGGCACTGGCGCTCTCGCCGGTGTCATGCGGCCGAACTCGTCATCTCACCAGGAGATGACCGGCCGCACCGCATCGAGGAGGCATCCGTCGTGACGGAACCCACCACCAAGGCCGGGGGTCACAAGACCCTCGCCGTCAAGCTCCCGCCCGGCGTCCACGCCCAGTTCGAGCTGATCTGTGGCCTGGAGGAGATCCCCATGGGCACCGGCCTACTCCGCGCCGTCGAGCTGTACGTCGAGACCAAGCGCGGTGAAGGCGACTTCGCTCAGCGGGCCGCCGCAGCCGTCGAGGAGGCGGAGCGGGCCGCCGCGGAGCGTCGCCTGGCCATCCAGGCCCTGCTCGGCCAGGACAGCAGCACGCCGGGAGAAGCGCCCGCGAAGCCGGGCCGCGCCCGGTAACGAGCCGCCTCGGCTCACCACCCCCGGTGGGGACAGCAGCTCTTGCTGTCTCCACCGGCCACACCCAATCCAGCACGTCGGTTTCAGGCTGGCGGTCCCCCTTGGCGGGCCGGCAGCCTGGGACGGAAACGGACCGGCCGTCTCAGGCAAAGAGAATCGGTCCACAAAGGTGGTCGCGGTGGAGATTACCGCCCTGTGCATCCCGGCTGACTCGGAGCAGCCGCTACGCCTCGAAAAGCTGGCAGCAGAACACCTGCCAGCCTTCCAAGCCCTCGTCGGAGGCAGCATCGAACCCATCGAGCTCTTCCGCCCGAACGGCACGATGTACGTCAACGAGGAGGGTAAGAACCTCCTGCTCCGGCCGAACCCTCGGGCCACGGCCATCGCTTCGGTTCACAACCGCTACTTCCGCGGCATGGACTTCGTGGCTGGTGACGCCGTGGTAGTGGGGCCGCTCAACGGCAAGAGCCTGGACACCACCGTTCGGCCGCTCTACGTCGAGCTGTGGACCCAGGCACGGTCCTTCCGAGTCCAGAAGAAGGTGACTGGCGGCAAGCGGTGGAGCCGTAGCCGGCGCACCTTCGACGACGTAGTGCTGGCCTACGTCTATGCCAAGCGGTTGGCGCTGCGTGAGCCGGATGTCGAGGAAGTGAGGGTGGTGCCGGTCAGGCTGCCGGCACCACTGCCGTAAGGTCCGCCCGACCAGGGCCGGCTGGCCAAAGTCCCTACAACCGGGCAGGAACGGCGATTACGTTCGCCGTTCCTGCCCTTCACAACGAAACGAGTGCTACATCCAGACTTCCTTTCCCAATTTTGGGTTGCACTTTTGCAACAGGAGGCAGATAGTAAGATCGTAAGAGACACCATGAAGCAACGAGACCTACGCAAGCTTGGCCAGTTAATACGCAGACACCGTAACCAAAACGGGATGTTGCTGCGTGACGTCGAGAGAGTAACCGACATCACAAGTTCGACGCTGTCCCGTATCGAGCAAGCTCAGATCGAGCAACCCAATCCGATCTTCCTGGTCCGACTCGCCAAAGCCTTCAAGGTACCGGCCTCCGAGTACTACGTTTTAGCCGGCTATCTCCCGCGAGAAGCATTGCCTCCGTTGGAGAAATACCTGTGCGATTACTATGGAATGTCTGGGGCCGAGGCGGCGCTGGCCAAGGACGTCCTTGAGGCAATGGCCGGCAAATGGGGGAAATTATAGATCTTTAGATAGGAGACCATCGCTATGAAGAATATCATTGTTCGCCTACGCGAGTTGGCACTTACCACACCGACGAGCATCGACGAAGAGCTGGAAGTAGCAGAACGCCAAGCGAGCTTACTCCTTGCCATGAGCGGAGTAACCGAGCCACCGGTTCACGAGCAGATTATCGAGCGGCTGCCACGTCTGGTGGTTCACGAGGTGCCCTTCTTACCTCACTCCGCCGAAATCCGCTTCGTTAACGGCGTCTGGCTGATGGTTCTCAATGGATCAGAGCCGCTCGTCTGGCGTCGCTGGACCTTGATGCATGAGTTCAAGCACATCCTCGACGCCCCGGAAGCCGAGGCCGGCACGCATCGGTCCGCCATCTCCTCCACTACACGAGGCGCCGAACGCGCGGCTGAGACCTTCGCAGCCTGCGTGCTAATGCCACGGGTATGGGTCCAACGAATCTGGGACGAAGGCGTACGGGAGATAGCGGTGCTCGCCAGGATCTTTGGAGTGTCGTTCGACGCCATGCGGCAGCGTCTCGAACGGTTGGATCTCATTCCAAGACGTAAGCGGCATCCGCAGGAGATATTGGTTTGAAACTCGCCCTTCGCTCACGAGCAGCGAGGCAGTACTGTCTCGTCCTCTGGAGGTGTGGCCAAGACTGACTCGCAGCCTCGCGGTCGGACCTCGGCAGGCAGCCAATCAGCGGCTGAGCATGAAGCCCTCAAGAAGATGTCAGCCGAGGATCGGCGCGATGTTCTGGAGTTTCTGAAGCTGATTGTTGACATCCACTTCAGGAACCGGAATCAAAGTAAACAAGGTTATGATATGAGTAACGAAGTAATCACCAGTACGAAGAATGTCCGGCGTTAATAATTTTGCGGTAGGCGAGCGATGCTTTGTGTATCTGAGAAAATCTACCGACCGGGACGACATGCAAGTTGCAAGTCTCAGTAAGCAGGCTGCCGAAGTGGCGCGGGTGATCCAGTACTGGCGCCTTACCCCGATTGAGCTTGCACCCGAGAGCCGATCGGCGCGATACGTTGGCCGACCCGTTTTTGAGGAGATGATTCGCCGCATAGAGCGAGGCGAGGCCCAGATCATTGTTGTGTGGGAAGTATCTCGGCTCTCACGTAATCCGCAGGACGGTGGACGCATCATTCATCTCCTTGATAGCGGCCGACTCAAAGCCATTGTGACCCCAAGTCGAGTCTATCGAAACACGACGGATGATAAGTTTACTTTGGGTCTTGAGCTCGTCTTCTCGAAGCGCGATAACGATGGCATGTCGGACCGGATCAAAGGCGGGTTTCAAGAAAAGCGTCGTAATGGTCAATATCCAGGGCAGGCTTTCTGTGGCTACGTGAATGTTGGGACGAAGAAGGGTGCGAAGAACCTCGCCCTAGACGACGAGCGTGCTCCGCTGGTGAATGAGCTTTTTGCCTTGGCTGAGACCGGCACCTATACGGAGAAAGATCTTCATCGGTGGGTCAGGGAAGTCAATCTCACCTCGCGCAATGGAACACCGCTGGCGATGCAAACAATCGTTGACATGCTCCAACGCCGGGCCTATACCGGCTACTTTAGCTATGGAGGCGATCGCCTTTACAAGGGCACCTACCCCGCAATCGTGACGCCCGAGCGCTTTGAACGGGTACAGGTGGCGATGGGCTGGGCGAAGCCCGTCCAGGAGCCAAGGCCAACTGATACGAGCGGAAGGCCATATCTCGTGAAGGGGATGATGAGGTGCGGGACCTGCGGCTGCAATATAACCGCCTATACTAAGCTCAAGAAGGTCGCCACGACGGGTGAGTTCAGAGAGTACGTCTACGTGAAATGCACCCATAAAAGCCATGCGCTCCAATGCAGGGAGTCCCAGATGCCCGAGGCGGAGCTTGTCAGACAGATACAGCAGCGGCTTAGTGCAATGGAGATACGAGAAGAAGATGCGCATGGCTGCCTAGCCCCACTCCAAGCCTTGTACCGTACCTACATTAGCAACGGAGACATGCATCTCGATCAGTGGCGTACGGCAGCCGGCGCGGCGAGACGAGCGCTCGATATGCTTGATGAAAAATTAGAAGCGGGCGTTATCAGCGACGCGCGATATAAGGAACGTGCTGCGCTCCACGAAGAAGTTATTCGGAAGGCGGAGGCCGCAGCCTCAGCCGGTAATCATCATGACAAGGCGGCGAGAGAATGGTTCGAACTGGCAGAAAAGCTTTTGCGAAGCGCAATAGACATTGGCGATACGTTCGCCATGGCCGATTTAGATGAGCGCCGAAGGCTGATGAGATACGTAGGTTCGAACTGGACGCTCGCCAAGAAGAATGTTTGCATGAAGCCAAAAAGGCCGGTTTCTTTGATATTGAGATTTAAGCGTCACGCTCGAAATTCAAAAATGGTGGAGCTCGACGGGCTATATGCTGAACTGGCGAAGGGCATTTGGGACTGGTTCAGCTCGGGCGAGGCGCCGGCTCGTGATGCCGAAAATGCGGCCTAGGAAAGTCGCCAGACGACTGCTATAGAGGTCGTGGACGAAATCCCTCTGCCCGAGGCAAGCGGCGAGGTGCCCGCTTGGCCCAGCTCGGGTCACGATCTTCACGCCATGGACGAAAACTGGTGGCACGTCGCCTGATTCAATCTGCCACGCGACCAGTGGCTTGGCTACGTTCGCGGGTACCGCGAAGCGGCCGACGTGCTGATCGCACACATCTCCGAGACCGGCTACCACCAGGACATTCTCGCCTACCCCTACCTCATGTGCTGGCGCCACTACGTGGAGCTTCAGCTCAAGGCGATCATCATGCTCCTAGAGCAGCACACGGGTCGGCCGCCGCAGGTCCAGCGAAGCCAAAAGATCGCCCTGCTGCGGCGAACAGCGCGAGGTCTATCTCGTGAGGCGGGTTATCGAGCGGCCGACGGGGAGGACGCGCTGGCGCTGGCGGACGTAGATCGTGTGCTGCGGCAACTCGATGAGCTGGACCCCAGCTCGGAGCACTTCCGGTACCCGGTACTCGGCAGCGGCGACCCGACATTGCCCGGCATCGAGCGCCTGCACCTTCGCCGATTCCACGAGGCGATGGCTGGCGTGGCGGCGCTGCTCGACGCGATGGACACCACGCTCCGATTGGACCTTGATGCTCGGATCGAGATGATGGCGGCCTTTGCTGCCAAACTCCCGGACGATGTGTACGGGGCTCCGTAGCCCAGCGGGGTCTGCGGCGCCAAGCGGCAGGGCGCGGAGTCAGCTGCTCACGGCTCGACCGGGGGTTCGGCGAGCCGGCGGAGGATGTTGGCAAGGAGGATGACGGCGTCGGCTGCGATGCCGGCGTCCCGCCTGGTGGGCGTGGTCCGGTGCTTGACCATCTGGGCTGCCTCGATGGCCTTGACCGCCAGCCTGCGGATCTCCTTGTCGGAGCCGGGCAGGGCGTCCTCGGCGTAGCGGCCGAGGCGCTGCTTAGTGTTGGCCGGCGGTGGGATCTCCTAGCCGGGCCGGAGGTGCTTGGCGGGGTCGTAGACGGTACGGCTCCTGAGGCTCGGACCATGGCCATCGACTCGGAAGATGTCGTCGACCTCGGCCTTTACGCCGCGCGCGTGTCGCCGTAGGCCGGACGTTCGCATTTGCAGCCAGGCTCTCAGCGACAATGAATCCTGCTCATGGATACCAGGCGAGCCTGATGGGCCTCTCATAGAGCCGTTGCTTCGGCCCTTTTACTATCTGATATTATGTCTGCATGGGCAGCAGGAACATTCTTGGCCAGCAGCTCTGGCTACTTAGATACCGAGCCGAGCGGCTTGGTTCGGCGGTTGACGGCCTGTCACTACCTCCGGGCCTCGAAACCTACATCGGGCGTGGCGTAGCTGGACTCGTCGCTCAATTGGACGCGTACGAAGATTTGATTGGCCAGGTCGATGTAGCGGCCGAAAGGTCAGTCGCTAGGCATATCTCTCCGTACCGGCTGGCGTTTCTTGTGCGTCGAATGAATGGAACGTTGGCCGGTGTCCTGGAGCAGTTTGTGACTGTCTATGGAAAATCCGGACCGATTGCCCTCAGTCCCGAGCCCGGAGATACCGAGGAGGATGTAACGGTTGATGTCTATTTGGGGGATGGCGACAGGGAGAAAAACCTCAGGTTGCTGGGCCTGATTGATGACCTCGCCGAGGACCTGGGTTATGACCGTCCAACCGAAACCAGCGTTGAGTGGGGATCGGTTTTTCGGCGCGCGAAGGCTGCGGTAGCCTCAACGCTGAGGTCACGCGAGGTTCAAGCGCGTTTGGCCACCGTGGAACTGGCGGCTCAAAACTATCTGTTTGAGGAACGACAGGCCGCGATCAACCTCAGCCATTCTGAAGCCTTTGAGAAAGTTATGTCGGCGCTTGAGGACCAGCCGGAGGCCTGTGTCAGAATTGGTTCGCTCCTCATCCTAAAATTCCGGGGTTCAAGCGGACCCGTTACCCTTACGCGAATGCTGTCGGCAACCGAGATCCAGACCCTTGAACGCTACCCGGGTATTCAGCGTGAACCCTCTAGTGTATTGCAAAATCTTGCGGCAGCGATTGCTCAGGATAGCCACACGGGCGTAATCGGTCCTACATCGTAGAGGGCGGATTCGGCTGGAGGCTAGAGGCAGGGAGGAGCCGGGGAAGCGGATCTTGGGTCTGCCGAAAGCTGGAGCTTTTCAGATGAGGATTGGAGATGTAAAATTCAAGAGAATATTAACGGGTGGCGCTGTTGGCCAGATTCAATAAATCACCATTTCCGGAAATCGACTTCAAAGAGGCCATGCTTTGGGCTGCCTGCTTGTTTAGGATCGTTGGCAGAGACGGGTTCACCAGGCTAGAGGCGGCAAAGCTTCTCGGGCTTGCGGGTGGCGCCAAAGCCAAGTCCTCCACCAAGATATTCTCTGGGCTAAGGCTATTTTCCATCCTTGAAGTAGAGCAGGTAGGCCACCAAATCTACTATCACTTTTCAGAAGACGGCGCGCGGCTTGCGATGTATGCGCTTCTACACGATCCCGCAGTGGAAGCGGCGCCCTACACCGGGGCTGCGGGCGGGAGGTCTCCCGGAACTGGCACGAGCTTTGGAGCTGCGGCGTGACGTTTCAGCTTGCCCAGGAGGTCGGCGAAACCGGGCCAGAGCTGCCTGGCCGGAACGATGTCGCGCTCGCTGTAGATCTCGGTGACTGTTGAGCCCTGGTCCAAGGCGAACACGAGCAGATGGTGGCGAGCTGCCCCGCCACCCTCGCTCCGCCGTAACGCGATGTAGCCAAAGGCGATTGGTTCTCTGCCGGTCATGCCGCCCTCCTGAGCGGTTGAATGCCGAGTATTTACCACCTTGCTTCGGAGTGGGGTATGTCCATCAACGGTCTGGTAGGTCCCAATCGAGGGCGCGCAACCCATCCACAACCCGCTGCAAGACGTCGAGATCTTCACTGAAGTGCAACGGATACGCGGGTGCGCCGGCGGGCACGCGCCGTGGCAGGGGGCGGTCCGGCTCCGGTGACTTCATGGCAGCTTCGTCCAGCGCGTCCGGCAGCTGGATCTGGCCCCAGGTCACCTTGCCCGGCGCTGCGG
>Ga0105248_10005577_pt1 | contig 13833 bp, 14 predicted proteins | sample KBSS34metaG_FD_81524 | JGI IMG/M metagenome (GOLD analysis project Ga0105248, IMG submission 81524) | Switchgrass rhizosphere microbial communities from Kellogg Biological Station, Michigan, USA - KBS S3-4 metaG | ecosystem: Host-associated > Plants > Roots > Rhizosphere > Soil | place...
AAGTCGAAGGGGATCTCGTCCACTTTCGCGAAGCCCTTCTCGCGGCCGTAGCGTTCGTGCAGTTCCACGTGCTGCAGCACTGCCGCATCGAGCAGGTTGCGCAGCCCGGACTGGAAGTGGCTGTTCAGCCACGCGTAGTGCAGCACGCGCTCCGATTCATTGCCGCGAAGGTCGAGGTGGCGCTTGAGGATCACGGTGTCCTGCGTGAGCGTGCCGGTCTTGTCGGTGCACAGCACGTCCATCGCGCCGAAGTTCTGAATGGCGCCCAGGCGCTTGACGATCACCTTCTCGCGCGACATCGCGAGCGCGCCCTTGGCAAGGTTCACCGTGACGATCATCGGCAGCATCTCGGGCGTGAGCCCCACCGCCACCGCCACCGCAAAGAGCAGCGCCTGCAGCCAGTCGTGCTTAGTGAATCCGTTGATGAGCAGCACGAGCGGCACCATCACGGCCATCACCCGGATCATCAGCCACGTGAAGCGGGCGACGCCGCGTTCGAAGGCGGTCGGCGCGCGCGTCTGCACGAGGCGATCGGCCAGCTCGCCGAAGTACGTGTGCGCCCCGGTGCGCAGCACGACCCCGAGTGCCGCGCCGCTCACCACGTTCGCGCCCATGAAGCACAGATTGGGCAGCTCCAGCGCATTGCCGCTGTCGAGGCTGCAGGCGGCGGCGAACTTCTCCGCGGGCATCGATTCGCCGGTGAGTGCCGACTGGTTGATGAAGAGATCGGTGGCCGAAAGCAACCGCAGGTCGGCCGGGATCATGTCGCCGGCCGAGAGACTCACGACGTCGCCGGGAACCAGGGTTTCGACCGGCACTTCAGCGAAGCCTTCGCCGCCGCGGCGCCGCACGCTGGCGGTGTTGCGGACCATGGCGCGAAGGCGCGCGGCGGCCTGGATCGAGCGGTGCTCCTGCGCGAACGAGGTGCCGATGGCCAGCACCACCATCACGAGCACGACGAGCGCCGCCCGCAGGTCGCCCAGCGCATAGGAAACGAGTGCGAGCGCCACCAGCAGGGCATTGAGCGGGTTGGCCGCACGCCCCCACAACTCGCGAAGCACCGACGGGCTGCGTTCGCGCGCGACGAGATTGGCTCCATGCCTTCGCAGCCTGAGGTGCGCCTGGCGCTGCGTGAGGCCCTCCAACGACGAGCCGACCTGCGCGCAGGCCTGCTGCGGCGCGAGCCGGGCGAAATGGAAGAGCTGCCGGTCCTCGCCCGCGGCCACGCCATGGCGCGGCGCCGGCGGGGCGCCGTGCGTGAGGTGCGCTGGTTGCAGCGTGGTTCGGTGATCTGGCATGCCCGGGCACGGTGCATGGAACCCGCGCAGCTTCGCAGCCCGTCGATGGCCAGGCTTGATGCAACGCAAGCCGGCAAGCCGCGGCGGCGCAGATGCTCGAGTCCGGCGCGCATGCCGAGTGCACCAGGGTGAATCCATATGCAGCTTCAATTCTTCGGCGCCGTGGGCACCGTCACCGGCTCCAAGACTCTGCTCGAGCATGAGGGCCGGCGCGTGCTCGTGGACTGTGGCCTGTTCCAGGGCGTGAAGCAGCTGCGCCTTCGCAACTGGGAGGCGTTGCCAGTGCGCGCGTCCTCCATCGATGCAGTGGTGCTGACGCATGCGCACGTCGACCATTGCGGCTTCCTGCCGCGGCTGGTGAAGCTGGGCTTCCAAGGGCGCATTCATGCCACGCGGGCCACGCACGAGCTGTGCGAGCTGCTGCTGCCCGACTGCGCGCACCTGTTCGAGGAAGAGGCGGAGTACGCCAACCGCCACGGGTTTTCGCGCCACAGCCCGGCGCTCCCGCTGTTCACGCAGGAAGATGCGCTGAACGCGCTGGAGCGGTTCACGCCTTGCGATTTCGATGCGGAATTCGAGCCGGCACCGGGTCTTCGCGCCCGCACGCGGCCCGCCGGCCATCTGCTCGGCGCGGCGAGCGTGCGCATCGAGGCGGGCGGCCGCTCGGTGCTGTTCTCCGGCGACCTTGGCCGCGCGGACGATCTCGTCATGCCGCCGCCTTCACCGCCCATGCAATGCGATGCGGTCGTCATCGAATCCACCTACGGCGACCGACTGCACCCGGGTGGCGATGTGATGGAGGCGCTTGCCGAGACGATCCGGCGCACGGCCGCGCGAGGCGGCATCGTGCTCATTCCGGCCTTCGCGGTCGGTCGCTCGCAGGCGCTGCTGCACGCCATTCAGGTCCTGAAGGGCGAGCACCGCATTCCCGACCTGCCCGTCTTCCTCAACAGCCCGATGGCTGCCGGGGCCACGCAGCTCTATCTGAAATGGCGGGCGCTGCATCGCCTGGATGAGGCAGCCTGCGCGCGCATCGAGGCGGGAACGACCATCGTGCAGACGCTCGAGGAATCCAAGCGGCTCAATGCGCTGAAGTGGCCTTCGATCATCGTTTCAGCCAGCGGCATGGCCACGGGCGGGCGCGTGGTGCACCACCTCAAGGCCTACGCAGACGATCCGCGCAACACCATCGTCCTGGCAGGCTTCCAGGCGCCCGGCACGCGCGGTGCGGCGCTCGCGGCGGGCGCCACGTCCATCAAGATCCACGGTGAATACGTGCCGGTGCGCGCGCAGGTGGTGCAGCTCGATGGCCTCTCGGCGCACGCCGATCGCGATGGTCTGCTGGCCTGGCTGCGCGCGATGCCGAGCGCGCCACGTCGCGTGTTCGTGAACCACGGCGAGGCGCTCGCGGCCGACGCGCTGCGGCTGGGGGTCGAAGAGACGCTGCGCTGGCCCGCCCTCGTGCCCGACAGCGGTCGCAGCTACGAGATCGATTGAGCGCCGTGGCCGATCAGCAGGTGACGAGATCGGTGTGGGCGAAGCCCTTCGAGTAGTCGAGCACGGACACAACCATCGGGGTCACGCGGAATATGCGGACATCCGCCGGGGTCGGCATTGGCAAGGGCATGGAGGTCTGCTCGGGGTACTTCAGCATGAGCAGACGCAGGGCCTTTTCCGCTTCGGTGGGATCGACCACGCGCTGCGCGCGTGCCGCCATGGACAGCCCGGTGATCTCCATCACTTGCGGCGTGTCGTGATCGATCGTGAGCGACACCCGATCATCTCGCGCGAGATTGGCCGCCTTCTGGCTGTCCAGACCGCAGAGGAAGTAGAGCGTGAGGCCTTCATTGGCATAGCCCACCGTGGTCGCCTGCGGCCAGCCGTCAGGCCTCAGCGTGGCAATCGTCATGGTCCGGTGCTGATCCAGGAGGGTCAGGATCTTCTGTCTGAGGTTTGCGTCCATCGGTCGTCTCCACACACAAGCTGAAGCGCACTCAGTGGCACATGAGCACCGGCAATGTCATCGACTGCAGCACGGTGCGAGTGACGCCGCCCAGCACGAATTCACGCGCACGGCTGTGGCCATAGCAGCCCATGACGAGCAAGTCGGCAGCGAGGTCGGCGCACTGCGAGAGCAGCAGCTCGCCCGCTTCCTTGGGCTCGTCGGGGTAGCGATGCATTGCGGGCTGGACCCCGTGCAGCTTCAGATAGGAGGGCAGATCCAGCGCCTCGCCCTGGCAGCTCTGCGGCGCATGGCCGTACTCGATCACGCTCACCTGCTTCGCGCCGCGCATCAGCGGCAGGGCCGCCTCGAGCGCGCGGGCCGATTGGGGCGAGGCCTTCCAGGCCACAACCACGTGCTCGCCCACGCTGGCGTAGTGGCCGACGCGCGGCACCACGAGGGCGGGTCGGCCGCTGGCGATGACGACCTCGGGCACGAAGCTCGGCGGCAGGCCGCAGTCCGGGTCCTGCGGGTCGTGCTGACCCAGCACCATGAGATCGGCGAACATCGCCTGCTCCGCGAAGCCCTCCACAACGGGCACGGGCTCGAGCTCGGCCCAGGCTGCCGTCGGCGCGAGGCCCGCCGCTTCGAAGCTGTCAAGCGCCTTCTTTCGCCAGCCGACGTACAGGTCGTGCAGGATCCCCAGCGTCACGGTTTCGGCGGCATAGCTGTAGGGCAGGTCAATGAGCGGCGGCGTGGCCGCGAACATCGCTGTCAGGCGCATGTCGTGGCACTTCGCAAGCGCTGCCGCGATCTGCAGCCGCGTGACACAACGGGCGGTGCCATCCATCTGGACGAGCAGGCTTTTCATTGATGGCCTCCTTTGCGGGCAACGCTTGCGCTCGATCAAGGGTAGAGCGGCCCGCCGCGGGCGACTTGCGTTGAATCAACTAGGGCGGCAGGCCCCGCGAGAACGCATCGAGCGCATGCGCGATCGCGCCGCGATCGCGACGCAGCCGTTCGTGGAAAGGCTTGGGGAAGCACGCGGCGAGCCACGCGTAGGTCGAATACTTGATCAGCTTGCCAAGCATCAGCGCAAGCACCACCTGCGGCAGCGGCAAGGCCTGCATGGCCGCGAACATGAGGGCGGGTGTCTGGGGCAGTGGCGAGGCGGCGATGACGAACAGCGCCGCCACGCCGTAGGCAGACAGCCACAGCTGCGCATCGCTCCAGGCCTGCGACCGCGCGATCTCGGGGTAACGCTCGGAAAGCTGCACCCAGCCAAGGTGGTGGAAGAACAGGTACAGCAGCGCCGCCGCGAGCGCCGCGCCGCAACTCGACGCGAATGCCACTGCCTTCCAGCGACGCGGTGCAAGCAGCACACCCAGCGTCAGCAACGGCCCGAAGGGCACCGTCATGGAGAGTGTCGCGATGAATGCAACGGCCCCCATCAGCAACGGATAGGGCGCCCGGTCCGCGCCGTGCGAGAGCGCTTCGGCCAGTCTGCGCTCGAGGGCCGGGGAGATCATTCCATGCTGCTGTGCACCGTCGTGCACGTCATTGACGACTCAGCGCACGCCGGGGGCCGCCGAGCGGTGCACTGCAGGCGACGCAGTCGCCGAGGACGCTCAGGCGATCGCCGGTCAGGGGGTAGTGGTAGATGGTGTCGTTGAGGTGCCGGGCAACTTCGGCGATGTCGTCCTCGCTCCACTGCAGTTCCGAGCTGGCCTGCCAGCGGCGCACCTGAGCCTTGAGACTCGGCCAGTCCGTCGCCTGCCGCCCGTCGCGCCAGTGCATGTTCGTGTTGTGGCAGCTGATGCAGTGCGTCGTGTACAGGAGCTGCCCCCGCGATGCCGGCGGCGCGGGCTGTGCATGCGCCGTGGCGCAGGCGATGGACACGACGCTCGCCTTCAGCGCGAAGGCGATCCGGCCCGCGATGCGTGCGGTGGCGGTTCGGGCCTGCGCGGGCTGATGCATCGAGATCTCTGCGGGGCGGGCGACCGGCGGGGGGGATATATGCCGATCACTGAATGGCGACTTGCCGACTGCGTTCGCCGGCGCGCTTGGGCAGTGTCAGCGTCAGCACGCCGTCCTCCAGCTTCGCGGCGGCGGTGGTCTCGTCCACGTCATGCGCCAGGGTGACGGTGCGCGACACCGAGCCGTTGTACGTCTCGTGCATGAGGGCACGGCCGCCTTCGCGCTTCTCCTCGTACTCCTTGTGCACCTGCGCGGAGACGGAAACGCGGTTGCCGTCCACTTCGATGCGAATGTCTTCCTTCTTCGCGCCCGGCACTTCCGCGCGCAGGGTGTACGCCTTGTCGGTCTCGTCCAGGTCGATGCGGATGTCGCCAAGCGTCTCGAAGTGCATACCCGCGACGGGCATGAAGCGACGGAAGAGATCGGCGAACAGATCGTCGGGTCGGGTGAGTGCGCCCATGGTGCGCTCCTTCAGTTGGGTTGCAATGAACTGAGTCTAGGAAGCGCCGTTCGTGTGGTCTTGCGCTGAGTCAAGCGCGCGCCGCGTGCATTCGCCGAAGCGCTCGTCCCCTGCGCCGCCACGGAGTGAACTTGGCGCAATGAGGGCACCGTGCACCGCGACGCGGTTCCTTCCATGCGCCTTGGACCAGTACATGGCCTCGTCGGCGCGGCGCAGCAGCTCGTGGCTGGACGCACCAGTCGCCGGCAGCACGGCGATGCCGATGCTCGCCGAGACCGGATGGGTGCCGGTGACGACGTTGGAGTGCGCCAGCAGATGCAGCAGCTTTTCCGCCACGTGCTCGGCGCCCGGGCGCTGGGTGTCCACGAGCGCCAGGGCGAATTCGTCTCCGCCGAGTCGGGCGCACAGGTCGCTGGTGCGCACCACGTCCTTCAGACGCTGCGCCACCCACACGAGCAACTCGTCCCCCTTGGCGTGGCCCATCTCGTCGTTGATGCTCTTGAATGCATCCAGATCGAGATACAGCACGGCAAGGCTCTCGCCCGTTCGGCGGCAGTGCGCGATGCGGTGATCGATGTACTCCTCGAACATGGCCCGGTTCGCAAGGCCGGTGAGGGGGTCATGGTTCGCGCGCTGGAGCGTGCGCTCCATCAGCTCGGACGTGCGGTTCAGGGCGAGGGCAACCTCGTCGATCTCCGCCACGCCGGGCGGCGGCACGAAGACGCGCTCGCCGCGACCGAGCGACTCGGCGGGGGGAACGAGGCGGCCGATGGCGCGAGCGAGCCGGGTGCTCACCGCTCCTGCCGCGCACAGCGACAGGGCAATGAGCAGCGCGGTGCCCAGCGCGAGGCGCGCGTACGCGCCCTGCACGGGCCCCGCAAAGCTCTCGTGAGGGACGCCGATGCTCACCGTCCATTGCGACATGCCCACGCGGCTGAACGCCGTGATGACCGGGGCACCGTCCAGCAGGGCGTCGATGTCGACCACGCTCTGTGGAGCGAGTTGCATCCGCGACAGGAGCGGCTCCGGGGCACGCCGGCCGAGAAGGTGTTGCGTGTCGCCGCTGCCTGCCACCCGATGGCCTGCGCGGTCGAAGACATCGACGACCCAGTCCGAGGGCAGGCCTTGCTGACGAATGATGCTGCTCAGCCGCTCCGGAAGGATGCCGGCGGCCAGCACATAAGCGACCCCCGAGGAGCGCTTCACGGGAACGCCGACCGCAAGCAGCGGGCGTTGGGCCACGGGGCCGAGGAACAGGTCGGTGACCGATGGCACGGGATGCTCGAAGACCGAGAGCAGCGTGTCGTTGCGCTCTTCGGCCGGGACCTGCCCGAAGGGGCGCAGCGTGTTGATGAGCTGGCGATGCGCGCCTGCGTCGGGGCCGATCAGCACGATGTTGAGGAGCCCGAGCTCGGCGGCCACCTCGCGGGCCTGCGCATCGAAGGAGCTCAGGTCGGTGCTGCCCTCGCGCAAATGGGGCGACGAGGCAAGGGTGCGAAGCGCTGCGTCGATGCCGGCCAGCTCGCGATCGACGCTGGAGGCAACGGCGCGCGAGGTCGCCGTCAGATCCTGGACGAGCCGCTCGCGCCCGCGCCCGTGTTCATGCGCCAGGTATGCGCCCGCCAGCAGCACGGCCGGTGCGATGCAGGCCAGCACGAGCCAGGTCAGCCAGGTTCGCAACGGGTGCGAACGCGTCGCGTGCAGCGCTCGTTTCGGAGACATTTCTGCGGGGGTGTCGGGGCGAGCGAAGAAACGCGGCTGGCGGTGACGGTGTCGCAGCCGTCACTTCTGCGCCGGCTGGGGCTGCTGCTGCAGCCATTGCTGGCGCTGCAACATGTGCTCCATCATTTGCTGCTGGAAGCCGAGCATCTGGTCAGTCATGTACTGGCGCTGCCTCATCTGCTCGGGCGTGAGCTGCGAATAGGCGCCACGCGCGCCGCCCCATCCCATCATCCCCGGACCTCCCATGCCCACACCATGCATCGGGCCGGGGCCGTAGCCACCCATCATTCCCGGCCCCCCCATCCCGTGCATCGCGGTCATGGCAGCTTGCATGGCGCTCCAGTGCTCCTGTTGCAGCCGCTGACGCTCCTGCGGATCCTGCGTTTGCTGAATGCGTTCCCTGAGATCCTGCATGCGCTTCATCTGCGCCTGGGCCTCGGACAGCCGCTGGTCGAAGGTCTTCACATCCGGCGCGGGCTGTGCCGCCGAGGCCTTGAGCGAGGGCTGCGACTGGGCCGCGACCGTGCCCGGGAATGAGAAGCCGAGCGAGGCGGCAGCGGCGACGACGATGAGTGCGCGTTTCACGGTTGACTCCTTGAGCGAGGTTGGCAGGGGCTGCCTGAGGCGACGGTGTTCCCGCCTCAGGCGAGCGAGTTCATGAGCACGGCCTGCAGCACATAGCGCAGCGTGTCGATGCCGTTGGCCGTGTCGGCGGGATCAGGCTCGAGGCATTGCGCGAGCTCGCGCAGGGCGCGGTGCTCGTGGGTCAGGTCGTCGAAGACCGGCACACCGGCGTGCATCTCGATGCGCCGCACCACGTCGGCCGCCAGGCCCTCGCAATGAATGGCGTCGTACAGGCGGCCAAGCAGCCGCGCGGTGTTCGCCACGTCGGCGGTTTGTGCATCGCTCGAGCGCAGCATGGCCACGCGTGCGCCGAGCCCGACGGCCGCGTGGCGCAACGCCTGCGTGTCCGGGGATTCCGGGGTGTCGGTGACGAGCGCAAGGTTCTTGCCGCGCAGCGGCTTGTCCAGGAGGCCCGCATGCGAGGCCAGCTGCAGCCGGCGTGCGCTGTCGATGAGGGCAAGCCGTTCGGCTCGCGACGGCGCTTCGCGGCCTGCGGCGCTGCGAAAAGGGAAAGGGGTGGGCGCGGAGGAACTCACCTGCCCACACTAAGCCGCGGCGCGCCGGGCGGCTTGCGCAGCATCAAGGCTCGACGCGATCCGGCCCTGGAACCACAAGACTTACGAGACGGCGCGCACGATGGCGCGTGCCAACTCCGCGCGCGTGAAGGGCTTGCGCAGCAACTCGACCTCGGGCGGCACTTCGATGAGGCTGCTTTCAAAGCCCGACATCAGCAGCGTGGGCAAGCGCGGCGTGCGCTGCCGCGCGGTGCGCGCGAGTTCCGTGCCGCGCATGCCCACGCCCAGCGCCACGTCGCTGAGCAGGAGGTCGAAGTGCTCATGCCCCTGTATGGCCGCCCAGCCTTCCTCGCCGCTGGAGCACTCAGTCACATTGCAGCCCAGAGACACGAGGAAGCGATGAACCACGCTGCGCACTTCGGCATCGTCTTCCACCATCAAGACCGCGAGGCCGTGCGGCAGGCGGCGTTGCGAGTCGGCTTCCTCCTCGCCGGCCGCCGCGCCGCTGGCGGCGGGCAACACGAGGGTGACGGTGGTGCCCTGGCCCGGTGCGCTGTCCAGCGTCGCGGCGCCGCGAGATTGCTTTGCAAAGCCGTACACGGTGGCCAGGCCCAGGCCGGTGCCGCGACCGGATTCCTTCGTGGTGAAGAAGGGCTCGAATGCGCGCGCCTTGACGGCATCGGGCATGCCGGTGCCGGTGTCGCGCACGACGAGCGCCACGTATTCACCGGCATCGCCCAGCTCGGCGAGCAGCTCGGGCGTGAGCACGGCGCGGCTGCCGTGAAAAGTGAGAGTCCCGCCCTCGGGCATCGCGTCGCGCGCGTTGATGGCGATGTTGAGCAGTGCGGTTTCGAGCTGGCCCGGGTCTGCCAGGCAGGGTGGGCAATCGGCACTCACCTGCACTTCGATGCGGATGCGCTGATCCAGCGTGCGGCGCAGCATGTCGGCCATTGCATGAAGCAGCGCGCGGGCATCCAATGCCTGCGGCTGCAGGACCTGCCGCCTGGAGAAGGCGAGCAGCTTGCCCGTGAGCTCGGCCCCGCGGCGCGCCGCGCGCATGGCCGCGCGCACCATCTGCTGGCTGGCTTCGTCCTGCACGATGGCGGGCAGCTCTTCCAGCACCTGCAGGTTGCCGGAGATGACGGTCAGCAGGTTGTTGAAGTCGTGCGCGATGCCGCCAGTCAACTGACCCACGGTCTCAAGCCGCTGCGAGTGCAGCAACTGCGCTTCGCTTTGCGCCCGCTGCAATCCGGTGGCAAGCAGGTTGCACAGCGAGTCCAGGAAGCGCTGCTCTTCCTCGCCGAGACGCATGCCATTGCGCGAGCGCACCACGAGCTCGCCCACCGCGCGGCCGCGATCGAAGAGGACCGCAGTGAGGCAGCCGGTGTAGCCGGCTTCGCGCCAGCGGCGAGCGCTGTCTTCGGTGAGGGTATCGCCGAGCGCAATGCCCTCGGGCAGGCCCACGGCGGCCGCCAGGCGCGCGGGCGGCTCGCCTTCGGTGCGAAGCGTCACGTAGGCCGCGTCGGCCTGCAGCGCCTCGAGCGCGACCTTTGGGGCGGCGGCCACGAGGTTCCCCTGGTCTCGCGCATCCACGGCCATGCGGCCGAACTGGGCCACGTGCTCGGCATAGCGCGCGCGCTGCAGCGCCTGCTTCACGCGCGGGTAGGCGCCGATGGCGCGCACGGCGGCCACCACATAGGGCAGCCCGTGCTCCTGCAGCGGGCTGAGTGCAATCTCCACCATCACTTCGCTGCCGTCCCGGCGGCGGGCGACCAGCTCCGTGTGTGTGCCCATGGGACGCGCGCGCGGCCTTTCGCTGTAGGCCTCGCGAAAGGCCGCATGGCGCGGGCGGATGCTGTCGGGCACGAGGGCATCCACCGGCAGGCCGACGAGCTCGGCCTCGGGGTAGCCGAGCAGCTCGCAGGCGGTGGGGTTCGCCAGCACGATGGTTCCGCAGGCATCCACGAGCAACAGCGCGTCGGGGTAAGCGCGAAAGAGCGTGCGAAAAACCGTGCGCTCGTCGAACTCCGGCAGCGTTTGGGCATGCTTGTGCATCACTCCACCTTCCAATCGCTCCGGCCGGTGACGATGACAAGACCGCAGCGACAGTGCTCGTGCAGCGCGCGCGCGATGCTGAAGCCGCCTTCTGCGGGCAGGCCGAGATCCAGCGGCACGAGGGCGGCCAAGCGTGTGGGCGTGCTCACGCACGCATGTTAGTGCTCATGAGCATGGGCAGGGACGTGCGGTCCGGCCACGGCCACCGTCCTGGTCACAGGAATGACAGGTTGATGCAAGACCGCCTGCACCCCCGTGCGAGGCCAGGTCCACGGCACCTCTTGCTGTCAGGCTCCGGGCGCCGCGTCCACCTGCATCTCGCTCACGACCGTGCGCACGCCAGGGGCCGCCCATGCGGCCCCCTCGATGGCCTCGCGCTCCTTCCAGCAATGCGCGCGGCCACGCAGCGTCACGCAATCACCTTTCACTTCGATGCTGAGCTTGTGCGCCTCGCGCACGGCCTGGCGCTTCAGGGCGTCTTCGATGCGCCGCACGAGGTCCTGCGGCGTGGTCCGCTGACGGATCGCTATTTCATTGCTCACGCCCACGACCCCGATGAGCGACTGCACTGCCCGGCATGCGGCCCGGCGCTGGAAGTCCCACTCCACTTCGCCGATGAGCGTCAGCCAGCCGCGATCCACGGTGACTCGCAGCTTTTCCGCCGGCACCTCGGCGTGCCACCTGATCGCGTGCTCCGCGGCGCCGGCAATTTCGGTGTCGCTGCGCCGGTGCAGCGGGGTGAGCATCACATCGATCTCGAGCGCAATGGCGTGCACGCCGCTCACGCGGCGCACGGCACGCTCCACTGCAACCCTCTCGGCAAAGGTGTCCAGATGGCCCGTGACCGTCACCACGCCGCCCTTCACTTCCACGCCCACTGCGTCGGCAGACACGGCCAGGTCCCACTTCAGTTCGTCGACCACGTCCTTCTTCAGCTCGGTATCGGTCTTCACGGCCTTCATCCATTCCTGCGTGCAGCGCTCGGGCGGGTTCATTCAATCTAGGGACTGCCTCGGCGTCGGCATTGCGCTGCATCAGCACACGCTGTCGCCGGACATGGCGACACGGCCTTCAGTACCACGCTTGCGCTCCATCAAACCGCTTGGGCGACTGCAGGACTAGCTTCAATGCTGCCGCTGCAGCGCGCGGCGCCCACTACCCGCAAGGAGCACAGCCATGGATGGCGTCCTCGTCGTCGTTTATTCACTGACCGGCACGGGCCAGCGCGTGGCCAAGCTGCTGGAGCAAACGCGCGGTTGGCGCGTGGCGCAGATTCGCGACCTGCACCGCCGTGCAGGCTGGATGGGCAACCTGCGCTGCATGCTCGACAGCCTGATGCGACGCAAGCCCGCCATCGAATACCTTGGCCCCGACCCGGCCGGCTTTGCCGCCGTGGTGCTCGTATCGCCTGTCTGGATGCTGCGCATGGCCGGCCCCATGCGCAGCTTCCTCGCGCACTACGGCCACAGCGTGCAAGACGCGGCGATCGTCTGCGTCATGGGCGGCAGTGGCGCGCCCAACGTGGCCGCGGAAGCGGGGGCCTATCTCAACCACGCCCCGCTCCTGAGCACCTTCTTCACCGCCCGCGAAGTGGAAGACGGCTCCTGCGCCGGCAGGGTCGGTGTCTTTGCCGGCGCGCTCGAAGCGATGCTGCGCGGCCCGCAAACGGCGCTGCGTGAGGCGCAGTGGTCGCCGCAGGCGGGATGAGTGCGCAACCCGAATGAGGCCGCCGAAAGGTGCCCTCGATTTGCCGCTGCGAGATGAGCGCCGGCCGCAGAGAACTTGATCCTGCGCAAGCGCGTCCGGCCGCCACCGGGGACGATCGAATGCACCATGGAGTTCAAGGACTACTACCAGACCCTCGGTGTTGCACGCGAGGCCACCGCCGACGACATCAAGCGCGCCTATCGCAAGCTGGCGCGCAAGTACCACCCGGATCTGAGCAAGATGGCCGATGCCGAGGCGCGGTTCAAGGAAGTCGGTGAGGCTTACGAAGTGCTGAAGGACGCCGAAAAGCGTGCCGCCTACGACAAGCTGGGGCAGCACTGGCGCGCGGCAGGCGCACGCCCGGGCGAGGACGTCAAGCCGCCGCCGGGCTGGGACAGCGGTTTCGAGTTCCGCGGCGCCGAGACCGAAGACCTCGCAGACCTCTTCGAGTCGATGTTCGCGCATCGCACGCGCCGCGCTGCCGGCGGGGCGCGTGGCCAGGGTGAGGATCACCACGCCAAGGTGCAGATCGACCTCGAAGACGCGTATCGCGGCGCGCGTGTCACGGCATCGCTTCGCATGCCCACGATGGACGCAGAAGGACGCGTGACGTTCACCGAGCGGCGCGTGGAGGTCGATATTCCGCGCGGTGTGCGCGAAGGCCAGCACCTGCGCCTGGCGGGGCAGGGCGGCCCCGGCCATGGCGGCGCGCGAGCCGGCGACCTCTACCTCGAAATCGTGTACCGACCGCACCGCCTGTACCACGTGGAACGCAGCGACGTGACGCTCGTGCTGCCCGTTGCGCCATGGGAAGCGGCGCTCGGCGCGGACGTGATCGTTCCAACCCCGGCGGGGCGCGTGCAGCTGACGGTGCCGGCCGGCTCGACGCATGGGCGCAGGCTGCGGCTCAAGGGCAGAGGTATTCCCGGCGATCCGCCAGGAGACCTGTATGCGGTGCTGAGCGTCACGTGGCCGCCGGCGGACACGCAGGCAGCGCGAAAGCTGTACCACCAGATGGCCGAAACGATGGCCTTTGATCCTCGCGCGACGCTGGAAGGATGAGGCGATGACGGATTCCGATAAAGGCCCGTTGCGCGGCGAAGTGATCGAAGAGAGCGTGCAGCTGACGCTGACCGAGCTCTGCCATGCATGCGGCGCGCAGCCCGATGTGATCGTGGAGCTGGTCGATCACGGCGTGATCGATCCCGAGGGGGCCAATGCGCACGATTGGCGGTTTGCCGGAGACAGCCTGCGGCGCTCGCGGCTGGCGCTGCGCCTCGTGCGCGACCTCGGCGTCAATGTGGCGGGCGCCGGCCTGGCACTGGAGCTGATGGCCCGAATCGACCACTTGCAGGCGGTGCTCGATGTGCTGAATCCACAGAGAAGCAGGCCATGAACTCCCGCAACGCATTGCCCGGCACCGCATCCAAAGGGGACGTGCATGAAATACATCCGCTGGTTCAATGAACTGAGCGCCGATGACGTGCCGCTCGTGGGAGGGAAGAACGCCTCCCTGGGCGAGATGTATCGCCA
>Ga0105248_10005580_pt1 | contig 13827 bp, 12 predicted proteins | sample KBSS34metaG_FD_81524 | JGI IMG/M metagenome (GOLD analysis project Ga0105248, IMG submission 81524) | Switchgrass rhizosphere microbial communities from Kellogg Biological Station, Michigan, USA - KBS S3-4 metaG | ecosystem: Host-associated > Plants > Roots > Rhizosphere > Soil | place...
TCCACCGTTATATAGGTGTAGGCGTTGGCGTTCATGCCGTCGATGACGATGACCTCGACCGAGAAGACGGCATACGCCTTGTTGGTGACCGGATTGAACGCGATCGCCTTCGGCCCCTGCGCGTGTCCCGGCGCGGGCGGCGGCCAGTCGGCCGTGCGCGTGTTCCTGTCGATGATGCCGATGGGCCCGCGCGAGTCTTCGGTGATGACGAACGCGCGGTTGCCGGCGGTCGCCGCAATCGCGAAAGGATGGCTCCAGGCCGGAATGCTGAAGGTCGTGGGGTGTACGTTCGATGGATCCCACGCGCCGCTGATGAGACGCACGTCGCCCGTGCCGTAGTGCGCGACGTAGAGGGTGTTGCTCCAGGGGTCGATCGAGAGCGCGGTTGGCTGGAAGGACTCGGTCGCGATCGTGTACCAGGTGTTGTCGGCGCCGTTCAGCAACGTGACCTCGTCGGTGGCCACGCTCGACATGCGCACGATGTAGACGATATTGGCCTCGGCATTGATGGCCATCGGCCCCTGCGATCCCACGGCGAGCGGTGTCGGCGTGAGGTTCGTGTCGGTGCCGCCGTCGATCACGCTGATCGTCGCGTCGCCTCCGTTGTTCACGTAGATCCGGTTCGTGAGCGGATTCAGGGCGACGAATTGCGGACGCGAGCCGACCGTAATGGTCTTGGTCGTGGCGTTGGCGGCATCGAGGACCGTGACGGTGCCGGCGCTCTCGTTCAGCGCATACACCTTGTTGGTTATGGGATTGACCGCGAGGAGCATCCGCGGCGAAGGCGGGAAGTCGAGGGCGGAAGCGGTCAGCGAGAGGAGGAGAGTGGCGACAAGGGCGAGGAAGGAGCGCATGACAGTCGTTTCGGGCGAAGGGGTACGAAGAACACGGACATCTTCGTAGCGGTCTTGGCCGAGTTCTGTCGGATCACTCCGGTCCCCGCGTAGGAACAGAGGAAACGCTTTGTTTTTGCTATTGAATTCCTGTATAATCGTCTGTTTTCGACGACAGTTCCTTGGCTTCCAATCGTGACCCAGGGCAGCTCGCGCAAGAGCCGCCCGTCACGGAAGCCTTAACCCACAAGGAGAAATTCCACTTGCGCCATTACGAGATCGTTTTCATCGTGCACCCCGATCAGAGCGAGCAGGTGCCCGCGATGATCGAGCGGTACCGCAACACCATCACGCAGGGCAACGGCGTCATCCATCGCATCGAGGATTGGGGCCGCCGCCAGCTCGCGTATCCCATCCAGAAGGTGTTCAAGGCGCACTACGTGCTGATGAACATCGAGGTCGAGCCGGCCACGCTTGCCGAGCTCGAGAACGCGTTCAAATTCAACGACGCGGTCCTGCGCCACCTCACCGTCGCCAAGAGCGAGGCCGAAACCGGCCCCTCCCCGATGATGAAGGAGGAGAAGTCGCGCAACGTGACCGATGGTCCCTCCGCGGACAAACCCGCCGACCGTGAAGGCAGCGCGCCTGCGCAGCCCGCGGCGGCCTGAGTAAAGGAATAGAGACATGGCACCTCCCTCCAGAGGCCGCGGCAAGGGCAAAGGCAAGTTCGCCAAGGGCAAGGACAACCGCAACCAGAACCGGGGCTTGTTCCGCCGCCGCAAGTTCTGCCGCTTCACCGCCGAGAAGGTGAAGGAAGTCGATTACAAGGACATCGCCGTCCTGAAGGACTTCGTGAACGAGAACGGCAAGATCATCCCGGCCCGCATCACCGGCACGAAGGCCCGCTACCAGCGCCAGCTGGGCGTGGCCATCAAGCGCGCCCGCTTCCTGGCGCTGCTCCACTTCACCGACCTGCACTGAGGACACGACCATGCAAGTGATCCTGATGGAAAAGGTGGTGAACCTGGGCGGCCTCGGCGACGTGGTGAAGGTGAAGGACGGCTTCGCCCGCAACTTCCTCATCCCGCAAGGCAAGGCCAAGCGCGCCACTGCGAAGAACCTGAAGGAATTCGAGGACCGGCGCGTCGACCTCGAGAAGAAGGCCAACGAGGCGCTCACCTCGGCGCAGGAGCGCGGCTCGAAGCTCGACAACATGAAGATCGACATCGCGCAGAAGGCCGGCGTGGACGGGCGCCTGTTCGGCTCCGTCACCAATGCCGACATCGCCGAGGCGCTGGACAAGCAGGGCGTTGCGGTGAAGAAGGCGGAGATTCGCATGCCGCAGGGCCCGCTCAAGCACATCGGCGAGTTCCCGATCACGATCCAGCTGCACTCGGACGTGCTCGCGAACATCACCGTGCACGTGGTGCCCGAGCAATAAGCGAAGCGAACCGCAGCCGGAAAAGGCCGCCCTCGGGCGGCCTTTTCTTTTGGGCTTTCGCGGGATTATTTTTTTCGTGCCAGCTCATCTGGTGAGCTAGCAAAAAAATATTCTCTTTCCCACAAGTTATTCACAGGAACTCGTATTGTGGGAAGGCAAACCGGGTGAAATACTCGCGCCTCGCGGTGACGGGGAACACCGCATCGACGCAGTACGAGGAGAAAAAACCTACCATGCCCTCGGCACCCGCAGGCTCGGAGCGCTTCGCTCGCCCCGGAAGCGTACCCGGCGACGCACAGGTCGAATCGCTGCGGCTGCCGCCCCACTCCGTGGAGGCGGAGCAGGCCGTCCTTGGCGGGCTGCTCCTCAGCAACGCGGCGTGGGACCGCATCGGCGATGTGATTTCGGAATCGGACTTCTACCGTTCCGACCATCGCGTCATCTGGCGCGTCATCACCCAGCTGATCGAGGAGAACAGGCCGGCCGACGTACTGACGGTGTCGGAGGCTCTCAAGGTTTCCGGCGAGATCAACGATGTCGGCGGGCTCGCCTACCTTCACCAGCTTGCCTCGGGAACGCCCAGCGCGGCCAACGTGCGCCGTTACGCGGAGATCGTCCGCGAGCGTGCCATCACGCGAAAGCTGGCCGAGGTCGGCACGAGCATCGCGGACTCGGCGTATTCGCCGCAGGGCCGCGAGGCGCGCCAGCTCCTCGATGAGGCCGAGACCCGGATCCTGGAGATCGGGGAAAAAGGTGGCCGGTCATCGGAGAGCTTCGCCAAGATGTCGGCCGTGTTGGCGGAGGTGATGAGCCGGCTGGACGAGCTGCACCGCAATCCGGCGAGCGTGACCGGGAAGGCCACCGGTTACGTCGATCTCGATGAGATGACCACCGGCCTCCAGGACGGCGACCTGGTGATCATCGCGGGCAGACCCTCGATGGGAAAGACGTCCCTCGCGCTGAACATCGCCGAGCATGTGGGCCTGGAACTCAAGTTGCCGGTGCTCCTGTTCTCGATGGAAATGGGCAGTACGCAGCTGGCCATGCGCCTTCTCGGTTCGGTGGGCAAGGTCGATGCGCAGAAGCTGCGCACCGGAAGGCTGGATCCGCAGGATTGGGATCGCCTGGGCGCGGCGCTCGGCAAGCTGAACGAAGCCCCGATCCTCATCGACGAAACCGCGGCACTCAATCCCATGGAGCTTCGTGCCCGCGCGCGCAGGAAGAAGCGCGAGTACGGCGGCCTGGGCCTCATCGTGGTCGACTACATCCAGCTCATGCAGGGCACGGATGCCGGCTCCGAGAATCGCGCCACGGAAGTCGGAGAGATCTCGCGCGGGCTCAAGTCGATGGCCAAGGAGCTCTCCTGTCCCGTCATCGCGCTCTCCCAGCTGAACCGCTCCCTCGAGCAGCGGCCCAACAAGCGCCCGGTGATGTCCGACCTGCGCGAGTCCGGCGCCATCGAGCAGGACGCGGACATGATCCTCTTCATCTACCGCGACGAGGTATATAACGAGGATTCCCCCGACAAGGGCATCGCGGAGATCATCATCGGCAAGCAGCGCAACGGGCCCATCGGCACCGTGAAGCTCACCTTCCTCGGCAAGCACACCCGCTTCGAGAACTACTCGGGCGCAAGCGGCTACTAGTGCGGCCGATCCGGGCCACGATCTCGGCCGCGGCACTGCGCGCCAATTACGCGGTGGCGCAGCGCGCCGCGCCCGGCGCCCGGGTGTATGCCATCGTGAAGGCCAACGCGTACGGGCACGGCTTGCAACGGGTCGCCGGTGCGCTGGCCGGCGCCGATGGCTTCGGTATCGTCGAGCTGGAGGGCGCCGTGGCGATGCGCGAAGGCGGCTCGCGCCAGCCCATCCTCCTCCTCGAAGGGTTCTTCGAGGCGGCGGAACTCCCGCTCATCGCGGCAAATGAACTCGCGACGGTCGTGCACTCGCACGAGCAGCTGCGAATGCTGGAAAGCACCCGCCCCGCCAGGCCCCTGGACGTCTTCTTCAAGATCAACACCGGCATGAACCGCCTGGGATTCGCGATTCCCGAGGCGCGCGCGATGCTCGAACGCCTTCGCAAGGCCGGCGTGGCCAAGTCGATCACGTTGATGACGCACTTCGCGGTATCCGAGAGGCCGGCGGGCATCGACGAGGCAATGCGGCGCTTCAACGACGCCATGAAGGGCATCGAGTTGCCGCGCAGTCTCGCCAATACCGCCGCCATTTTCGCGCACCCCGCGTCGCACGCCGATATCGTTCGACTGGGCATCGGGCTCTATGGCGCGACGCCCTTCGATGACCGGACGGCGCAGTCGCTGGGCCTCGTGCCCGCGATGACGCTCGAATCGAAGCTCATCGCGATGCAGGACCTGCCCGCGGGAGAAACCATCGGCTATGGCGGCACGTTTCGCACCGAAAAGCCCATGCGTGTGGGCGTGGTCGCGTGCGGCTATGGGGACGGGTATCCGCGCCATGCGCCGTCGGGAACGCCGGTGGTCGTGGATGGCGTGCGCGTGAAGACGGCGGGCCGCGTTTCCATGGACATGATGACGGTGGATCTCACGCCGGTTCCCGATGCGCGCGTGGGCTCGCGCGTCGTGCTGTGGGGTGAAAGCCTCGCCATCGATGAAGTGGCTGAGAAGGCGGGTACCGTCGGCTATGAACTCATGTGCGCGCTCGCGCCTCGTGTGCCGGTGCGGGAGGCGTGATGGCGCGCAGCAAGACCATCCACACGTGCACGGAATGCGGTGGCCAGACACCGAAGTGGCAGGGCCAGTGTCCCCACTGCAATGCGTGGAACACGCTCGTGGAGACGGCGCTCGAGATGAGCGTCGTGAAGGGCACCAATCGTTTCGCGAGCCTCGGCGGCTCCTCGGAAGTGGTCTCGCTCGGGGAAGTGGAAGCGGAGGACTTCCCGCGCCTTCCTACGCTCATCGGCGAATTCGATCGCGTGCTGGGCGGCGGTCTCGTCGAGGGCGGCGTGGTGCTTATCGGGGGCGATCCCGGTATCGGCAAGTCGACGCTGCTGCTGCAGGCCGCCGCGCGGCTCGCGCACCAGGTGCCGGTGCTTTACGTGACGGGCGAAGAGTCGGCGCAGCAAGTCGCCTTGCGTGCCCGGCGCCTCGGCGTCGATGCTTCGAAGGTACGGCTCTTCGCGGAGATCGAGCTGGAGAAGATCCAGGCCACGCTCGCGCAGGCAAAACCGCGTGTGGCGATCATGGATTCCATCCAGACGCTGTACAGCGGCGCGCTTACCTCGGCTCCCGGATCCGTCGCCCAGGTGCGCGAGTGCGCGGCGCAGCTCACGCGCGTGGCCAAGCAGTCGGGGACCACGATCATCTTCGTGGGGCATGTGACCAAGGAAGGCGCGCTCGCCGGCCCGCGGGTGCTCGAGCACATGGTCGATACGGTGCTCTATTTCGAAGGCGAGGCGCATACGAGCTTTCGCCTCATCCGCGCGTTCAAGAACCGGTTCGGCGCGGTGAACGAGATCGGCGTCTTCGCGATGACGGAGAAGGGCCTGCGCGAAGTGACCAACCCCTCGGCGCTCTTCCTGTCGCAGCACAACGCCGGCGTCCCCGGCTCGTGCGTCATGGTGACGCAGGAAGGCACGCGCCCCCTGCTGGTCGAGCTGCAGGCGCTCGTGGACGAGTCGCACGGCATGGCTCCCAGGCGGCTCGCCGTGGGCCTGGAGCAAAACCGGCTCGCGATGCTTCTCGCGGTGCTTCACCGCCACGCGGGAATCGCGTGCTACGACCAGGACGTCTTCCTGAATGCCGTTGGCGGGGTTCGCATCGCGGAGCCCGGCGCGGACCTCGCGGTCACGCTCGCCATCGTCTCCAGCCTGCGAGGGCGTGCGCTGCCCGAAAAGCATGTGGTGTTTGGCGAGGTGGGGCTTGCCGGCGAAGTGCGCCCGGTGCAGCGCGGGCAGGAGCGCCTGCGCGAGGCCGCGAAGCTCGGGTTCACGCACGCGATAATCCCGACGGGGAACAAGCCCAAGCAGCCGATTCCGGGGTTGCAGGTGGTCGCGGTCGAGCGGCTCGCCGAAGCGGTGGACTACCTGAAGGGCTAGCGGATCACCAACGCGACCAGCAGGCCGATCGCGGCGAGCACCAGCACCACGATCGCCGAGATCATGATGAGGTTGGAGGCGTTGCTGCCCCGCATCGAAGGCCCTTCGGCCGCAGGCTCGGCCGCGACTCGCGGCGGGACTTTTCGTTCGGGCGCGGGCTGAGGCTTCGGCGCCGGTGCGGCTGGCGCGGCTGGCGCGGCCGGCGCAGGCTCAGGCGGTGCTTCCTTCTCCGCCATCGCGGCGAGCGGGCTGGTCGCTTCGATCTTCCCGCGGTAGGCGCGCATCTTCTGCGTCTGCGAGATGTAGTCCTTGTACTCGTCGATGTCGCCCGTCTGCGCCATGAGCCGCATCGTGGCGTCGAAGGAGTCGAACGTCTTGGCGAGCGCGAGCGGCTTGGCTTCCTCCTCGGCCTTGGCATCGACGATGGGAATCGTGTCCTCCAGCGGCCTGGGCGCCGGGCGCGTGGGTGGCGCCGTCATCGCCTTCAGCGCCGCCGCGGGGCGCGAAGAATCCATCTGGCGGCGCACCTCGCGCAGGTCGTCGCCGAATTCCTTCACCGTCTGGTACCGGTCCTCGAGGAGCTTCGCCATCGCCTTCGCGACGATGAGGTCGAGCATCGGCGGCACGGCGCGGTTGTGCGAGGAGGGCGGCGGCGGCGTGGTGTTCACGGTCGCGTACATGATCGCGTTCACGTTGTCGCCGTCGAAAGGGGCGACGGCCGTGAGCGCCTCGTAGAGCACGACGCCCAGGGAAAAGATGTCGCTCCTGGAGTCGATCGCCTTGCCGATCACCTGCTCGGGCGACATGTAGCGCGGCGAGCCGAGGATGAGGCCCGTCATAGTCTTCACGGCGGAGTTGGGCAGTCGCGCGATGCCGAAGTCGGTGATCTTCGCGAGCGAGTTCTTGAGCACCATGATGTTCGACGGCTTCACGTCGCGGTGCACGATGTCCTGCTGGTGCGCGAAATGCAACCCGTCGGCCACCTGCGCGATGATGTCGACCACCTGGTCTGCGGGCGGAAGCTGCCCCGAAGCGATGAGGTCCTTCAGCTCCTGCCCCTCGAGGAACTCCATCGCCATGTACGCGACCTGGTCGGTCTTGCCCACGTCGTAGATCGTGACGATGTTCGGGTGGTTGAGGCGTCCCGCCGCCTTGATCTCCTGCTGGAAGCGCTGCTCGTACTCCTCGAGCTCCGTCTTCGAGAGGTTCAGGTTGATCGTCTTGATCGCGACGGTGCGGTCGATGAAGGGATCGACCGCCTTGTAGACGACACCCATCGCCCCCTGGCCGATCTCCGAAATTATTTTGTAGCGACCGAGCGTCGAGATCATCGAGTCCGTTCTACTGCTTCACCCCGGCCGTGGGCGGCTGCGCTCCCTTCTTCTGCGCCTCCTTCTGCTCTTTTTCCCTCATGGCCTTGAGCGCCTGCGCCTTCGCGGCGGCGAAGGTCTTCGTCCACGACGGATGGCCCGCCTCCGCAGGGGTCAGGTCGAATTTCGGATCGACGTCGTAGATCCTGACGAACTCGGCGCGGCACTGCGGGTATTTCTCGGTGAGGCACAAGGTGAACGCCGTGAACTTCATTGCGCGCACCTGGTCCTCCTTCGCCTTGAGGCCCTCCTTGAGGGCCGACGCGTAGAGCGCCTGCGCCGCAGGGTAGTCGCCCGCGTCGTACTTCACCATGCCGTCGTTGAGCATCTGCTCCGCCTTGCCCAGCGTGGTGAACGCGGAAGGCTTGCGCGCCGCGGCGGCTTCGCGCTCGGCGATGAGCTGGGTGCGCACGCCGCGATACACGGGCCCCCAGATGGGGTGCCCGTCCTCGGCCGCGGTGAGGGAAAAGTCCGGGTAGATCTCGAAGGCCTTGCGGAACTCGTCGCGGCACAGGGTCTCGCGCCCCGACACGCAATACGAGAACGCGAGGTACTTGCGCGCGCGCCCCTGCTCGGCCTTGGATAGCAGGCCGTGCTCGAGCGAGGCCGAAAGGCTCTTCACCGCATTGTCGTAGTCGCCGGCGTCGTACTGCTTCACGCCGTCGGCGAGTTGCTGTTGCGCCCTGTCGCGCAGCGAGGCCTCGGTGATCTGAGGAGCCGCAGGCTTGCTGGGCTCGCCCGACTTGGGCATCTCGGCGCACGCGGCTGCGAACAATGCCGCGGCGATGGCCGTGTAACGCATGAAGGGAGTGTGTGCGCTCATTGGAACCTGTGCCTTAGAGTGATTTCCTCACGCGCCTTCACGTCCACGCTTTCCGTGTGGGCTGGGAAGGTCGTGTTGCGGAACTCGATCTTGTATTTGCCCGGGTCCAGCTTGATGAACTTCTTCGGCGGCGAGACGCCCTGCGCTTTTCCGTTCACGTAGATCTCGCCCCACGGCTTGATGTCCAGGAACACCGTGGCAGGCGGTATTGCGCCGGCCTTGGATGCTTCGCCTGCCTTTGTCTCCCCTTTGGCTGCCGCAGTCTCGGTCGCGGCCTTGTCCTTGGCCGCTTTCTCCCCTTCCTTCTTCACATCCTTGGCTGCGTCCTTTGAGTCCTTGCCCGCGGCCGAAGGCGGCGCGGGCTGCGGGATCACCGAAGGCGAGGGCGCCGGTTCGAGCACTTTCGAGTCCGGGGCCTTGGCGGGCTCGGCCTTTGGCGCTTCCGCGGTCTTCACGGGCTCTACCGCGGGCGTCGCCGCCTTCGCGGGCTCGGCGGGCTTGTGAACCTCTGCCGCCGGCGTGGTCGCGGCAATTTCCCCAGGCGGGGTCGACGGCTTCTTGATCATGAGGAGCACGACCAGCACCGCGACGAAAAGCGCGAGGCCGCCGGCGACCATCGAAAGCTTCTTCCTGTCGTTCACGAACGCGGGAATGCTCAGCGTGACGGTTTGCGAGCCGGTTGCCGCGGCGGACGACTTGCGCGCGTTGGGCGAAGTCGACGTCGCGCGGTCCTTCATGCCGTCCTTGGCTTTCTGCAGCGCGCCTTCGTGGTGGCCTACCACGTAGATCTCGTGCTCGCGCACGTGCTTGTCGGTGCGCGATCCCTCGTAATGGAAAAGCTTTGCGTATTCGCTCGCGAGATTCGACACCACGTCGTAATACGACCGCGACACGACGATCTGTCCCGGCCGCGCGAAGCTCATGATCCGCTGCGCGACGTTGATGCCGTCGCCGATGATGTTCGGGTGCCCGTTGATGTCCTTCACGAGCTTCACGGGACCGAGGTTGATGCCCATGCGCACCGAGTCTTCTCCGGAGCCCTCGACTATCGTGGAGCTCATGCCTTCGCGGACCATCGCTTCACGCAGGGACAGCGTCACGAAGAGCGCGTCCTCCGGATCTCCCAGGAAACTGATGGCCGCACCGTCGCCGGTGTCGAGAATGATGCGGTCGTTGACGGGTATGTCCTTGATCGCCTCCGACAGGTTGGAGGTGAGGCTCGTCTTCAGGCGAATCTGCTCGGTGACCGGCTTCTTGGAATACCCCACCAGGTCGATGAACACGACGCTGCAGATGAAGGTACGGTTTGCCTGATCGAGCATGGGCGGCGTTTGCGGCCGGTTTCTAAATTAGTTGTGGTTATGCAAGGACTTGCAGGCCGAATTTCGGGCGATTCCTAGTTTAACCGATTCCTTGCCATGCAGCCTGTGTTTGAGTTCACAAAAAGACGGTCATGCCATTCGCGTTTGTTGCGTCAGGTCCCAGCAGGTACAAGAGTGAACGCGCGGCCGATTGCGCGGAGCGCAGGCGCCCGCGATCCTCGCCGGGGTGGCTCTGCATGCGCTGGGGCGTGGCGATCGGTCCCGGAATGAATACGTTCATGCGCGGCTTCCCCCTGTGCTCGAGCTCCTGCGCCCAGATCGAGGCGAGCGCCGGCAGCGCGGATTTGGCGACGGCGAATCCTCCCCAATACGCAAGCGGCGTGGCTCCATGCGTTTCCCCCACGAAGACGACGGACGAGTCCGGCGCGGCCTGGAGCAGCGGCAGGCACGCCCTTGTGAGCGCAAAGGGGGCGATCAAGTTCACTTTCAAGAGCTGCGACCATTGCTCCGGAGTCTGCCCCGCGAGCGGGCTGAGGGGCACGAAATGCGCGGCACAATGCACGATCCCGTCCAATCGCTTCAGCTCGCGGCGGATGAGCTGGACCAGCGACTCGTATTCGGTCGTGCCGGCCGCGCCGAGGTCGAGCGGGATCATCGCCGGCGTGGGGCCGTCCGCCCCGATGATCGCATCGTACGTCGCCGCGAGCTTTTCCCGGCTTCGCCCCAGCAGCGCGACCGTCGCGCCGCAGCGCGCCGCCTCCAGCGCCACCGCCTGTCCGAGTCCCTGCCCGCCCCCGGTGACCAATATGACGCGATCACGCAGCATGGTTGTCGCGGCGACATAGTCGTCCGGAATGCGCGAAGTGCTTTCGGTCATGGCGATGGTGCGGCGCTCCCGGCGGCCATTCGCCCGGCCTCGAGGCCGCTGCGGATCGCGCCTTCGAGTGTCGCGGGGTAAGGACCCGCAGTGTAGTCGCCGGCGAGGAAGAACCGTGGTGCGGATGTCGCATTCCGCGGCCTGAAGATTCCCGGCCTGCACGCGAACGTCGCACGCTTTTCGGTGATCACCTTCGCCCAAAGCGGTGAGGGCAGGTTGCCGAAGGCCTGCGCGATCTCGCGGTGGGCGAGGGTGCCCAGGACGTCATTGTCGAGATCGAGATGCGCACCCGAGGCCGAGATGACGGCGGCAAGCAGGCCGCGCGATCCGGAAAGCGACTCGCGGTCGAATACCCATTGCACGTGGCCGCCGGTAAGGCCCACCATCGGGAAGGGAAGCGCCACCGACGTCTCGTATTGAAGGTACACAGTCGCGATCGGTTGGTGCTCCATGGCGTCGATCGACGCCCGCATCGAATCTAGGGCGCGGCATCCCTCGATGAGCGCGCCCACCTGGAACGGGGCCACGGCGCATACGACGGCATCGAAAGGGCGCCTGACGCCGGAGATTTCCAGCGACCATCCGTCGCCGTCGGGCTCGATCGACGCCACGCGCGCGCCGAGCGAAATCTCGGCGCCGCGCTGCCCGAGCCACTCGATGGCTGCGTCCGGAAACAACGCCGAGAGGTCCTTGGCGGGAATCAGGAGGTCCGAGTCGGACCGGCGCTTCAGGAGCGAGTCCTGGACGACTTTCGCGAATACGCGTGCGTCGGCCTCGGCGACCGGCGTATTCATCGCCGACACGCACAGCGGCTCCCAGACGAATCGGCGCGCCGCGGAAGTCTGCCGCGTGTCGTCGAGGTACTCCGCGACGGTCATGCCGTCCCGAGGCTCGAGATCGGCCATCAGTCGCATGATGGCGATGCGGTCCGACCACGTGATTCCCTTCGCGCGGGCGAGAGCCACCAGCAAGTGAAGCGGCATCGGAAGTCGCGGCGCGCGCAGCTCGAAGTGCCCCGGAAACACGAGCGTGAGTGGCGTGCGCACCAGCGCGTCCGCACCGACGCCGACCGTTCGCATCAGCGCCAGCGTCGACTCGTACGCCCCGAGCAGGAGATGCTGTCCGTTGTCGAGAAGGGCGCCCCGGTATTCGACGCGGCGCGCGCGCCCTCCCGGGGTGCGATTCGCTTCGAACACGCTTGCCGCGCACCCGGCATCCACGAGCGCGATCGCCGCCGCGAGGCCGGCATATCCGGCCCCGACCACCGCGACGCGCCTCACTCGCGAACCCACGTCTTCCACGCGATCCAGAGCTTCCTCAGCGGCGTGAGCGTGACGCGCTGATCCAGCACCTGGAAGCCGTCGCGGCGGATCTCCTCCAGCAGCGTGCGGTAGATGGCGGCCATGATGAGGCCCGCGCGCTGGTTGCGACGGTCGGCGGGCGCGAGCTTCGAGAACGCGAGGTCGTAGAACGACTGCGCGCGCTCTTCCTGGAAGGCCATCAGCTTCACGAACGCCTCGCCACCTTTCCTCGCGAGGATGTCCTCGGCCGTGAGCCCGAAGCGCGCGAGCTCGTCCTGCGGCAGGTAGACGCGGTCCCGGCGTGCATCCTCGCCTACGTCACGGATGATGTTGGTGAGCTGGAACGCGGTGCCGAGCGACTCCGCGTATTCGAGCGTCGAGGGCTCGCCGAAGCCGAAGATGGAGGCGGAGAACTGCCCCACGACGCCGGCGGCGCGATGGCAATAGAGCTTCAGCGCCTCGAAGTCGGGATAACGGTGGTACACCAGGTCCATCTCCATTCCGTCGATGATCTCGTTCAGGCGCGCGGCGTCGATGCCATGCCTCGCCGTGAAGGGTGCGAGCGCCTTCGTGACCGGATGCTGCGGGTGGCCGGCGAACAGGTTCGCCACTTCGGTTCGCCACCACGCGAGCTTCGTGCGCGCGACGCCGGTGTCCGAGGCTTCATCCACGACGTCGTCCACCTCGCGGCAGAACGCGTAGAGCGCGGTGATCGCTTGCCTCCTCTCCGCGGGAAGGAAGAGGAAGCTGTAGTAGAAGCTCGAGCCGCTCGCCGCGGCTTTCTGTTGGCAATACTCGTCGGGCGTCATATGGCCTGGCCGAGAATCCGCAGCCAGTCGATCTTGCCGAGGACCGGCCGATGGCGGAATACATCCCCGCGCGCGGCGCCGATCTTGTCCAGGATGCGCCGTGCTCCGGCGATGGTTGCGCGGATCTCCAGCCCGCAGCGCCCCGGTAGGGACCGCGCGAGCGGGACACCGCGCTCCAGCAGCTCGCGCGAGCGCGCGCACTCGAATTCCATGAGCGAGCGCCAGCGATCGTCCGCGCGCTGCGCGGCAATCGCATCCTCGGTCACGCCGAAGCGCGCGAGGTCCTCCTGCGGGATATAGAGGCGTCCCTTGCGCCAATCGACCGCGACGTCCTGCCAGAAGTTGATCTGCTGCAGCGCCGAGCAGATCGCATCGGACTGCTCGCGCGAATATCCGCCGCCTTCGCCCGTGCGTTCAAACACGTGCAGCACGAGGCGGCCCACCGGATCGGCCGAACGGCGCGAGTAGTCGAGGAGCTCCGCATAGGTCGCGTAGCGCTGCTTTGTCACGTCCTGGCGGAATGCGTCGATGAGGTCGCGCAGCAGGGCGGTGGGCAACGCGAACTCCCGCCGCGCCTGCGCGATCCGCGCGAAGTCCGCTTCGGGCTCGCGGCCGGCGTCCATCGCATCCAGCGCGCGCAGGTAACGATCGAGACCCGCGAGACGCTGCGCATCGCTCGCTGTGCCTTCATCGGCGATGTCGTCGGCGCCCCGCGCAAAGCCGTAGATGGCCTCGATGGGCCGCCGGACGGCCGCTGGAAGCAGCCACGACGCCACCGGAAAGTTCTCGTAATGGTCGACCGGCAAAGGTAGCGGAAGCGATTGAATTTTCTGGATTATATCGGCCGGCAGTGGGGTTTGGCGCGACGCGGGAAAAACATGTTTTCGGGTATAATTCAGCGACCGCGAAAGTGGCGGAATTGGTAGACGCACTGGATTTAGGTTCCAGCGCCGAAGGGCATGGGGGTTCGAGTCCCA
>Ga0105248_10005581_pt1 | contig 13827 bp, 12 predicted proteins | sample KBSS34metaG_FD_81524 | JGI IMG/M metagenome (GOLD analysis project Ga0105248, IMG submission 81524) | Switchgrass rhizosphere microbial communities from Kellogg Biological Station, Michigan, USA - KBS S3-4 metaG | ecosystem: Host-associated > Plants > Roots > Rhizosphere > Soil | place...
CTGGTAGCCTTCCTTGGCCTTCACATATTTATCGGCCGAATCTGCTGTTTCGACAATCTTTTCGGTCGCTTCATCAGCGGTCGAAGTTGTCTGGTTGTTCGCCTGGTATTGAACTTCCGGCAGAATCGACGGCGAATAGGCCGGCGGCGGCGGTACGAAATAGCTGTGGGCGCGACGAGTCTTGGTCGTCGCTTGCTTGCCTTTAGCCTGGGCAGCCCCATCGCAGATAGGCAGTGTGAGCAAAGCTAGTGCGGCCATCAAGCATACGTTCTTGGTAGCGCTAGGTCTTATTGGTTTGAAACAGGTCATGCAGTCCCCCAAAACTCTTGTATGGTCGATTTCTCGACCGTTTCCGAGACTATCCAGTCTCCAAGAGTGTGCAACTTCATGAATCATACCACCCGGCAAAATATATCAAACTGGGCCGTGAAGCGATATCGATTAAAATTATTGGTTAAACCACTTGTGCTGCCTCGGGTGGCGGATTTCACCCTGAGGTCCAAGGTTCTTGGCATCATCCGGGTCCCATGTAGCCACGGCCTGGCCCCACCACGCTTTGCCGTCGACGATTGTGGCGTCCGTTGTGCGGGTTTTGCGCTTTGTGCCTGTCTTCTTTTGCTCGCCTATTTCGTCCGTCTTGCCGCTTTGCTGTTGTTGCAACCGCTGCTGCATCTGTTGCCTCAAAACCTCTTTGGCTTTCTCGAGCCGGGCCTGTTCCATAAGTAGTTGTATCTTGACTTCACCGCTGTCAGAATGGCAGCTTTCGACCGGTTCAGTCTGTGTGTAACAGGCCAGTCGCTCAAGATCCTGAGTCCAGGGGTTTACGCGCGGATTCGCTTCCGTCGTTGTTGGCTGCAATAAAGCTGCCTGGTCCGATGAGCGGGCAGTTTTTCCGGGCAGCAGGCCAAGAAATAGCTCGCGTATGCGCTCTATAAAGATCATTTTGTTTGCTCCGAAGATCACATGGAGAACCGTCATTTCTGACGTATTCCCAAGCCCGTCTGGCGGTAACGGGTGTCTGATCCTTGGTTAAGTTCAGTTAAGATGTATCGGCGACTAACTCGCCAGTTCTATACCGGCATTGATGCCTGCATTTATACCTGCTCCTGATCCCTGCATGGCCGTCAAAACCAACTGTGGGACGGCCTGTTCAATCTTTGGGAGGTCTAGCCTGAGCTGATATTCGCCCGGTGGCTCGAAGCAATGAATACAGCGTGCTTCGTATTGGGCGTCACCGACCAGGATTGTTTCTTGTGACTGGACCAGGCGCTGGGTGCGGCAGGCAAAGTCAGAACCGCATTTGCGACAAACTGCCAGAAGCTTGTCCACTCTATCAGCCATGGCCAAAAGTACCGGTACCGGGCCAAAGGGCTTGCCTCTGTAATCGAGGTCCAAACCGGAGGCAATGATTTTTTTCTTGTGTCTGAGTAGATGTTGAATCACATCGACAATGTCGTCTTCAAAAAATTGACTTTCGTCCAGGCCGATAACAACAGCATGGGACGAGTATTTGAGGATTTCGGCTGAACTCTCTACTACGATTGCTTGTGAAGCCATTCCATTGCGAGATTCGACGTAGTTAGCTCTGGAGCGCGTATCTGTAGCCGGTCTTACAATGATTGTAGGTAAATAGGCCAATCTGGCGCGTTCAATTCTCCGGATCAGTTCACTGGATTTGCCGGCGCTCATGCAACCAACAATCATTTCAAAACGATATCCGCTAAACATCTTAGACTTGTCTCCAAATGCAGTAGTGACGCCGAGCAGGGCGATTGGTGCAAAGTGTATGTAAAATGCCGTTTCTTTTCTTTTGAAAGATGCCAGGCGGTATCTATGGTAACCAAATTTGAACCGATCTAAAGATCAAATCGCTTTCATAATCGGGCTTCTGGATTGGAATTAATATGTTGCGACCGGCTTTATATCGATTGTTTATGCTTCGAGATCTGCTGCTCTTTGGCACCGTATGTGGTGCCAAGGCTGCTATGGAGATCGGATTATTCCTCTGCCAGCGTCGCCCCAAGCAGATATTCCTGGTTGAAATACTTGATCACCTGGCTGAGGTTACAAAAGGCCTCGACAACGGCCTGGGCGGCCAGTGCCTGGGCAAATGTACGTTCGCCGGTGCTGACTATCGGTTCACGAATGGCCGTGGCCGCCGCAAAATCCAGAGCCAGGACGGAAATGGCGTTGAGCTGCAGGCTAGCCAGCACCGGCAGGCTGCTCCTTACCGCTGTCAGGCCCCCCAGGCCCAGGGCCAGTCGCATCAGTTCGTTAGCCAGCTCGCGCACAAAGGATGAAGCGCTGAGAATGTCCGCGGCTGCAGCCTGAGTATGGGTGCCAAGGCCAAACTCCTCACCGGCTTTGACTTTGAAGCCGCCAAGGTTGTGCAATTCTTGTAAAAGCGTGGCCCGAGCTTCTTTGCTGTCCGCTTTCACGGAAAGTTCCAGAAGGCGTTCCTCCAACTGATTGAGCCTTTGTAGGTGGCGGCCTGCGGCATTACCGAAGGCATTGAAGTCCCTGGCCAGGGCCAGGTCGCTTGAAGTTTCCCGCCCGCGGCTGCGCAGGGCTTTTTCGAATTCCAGGGATTTGCGTCGCAGTAACCGTTCCAGGTCGAGCAGCGCCTGAGCCATTTCGCGAGCGGCTATGAGCAGCGCCAGCTTGGCTCCGGTCATGAAACTATCTTCCTTGAGCAAGACATCGCTAAGGTTATTTTCTATCAAGCTTGGCGCGCTTTCGCCAGCGCCGGGCAAATTGCCGATGATTTCAAGAGCTCGTCTTTCCACCACTTCTTCCAGATTATCCAGCAGGGCCAGTCCGTCTGCCGAACTCGTGGGCGTGACGACAAATTCGTTGCGCCACTGGCCGCTCAGGATTTCGTCGCAGACCTGCGCTTTAATCCGGTTGAAAGTGGGTTCATTTATAGACTGTTGTCGGTCTACCCTTAACCGGGCTTTATATAGGGTACAGAGCCCTTCTATTAGATACGGGTGAAAATATTGCCGACCTTTGAAGGTCGGATCTTGTCTGCGGCCTGCTATCCAGCGTGCTGTGCGCGGGCCCCAGTAAGCGCTCACCGGTACTTCAATTTCGCCCAGAGCATCACGCTCCCAACGGGTCTCAAGCTTTTTGCCGCTCACTTTACAGCTCCCGGAAGTCGCGATCATCACTATCCTCGGCCTTCCCCCCCGCCCTAGAATCGGAGATAGCATTGTACAGATTTCACCCAAGAGGCAAATGACAAAATTCTCCAGGGCTATTGCCTTTGTTGAATCTCTTTTAAGGTGCGTTTGGCCAGATCCATAGCCGCGGCATTGACACCACCTGTAGTGACATAGCGCGTGCGGAAACTGGTTAAATCTTTGTCCGGTGGCCGGTTGACGTCGCCACTTTGAACCGCATTTATAAAATCATTGAGATCCTGCGTCGCCGGCCCATACTGTTCTTTACCGGCTAGAGCCAGACCGTGAAGCAGAATGGCATGAACATCCTGACCGCCATTTTTTTGATACGTAGTCAATGCCACCAGCGCCTCATCAAAATTTCCGCTTTCTATGAGACATTTTGCTAAACCTAGATATGGTGCCGGTCGCTTCGGATCTATTGCCGCTGCCCGCTGAAAATCAAAGAGCGGTTCCTTCAGATAGCCGCCTCTGACCAGGGCGTTGCCCAGATTGTGTCGAAGCTCTGCTGAGTCCAGGCCAATTGATTTTGACAGATCCAGGCAGTCCACATATTCGGCGACCGCTTCTTTGTCGCGGCCCAGGGCCGCCAGAGTTGTCGCCAGCCAGAAATGTACAGAGAGATTGTTCGGACGCTGATCCCTGAATTTGCTGAAGGAGCGCAGTGCATCGTCGTACTGACGGGCATCAAAGGCTGCGCGTCCGGCCTTCAAGTCGGTAATGTCTATGCTTTTGGCCGGTTGTTGGGTCGGCTGTTGAGCAGGCTGTTGAGTCGGCTGTTGAGCAGGCTGTTGCGGCTGCGCTTGCGTCTGCACTGGCACTGGCACTGGTGTCTGCGCTTCAGCGGTCGATTGCACAAGTGTCAGGAGGGCGCAAAGTAAGAGCGTGCCCGTCCGCAGTGAGCCCAGGGCGCGAGCCGGAGCACTACTCCGGGCATCAAATAGGATAGGAATCAATGGCTTCTTTGAGCCGATCTTTGTCAATTGGTCCATAGCAGCGATTGTAGCGGATTAAGGCCCTTAGATTGCTGGCCTGCGGGTCCTCAAGATGGACCGCTTCAGTGACAACTCCAATGATGGCAACGTAATTTTCAAGCTCCACTTGACCAACTAGTTTAAGCGAAAACGCAGCCAGGCTGTCCTTTATATATTCGAGGCCGGAGCCGGCAAACTGCGACTTTTCAAAACCGGCGGCGCTCAGCTTGTCCTGGTCCTGACCGGCCGAGAGTAGACTCATTTTTTCCAGTTTCTCAAGCTGTTCATAGGCTACGACTGAAACGGCAAATTTCCCGCTCTCAAAAATTGCCCTACCCGTGCGACTTTTTTTGAGGACACCGCTGGACAGAGTCAGTGGTTCCAACTGGGCGTAGGACACTGTGCTGATCATTGCCAGCGTCTTAGCGCTCTGGCTGTCAAAGGCTGTAACGACAGTGACCGGCGAAGCAATGAGCTTAGCTGCACCAATTGCTTGTGAATATCGTAATTCAGTCATTTGATGGTTCTCTACTTATTGGTCTTGGTGCTTGTTGTCCATGGCCTCAAGGCCCGACATAACCGGAGCGACAAATAGTGACTTGCCCGGTCTTAGACTGGGTGCGTTTACCCGTGGTGTCCGATCTGTTATGCGACCGGTAACGGCACCGTCTACATTGGGATCTAGGGATTTGCCTCTAATATGCTCGCCGATCAAATCTACCTGTGAGTACTTGAGTGGCTGTACACCCAAGTCCTGATGCACTTCTTGAATCGTTTTGTCGCCGAACATTTTGAACTTTGTCCACTTGTCCAGGGGATGGAAGCGCGCCGCCACCTTATATGTTTTGTTGGGATCGATGGGCTCAAACTGGCCGGCATCGTTCTTGAACTGAATGTCTATGATTCGCTGCCCACCTCCATTTTCGGTGATCGGAGCCTTACTGGCGTCGTAGGTGTATTTGAGTCGATCGCTCACCTGGGCGAAGTTACCCGGTTCGTCCACCAGCACTTCACGCTGATGCAGAAATAGGCCCTTTACCTGTTCCATCAGTGTCGGTTTGGGGTCGGCGATGCGTTCCCGCACTCCGTATTCCAGCGCGTCCTTGAGCTGCGCTCCGGTCAGATTCATCAGGGCCAACTCGGTCTTTTCACCCTCGACATTGCCGGCATTCATAACGATATTGGCCAGGTCCAACCGGCTCAGTTCTTTATTGGCAGTTAGTCCGGAGCGAATGCCGCCTGAATGAACCAATACCACATCCGGTGCCTGATCCCCCAGTCTGGTTTTTAGTCCGTTATAGAGAGCGTCGGCATACAGATTGGCAATTGGCGTTTCGCGGTTTCTACTGTTGGCTATGCTGTAAGTTTTTATGGCGCGGCTGTCGTACTTTTCTGATTTGAGGCTGTTGATCGCCCCCAGGTTGTCGTCCAAAAATTGGCGTGTCGGCGGATCTTCTGCTATGCCCGAGTCAATCTGATGCAGCTTGGAAGAAGTCTGATAGCGTGAGGAAGTGCCGTCCGGTAGGACTTCCTGATGAAATTCGCCCAGCCACTTACCCGAATGCCCTGCTTGCACAATCGGAATTTCGTAGCCACCCGAATTGCGATAACCGACTAGGGGCAATTTGGCGGTCAGACTCATGGGGTCGCCTTTTGGAGTGCCGACCCAATAGGGCCGAGGCAAGGCGTCGTGTGAGTGGGCTCCGATTATGCCGGATACTTTGACATTGTTTTCAATCAGGCCCTGAGCCAGTTTGATGTCTTCTCCCAGACCGAGATGCGAGTGTATCTGGAAAATAGTAACGCCTTCGCCTTTCAGTTTGTTGATCGTGGCAATCGTTGTTGCCAGCGGGTCTTGATACTTGATTTGACCAAGTGCCCCTTCTTCCGTCGTCAGACCTATCGTGCCCAACTTGGTAGATCCCCAGGGAGTGTTGACGTCGCGCACTGCATATGGTTTCAGTATGCGAGCGTAATCTGGGTAAGCCGAGACATCCAAATTGGCGCTTATTAGCGAAACATCGGGATGGGCTTTGAGGAGCGGCTCCATCATGGCCGGATAGCGAGGAATATCGAAACGTCCGCCGGGCGCGTCGTAAGGATGATTGCCGGGGACAATTTCTTTGGCGCCCATGTCCATAAGGGCGCGGTTCTCAATTTCGCCGCCCTTGGTAAAGGCAAAATTGACCCGACCGGATTCTATGTCCCCAGGCACAACAAAACGTGTGTCGGCGCCATTTTTGGCTGAGATTTTCATACGTGTATCGAGCAGAGTTTTGATTCTGGGCAATTGTTCGGTATTGCTGTGGAAATCATTGATGTGATAGGTGTCGAGCTGGTATACATTTCGTTCGGGGTTAATGGCCGCTTTTGTTCTGCCTACCACTTCCTGATGCCGTCCGATCAGGGTGCCGCCCAGACCGAGTACGCCCCCAAAGGCGCCACCCGAGAGAATATCCTTGCCTACATCGACACTGGTTTTGCCCAAACCGGAAAGTGGATCCTTGCTGATATCCTGCCAGTTGTCGACGAAGCGATGTGGGACAGACCAGATGCCCGCACCTGTAGCACCGCCGACGATACCACGGCTGACGTTGGTCTTGGTGCCGACAATAAGTGATTCTTTGGCCATCAGTTTGCCGGCATCAAAAGCCGTCGACTCTGCCACTTGTGCACCGAGCTCTTGCTGGCCGATCTTGGTGAACATACGATTGGCAATTTTGCCCTCAGCCATGCTGGCGCCAATACCGGCCAGGGCATCAACACTCCCCCAGGCCAGATCTTTGACCGAAAGGGTGCGATCTTTTTCATCCAACAAAAGGTGCTCGCCCGCTCCTTTTATGCTGTATTTGGTCACCGCCCCGGCCGCCATGGCCATAGGCACGGTCAGTGCTCGGTAATTATGAGTCAGATAGGCCGCCCCTACCGACATGACGACGGTGCCGACTACGCCGGCAGAGAGGCTGGAGGCGAATTCGGCTATGCCTTCCTTGAGTTCGACATGGTTTTCCGGTGCGGCCTCGGGCTTGGTTCCGCCGCCTGTCAGCTTGGCCAGGCCTCGGTGGGCGGCGCTGAGATTATCGGTTGGACTGTTGCTGGCAAAAGCCTGCCCCCGAGTGGTGCATTGCTGCTGGGCCAGGAGCGAAAGTGACTGACTGAGCGAAGCTTTGAAATTTGCATCCGGGGCAAAGCTCGAATCGCCCAATAGCGCCGGACTAAGACTGCTGTGTCTATCAGTTGCCAAATGTATCCTTTCCCCTTGTTAACCGCTGACCCCACAGTAGCCCATGTATTTAATTTTGATAAGGTAGAGTTGTACGATCTACTGCGTAGGTTCCCCAGTGAGAGCTAGAAAAATTTATCTACCATGAGCGACCCCGGCAAAACCCAGTGCCTGCAATTGATTGAGGGGTTGGAGACAATCTGCGCCCGTTGTCGGCGAGAGCTGTGCCTGCGGCAGCAGGTGCTAAACCTGGCTCTGGGCGCCGAGCAGGACCTTCTTTGTCTGACTTGCCTGGCCCAGGATAATGGCAATAGTCGCGAGCAAATGTTGGCAAACCTTGGTCCCTATGTGATTTCGCGTGAATGTTTCGCTCGCGAATGGAAAAAGTACGGCGACCGAGGGGCCTGCCCCGATCCGGTCGGTTGCTTACCCGAAAACTGTTTTTCCTTCACGTAAAACTTCCCCATCTTGGATAACCTGTGGTTCATGCACCAGTTGGACTTGCGCGGCGTAGCCTGCCCGATGAACTTTGTTAAAACCAAACTCAGGCTGGACAAGCTTGAGGTCGGAGAGTTGCTCGAAGTATTGCTGGATCATGGTGAACCCTACGAGAGTGTGACCGAAAGCGTGCAAGCAGACGGGCATAGTATCGAGAAGGCGGAAGTTGGCAGCAGCGGCTTTGCCACCGTCGTCATCCGCAAAAATGGTTCATAGCTATTTGACAAGAACGTGGCAGGAGCGGTACAAAGCCGCTAGTGTGGAGTTTGCAAGTTTAGGTGTCTTTAATGACCGGCCAGGGCCCAGCCAAATTATTTTTTCAATTGAGCGTAGCGTTTACTGTCTCTAGCCTCGGCTTGTGGCCGATGCCGGCTCTTGCCGAAGGCGCCGTTTCGCCGCATCGCACTGCGCCCAGCGCCGAGGCCCAGGCCAACGAACGATACACAAGTGACGAATTGGCCCAGATGAAGAGCCAGATAGAAGCCGAGCCCTCCGACGCCAAATTGCGTTACAACTATGCCGAAGCTTTGAAAAAATCCGGACGCTTAAAAGAAGCGGCCCGCGAATACCTTGGTGCCACCGAGCTCGATCCCGGTCTCTATCACGCTTATCACCAACTTTCGCTCTGTACCGGTGAAAAGTCTTTGATCGAAGAGGCCATTTCGCGCCTCAACTTTCTCAAGGAAGAAAAGCCCAAGGATCTGATGTTGCGCGTGGCCCTGTCCGAACTCTATGAGAAAAGAGCAGAGTACTACCAGGCCTCGCGTGTACTGGTGGACATCATTTATCTCAATGCCGTGCCCGAAAAATATTTGACCAAAATCAATAACAGAGTGCGTTTTTTGCAGTCTAAAGTCAAAGATGGTCAGGCCCTGGACAAAGCCGCCTCCGGTGACGCGACCGAAGACGCAGGCCCTGCGCCCTTGCCCGAGGCCACACTCAGCCGCGACCTTTCAATTTCCAAAGTAAAAGAGCCAAGAGTGATGCAGGGATTTGGCCATGCCACGCTTTTGCCTTAGGGCTCGGCAACCGATTTCCACGCTGTTTCCAGCGCTCCTCCTATCCTTGCTTTGCGGCTGCGTTCTCTGCTCGTGTTCCTCTCGCCTGGAGACCAACCCTGCTCGCATGGGCAAGGTAGAAACCGCCCAGCCTGCCGGCGTCACGGCTCTCGTGGCAGACGCAGGTGGGGATGGGGATATGGCCACGATGGAAGTGGTTTCCAATGGCTGTCTCAAGGCCTGGCGTATGGCTTGCCGGGGTGACGAAAAGGGTTCTCTGGCGGTGCTGGAAGACCTGGACAAGCACTATCCCGGGGTGCTCTCAATTCAGCGCATGGAAGGCCAGGTATACGAACACTTTGGTCGTAACGATTTGGCTGTCGTGCACTATCGCAAGGCGCTGAATGGAAATGAATTCAGCAGTTTTCATGCTTTTAAATTGGCTGAAGCTATGCGTAAAAATGGTGACTACAAGGGCGCCGAGGACTACTATCGAAAAATTTTGGCCAAGACACCGCAGTTTGGCGCTGCTGCTCTAGGTCTGGCCAAATGCTTACTGGTAGCTGATAAGCAAAGTGGCGAAGCACGCAATTTGCTCAGTCAGGCCGCCACTGATCCGCTGGTCAGTAAAGAGGCACAGACTTTGCTGGACAAACTTGAGCCCGGCGCTAAAGCTGGAAATTAGTAAGGGCTTTCGCTGGCTGGCCTATCGTCGTACAATGGGTCTTGCATGAGGCGGCAAGATTAGCCGTCTTTCACCTGTTGGAGGGGCGTCATGGTTAAAGAAGCAACCGAACTGGAAAAAATGAACACGGGTCTGGCTGAAGAAATTTCAGTAGACGGTTTTGATTATGTCGAGTTTTTCGTCGGTAATGCTCTGCAGGCATGCTACTACTACCACCGTGGTTTCGGCTTCGATGTAGTCGCCTATCGAGGACTGGAAACCGGTGATCGTGACAGTGTTTCTTACGTCCTCAAACAAGATCACGTCAATATCGTGTTGACCAGCCCGTTGCGAGCCGACAATCCCATCAACGATCATTTGGTCAAGCATGGAGACGGCGTTAAGAACATCGCCATGCGCACCCGCGATTGTGCTAAAGCTTACGAGACTGCCATCGCCCGTGGTGCTAAGAGCATTCACCCGCCCCAGATCGTGGAAGATCACAATGGCGTTTACAAGTCGGCTGCCATTGCCACCTATGGCGATACCATTCATACCTTTGTCGAGCGCGGCGATTACAAAGGTCTGGCTCCCGGATTTAAGCCTATTACCGGCAAAGATGGCCGCGGAGTGGGGCTAGTTTCCATTGATCATATAGTCGGCAATGTGGAAGTAGATCATCTGGCCAAATGGGTTGATTTCTACAAACACATTTTTGGTTTTCACGTTTATCAGTATTTTGATCCGGAAGATATTTCCACCAAATACTCGGCTCTGGTTTCAAAAGTTATGGCCAATAAGAGCGGCAGCGTCAAGCTTCCCATCAACGAACCATATGAGATGGGCTTGCGCAAATCGCAGATTACCGAGTATCTCGACTATTACAACGCGCCGGGTGTTCAACACATCGCAATAACCACACGCGATATCATCGCCACGGTCAAAGAAATGAAAGCACGAGGCATTGAGTTTCTCGGAACACCAGCGTCCTATTACACAACGCTGGCCGAGCGAGTTGGAAAAATAGACGAAGATATGGCCGCTCTACAGGAGCAGGGTATTCTCGTAGACAAAGACGATGACGGATATTTGCTTCAGATTTTCACCAAGCCTGTGCAGGATCGACCGACACTCTTTTTTGAAGTAATTCAACGCAAGGGCTGCAAGGGATTTGGCAAAGGCAATTTCCAGGCTCTTTTTGAATCGATCGAAAGAGAGCAGGAAAATCGCGGAAATCTCTAAGCACAACGCGTCGGCAGTTCTAGAAGCCGGTTATATAGGCGAGCGTCTGGCGCTCGTTAATGGTTTGCTACCTCGTCTTGGACCGCAGTCCGAGTCAATTGTCGGTGCAGAATTTAGCAGGGCCCTGGACCAGTCAGTGGCCTATTTGCAATCACAGGAGGCGGCCGAGGCGCTGGCCCTTGACCCCTATTGGCCAAAATGGCAGGGGCCGTGGTGGCATGCCCTGTTGCTTTTTGAGTTGGGTCAGGCCGGAAAAATTCCGCATCAGTTTTGGCAAAAGTATGTCTCACTGGTTGACAGTCACTACCTGCATTTTTTCCCTTTTCGAATGGAGGAAGTCCCCGAGCACCTCGATCCTGTTTCCAATATTGCCTGTCACTGCTTTCTCGGCACCTATGTTCAGGTTCTATCGTCAATCGAGGGCAATAATCACATTTCACCCTGGATCGCCGGCTGGTTTCAGCGCTACCAAAACCCTGACGGTGGCCTCAACTGTGATGAAGCCGCCTATCTCAAGGACAGCCCCACAAGCTCGGTTACTTCGACCGTGCCCGTCGTCGAGGCACTTCTGTCAAAGAGCGGCAACCTGAGCAGGAGTGAGGAAGATTTTGTCGATCGATCCATGGATTACGTCCTCAAGCGGCGTCTCTTGCGCTCCCTTTCGAGCGGCAAAATAATCGATGAATCGTGGCTGGCGCCTGCATTTCCTCGATACTACGAATATGACGTTATGCGCGGCTTGCAGCTGACCGCAAAGTATGCCGTGACGATGGGGCGTAAAGTCCAGGCCTGTCAGATTCTCGAAGCTTTTCAAATTGTCGATGGCTGCCTGGGCGTGGGCGGATTTACGCAAAAGTCCAGTCATTGTCTGGAGGCGCGAACTCGTGTGCCCGTTCGGCCCGGCTTGCCCTTATTAACCGGACAGTCGGCAATCTGTCCGCCCCTGCTGAGATTCTGCGACCAGCCGGGCACAGTCAGCCCCTGGCTGCTGCGACATTATGCTGAAATACTGACCAATATTGGCGATATGCTCAATTCGGGACTGATAATCTTGTCGTAGAATTGTTATCAAGATTCTTAAATCTCTGCTATAGCAACTCTTTGCTGGATATAGTGGTACCTTGTTACCCTAAGCATGTCAGAGCTTCAAGTTTTTAAAGATGGTATATGCAATCTGGTTTGTCTGAAGCGACGCAGGAAGAAGAATCAAGTTTTAAAAAATGGTTCCTAGCCGGTACTAAACCCGGCGATACCGCTGTACAGCATAAAGACACGTGGTACCGGGTCATGTGCTTGACCGGTGTGGACTATTTCTCGACCCTTGGCTATCAGCCAGGGATTGCCTTTCTGGCCGCCGGAATTCTGTCGCCTATCGCCACTCTAATTCTGGTTGTCGTGACTCTGGCCGGTGCTCTGCCGACTTATTGCATCGTCGCTCGCGAGAGCCCAAACGGTCAGGGCAGCGTGGCCATGCTGGAGCGAATGTTGCCTGGCTGGCAGGGCAAGGTCCTGGTCTTGCTTCTTTTGGGCTTTGCCGCAACTGCCTTCATCATCACGATCACTCTGTCGGCGGCTGACGCCACGGCGCACATTGTTGAAAATCCAATCCTCGGTGACATGCTCAAAGGCCAGAGGGTCCCGGTCACCTTGCTTCTTTTGGCGCTACTGGGCGCCCTTTTCCTCAAGGGTTTCCGTGAGGCTATCGGTCTGTCGTTTTTCATTGTTGCTGTCTATCTGGCTCTCTCCGCCGCCATTCTTGTCGAGGGCCTTCATCAGTTGGTCCTGCATCCACCCCTGATGCTTAGCTGGAAAGCTCAAATTTTCCGCGAATATCAATCACTGCCCATGATGGTCGGTGTTGCCACACTGCTGTTTCCCAAACTAGCTCTTGGCCTATCCGGCTTCGAGACCGGCGTGGCGGTAATGCCGCTGGTCAAGGGCTATGACACCGACACCTATGAAAAGCCCGAAGGGCGCATCAAGAACGCGCGTCTCTTGTTGATCACTGCCGCTGTGATTATGAGTGTCTTCCTCGTAATCTCCAGTATCGTTACCACTTTGCTGATACCGGCTACTTTTTTCCAGGAAGGCGGACCGGCTAACGGTCGAGCCCTTGCCTACCTGGCTCATACGTATATTGGGCCGGTGTTCGGCACCGTATATGATGCCAGCACGATTTTGATTCTCTGGTTTGCCGGAGCGTCGGCTATCGCCGGATTGCTTTCTCTGGTGCCCAAATATCTACCCAGATACGGCATGGCACCTTCCTGGTCGGCGGCCGTTCGCCCCCTGGTTGTATTTTTTACCACGGTAGCCTTCGCCGTTACGATTATGTTCAAAGCCGACGTCGACGCTCAGGCCGCGGCCTATGCCACAGGCGTATTGGTACTGATCACATCGGCCGCCATCGCCGCCACCTTGAGCGTCTGGAAGCGCTCGATGATGACCCGGGCGTACTTCTGTTTTATCAGTTTTGTCTTTGTCTATACTTCTTTTGCCAATATGTCGGAGCGCCCTGAGGGCGTGCAGATTGCTCTCTTCTTCATCACCGTCATATTGATAGCTTCTGTTACCTCAAGGGCAATACGTTCGACTGAATTGCGCGTTGATGAAGTGCGTTTCGACGCCAAAGCCGAAGAATTCATCGACTACTCTCTCCATCATCACTGGGGTGAGATTCGCATACTGCCGCACCGCAGCGGCATGTATGACTTCCGCCAGAAAGTGGAGCGCTCCAGGCGCATTCACAGCATTCAGGAGGCTGAAGGCGACTTTATTATTTTGGAAGTTGATCTCACCGATTCCTCCGAATTTTCACATGACCTTCTGGAAGTGCGCGGAGAGGAACAAGACGGACACAAGATATTCCGCTGTTCATCGCCGGCGGTACCGAATGCCATTGCCGCTATTCTACTAAATCTGCGCGATCGTACAGGGCAGACGCCGCATGTGTATTTTGCCTGGACTGACGGGCATCCGATAGCCTATACGCTCAAATATATTTTTCTCGGTGAGGGGGAAACCGCCATGGTTACCCGCGAAATCC